>Ga0136633_1003493_pt1 | contig 10316 bp, 10 predicted proteins | sample AntDrymeUQ832206_2_FD_105494 | JGI IMG/M metagenome (GOLD analysis project Ga0136633, IMG submission 105494) | Polar desert sand microbial communities from Dry Valleys, Antarctica - metaG UQ83 (22.06) | ecosystem: Environmental > Terrestrial > Soil > Desert | place: Antarctica: Dry Valley...
ACATGGTGACTGGCTACGACCATTTGCTGTTCCTGTTCGGCGTCATCTTTTTCCTCTACCGGATAAAGGACATCGGCCTTTACGTGACGCTGTTTGCGATCGGCCATTCGACAACAATGCTGTTCGGAGTGCTGACCGGCATCAGCGCTAATGCCTATGTGATAGACGCGATCATCGGCCTGTCGGTGGTTTACAAGGCGCTCGACAATCTCGGTGCTTTTCGCCGCTGGTTCGGCATTCAGCCAAACACCAAAGTCGCGACCTTGGTGTTTGGTTTCTTCCACGGCTTTGGCCTTGCGACTAAGATCTTGGAATTCGAAATTAACGAAGACGGGCTACTCGCCAATCTTATTGCGTTCAATATTGGCGTCGAGATCGGCCAACTATTGGCCTTGGCCGCGATACTGATCCTGATGGGCTTCTGGCGGCGAACGCGTAGCTTTCACCGGCATGCCTATACCGCAAATGTCACCCTGATGGCCGCTGGCTTCGTGCTTGTGGGATATCAACTGACCGGCCTCGTCGCCGCTTGACCGGAGAATATCCATGTTCAATTCGCAGATGCCCAGCCTCGACGATCTTCCGACCTCTCGTCAGCTTATTCGCTCGACGATCCTAGCCGCGGCGGGTGCTGGCGCGCTCCTCGCGGCGGTGATCCTACCTGCCGAATATGGGGTCGATCCCACTGGAATCGGCCGACCGCTCGGACTCACCGAAATGGGCGAGGTAAAGATGCAGCTTGCCAAGGAGGCGGAAGCTGAGGCCGCACGGGAGGCGGGAACGGCCTCGGCGGAAAGCGTCGTGGTGCCTGCGCCCATAGCTAAGCCCAAAGCGGCTGCGGGTCCGACGGCTGCGCTGACTGTGGCCACACGGAGCGATGAGATGAAATTAGTCCTCGCGCCGGGCCAAGGGGCCGAGATCAAGGTCGTCGCAGCAAAAGCCTCCCGACTTACCTTCGATTGGTCCGTCGCCGGCGGCAAGGTCAATTACGACACGCACGCTGACGCCCCCGGGGTCCCTTATCACGGTTATGGCAAGGGCCGTGACTCAGCCGGAGAACGGGGCGAACTGGTCGCGGCCTTTGATGGCAGCCACGACTGGTTTTGGCGAAACCGCGGCGCCGCTACGGTGACGGTCACCCTTCGAACTGAGGGCGCTTACAGCGGGATCAAGCGCGTGGTGTGATTAGAGCAGATTTGCCCTGATGTCCGCTTCTGGGTTGTGCGGGCGAACGTATGATCGACCGAATTGGGCGCAAAGCGGAATGAGCGAAACTGGCCGAATGAAGACGGTCTACTTAGAGTTGATCGATCGCGAGAGCAGACATTAGGGTACGGACCCACATTCCTGCATCGGTAACGAACGAAGCCGGTTTCAGTCTTTGCCGCTATCTGGCGCCGGAGCCCGCCGCCGCGTCAATTTGGTCGAGACAAGGATCGCGGCTTCCAAGCCTCCACGCGAGAGATTGCGCAGGTCCAGAACACCGCCGATCTGCGACAGGACAAGTTCCACGATCGACAATCCCAGTCCGCTGCCCGGGCCTCGCTCGCGCGTACCTCGAACGAAGCGGCCACGGATCCTGCCGAGTTCCTCGTGCGGAATGCCGGGTCCTTGATCGCGGACGCAAAGCGCGATGCAGTCGTCGCGAGGCTCGGCGCTGATTTTGACCGAGCTGTTGCGAGGTGAATGAGGGATGGCATTCTTAATCAAGTTACCAAGCGCGAGAACGAATGATGCGGGGGCGATGTGGATGTCGAGGTTGGCGACCGAGTTCGTTGCGATTAGCTGGACGCCCGCCCGGCGAAGATCGACTGCCAATTCATCGGCAAGGCCTTCCACGGTCGCCGCCACGCTGACCCATTGTGGCGGTAGTGGGTCCCCACTCTCTTCGCGCGACAGGTCAAGCAATTGCCCGACCAGCCGCGCGGTCCGGTCGACCGACTTGCGGATGCTGTGTAGCGATCTCCCGCGTGTCGCCGCGTCGTCGGTCATCGAGGCAATGTCAGCGTGAGCGCGAAGCCCGGCCAAGGGCGTCTGCAATTCATGCGCTGCGCTGGCGATGAAGTGCCGCTCGTCGGCGCGCGCTTGCTCGAGCCGTGCGAACTGCGTGTCTATCGCCGCGATCAACGGCTTGATTTCCTCGGTCGTCCGCTCGATCCCGAGCACGCTGAAGTCGGATGGGTCGCGGCGCGCGAGCAAGCGCGCGACCTCGCGCAGCGGGGCAAGGCCGGCACCGACCGCTGCCCAGATCAGCACCGCGAGCGCCACCAGCCCAGCAATCGCCGGCACGAGCAGGCCAAGCATGAGGTCGCCGATCAAATGCTGGCGAACGCGAAGATTGTCGCCCACCGAGACGCGGATCTGCCGGCCTGCATCGGCGATGGTGTAGACTCGCCACGTTTCGCCAGAAATCACGCGCTCGGAGAATCCCGATCCGCCGTCGGCCAGCGCTTGGGACGGGGCACCGCTTGATCGCCCGACGAGGCGTCCGTCGAGCGTCCAGATCTGGCACGACAATTGCCGGCTATAACGAGGCAGCGGCACGAGGCGCGATCGGTTTGGCTGCCGGACGAGCAAATCCTCGGCATCGGTCGCAAGCGACGCCACCATCCCCGCCGCCTCGACCAACCGGCGATCGAGGACCCGCTGCACCTCGGCCCGAGTGCTGACGTAGATCCAGGCCGCTGCGGCCGACCAGACGAGCACGGTCATTGCCGCCAGCAGCACGAACAGCCGGACCCGCAGCGACTTCATCGCCGCGCCACTTTATAGCCTTGGCCGCGCACCGTCTGGATCACCTCGCGGCCGAGCTTCGAGCGCAATTTGTGGACATGGACCTCGACGGTGTTGCTGCCGATGTCATCCTGCCAGCCGTAGAGACGTTCCTCGAGCTGGGCGCGCGAAAAGATCCGGCCAGGTTGTTCGAACAAGGCTTCGAGCAGTGCGAATTCACGCCGCGACAGAGAGATCGCTTCGCCGTCGCGGGTCAGTTCGCGCGATGCGCTGTCGAGCATATATTCGCCCCAGCTAAGCGCCGGCGAGGAATTGCCTTTTGAACGGCGGGCAATGGCGCGCACCCGGGCGGCCAGTTCGTGGAGGTCGAACGGCTTGCCGAGATAGTCGTCGGCGCCGCTGTCGAGTCCCCCTATTCGGTCGCGGGTGGTGTTGTGCGCAGTGAGCAGCAGCACCGGGACCGACCGACCCGCCTTGCGCCATTCGCCCAGCAGGTCGAGCCCGGTGCCGTCGGGAAGCCCGATGTCGAGCACGACGGCGTCATAATCGATGCTCGCGGCGGCTTCGCGCGCGTCGGCGATCGTTTCGACCGCGTCGACCGCAAAGCCTTCGAGCTCCAGCCCGGTGCGGATCGCGTCGAACAGTATCTCGTCGTCCTCAACTACCAGGATGCGCATAAATCCCCTTGGCGTCGTGTTCGGCGGCGCAGATTAAGCCAGCCTTACGGACTTTGCGCACGAACCGTAAGCGCGACTTAAGCTGGCGTCGTCACTCGGCGATGATGATCCACGTCGCTCCCCCTTTCGCGCTCACGACGGTCGCATGAGCCCGATCATTCAGCTCGGTCCGTTGGCACTGTCTGCGGATCGCCTGACCGCGGTGGCCGCCATCTGGCTGTTCGTCGCCATCGGGTCGCATCGGCGCATGGCGGGGGAGAGCGCGACGGTCTCGATCGCGGCGACAGTAGGATTCGTGGTCGCGCGGCTCGCTTACGTCGCGGCGCATGGTGCCGATTTCCTGGTTGAGCCAGTGGCGATACTCAAGGTCTGGCAAGGCGGCTTCCAGCCCATCGCCGGCATTCTTGCCGCGCTGGCCATCCTCGGATGGAAGGCGTTGCCCGACCGCCGCTTTCGTCTCATCGCCTTGCTGATAGCGGTCAGCGGCAGCTGGTATGTCGCCGACCGACTGCTGACCACCACCGCGCAGTCGCCGTTCGTGGCGACTCCGGTCGGTCTCAAGACATTGAGCGGCGCCAACTTCGATCCCGCCTCGCTCAAGGGGCGGCCCTATGTCATCAACCTGTGGGCCGACTGGTGCCCGCCGTGCCGCCGCGAAATGCCGCTGCTGGCCGAGGCCGCGCGCAATCACCCGGAGGTAGCGTCCCTCTTCATCAACCAGGGCGACCTGCCGAAGATCGCGGCGAGATTGCCCGCGAAGCAAGGAATCGACCCCGCGACCATCTTGCTCGACGACGCGGCCCGGCTGTCGGCGGCTTATGGCGGCGCGCTTCCCTCGACCATTTTCGTCGGTCCGGCGGGCGACGTCCGCTCAGTCCACGCCGGGGAAATTTCCCGCGCTGCTTTGTCCGACAAGATCGATCTCATCAAGGAGCCCCGCCTGTGACCAAGACCCTTATTGCCCTCCTGTTCCTATCTACCGCGTCGGTCGCCACCGTTATCAGTGTTGATGCGCCAAACAGCTCGCCCGACACGGCCGCGCCTGCCGCGGGCAGGGAAGCGGAACTCGACCGCGAAGCGTTCACCGAGGACAAGGTTGCGCCGATGGTCAAGCCCGCCAAATACGACCTCACGATCGTTGAATATACCGATTACCAGTGCCCGTTCTGCAAGGCGGCGCATCCCGCGATTCAGAAACTGCTCGCCAACGACAAGAAGGTCCGCATTATCTACCGCGACTGGCCGATCTTCGGCGCGCATTCCACTGCGGCGGCGCGGGTCGCGATCGCCAGCAATTATCAGGGCAAGCATGCCCAGGTGCATGATGCGCTGATGAAGTCGCCCCGACCGCTGACCGACCGGTCGATCCGGGCCGCGGTGACGAAGGCGGGCGCTGACTGGACCCGGCTCCAGGCGGATATGAAGAAGAATGCCGCCGAGATCGACGCGCTGCTCGAACGCAATAATGAACAGGCCGAATCCCTGGGGCTGCAGGGTACGCCCGCGTTTATCATCGGAAGCTACCTCCACGAGGGCGGTCTTGATTATGCTGGCCTCAAGGACTCGGTCCGCGAAGCGCGCACCAAACCCAAGCCGCCTCTGAAGCCCGCGCTTCAGCCCGAGGGTATTTAAGTACGCCTTAATGCCCAGGTTTGTCTTTGCCTTCCTGCTGCTGACCGCGTGGCTATTGCCCGCGGCCGGTGCCAATGCCCAGCCCGCCAGCCGCGTCGCGGTCTCGCTTCATGCCAGCTCTGCCGATCCCGCGCCCGGCCGCACAACGATGCTCGCGATCCGCTTGACGCCGGATCCCGGCTGGCACGGCTATTGGTCCAACCCCGGCGACAGCGGCCTGCCACCGAAAGTGAATTGGAATGTGCCGGCGGGGGTGCGAATCGGGGCACTCCAGCATCCCGCGCCCGAACTGCTGCGCGTCGCCGGAATGACCAGCTTCGTGCATGGCGGCCAGCATGTACTGCTTGCGCCGATGCAGATTCCAGCAAGCTTCAAGGCAGGCGACGCGCTGCCGGTGAAGGGTGATGTCGACTTCCTGATCTGCTCGGACTCGCTGTGCGCTCCGCAGAAGGCAACCGTCAATCTCGACCTTACGGTGGGCACGGGGACAAACGATCCGACCTCGCGGGCGCTGTTTGCCGCGGCCCGGCAAGCGGTTCCGCAACCGCTCTCGTCGATCGGCGAGTTCACGGCGGCTGGTTCCACGGTGCAATTGCTGATCCCCGCAGCTGCAAAAATTGATTCCGCGCGCGCGACCTTCTTTCCGGCGGGTCAGGGCGTGTTCGAGCGCTCCGGGGCGCGGCGCCTGCCGGACGGTTCGATCGTGATCAGCGGATCGATGGCCAATAGGCCAACGAGCCTGACGGGGATCGTTTCGGACGGGCGCCGGGCGGTCCAGCTCCGCCTCCGACCCACGTCTGCTGCCACCGGCATGGCGCCGACGGCGATTGCTCAGGATTCTCCGGTTTCGGCCGGGGCGCAAGGCGACGTTGCGATAATCCCGCCGTCGCTCGTGGCCTCCACTCCGACGATTCCGATCGCCGCCTCGAGTGCAGCTGCGACCACCGGCCTGGCCTGGGCACTGTTCGGCGCGCTGATCGGTGGCCTGCTCCTTAACCTCATGCCGTGCGTCTTCCCGATCCTCAGCCTCAAGGCGCTTCACCTCGCGCGATCCGGGTCGTCGAACGATTGCGCCAGGCGCGATGCGCTGGCTTATGCCGGAGGCGCCATGGCCACCTGCCTGCTGCTTGGCGTCGTCCTCCTCGGGCTGCGTCAGGCTGGGATGGCCGCAGGCTGGTCATTCCAGCTGCAAAACCCATACTTCATCCTTGCGCTGCTGGCGCTGGCGACCGGGATCGCGCTCAACCTTGCCGGACTGTTCCATGTGCGCGGACCGTCGTTCGAGCCGCATTCGGGACGCACCGGCGTCGCCGGTTTGTTCGGCACCGGCGCCCTTGCCGCCTTCATCGCAACCCCGTGCAGCGCACCGTTCATGGCGTCGGCGCTCGGCGCGGCGCTGCTCCTGCCGCCGTTGCAGGGGTTGCTGGTCTTCGTCGCGCTCGGGCTCGGCCTCGCGCTCCCGTTCCTCGCGATTGGCTGGTTTCCGGCGCTTCGATCGCGGCTACCGCGTCCCGGCGCGTGGATGGCGACCCTTCAGCGCATCCTCTCGGTGCCGATGTTCATCACTGCCCTCGGGCTTGCTTGGGTGCTCGGTCGCCAGGTCGGCATCGATGGGATGGCGCTGGGCCTGGCGGCGGTCCTCCTGCTTGCCATGGGCCTGTGGTGGGTCGGCCGGCGCCAGCACGAAGGGAAATCGCGCAGCTGGTTGCCGCTGCTTCCCGCCGCGATGTTGTCCATCGGCACGGCATCGGTCGTCCCCGCGGTCGCCAGCGTTCCGGCGGCCGTGGCCACGAGCCAGCTGGTCGAACCCTTCTCCGAAGCCCGCCTCGCCGAACTGCGGGCAAAGGGCACGCCCGTGTTCGTCGATTTCACCGCCGACTGGTGCCTGACCTGCAAGGTCAACGAAAAAGCCGCAATAGAGCGCGACGCAACGCAGGCCGCCTTCGCCCGCCACGGCATCGTGACCCTGGTCGGGGATTGGACGCGCGGGGACCCGGCAATCACTCGCTTCCTCGCCGGACACGGCCGCAACAGCATTCCTTTTTACCTGTTCTATGCCCCGGGCAAGGAGGCGCGCGTCCTGCCCCAGATCCTCACCACCGGCGGACTGGTGGCGATGGCGTCGGGAACAGTCAGTCGGGAATAAGCGCCCAGCCGCGCAGCTGCAGCGCCGCGAGGGTCGTCATCGCGGACAGGTCGACGCGCACCGCCGGGGCGAGGTCCCGTGTGGAAATGCGGTTGGCGTGGAGGGCCTGCGAACAGACCGCGACAATCACCCCGGCCTCGCGCAGTTTTGCGATAAGCTCGAGATTGGGATTGAGCCTCGCTTTGGTCCTCGCAGCATAGGCCGTCGAATTGGTCACGATTGGCGTCGCCGGGCCCTGGACGACGACGACGACGTCGGCGGGCGCCGGCCGGATATTGTCCCGGCCGAGCAGGTTGAGCAGTCGCGCGACCTTGTCGAGCGACGGATTGACCTTGTCGGGCGTCGCGGCGGCCTTGGTCACGCTGAACAACAACCGGTAGCGAAGGCCGGGCTCGGCGCGCGTTTCAGCACCGGTCAAGGGCGCGATCGCGCCATATCCCGCGATCCGTGGTGAGACCGTCTGCGCGCCGAGTGTGGCAGGCAGGATGCCCAGCCCGATTGATAGGGCCATGACAGTTCGCAGTCGCATAAATCCCTCCGGCAAAATGATTCAAAGCGCCGCCATCGATCGTCCGGCGATGATCGCGGCATCCTTGTCGTCGCGCTTGTAGACGTCGGGCCGTTCGACGATCTTTCCGCCCTGCGGGAAGGCCGTGAGATAGGCCAGGAACACCGGGACCGGCCGCGACAATGCGACATATTGTTCGGGCTTGGTTGAGGATGCGAGGGGAGTGTCACCGAGGATCAGTTTCTTCAGCCCCTGGGCATCCTCTAGCCGCACGCAGCCGGCGCTGAAGGTCCGCTCGCTTTTCTGGAATAGCGCCTTGCCGGGCGTGTCGTGGAGATAGATGCCGAGGTCGTTGGGGAACATGAATTTGACTTCGCCCATCCCGTTCAGCGGGCCGGGGCGCTGCCGTACCTTCACCTCAACCTTGCCCGTCACGACCGCCTTCCAGTCGACCGATTCCGCCGGAAGGACCGTCGCCGTCCGCGACCAGTCGGACACGACTTCATAGCCCTTCTTGCGCAGATAGATCAGGCCTTCGCTCAGCACCCGCGGCGCGAGCCGCGATTGCGCGAGGTCGGGCGGCACATGCCAATAGGGATTGAGTACCGCATAACGAACCATGCCGGCCATCATCGGGGTTTGCTGTGCGGCCTCCCCGACTACAACCCGCATTGTATCCTTCACTTGGCCCGCAGCGTAGAAATCGAGGCGTGCGGCGGCAGAGTTGACCAGGATATAGTCACCCGGCCCGCGCGGCAAAACGCGCGCCCGGTCGCGGTTGAGGGCAAGAAGGCTGACCCGCCGTGACTGATTGGCGCCACTCATCTCGTCGGCCAGCGCGCGGCGAAGCGCAGGATAGTAAGGATGCATCCAGCCCATTTGTCCGACAAAAGCGGCAAGCGACGGCGCTGCGGCGGCAACGCGTAACAGCCGCGCGGCCGATACGGGACGCGGTCGCGCGCCGGGATCGACGTAAAGCGTACCGACATTTCGCTCGCGCGCGACATCGGCGGCATATCGAATGAACACGGCAGAGAATGTTGCCTCTGCTCCTTCGCGATCACGTGCCGATCCCGACTGTGTGTTCGCCAGGCGGCGCAACGTGGGAATCGAATAATGCGAAGGGTCAAGGCCGTCGAGCGACGCTTGCTCGAGCAGCGCAAGCAAGGCGTCCGCCGCGTTGTCCGACGCAAACCAAAAGGGTTGCCCCCGTCGCGCATCTAAAAATTGCGCAATCTCGCTGACCGCAGCCGGTCGCTGCACCGTCTGCGGAGCAGCCGCTGCTGCGGGCTCGCCCATCGCGAAGGCAAGCGCGACCATAAATACAGAACTAGCGAGCATCTTCACCAACGCTTCCCCCGCGAAAGCGGCGAGTCGGATCTTTCCAAGCCGCCTGACAAAGGAACGCGATGCACTCGCTACCTTACGCAACGCTTACCAAAAAGCTTGACTTTATCTTAGCGTATTCTAATTTAGAGACTTCTAATGACACAAAACAATTTTTCTCATCCATTTCGCCAAGAGGCGGGACGCGCGGCCGGGCTCCTGAAGGCTTTGTCTAATGAAAACCGGCTGTTGATCATGTGCTATCTCGCCGAAATCGGCGAGATGTCGGTTGGCGACTTGGCGGATAAGCTTGGGCTTAGCCAGTCGGCTCTGTCGCAGCATCTCGCCAAGCTTCGCGATGAGGGCGTGGTGGAGACCCGCCGCCAATCGCAGATGATTTACTACCGGGTCTCCGATCCAAAGGCCGCCCAGCTTTTGACCCTCCTTCACGATCTGTTCTGTCCAGAGCTTGGCCGGGAAGCCTAGCAGTCGATGGTTGTGAAAATGATCGCACGAAATCGCTGCAAGTGCGCCTGCGGCTAAAAGAAAACGGAGTTGTTCAATGATGCCTGACTACGCCATGCCCCTCCAAGGTCTGATGGGCGGGATCATGATTGGCTTAGCGGCTGCAGTGATGCTGCTCGGCGTGGGTCGGATTGCGGGCGTTAGTGGGATGGCGGCACGCGCAGCTGGCATCTCCAGCGAGGGGGCCCCGCGTATCTTGGCAGCCGCTTTTGTGATTGGGCTGCCCCTCGGGGCACTGCTGGTTTCCGCCGTCAACGGCCCCGTTGAAACTCGATTTCCGTCTTCCCTGCTCACGCTGCTAATCGGCGGCTTCGTCGTTGGCATCGGCACGCGCTTGGGATCGGGCTGCACGAGCGGCCACGGCATTTGCGGCGTCTCGCGCCTGTCGCGACGTTCGCTTGTCGCCACCGCGACTTTTATGACTGCTGGTATTGTTACAGCCACCGCAATGAATCTTTTGGGAGTGGCATGGTGAACCGTGCTCTCTCGCTCGCTCTGCTGTCTGGCGTGCTGTTCGGTGCAGGGCTTGCCGTCTCGGGTATGGCGGATCCAGCACGGGTGCGCGCGTTTCTCGACGTGATGGGCCGATGGGACCCAACGCTCGCTTTTGTCATGGCCGGCGCGATGCTGCCGATGATCGTCGCCTGGCGCATTAAGGCGCGTCTCGATCGGCCACTGGCCGCCGACGACTTTCACGTTCCCTCGACATCGAAAATTGACGGTGAACTCGTGGGCGGCGCAGCTTTGTTCGGTGTCGGCTGGGGCATAG
>Ga0136633_1003494_pt1 | contig 10315 bp, 9 predicted proteins | sample AntDrymeUQ832206_2_FD_105494 | JGI IMG/M metagenome (GOLD analysis project Ga0136633, IMG submission 105494) | Polar desert sand microbial communities from Dry Valleys, Antarctica - metaG UQ83 (22.06) | ecosystem: Environmental > Terrestrial > Soil > Desert | place: Antarctica: Dry Valley...
TCGATCTGGCACTCGCAGTCCGGCGAGTCGATTTTCACCCACATCCCGGGACTCATCGCTATGTCCCCGTCGCGGGCCCGCGACGCCGCCGGGATGCTGCGCACCGCGTTCCAGTGCGAGGACCCGGTGCTGTTCCTCGAGCACAAGCACCTCATCCGACAGGCCTACGGCTCCGACCCGTACCCCTCCGAGGGCTACATGATCCCGCTGGGGCGGGGCGACTACGTGACCCGCGGCTCGGACCTGACGATCGTCACGTACGGCGCCACGGTCGAGAAGTCACGACAGGCGGCCGAACAGCTCGATGCATCCGTGGAGATCATCGACCTGCGGTATCTCATCCCGTGGGACAAGGAACTGGTGGCCGAATCTGTCGCCCGGACCGGCCGCGTGCTCGTCGTGCACGAAGACATCGTCACCAGCGGGTTTGGTGCAGAGATCTCCGCGTGGATCTCGGAAAACCTCTTCGATCACCTCGACGCGCCGGTCAGCCGCCACGGTGCGCTCGACACCCACGTGGCGTACGAGCCGACGCTGGAAGAGGCCATCCTCCCGAATCCGGACCGCATCGCCGAGGCGGCCCGCAAAGTTCTGTCCTACTGACGGTCTAGGGGACTGAGACACAGGTGGGAAACCAAGCGCTCGCCAAGGCCATCTTCGACGCGTCGCATCTCACCGGCACGTTCACCCTTCGCTCCGGCATAGAGGCGACGGAGTACTTCGACAAGTACCTGTTCGAGTCGAATCCCCAGCTCCTGGTTTGGATCGCCTCCGAGATGGCGAAGCTGGTGCCGGCTGATACGGAGATCCTGGCCGGCCTCGAGATGGGCGGGATCCCGGTGGTCACCGCGCTGTCGCGCGAGACGGGGATCCCCGCGGCGTTCGTGCGCAAGGAGCGCAAGACCTATGGGACCTGCAAGATCGCCGAAGGCCCAGAGCTGTCCGGCAAGCGCGTCACTGTGGTGGAGGACGTGGTGACCAAAGGCGGCGCGGTCGTCGACGCGGTCAAGAACCTGCGGGACGACAGAGCGATCGTCACGATCGCTCTGTGCGTAGTCGACCGCGAGCAAGGCGGCCGCGCGGCCTTGGCCGAGGTTGACATGGAGCTTCGCCCGTTGTTCACCGCCGACGCTCTACGCGCTTCGCAGTAGCCGTTCTCGAGGCAGCCGAGATAGCGGCGATTGCCGCTATTGCCTCGAGATGATCAGACGAGGCGGGTGCGGCCTTCGCCGTCGGTGATCTCGCCGATCTGAGCGGCCCGGTGGCCGGCGGCGCGCAGGACGTCCATGGCCTTGAACGCGTCGCGAGCCGGCACGACGACGACCATGCCGACCCCGAGGTTGAACGTTCGCGCCATCTCCGCGTCCGCGACCTTGCCCCGCGTCTGGATCTCCGTGAATATCCGCGGGACCTCCCAGGTGCGCCGTTCGACGACCGCGTCGCAGTCATCGGGCAGTACGCGGGAGACATTGCCGACCAGTCCCCCACCGGTGATGTGGGCGACGGCACGGACGTCGACGGCGCGAAGGACCGCGCCTATGGCCGGGGCGTAGATGACCGACGGTTCCAATAGCTCGTCGGCCAAAGAGTGGCGAGCTCCGTCGTAGGCCGGACCGTCGAGCGGCATGTCCGCGACCTCCAACAGCACCTTGCGGGCCAGTGCGTAGCCATTGGAGCGCAGACCCGGAGATGGCAGTCCGATGAGGACGTCACCGGGGCGCACATGGGCCCCGGTGATGATGCGGTCCCGCTCGACCACTCCAATGGCGAATCCGACGAGGTCGAACTCACCCGGGTCCATGGCTCCGGGGTGCTCGGCCATCTCGCCGCCGAGGATTGCGCAGCCCGCCTGCCGACAGCCTTCGGCCACGCCTTCGACGAGCTGCTCGATGTGATCCGGGTCGAGCTTGCCGACCGCGATGTAGTCGAGCATGAAGAGCGGCTCGGCGCCTTGGCAGACCAGGTCGTCGACACACATGGCGACCAGGTCGGTGCCGATGGTGGTGAACCGACCAGTCGCCTGCGCCACCAGAGCCTTCGTCCCGACACCGTCGGTGGAGCCGACGAGCACAGGCTGGCGGTACTTGCCGGAGGGGAAGGCGAACAGGCCCCCGAACCCGCCGATGTCGCCGATGACTTCGGGACGGAAGGTCGAGCGAACCTTCTCCTTGATGCGCTCGACCGCGGCCTCACCCGCGGCGATGTCCACCCCCGCGTCGGCGTAGGTGAAGCTCTCCTTTTCCGAATTCCCGCCTGATTTGCCAGCCATCAAGCGCCGGTTTTCTCCAGGACGGATTTGGTGAGGTTGACGGGCACCGCGGTCGGATAGCTCCCGGTCATGCAGGCGGCGCAGAACCCCGCTCCGGGAGCATCGATGGCGGCCATCAGGCCTTCGAGACTCAGATAGGCGAGGCTGTCCGCGGACAGGACCCGCTCGATCTCACCTATGGGAAGGCTGGCGGCCAGCAACTCACCGCGGCTGCTCATGTCGATCCCGTAGAAGCACGGCCACTTGATGGGCGGCGACGCGATCCGCAGGTGCACCTCGGTGGCGCCCGCTTCGCGGAACATGCGTACCAGCTGCGTCTGCGTAGTGCCGCGAACGATCGAGTCGTCGACCACGACGATTCGTTTGCCCGCGATGTTCTCCGCCACCGGGTTGTACTTGCGCCGCACGCCGCGCGCCCTCTGCTCCTGGGTAGGTGAGATGAACGTGCGGCCGATGTAGCGGTTACGCACCAGACCCTGGCCGTAGGGGATTCCGGAGCGACGGGCGAACCCCTCGGCGGCCGGAAGGCTCGAGTCGGGCACGCCCATGACCATGTCGGCGTCCGCTGGTGCCTCATCCGCGAGGCGCTCGCCCATGCGGACGCGGGCGCCGTGCACTTCCTTGGAGTAGAGGTGGCTGTCGGGCCGGGCGAAGTAGACGAACTCGAAGATGCACAACCGGGGGTCGATGCGTTCCGCGTCGAACGGGTGGCTGCTGCGCAGGCCGCTCGCGTCGATCACCACCATCTCGCCGGGCTCGACCTCGCGAACGAATTGCGCTCCGATCGTGTCGAGCGCCGGGGTCTCCGAAGCCAGAACCCACCCGGTGCCAAGCCGACCCAGGCAGAGCGGCCGGTAGCCGTTCGGGTCGCGGACTCCGATGAGGTGCGCCGCATCTAGGGCTACGAAGGAGAAGGCACCTTCGAGCCGCGGCAGGACTCGGCTCAGGCCGAGCTCCAACTCACGTCCGTCGCTGCGGGCCTCGCCCCCGGCGCGTTCGGCCTCCACTGCGATGAGCTCCGCGACCAGGTCGCTATCGGAGGTGACCGTTCCGGCCAGCATTCCGGCTTCGGCGGCCAGCTGCTCGGTGTTCGTCAGGTTCCCGTTGTGGCCGAGGGCAAAGCCGGCCTCCCCGACTTCGCGGTACACGGGCTGCGCGTTTCGCCAGGTGCTCGATCCGGTGGTGGAGTACCGCGTGTGCCCGATGGCGAGATGGCCCTGTAGCGGAGCCAAAGTCCGGTCGTCGGGGAACACGTTCGAAACGAGCCCCATGTCCTTCGACACGGTGATGGTCTCTCCGTCGCTGACCGCCATTCCGGCGGATTCCTCACCCCGGTGCTGAAGGGTGAAAAGCCCGTCGCAGGTCAGGTGGGCGACGGAGTGCCCGGGGGCGTAGATGCCGAAGACCCCGCAGGCCTCCTTCAGAGAATCCCCCACGGGTCCATTCTCGCGCACGCCCCGAGGGAATTTGGTTGTGGTCATTCGGTTTGTAATTCGGTTGTGCCGGACATCACCGGCGAGCAGGCTGGCTCCATGAGCACGCCGCAGCTTCCCGCCGGGTATTCGCCCGAGAGAATCGAGATTCGGACCGTGGCCGACGGCCTGATCGCGGAGATCAACGACCTCCAGAACGAGATCGGCACCGAGGCCAGGCCGGAACTTCCGGGGCGACCCGCAGCCGAGGCCATCAACAACGTCCGGACGATGCTTTCCACCTGGGAGGACTGGACAACGCTGGTCAGGGACTCGGAAGGACGGCTTGTGGCCCTGGTGGCCGGAGGTGTCAATCGAACGGGCGAGAACGAGCATGCCTTCGACCTGGAAGTCGAAGTGCTCCCGGCTCACCGCCGTCGGGGGATCGGCGCGTGGGGTCTGTTCGAGGCGGCACAGGCCGCCGCCGCAGCCCGAGCAAGTTTGCTGATCGCCTGGAGTGATTCGACCGTTACACCCGGCGAGGCGTTCGCCCGATGGGCCGGGTTTGACTCCGCCCTCGTGGAGCGCGAGAGCGATCTCGTCCTGGCCAACGTCGACTGGGACATGGTTCAGCGGTGGGTCGACGAAGGGCCCGGGCGCGCCCCCGGCTACAGCCTGCGCTTCGTGCAAGGCGACTATCCCGAGGAGCTCTACGAGGATGTCATCGCCTGGCAGGACGTCATGAACACCGCTCCGCGGGACGAGCTGCAGGTCAATGACGAGCGGCAGACCGTCGAGCAACTCGCGGAGCGCGAGGCCCGCTTCGCCTCCAGCGAGAGAGACCGGCTCGAATACATCGCCCGCCACGACGAGAGCGGCACCGCGATCGGCGGCACCAACCTCGACTATTTCCCCTGGACACCCAGCCTGATGTGGCAAGGGGCCACGGCCGTGCACCCCGATCACCGCGGCCACGCGCTGGGCAAATGGCTGAAGGCCGCCATGTTGCAGAAGATGCGCGAGCTCTTCCCAGACGTGGAAATCGTTCGGACCGGCAACGCGTATTCCAACGACCCGATGCTCGGCATAAACAACAAGCTCGGCTTCAAGGAGACGCGCGCCTTCATGGTCTGGCAGGCGCCGGTCGATCGGATCCTTGCGGGCGGCGGGTCCTGATGGGCGGGCCCGGACTGCCCGACGGGTACGAAGGTCGGGTTGTGGAAGAGATCCGCAAGGTGGACGACGCGTTCATGGAGGAGCTGTACGCCCTTCGCGCCGCGAAGCATGAGGAGAGTCGGCCCGGCGAACCTTTCTGGCCGCACGACGAGTTGGTCAACCAGCTCCGGCACTTGCCATCGGACATGGAGGACTGGACGTGTGCCGTCCGTGACTCAGCCGGTGGACTTGGGGCGGTTGGCTTTGGCGGAGTGGAGCGCACCGGCGACAACGAGCACCTCTTCTGGCTGGAGATCGAAGTCCATTCAGACCACCGCCGCCGGGGGATCGCTCGGTGGCTACTGGCGCAGGCCGCGGCGGCCGCGGAGGTGGCGGGCGCGACCTTGCTCACTTCCTGGACCACCTCGGCGGTCCCGGCGGGCGGCGCATTCGCCCAGGCCCATGAGTTCGAGTCCAAGCAGGTGCATCGCGAGAGTGAGCTGGACCTCAGCCAGGTCGACTGGGAGATGGTGGATCGGTGGGTGGACGAGGGACCAGCCCGGGCGCCCGGATACGAGCTGGTTCTGGTGGAGGGCGTATACCCGGAGGACCACTACGACAACGTCATCGCCTGGTGGAACATCATGAATACAGCACCGCGCGACGACCTCAGTTGGAACGACGACCACCTGACCCCAGAGCGTCTCGCCGAGTGGGAAGCGCAGTTCGCGCACAGCCGGGCTGACCGCTGGGAGTACATCGCGCGGCACACCGCGTCCGGCGAGTGCGTCGGGGTATCGAACGTCCGGTTCGACGACTGGAACCCGGCGGTGATGCACCAGGGCGACACGGGGGTCCATCCGGACCACCGGGGTCACGCCCTCGGCAAGTGGCTGAAGGCCGCCATGCTGCAGAAAGTGCGGGCCGAGCGACCGATGGCACGGGTGATCCGTACCGGCAACGCCTACTCGAACGACGCAATGCTCGGAATCAACAATCAGCTCGGGTTCGCGGAGTCAAGGTCGGACACGGCCTGGGAGCTCCCGGTAGAGAAGGCCCTCAAGAGCCTTAACTGAGGTGCGAGGGCAGCACGTTCCGCCAGTGCTCGGTGGCGTCCTTCAAGTCCAGGTCCATCAGCCCCTCGACGAACAGCCGTGCACCGCCGGCCGTGCCGAGCGAGGTTACGGCGATGCCCGCGCCGGCGGCGGCGTCCTCGATCGATTTCACCTTCGCCGCATCCGCGCAAATGACGACCCGCGAGGGCGATTCGGAGAAGAGGTGCGCGTGATCCGGGACGCCTGACACGCGCAAGCCGACGCCCGACGCGAATGCCATCTCCGCCAACGCCGCTCCCAGACCCCCGTCTGCAACGTCGTGAATCCCCGTCACCAGATCCTCGGTTACCAGCGAAACGACCAGTTCGACGAGTCGCTTGTGCAGCTCGAGATTCAGCGCCGGTAGCTCCCCGCCCCGGTGGCCGTGAATGCGATCCGCCCATGCCGAGCCGGCCAAGTTGGCCTGCGTCTCACCGAGCAGCAGCAGCACGCTGCCCTCGGTCAACGTCATGCCCGGCGGCCGGCGGGTCAGCTCCTCGATCAGGCCGAGCATGCCGACGACCGGCGTGGGGTCGATGTTCTTGCCGAGGCTCTCGTTATAAAGACTGACGTTGCCGCCGATGACGGGAACACCCAAAGCGCGGCACGCGGTGGCCATGCCGTCGATCGACTCCGACAGTTGCCACATCACTTCGGGGTGTTCGGGGTTTCCGAAGTTCAGACAGTCGACCAGTGCGGCAGGCATGGCGCCCGCGCAAGCCACGTTCAATGCCGCTTCGGCGACCACCATCTCCGTGCCTCGGCGTGGGTCGAGCGAGCACCAACGGTGGTTGCCGTCCGTACTGAGCGCGAGCCCCTTCTTGCTCGGGGGCAGCCCCGGCGCGGCCAGGCGCAGGACTGCGGCGTCGCCCCCCGGCGCAACGACGGTGTTCAAGAACAGCTGATGGTCGTACTGCCGGTAGACCCACGACGGGTCGAAGACCAACTGCAACAGGTCTGCGCCGCAGTCCTCCGGAGCGGGCAAGCGGGCGGGGTCGTCGGCCCGCCGAGCGGCTAGATCGCTCGGGGGCGACATCTCCCGCTCGTAACGGGGCGCATCCTCGTCGAGCGACGCCGCGGGCACATCGGCCAGCACCTGACCATCCAAGTGGTCGAAGATCCGCAGCCGCCCGCCGGTAGTTACCGTCCCCACCACTTCGGCCCGGATCTCCCACTTCTCCGCGATGGCCATCACCTCATCGAGATCGGCCGGCGAGACGATGGCCAGCATCCGCTCCTGGCTCTCCGAGGTCATCACCTCAAACGGCTCCATGCCCGGCTCGCGCCGCGGCACCGCGTCGACGTAGACATCCATCCCCATCCCGCCTTGCGCCGCGGTCTCACTCGTCGCGCAGGTCAGCCCCGCGCCGCCGAGGTCCTGAACGCCGACCACCAGGCCGCGGTCGAGGAGATCGAGACAGGCTTCGATGAGGCGCTTCTCCTCGAACGGGTCGCCCACCTGCACGCTGGGGCGCTTCGAGGCCTCCTGCTCCGCGTCGCCGAAGCCTGCGGAAGCCAGAACGCTCACTCCGCCGATGCCGTCGCGCCCGGTCGAGGAGCCGAACAGAACCGCCAGGTTGCCGACCCCCGTCGCTTTGCCCCGCACCAACCGCTCCGTCGGCAGCACCCCGAGACACAACACGTTGACCAGAGGGTTCTCGGAGTAGCAGTTGTCGAAGACCACTTCGCCACCCACGGTGGGCACGCCGACCGCGTTCCCGTAGGACGAGATCCCGTCAACGATGCCCTCGAAAAGGAACCGGCTGCGGCCGTCCACTGGGGGACCGAACCGGAGCGGGTCCATCAGGGCAATGGGACGGGCACCCATGGTGAACACGTCGCGCAGGATTCCTCCGACTCCGGTCGCCGCGCCCTGGCGGGGTTCGACCGCGGAGGGGTGGTTGTGGCTCTCGATTCGCAGGGCCACGCCAATGCCATCGCCCGCGTCGATGACTCCGGCACCCGCGTTCTCGGCCGGCCCGACCAAAACCTTGGCTCCCTCTCCCGGAAGCCTCCGGAGGTGGATGCGAGACGACTTGTAGGAGCAGTGCTCGCTCCACATAACCGCGTACATCGCCAGCTCCAGATCGTTCGGCTTACGCCCGAGGATCCGCTCGATCGCCAAGGCTTCGTCGTCGGTGAGCCCCAGCTCGCGGTGGGTCGACCTGGGCTCCTCAGCGTCCACGCCGCCACGGTAGCCAGCCCTCTCGGCGTCGAAATCCACCTATGAAGCGGCAAAAGGCGCCCGCAATTTGTCAGAATGATTCGCTATGGCAACCCGTACGAGAACCCCTATGACAGACGAGCACAAAGCCGCGCTTTCTGCCGGTCGGCAACAGGGCGCGGTCGTCCGTCGTTATCTGGACGCTCTGGATACGAACAGGCCCAAGCGGGGCCGAAAGCGCACGCCTGAATCCATTCAGAAGCGGATGCAAACGATCGAGTCGCAGTTGAATACCAAGAACTCCCTCACTCGGCTTCAGCTGATGCAGGAGCACAGTGACCTGCAAAGAGAGTTCGAGGTGATGTCGTCGGCCGCGCCGGTCGACCTCTCAGCTCTCGAGGAGGATTTCGCCAAAGCGGCCGCCGAATATGGCCGGCGCAAGGGGATCGCCTACGACACGTGGAGACGGGCCGGCGTGTCCTCCGCGGTGCTCAAGAAGGCCGGTATCTCCCGAGGCGCCGCCTGAGCCATCACCCGCTGCGCCTGAGCCTGGACCCGCTGCGCCTGAGCCTGGACCCGCTGCGCCTGAGCTTGGGCTGTTCAGGAAGCCGCGGCGACGATCGATCTGAGGAGGACCAGGCCATCCTCGGAGCCGATGAGGGCGTCGGAAGCCCGCTCGGGGTGGGGCATCAGGCCGACGACATTGCGGGCCTCATTGCAGATTCCGGCGATGTCATCGTCGGAGCCATTGGGGTTCTGGCCATAGCGGAACACCACCCGGTCGTCTGATTTGAGGCGGGCCAGAGTCTCGGGTTCACAGGTGTAGTTGCCCTCGAAATGGTTGATCGGAATCTTGAGGGTCGCTCCTTTGACGGCCTGATTCGTGAGAGCAGAAGCAGTCGTCTCGACGGTGATCGCCTCGGTTTGACAGAGGAATTTCAGCCCCGAGTTCTTTTGAAGAGCCCCGGGAAGTAGTCCTGCCTCGGTCAGGATTTGGAAACCGTTGCAGATCCCTATGACGGGGGCACCTTCTCTGGCCATTTCAGTAACCGCGGTCATCGCCGGGGAAAACCGGGCGATGGCGCCGGGCCGGAGGTAATCCCCATGGGCGAAGCCGCCGGGGATGACGACGCCGTCGTAACCGTCGAGCGAGCGCTCCGCGTGGTACACGACCTCCGCCTTGGCGCCGACGCGCCCGAGTGCCTCGACCACGTCGTGCTCGCAGTTCGAGCCGGGGAACATCACGACCGCCAGCCGAACGGTCACGGGGAGGCTGGCTCCCTCTCGGACGCGGACAGCGCCACGGCCGAGTCCTCGATCACCGGGTTGGTTAGGAAGCGCTCGCACATCGCCTCGACGCGGGTGCGGGCTTCGGTCTCGTCCGGCGCGTCGATTTGAAATCGAATCGACTTGCCGACGCGTACGGCTTCCACGCCGTCGAAGCCCAGAGCGGGAAGCGACCGTTCGATCGTCGCGCCTGCGGGATCGGAGATGCCGTCGCGCAGACTGACCTCCACCTGTACGTCGAACCTCATGAGCCGCTTCCTACGCCGGGCCAGGAGGCGAACTTCTGTCCGGTGATCCGCTCGTAAGCCTCCGCATATCGACGCCGAGTCGCGTCGACCACATCGGTCGGGAGGTCGGGGGGCGGCGGCTTCTTGTCCCACCCGGTCTCTTCGAGCCAGTCCCGGACGGGCTGCTTGTCGAAAGAGGCCGGCGTGGAACCAGCCAGGCCCCGAGCGGCCCCCTCGGAGCGGGTTGCCAGGGCCCGAGCGGCCCCTTCCGAGCGGGTTGTCTGCCAGTCTTCGACCGCCCAGAAGCGCGACGAGTCGGGCGTCAGGATCTCGTCGCACACCGTGAGCCGCCCGTCGACCCAACCCAACTCGAACTTGGTGTCGGCGATGATCATCCCGCGAGCTGCGGCCAGCTCTGCTCCCGCGGCGAACAGCTCCAGCGATACTCGCCGGGCCTCTTCGGCCACTTCGCGCCCGACCAACCCGCAGGCCGCGTCGAAGTCGATGTTCTCGTCGTGGCCCTCCTCCGCCTTGGTCGACGGCGTAAACACCGGCTCGGGCAGACGATCGGCCTCCTTCATGCCGTCGGGAAGAGCCGTGCCGTGCATCGTTCCCGAAGCGCGGTACTCCTTCCAAGCGGACCCGACGATGTAGCCGCGGACGATGCACTCGATGGGCAACATGTCGGCGCGATTCACCAGCATCGA
>Ga0136633_1003495_pt1 | contig 10313 bp, 11 predicted proteins | sample AntDrymeUQ832206_2_FD_105494 | JGI IMG/M metagenome (GOLD analysis project Ga0136633, IMG submission 105494) | Polar desert sand microbial communities from Dry Valleys, Antarctica - metaG UQ83 (22.06) | ecosystem: Environmental > Terrestrial > Soil > Desert | place: Antarctica: Dry Valley...
GATCCTGTGGCTGCTCGGGCTCCCCACCGGGGTTCTGCTCATCGCGCTGAACCGCTGGATCCCCGAGTCGCCCCGCTTTCTGCTCGCCCACGGCCGGGACGCGGAGGCCAAGGCGGTGATGGAGCGCTACGGCGCAGAAGTGGTGACCGACGAGCAGGTCGAGGCGCCGGTCGAGGAGCAGGTGAAGCCGAGCTTCGCGCAACTCTTCCGGTCGCCGTTCTCGAGCCTCACCGCGGTCATCGTGCTCCTCGGCCTGGGGGTGGGGCTGGTCTCCTTCGGATTTCAGCTGTGGATTCCGTCGAACCTGCGCGAGCTCGGCTACACCGAGGTGACCGCCGATCGCATCCTGCGCGACTCCGCCCTGATCGGCTTTCCGCTCAACTTCCTGGTCGCCTGGCTCTACGGCTCCTGGAGCAGCCGGAAGACGATCGTCCTGCTCGCCGGGCTCACCGCCGCGGCGCTGATCGCCTTCGCCCTTGCCGGGAACCGGGTCGCCGAGGACCGTACGCTGCTGTACGTGCTGCTCGTGGTCCCGATCTGGGGCATCAGCTCCTTGACCGCCGTCCTGGCGGCCTACAGCTCCGAGATCTATCCGACACGCGTACGTGCGCGTGGGGCGGGGCTCGCCGCGGGGGCCAGCAAGGCGGGCGGTGTCCTGGTGATCGGCGTGGTCGCGGCGGCGCTCACCCCGCCGACGATCGCCGGAACGGCGCTGATCGGGGCGATACCGATGGCACTGGCGGCCCTGGCGGCACTGATCTTCGGCGTCGAGACCCGCAGGCGACGCCTGGAGGAGATCACCGCCGCGGAGTTTGACCGGGCGGCCCCCGCGGGAGTATTCGGGCCATGAAGGCCCGCCATGTGACCCCGCGAGGGCAGCTTGCCGCGGCGACCGCCGGGCCGGCCACGGCGCCATCGCCGCCGCCGGCGGGCTGCGCCGAGCCGGCGCCGGGCGGCGGTCCTGCGCTCGCGGCGGACGGCCCGCACCTGAAGCTCGCAGGACGCCGGATCCCGGTGATCCTGCCGCGCCGCGGCGATCCGCGGCTGAAGATCTCCGCGGTCATCATCGCGCTTCAGATCCTGGGACAGGTCGCGCTCGGATTCAAGCTCTCGATCGCCCAGATCCTCGTCACCATCGGCGTTTGCGCGGTGATCGACACCGCGGTGACCTTCAAGCGCCAAGGCGTCCTGGCCTGGCCGGCCAGCGCGCTTCTGACCGGCAACAGCATCGCGTTCATCCTCCGCGCCTCGGGCACCGAGCACGGCGACTGGTGGAGCCTCAACGGGATCGAGTACTTCGTGCTGGCGGCGCTCGTCTCACTGCTCGTGAAGTACCTCGTGCGTCCGGGGGGCCGTCACCGCTTCAACCCGTCGAACATCGGGATCCTCTGGGTGCTGCTGGTGATCGGGCCGGTCCACGTCTTCGCCCAGTACCTCTACTGGGGACCGCTCGGCGCCCCCGTCATCGCCGCGCTCGCGGTGATCCTGCTCGGCGCGATCTGGGTGCTCAGAGCCGTACGGATGCTGGGAATGGCGGTGGCGTTCATGGTGCCCTTCGCGGCGCTGATCGCCGTCTTCGCGGCCAGCGGGCTGAGCTTCGTGACGATCTGGAGCGAGGACCCGGTCAGCGGCTTCGAGTACTGGCTGAGGATCTGCGCGTCTCCTGAGCTGTTGGTCTTCGTCTGCTTCATGATGTCCGACCCGGCCACGGCAGCCCGGACGCCGGTCGGCCGGACCATCTACGGCGCCGCCACGGCCGTCGTGGCGGCGGCACTCATCTCCTTCCAGCCGACGGAGTTCGGGATCAAGGTCGCGATCCTGGCCAGCCTGACCGTCGTCTGCGCGCTGGTGCCGCTGATCGAGTTCGCGGCCCGGCGGCTGCGCCAGGCCCCCGAGCAGGCCGCAGCTCCCGCTCTCGTGCCGGCTCTGAGGAGGCTGAGCGCGCGGGCGCTGAGTCCCACGAGCATCGCCGTGATCCTGATCACCGTGATCGCCGTCGCGGGCACCGCGGCGCTCGCCGGCAACGAGGATCTCATCTTCATCGAGCGTGGTCTCACCGGTCCCCGCAACGCGCAGTAGCTCCGGCTGCGACGTCTGCGGCACCCTCACCATCGTGTGCCAGGCGGGGCGATGTGCCGCTGGGTGGTCAGACGACACCCGCGGCGGCTGCGCGCCGTGGCGCGCGAGGCGTCATCATTCCCTGACGGGGCGATTCCCTCCCGACATGAGCAGAACCGAAGCCCACCCACCCGTCGAGGCCCCTGAGGCGGCGCCCGTGCCCCAGCCCGCGCCCGCCTCCCCTGCCGCGCCGGCGTCCGAGCCCGCCCCCGAGCCCGTGCTGTCGCGCGCCGCGCGCCGATCGGGACGCCGCAGCGCGCGGGTCCTCTCCGTCGCGAGCCTCGTCATGGCGCTCGTGGCGACGGGCGTCGTGCTCGGTACCGCGGTGCAGCCGGCGGTCCAGACGCCGATCGTGGCCGCCACGGCGCAGGCATGGGACGCGACGGGCGCGCTCTCCGACGCCCTGCGCGCCCTGCGCCCCGGTGCGACGCGCAAGCCGGCGCGCGCGCTGGCCAAGCGCGCGGCAGGGATCATCGACGAGACCGGCATGCGCGTCAGGGCGCTCGAGCTGCCTGTCGCCGACACCCCGCTGCGTGGCCGCGTCCTGCGGACGCTGCGCGCCGACGCGGCGTGGGTCGACGCCGTCCGGTCGACGCTGGCCGCTCCGCGCGGCCCGCGCCGCGCAGATCTCTCGGGCCTGGCCAAGCGCGCGGCGACCGCCACCGCGCTGATCGACGACGAGGTCACGCAAGCGAGAGGCACCGTGGGCGGGACTGGCCGCCTGCTCTCGGCGACCAAGCCGCGTTGAAGCGGCGGCCACGAACCGGGAGGATGATCGCATGAGCGCATGGACCAAGCAGAACCTCGGAGCGGTCGAGGACTCCGCCCCCAAGCACGGCATGGGTGGGCTGCTCGAGGGTCGCTTCGCCAAGGACGCGCTCGGACTCCAGCAGACGGGCATCTCCCTCCAGCGTCTCAGGCCCGGTGCGCGACTGCCCTTCGGCCACACGCACAGCGTGCAGGAGGAGATCTACGTCGTGCTCTCCGGAAGCGGTGAGATGAAGGTCGGCGACGAGCTGGTCGCCCTCGAGGACCATCTGGACGCCGTACGGGTGGCTCCCGGCGCGTGGCGCGGCGTGCAGGCCGGGGCCGACGGCCTCGAGCTGCTCGCCTTTGGGGCGCCTACCGGCGGCGAGAGCGACGCGGAGATGGACCCGGGCTGGTGGCCGAGCGACGCCGCTTGAGCAGCCGGCGGCTCAGCGAGCCGGCCAGGGCGAGCGCGAAGCCGCCTGCGCCCCCGAGCACCGCGGCACCGACGAGCTCGGGAGAGGCGCCGCCGTCGGCCGCGAGCGCGACGGCGTAGCCCGCGAGGCCGAGCGCGGCGAGCACCGCGCCCTTCAGACGGAGCAGCAGCCCCAGCGCGAACGGGCCCAACAGCGAGATCGCGGCGAGGACGAGCGGCTCGTCCATCGCGGCGTCTAGCGCCCGAGGATCTCCATGGCGATCTCAGAGACCTCGGTGGGCGTGCGGCCGACGCGCACGCCCTGGGCCTCCAGCGCCGCTGCCTTCGCCTCGGCGCCGCCGGCGGAGCCCGAGACGATCGCGCCCGCGTGGCCCATCGTCTTGCCGGGCGGTGCGGTGAACCCGGCGATGTAGCCGACCACCGGCTTGGTCACGTACGCGCCGATGTACTCCGCGGCCTCCTCCTCGGCCGAGCCGCCGATCTCGCCGCTCATGACGATCAGCTCGGTCTCGGGGTCGGCCTCGAAGAGCGCGATGATGTCGACGAACGAGGAGCCCGGGACCGGGTCCCCGCCGATGCCGACGATCGACGAGTTGCCGAAGCCCTGCTGGGCCAGCTCGTTGCCGATCTGGTAGGTCAAGGTGCCCGAGCGGGAGACGACGCCGACGTTGCCCTCCTTGAAGAAGGCGGCCGGGATGATCCCGACGTTCGCCTTGCCCGGGGAGAGCACCCCGGGGCAGTTCGGCCCGATCAGCCGCACGTCCGGGTTGCGAGCGAGGTGGTTGTAGACGCGCAGCTCGTCGTGGGCGGGGATGCCCTCGGTGATGGCGATGATCGTGGCGATGCCGGCGTCTTCGGCCTCGAGGATCGAGTCGGCGGCGAAGCGCGGCGGCACGAAGACCATCGCCGTGTTCGCGCCCGTCTCCTCCACGGCCCGGTGGAAGGTGTTGAAGACGGGCGTGCCCTCGACGTCCTGACCCTCCTTGCCCGGGGTGACCCCGGCGACGAGCTGCGTCCCGTAGCGCTGGTTGTTCAGCGCGTGGAAGGAGCCCTCCCGCCCCGTGATGCCCGAGACGCAGAGCCGGGTCTGCTTGTCGACGATGACGCTCATGCCGCGGGTCCCTCCTTCGCCAGCGCGACGACCCTCTCGGCCGCCTCGTTCATCGTCCGGGCGGTGTGCACGTTCGGCAGCGCTGCCTCCGCGAGGATGCGGCGGCCCTCGACGTCGTTGGTGCCGTCGAGGCGGACGACGAACGGGACGGCGATCCGGTCTTTGAGCTGCGCGAAGGCGGCGATCAGGCCGTTGGCGACCTCGTCGCAGCGCGTGATGCCGCCGAAGATGTTGAAGAGCACCGCCTTCACGCTCGCGTTGGCGAGGATGACCTCGACCGCGCTCGTGATCGCCTCGGCCTTCGACCCACCCCCGGCGTCGAGGAAGTTCGCGGGCGCCCCGCCGAAGTGCGCGACGACGTCCAGGGTGGACATGACCAGCCCGGCGCCGTTGCCGAGGATGCCGATGTCGCCGTCGAGCTTGACGTAGGTCAGCCCGCGCTCGTGGGCCATCTGCTCCTCCGGGTCCTCCGCGGAGGGGTCGCGCAGCTCCGCGTTCTCTGGGTGCCGGAAGAGCGCGTTGTCGTCGAGGGTGACCTTCGCGTCGAGCGCGTACATCGGGCCGAAGGGGCTCGGCTCGACCTCGCCGCCCGAGACGATCAGCGGGTTGACCTCGACGAGCATCGCCTCCTCCCCGACGAAGACGTCGTAGAGGCGCGCGAGGAAGGCGCCGACGGGTCGCACCTGGTCGCCCGGGACGCCGGCGGCGTAGGCCAGGCGCCGGCCGTGGAAGTCCTGAAAGCCGATCAGCGGATCGACGTGAAGCGTGGCCAGCAGCTCCGGGGTCTCCTGCGCGACGGCCTCGATGTCCATGCCGCCCTGCATCGAGAACATGACCAGCGGGGCCTTGGCCGAGCGGTCGAAGATGATCGACGCGTAGTACTCCGCGGCGATCTGCGACGCGGCCTCGATCCAGACCTCACCGACCGTGAAGCCCTTGATGTCCATGCCGAGGATCGCCCCGGCGTGCTCCTCGAGCTCCGCGCCGTTCTGGGCGACCTTGATGCCGCCGGCCTTGCCGCGCCCGCCGATCTTGACCTGCGCCTTCACGACGCACGGAAAGCCGACGGTGCCAGCGGCGGCGACGGCGTCGGCGACCGTGCGGGCGGGGACGCCCGAGGGGACGGGGATGCCGTGGCGGGCGAAGAGCTGCTTGCCCTGATATTCGAGGAGGTCCATGACTCGGATGACACTATCGCCGCATGAGGCGGGGCGCCGTGCCGTGGGGCCGGTCCATACAATGCAGGCGCTCATGCCGCTTCCCGCGAAGGTCACTTGGGTCACATTCGATGTCTACGGGACGCTCATCGACTGGGAGACCGGCATCTTCCAGGCCTTCAAGAAGGAGGCGACCCGGGACGGCTTCACGATCGAGGACAGGGACCGCGAGCGGATCGTCACGCTCTTCCACCAGCTCTCCCAGGAGGTCGAGGGCGGGTCCTACGAGCTGTACGCCGAGGTGCTGCGCCAGGTGGCGGTGAAGATCGCCAAGGAGATCGGCTGGGCTCTGGAGCCCTCGCGAGCAGGCTTCCTGCCGGACTCCGTCGCACGCTGGGCGCCCTTCAGGGAGACCGCGCCCCAGCTGAGGAAGTTCTTCAACAAGGTGTCCACCGGCCTGGTCGCCAACGTCGACGACAAGCTGCTCGGGCAGACGCGCCGCCACATCCCGGGCGAGTACGACCTCGTGGTGACCGCCCAGCAGGTGCGCTCCTACAAGCCAGACCCCGCGCACTTCAACGAGTTCGCCCGCCGCGTGGGGGCCAAGAAGGGCTGGGTCCACATCGGCTCGAGCTACTACCACGACGTCGAGCCGTGCGTGAAGGCCAAGGTGCCCGTCATCTGGGTCAACCGTCGCAAGCAGCCGCTGGAGCCGGGAGCCAAGAAGCCGACCGCCGAGGTCAAGAGCCTGCTGGAGGCCGCGAAGCTCCTCGGGGTCTGATGCAGGTTCTGGCGATCCACCCCGAGGTGGTGGTCGCCAGGTCGGTGAAGTGGCAGACGACGTGCACCGTGGTCCATCGCGGCGACGAGTCGTTCGTGATCGACTCGCCGCTGTACGCCGAGGAGCTCGAGTCGCTCCCGACGCTGCTCGGGCAGATGGGCTGGGGGCTGAGCGGGCTGCTGGCCACCCACGGCGACTACGACCACGTGCTCGGGCGCCTCGCCTTTCCCGAAGCGTCGCTCGGGGTGAGCGAGACGACCGCCGCGAGGCTGAAGGCCGAGATGGGCGACGCGGCGCGCCGGCTGCGCGACTTCGACACCGACGACTACGTGCAGCGCCCGCGGCCCCTGCGGCTCGGCGACGTGCAGGCGCTGCCCGTCCCGGGGCGCCTGGACATCGGCGACTCCGCGCTCGAGCTGCTCCCGGCGGACGGCCACACGCACGACGGCATGGCGATCTGGGTGCCGTGGGCCAAGGTCCTGATCCCGGGCGACTACCTCTCGCCCGTCGAGCTGCCGTGGCTGCAGGAGCAGGGCTCCCGCGCGGCCTACCTCGCCACCCTCGGGCGGCTGAGGCCCTACGTCGAGCAGGCCGACTGGGTCGTCAGCGGCCACGGCGGGCCGATCGACGGCGCCCGCGCGCTGGCGGTCATGCGCGAGGACGTCGCCTACCTCCAGGCGCTCGGCGAGGGCGAGGCGGCGGCCGCGGCGGCGCTGCCGATCGCGCGGCGCGACCGGCGGATGCGCGAGATCCACGCGGAGAACGTGCGGCGCCTTGCGGGCGGCAGCGGCGGCTCGTAGCCTCCAAGGCCATGGCCGTCACCACGTCCGCGCCACTGCACCGCCTGTCGCTCGAGGACGTGTTCGCGATGGTCCGCGCCGGGATCCTGGAGGAGAACGAACGTGTCGAGCTCGTGGATGGGGTGCTGGTCGAGTTGAACGCCACCGGCGCCGAGCACCGGAGCATCGTCAAGCGGCTCACCAAGCACCTCGTGCTGGGCGCGGGGGACCGCTACGACGTGGCCATCCAGGACATGCTGCTAACGAGCGACCTGGGCTACCGGCTCCCGGACGTCGTGATCACCGCGCCGGAGGTCGAGGTCGTGCTGCCCGAGACGGCGCTGCTGGTGATCGAGGTCGCGCAGAGCTCGCACGCCCGTGACCGGGAGAAGCGGGTGGACTACGCGAGCATCGGTGTGGACGAGTACTGGATCGTCGACGTCGTCGAGGAGAGCATCGCCGTCCACACCGAGCCCGTCGACGGCGCCTACCGCTCCGTCGTGGTGCACCGCGAAGGTGCCGTGACCTCGCTGCTCGAGGGCGTGCCGCCGATCGCGCTCGACACGCTCTTCGGCCGCTGAATGCCCCTCCAGCACGTCGCGCTCGAGGTCCGCGAGCGCGACGCCGACGCCGAGGTCGCCTTCTGGGCCCTGCTCGGCTTCGCGGAGGTCACGCCGCCTCGGACGCTCGCCGGCCGCACGCGCTGGGTCCAGCGCGCCGGGACGCAGGTTCACCTCCTGTTCGCCGAGGAGCCCGTCGTGCCGCCGCACGGCCACGTCGCCGTCGTCGCCGAGGCGTTCGCCGAGGTCTGCGCGCGGCTGGCGGCCGTGGGCCGCATCCCCGAGCTTCGCGCCGAGCACTGGGGCGCGCCGCGCGCCTTCGTCTCCTCCCCCGCCGGCCACCGGGTCGAGCTCACGGCCGCCCCGCCCGGGTGAGCGCGCCGTCCCCGGTTCTTCGCGCGGGGGCTTGATTGAGCATCAGTGCGTGCTCTGGCACGCGAGAGGCTCAAGCCCTGAGTCACTCGTGCGGCAGGTGCAGGCGCATGTAGAGGTCGCGGCCACCGTCGGGCCCTGCGCTCTTCGTCTCGAAGCCGAAGGACCCGTACAGCCGCAGGGCGGCGGCGTTGGCCTCGTTGACGTCGAGCTCCATCCGGCGCGCGCCACGCTCGAGCGCCCGCTCGCGCGCACGGGCCACGAGCGCGCGGCCCAGGCCGGTGCCGCGCGCGGACTCCTCGACGTAGAGATCCTCCAGCAGGCAGTCGGGGCCCGCTCGCCAGAGGCCGTGGCGGAAGCGCAGCTGGCAGACTCCCTCGGGCGGCGAGTCCGTGTCCTTCGCCCCGAGCAGGAAGTCGGTCTGGACGTCGTCGAGCAGCTTCTCGACCCCCGCGAGGAACGCGTTCTCCGACGGCCAGTCGTAGCCGAGGTGGTCGCGGAAGCCGACCATCAGCCGGGTGACCCCCTGCGCCTCATCAGATCCGGCGACCCAGACGCGCGCGCTCACGACTCCGCCGGGACCGAGGCGATCGTTGCGATCGGGTCGCCCGCGTTGATCGCATCGCCCTCCGCGATGGGCAGCTCGGCGATCGTCCCCGCCTTGTGCGCGGTGATCTCGTTCTCCATCTTCATCGCCTCGATGATGCAGAGCAGCTGGCCCTCCTCGACCGTGTCGCCCTGCTTGACGAGCACCTTCCACATGTTGCCCTGCAGCGGGGAGGCGAGCAGATCGCCGCCACCCGCACCGCCGCGCTTGCGCTTGCCACGCTTGGACTTCGCCGCGGCGCTGTTGCCGGCCGCCGGCGCCGCGGCGTGGACCGGAGCCTCGCCGACGATCGTGACGTCGAAGCGCTTGCCGGAGACCTCGACGAGGTACTCCTGGGTGACCTTCTCGGGAGCGTCGTCGTCGACGGGCTCGACCTCGGCGAACGCGAGCGTCGCCAGCCACGCCTCGTCGTCGAGCAGCTCCTTGCACGTCGAGCCCTTCGCCCACTCCTCGGTCTGCAGCAGCGCGGTGTGGAACGGGATCAACGTCTTGAGGCCCTCGATCTCGTACTCGCCCAGCGCGCGGAGCATGCGCTGGGTGGCCTGCTCGCGGTCGGCGTCCCAGACGATGAGCTTGGCGATCATCGGGTCGTAGGTCGGGGAGATCGTGCCGCCCGCGCCGACGCCGGAGTCGACGCGGACGCCCGGGCCCGTCGGCTCCTTGTAGGCGCCGATCTTGCCGGCGAGCGGCATGAAGCCCATCGACGCGTCCTCGGCGTTGATCCGGCACTCGATCGCGTGGCCGCGCAGAACGACGTCCTCCTGGCGGTAGGCGAGCGATTCGCCGGCGGCGGCGCGGATGCCCTCCTTGACGATGTCGATGCCCGTCACCATCTCGGTGACGCAGTGCTCCACCTGCACCCGGGTGTTCATCTCGAGGAAGAAGTACTCGTCGGTGTCGGAGGAGAAGAGCCCCTCGATCGTGCCGGCACCGATGTAGTCGACGGCCCGGGCGGCGTCCACGCCGATCTTGCCGATGCGCTCGCGCGTCTCCACGTCGACGACCCACGGCGGTGCGGGCGCCTCCTCGATGATCTTCTGGTGGCGGCGCTGGATCGAGCAGTCGCGCTCGCCGAGGTGGATGACGTTGCCGTGGGTGTCGGCGAGGATCTGCACCTCGACGTGCCGCGGGTTATCCAGGTAGCGCTCGAGGTAGACCGTGCCGTCGGAGAAGAACTTCTCTCCCTCGCGCGAGGCGCCCTCGAAGGCCTCCTTGAGCTTGTCCTCGGTCAGGGCGACCCGGAAGCCCTTGCCGCCGCCGCCGCCCGAGGCCTTCACCGCGACCGGGAAGCCGATCTCGTTCTTGGCGATCTTCATGGCCGCCTTGACCGTGTCGACCGCCTCGGTGGTTCCCGGGACGATCGGCACGCCCGCGGCCTGCATGAGCTCGCGGGCCTTGGTCTTGGAGCCCATCGCGTCGATCGCGCCGGCGGGCGGCCCGATGAAGGTGATGCCCGCGTCCGCGAGCGCTCGGGCGAACGGCGCGTTCTCGGCCAGGAAGCCGTAGCCCGGGTGCACGGCGTCGGCACCGGACTGCTCGATGACCTCGAGGAGCTTCTCGACGTTCAGGTAGCTCTGGGCGGCCTCGGCCGGCCCGAGGAGGTAGGCCTCGTCGGCGGCGCCGACGTGCAGCGCGTCGCGGTCGA
>Ga0136633_1003496_pt1 | contig 10311 bp, 9 predicted proteins | sample AntDrymeUQ832206_2_FD_105494 | JGI IMG/M metagenome (GOLD analysis project Ga0136633, IMG submission 105494) | Polar desert sand microbial communities from Dry Valleys, Antarctica - metaG UQ83 (22.06) | ecosystem: Environmental > Terrestrial > Soil > Desert | place: Antarctica: Dry Valley...
AACTGGTAGTGAGCGATGTTCGAACCATGTCGAATGCCTCTGCGGTGAGCAGTGATGATGCAGGGCATTCGACATGGTCTGCGATCAACGGTCCCGGGCCACCTGGGCGGCGTAGGTGGACCAGTCCCCGCCGGCGGCGGCAACCCAGTGGACGGCAGTGGTGGCGTGCAGGTGGAGCATCTCGGCCAGCACTGCGGCCGGGAGCTGGCCGGCCAGGTGCATGAGGGCGCTCCGGCGCCCGGCCCGGGCGTCGATCCCGAGCTTGGCCAGGCGCTCGCCGAGGTGGCCGGGGTGGAGGGGCCGACCGGGGTGGAGACCGGGGAAGAACCACGAGTGCGGTGACGGTGACCCGAGCCCGACGTTGGGACGGCCGGTTGTTACCAACTCGACGACGAGCGAGCCCAAGGGCTCGGGAACCGGTGTCCGCCCGGCTCCGAGCCGCAGGTACACACCGTCGTCATCGGCGATCACCTGGTCGACGGTCATGGCGACGATGCGACTGAGCTGCTGCGCGTAGAGAAGGACGAGGCAGCCCGCCACCCGGTCGGTGAGGCACAGGTCGTCGTCGTGGAGGAGGCGGGCGACGATGGCCCACCGCTGCTCGTCGTCCAAGGTGGTTCCCTCCCGCAGTGGCGGGCCGGGGATCTCGAATCGGCCGGCGGCCTTGCGCTGGGCGGCCCAGCCCAAGAAGTCCTTGACCTCGTGCGCCGACGGCGGGCCTTCCTCCAGCCAGGCTTCGACGTCGCCCTGGTCAGCATCGGCCAGGGTGCGGCCTCGCCCGGCCAGCCAGGCCAAGAAGGCAATGGCGGCCGCCAACCTCGTCTTGGCGTGGCGGGTGGGCGTGCGCACCGCCTTGGCCTGCTCGGCCCGTTGGCGGGCCCGGCGAAGGACCTCCCAGGTGGCGTAGGCCCGCAACAGGCGCTGATGCTCGGGGTTGCCCACCGCCTCCACTCGCTCGGTCACCCAGGCCTCCAGCGCGACCAACGCCTCGTCCCTGGCGGCCAGGAGATCGCCCGCCACCAGCATCTGGCGCACGTAGCGGGCGGCTCCGGGACGAGGGTGGGCGTCGAGGGCCTCATGGGTAAGGGCCAGCGCGCCGGAGGCGATCTCGGCCAGGATCGCCGCCCCGCCAGAGCGCCGCAGCCAGTTGTGGGCGGAGTAGGGCTGGCGGGCGGAGACGATGGCGTGGTGGAGGCCGGCGAGCTCTGCCCGTGGCCCGCCGAGCAGTCGGGCTGATCGCTTCGCCAGAGCGCAGCGCACGCAACGGCCGTCGGCGTAGGGACGGTCTTCGATCCCGCAGTCCGCGCACCGGGCCAGCGTGGGGGCCCCGGCGCAGTCACAGCACAACACGGCGCCGGCGCCGGGGGGCGACACCAGCCGGCGCTGGTCACCGCATCCCCCACACGTCCCCCACCGCGACAACGCGGCGCGGTAGCAGGGCTCGCACACCGGGCCCTCGGGCCAACGGGCGCATGGTGGTCGCAACTCGCCGCAGTGCGCGCAGGCGGCCACCGCCCTGGGAGAACACGACGCGCACCTCGGTGCCCCGGCGGCCACGAAGGTGCACGGCATGTGCCGCCCGCACGACCCGCAGGTGGCCGTCGGCAGGCGAAAGCAGCTCACGCAAACGTCGGGCCCACCGGATGTGGCCCGCCGGGCGATGGGCCGCACCCGGCCGCAGCGCCCGCAGGGCCGGGCCGGCCGGGGAGCGCAGGCGAAGCACATGGCGGCACCGTCGCCTGCTCTGGCGGTTACCACCCGCACCAGGCCGCACACCGAGCAGGCCTCGGCCAGCTGGTGGGCCCGACAGCGTGGGCACACCCCGGTGGTGCCCACCCGGATCAGCGGCCGGCTGGTCCGCCCGCAGGCGACACAGGCCGGCACCTGAAGCGTCGACCCCCGGGCCCGCAGCTGCGCCACCAGCCGGGCCACCACCGGCGGCGCCCCGCAGCGCACCACGTCGGGGCCGGCCGCCAAGGCGGCGGCCAGGCTTCGGGCCACCGCCGGATTGGTGATGGTCGCCTCAACGGCGTCGCCGACCTCGTCCAGCGACAACTCCGGACAGACCGTCGCCACCACGGCGACGAGTTCGTCGCCCAGACGCTCGCCCATCAGCGCTTGGGGCCGGTCACGACCCTGGCCCTGCGGGGCCGCAGGTCCCTCACCGCGGCGGTGGCTGGCACCGCCTTGTCGGCGACCGATCCCGCCTTGGTGGCCGCCACCCGCACCGGCTCGATCAGCTCGGCGGGGGAGACCTCGAAGATGTCGCACAGGGCGGCGAGGGTGGACAGGCTCAGTCGCTCGGGGACCCGGGCCACCAGGCGGTAGACCTGCTCGCGTGACAGCACCACCCCGCGGCTGGCCAGCAGGGGGACCAGGTCCGAGGTGGCGAACATGCCCCGGGCGGCCATGAGCTGGCGCAGGTGCCAGTTGTAGGAGACCTTGACGGTCATCGTTGTTCCTCCTTCGGGTCGTCGGCGCCGAAGGCCCGAGCCAAAGCGGCGCGCAGCATGCGGTTCTTGTGGTCGGAGCCGACCGAGGTGTACACCGCCGTGGTCGACGCCCACGAGTGGCCCACCTGGTGCTGGACGAACAGCGGGTCGACGCCGTCTTCGATCAGGTGCGAGACGTAGGAGTGGCGCAGGCAGTGGACCGACAGCTCGGCCGGCAGTCCCGCCGCCACCCGGTAGGCGGCGAAGCGCTCGTCGATGCGCCGGGCGGAGATGCGCCCTCCCCGCTCGGTGAGCCACAGCGACGGGCCGAGAGCGGCAGGCCCGTAGCGGGGGCGGAGTTCGTCGATGTACTGCTCCAGGACCTCGGCGGCCCACGGCATCACCGTCGCCACCTGGCGCCGCCGGGGCGGGCTGCCCTTCATGGCCTTGCCGTAGCGGACGTGACAGGTCCCCAGGCGACCGAGCTCGGGGGCGGCCGGGTTGGCGGCGAAGTCGCCGACGTCGAGCATGGCCGCCTCCCGCCGCCGCAGCCCCCAGGCATAGACGACCTTGAACAACGTGGCGTCGCGGAACGCGGCGAGCCATCCCTTGCGCCCACTGCGGGCGATGTCGGCCACCGCCTCGTCGGCCACGTCGAACAGCGCCTGCAACTCATTACGGGTGAGGGGACGGCGCTCGGGGCGACCCTCGTAGTCGGCCACGTGGGTGGCGGTGTTGCCCTCGTGGCAGATCTGGGTGGGCACCTCCCCCACCCGCTCCATGCACGCCTCCCGCCAGCCGTAGCGGGGGTCGCACACGAAGTCCAAGAACAGCGCCACCGAGCCCTGGTATCCCCGCACGGTGGAGTGCGCCCATTCTCCCTGCGCCACCCAGGCCTCGAGCTGCTCGGCCCGCCACTGCCACGGCCAGGCGCCGCTGAACGCCTGGAATCGGCGCAGCACCCGTACACGGGCCACAGTGATGGCCGGGCTGAGGCGCCGTGCCGTGTGCTGGCGGCGCCAGCCCTCGATCATCGCCTCGAACAGGGCCGGCTCGGGGTGAAGCTCGACGGCCCCGTCTACCAGCACCAGCGCCGCCGACCCCGCCGTGCTTCTCGCCATCGTCCACGCACCTCCGCCGTGAGGCGCCAGGCGCATCCTTCTTGCACCGGACGCAACGAAACCAGATGCCACAGCGTGGCGTCCCGTTTAGTGCAAGTGGTGGATACCCGTCCTCACCAGGGGTTTTGCGAGGGGATCAGCCCACGGCGGCGAACGGCGAGAATCCCTTTCCCCTTATGGGACAACGATCGCAAACCATGTCGAATGATGCGTCCGTTGCAACATCGCTCACTTGAAGCTGCATGGCGCAGGTGTGCCTCAGGACGTGGGGTGTGACCTGTTTGCCCGCGAGCGACGGACATCCCGGTGTCGCGGTGGTGACGTGGCGGGTGACGAGACGGCGGATGGCGTCACGGCTGAGCTGCTTGGCGCCGGGTCCGGTGAACAGCGGCTCGTGTGGGGCTCCGGCGCGTTCGTCGAGCCAGTCACGGACCACGACCCGGGAGGCGCCGCTGAGCGGCGTGATTCGTTCCTTGCGGCCTTTGCCGTGGCAGCGAACGTGGGCGCCGGTGCCGAGTTCGACATCGCCGCAGGTGAGCCCGGTCAGCTCCGACACGCGAAGTCCGGTTTGGATGGCGACGGAAAGGATGGTGTGGTCGCGGCGGCCGATCCTCGTGTCGAGGTCGGGGCTGGCGAGCACGGCGTCGATCTCGGCGTCGGTGAGGAAGGTGACGAGTGCCCGGTCGGTGCGCTTGGGAGGGATCGACAGCACCCTGCTGATGAGCGATCCGTGCTCGGGATGACGGAACGACGCGAACTGGAACATCGACCGGATGGCGGTGAGCCGGGCATTGCGGGTCCGGACGCTGGCGCCTCGCTCGATCTCGAGATGAGCGAGGAACCGGCTGACGAGAACGGCGTCGAGGTCAGTGAGGTCGAGCTGGCACGGCCGCTTGCCGAGGGTGTCGTGGGCGAAGCTCAGCAGCAGCCGGAACGTGTCGCGGTAGGAGGCGACGGTGTTGGGGCTGACGTGACGTTGGGCGATGAGCCGGTCGATGAAGAACTCCTCGAGCAGCGGGGCCAGCGGGGTCATGACGGCTCCTGGCGGTGCTGGTCGAGCCGCTCGGCGGCCAGGGCCATGAGCTCGGGCGCGGCGTGGAGATACCAGTAGGTGGATGCCGGGCCGACATGACCGAGGTAGGTCGACAGCAGCGGCAGCCGCTGGTTCACGTCTGCGCCGGATCGATACCAGCCCAGCAGCGTCCGGACGGCAAAGGAGTGCCTGAGGTCATGGGCCCGGGGAGGCCGGTCGGTGCTGGTGTTCCACAGGTCGGTGTCGCGGATCAGGAACCCGACGTTGGCGCTGGCCCGGCCCGGGATGAGGCGCGTGCCGGTCGTGGACACGAAGAAGGCCGCACCCGGCGGCTTCGTCTTCGACTCCAGGAGCGTGTCGCGTCGGCGTGCGTAGCCATCGAGCGCCGCCGTCGTGGTCGCATGCACGGGGATCTGGCGGGACTTGTTGAACTTGGCGTGGCGGATGGTGATCAGTCCTTGGTCCCAGTCGATGTCGCTGCGGTTCAGGCCCACGGCTTCGCCGATGCGCATCCCGGTGACCGACAGCAGCGCGATGAGCGTCTGGTAGGTGTCGGCGCGCAGCCCGGCGGTGAGCCGGCCGGCCGCGTCGAGCAGGGCGTCGATGTCGGCATCGCTGAAGAGATATGGGGTGATCCGACGCTGGCCGGGCGGCAACAGGCCCGTTGGCGGGACCTCGGTCGCCGGGTCGAACGCGCTGAGGTAGCGGGCGAAGCCCCGCACGATGCTGAGCCGCTCGGTCCACCACACCGGATTCGCGTCGGCGGGCTGGCGGGCCCACCCAACCGTCAGGGCCACGGTCAGGTGGTCCGCGTTGTGGGCTCGGAGGTAGTCGACGAACTGGCCCAGGAGCCGGCCGCGCTCGACGAGCTTGTAGCCCAGCGCCCGGCGGGTTCGCAGGTAGTAGTCGGCCATGGCCGCGAAGTCGGTCATCGTGACACCCCCGCGGGCCATGGCAGCGCCAGCTCGCCCAGCGCCAGATGGTCGACCTTGGCGTAGATAGCGGATGTTGCTGCGCTGTGATGGCGGAGCACCTGGGCGACCTCGGACAAGGTCGCCCCTGCCCGGAGCATCTCGGTGGCGGCGGTGTGACGAAGCCGGTGCGGCCCCACCACATCGACACTCGCTCGTCCGCACGCGTCGCGGACCACCTGAGCCACACCACCAGACCGCAGCGGCCCAATCGGTGCGTGCACCCGCAAGAACAGCGCACGGGACGAAGTCGCCGGACGGCCCCGCTGCAGGTAGCTGGCCACTGCTTGCCCGACATCGGCGGGCAGCGGGAGCCGCTCGTCGCGGCCGCCCTTGCCGTGGGTCAGGATCACCCCGGCCCGCCAGTCCACGTCTTCGAGGCAGAGCCCGGCGACCTCGGCGGCTCGCAGACCGAGCCGGACCAGCAGCAACAAGATCGCGTGGTCCCGGCGGCCCTTGGCCCGGCGACGATCACAGCTGGCCAGCAGGCGGTTCACGTCGCCCGGCGCCACCCCCCGGGGCAACGAGGTGCCGCTCCACCCCGCCGATGTCGGCACCGCGCCGACCAGCGACACCGGGACCAGGCCCGTCACATGCGCGAACCGCAAGAAGGAACGGAGCCCGGTCAACAACAGCTTCGCCCACCCGGTGCTGTGCCTCGGGCAGACGTCGGTCACGAACCCGACAACATCCCCGGCCGCCAGCCCGGCCAGGTCGGCACGGCCATGATCGGGCAGCCACGACAGGAACGTCGTGGCCGCCCGCGCGTAGGTGTCGACGGTGGCAGGCACCAACCCGCGCTCGATCGCCAGATAGCAGCGGAACCCTTCGACGGTCACCTCGATAGCGGTCGTCGGAACCGGAGCTGGCTCGGCCGGAACAGCGTCGACACGGCGCAGGTACTCGAACAGCGAGCCCAGCTTGGCCAGCGTCGGCTGGAACGCCCGCCCGCTCGCCCTGACATCGGCCAGGAACTCCTCGGCCACCGCCGAGGACAACTCCTCGGCCGCGTAGCCGTCCGACTCCATCCAGCAGCTGAGCCTCCGCGTCAGCCCGATCAACGTCGTCAACGTCCGGGGCTTGTAGCCACGCTCAGCCAGCTCGGCCCGATACCCGGCCTCGTAGCCGGCGAGCGGTCCGCTCGCCGCCGTCGGTCGCTTCTTCTGCATCTTCGTCTCCTCTCGGGAACCAACCGAGAGAGACTCGACGCGTCACACCGACGATGCCGCGACTATGCAGACTCCGACATCGTCGTCACCCCGTCACCCAGGGCTTCTGCCCGCCCGCGCCGCATAGTCGCGGGTGCCCCGGCCCAGCCGCTCCACCAACTCGGTCGCCTTGGCGATGGCGTCCGCCCTGGTCCGGGCGCTGGTGTCGCGGTGGCGTCGCTGCTCGTCCCAGCGCACCCGCCAGTAGCCACCGGCCGCCGCCGGAGGGTAGACGCGGACGCCGAGGTCGAACTCGAGCACCTCACGACTCTGGACCTCGACCGAGTTTCCCATTCTCTTCGACATGCGCGTTGGCTGAACCGAAAACGCAATGCAGGCGATGGGGAATTTCCCTGGGGAACAACGACCCGCTCTGTGGGGAGGGGCTCCATAGGTGCTGCTCAGGGGCTACGAAGCCTCTGACTACCGACGCTCTATTCTCGTCCTGTTAATCAGAGGGTTCTGGGTTCGAGTCCCAGCCCCGGAGCCAGCAGAAAGCCGTATCTCACAAGGGTTTCTGCGCCAGCCGGGCAGCACATTTGCCGGTGTATCGGAGGCGGATACGCGCCGGCCGGGGCGATACACCGCCCGATACACCAGGGCGATACACCGCTGGTACTCTTTGTCCATCGGTCGACGGCACCGTTCATGCCGCTCCTCGTTCGTGATGCCCGCTCCTGCGCGCTCTTGTTCTGGAGGACGAGATGGACCAAGCCAGCTTCGACGCCCACGTCGACAGGTCGACGGAACACCATGTCTGGAAGGGTGCGATCAACCCGACCCGGCGAACCGGGCGCCTGAAGGTCGCCGGGCGTCAGGTCACGGCTCATCGCCACGCTTGGGAGCTTGCCCATGGGCCCCTGCCGCCTACGGCTCGGGTCATGGCATGTCCGGAGGAGCCCGCCTGCGTCCGGCTCGACCACCTGGGGATCGCCGGATCGCCTGAGCCGGTCCCCGCCGTCCGTGCGCGCAAGGGCGCCGGCTCCATGCGGATGATCAGACCAGGGGTGTGGAAGCTTTCGGTCACCGCCCCGCCCGGCGCCGACGGCAGCACCCGCCGGGTGCACCAGACGGCTGGAGCTCGTAACGCCCGCGAGGCTGCGCAGGAACTGGCCGCCTTCGTCGCCGACGTCCGGGTCTCCGGCGGACCTGCCAAGGAGGCAACCTCGCTCCGCTTCGACGAAGCCGTCGAGCGCTTCCTCACCGAGCACCTGCGCGACGAGAAGGGACGCGAGAACAACACGATCAGCGGCTACCGGGCGGTGCATCGCAAGTGGTTCTCGCCGCACATCGGCTCGCACCTGGTTCGCGACATCGACGAGGCGACCATTGACCGCCTGTTCGGCCGGATGCGCCGGGCTGGACTCAGCCGGTCGAGCCTGAACCAGGCGAAGAGCCTGTACAGGCCGTTCTTCCGCTGGGCCCGCAAGCGTGGGCTCACCCGGCACAGCCCGATGGCCGAGTTCCAGCTTCCGACAAGCACATACGTCGCGCCCGAGCGGGTTCCTCCCGAAGTCGAGGAGCTGACTGCCTTGCTTGCTGCCGCCGTCGAGGTCGTGCCCGATGTCGCCGCTGTCCTTGCCCTCGGCGCCGTGACCGGCATGCGCCGAGGCGAGCTGGTCGGCCTGCGCCGCTCGCGGATCCACTGGGAAGCACTCAGGCTCACCGTCGATGTCGCCGTCGATGGCACCCGCGTCAAGGGCACGAAGACCCGCACGGATCGCAGCTTCTTCGTCGATGATGCCACCATCGCCATGCTGCGGCGTGTCTGCGATCAGCAGGACGAGCTCGCCGCCGTCGTCGGCGCCGATCTTGTGCCCGACCCGTTCCTGTTCACGCTCAGCCTGGACGGATCGATGCCCATGCCGACTGACCATCTCACCCGGCGGGTTGCCCGCCTCAAGCAGCACTTGGGGATCGAGCAGAAGCGGCCGGCGACGGTGGCGTTGGAAGACGAGGCGCTGCGCCTGTTCCGCGAGCAGCAACAGCCCCGACCAGCGGGCAGGAGGGGCCCAACGCCCAAGGGTGGCATGCCATTGCACGAGATTGGCGCCCGATTGGGCCGAAGCGAGCGGTGGGCGGCGATGGCAGTGGTTTCTGCCCAGTTGCGGGAGGCCGCCTCGGCGCGAGGCCGGAAGTTCGACTTCGATGGATCGGTCCTGGCCCTCCGCCGGTTCACCTCCTCCGAACTGCTGGACGCCGGCTTCAACGTCAGCATGGTGGCCCAGCGACAGGGCCACGGGCCCCAGGTGCTCACGAAGCACTACGCCAAGAGCAGACGGTCGGCGGACCGGCGGGCGGCGGCCCACCTTGGACGTGTTGTGTACGGCCAGCAGTCGTCGGAGGTCACAACAGGGAACTGAGCCACGGGAAATATCGGCTCAGCGATCGCGCTGTGCAGTAACCCCGATCCTGACCCGGCGTCGGCGTATGGTCAGCCCTATGGATGACCGGATCGACGAGATGACGACGCCTTCCGACGATCCGGGCGCCGACAAATTATCATGGTCACTCACAACGCCAATCTTGTCGTCAACACTGATGTCGACCAGGTTATCGTGGCGCACTGCAACAGCTTCGAGGAGGGGCGACTGCCCGTCCTCGAGTACCTCAGCGGCGGGCTCGAGGATCCCGATGTCCGCAAGGAGGTCTGTGAGGTGTTAGAAGGTGGTGCCGAGGCATTCCGGCAGAGAGCACGCCGGCTTCGGCTTTCCCTCTAGTTTCTTCGGCAGGGCGGCAGGGCGGCAGGGCGGCAGGGCGGCAGGGCGGCAGGGCGGCAGGGCGGCAGGGCGGCAGAGCCAAGCACAACGCCTACCGTGAGGGGCGTGTCACGCTCTTGCCTTGGCAATGGGTTCGCCGCCACCGACCCAACCGAGGCCACTCGCCGCTTACTTACACACCGGGTTCGAGTCGGCGAGGAGGGCGCTGAATTGAGCTGACTCATGTGGCAGGCACTAGAAGATCGATTTGTCTTTTCTCGGTCGGCCGAGTCGGCCTGTCTCAGCCATCCAGCGCGTGATCGGCCCAGGTCCGGCCGTGCGAATCCCGCCATGCCCGTCGGCCGTTCGTGTTGGACCCTGCCATCACACTGGCAGCCGCTGAAGGGGACGGGAATAGCAGGTGGCGCGTCACCACGAAGCGGTCAGTACCGAGTTCGAAACCGCCGTCGATGGCCAGACGCGACCGCTGCTCGACGTAGTTGTCCTCAAGGGTCGGCGCTGTCGACGTTGCGGCAGCCGATCCCGCCAACACAACCAGCCCGGCGACGGTCGCCAAGCCCCTCGCCGAGCAGGAGCCCACGCTCATCGTCATCGGGATCGCCGACGCCCAGGCAGCGAGGTCGACCTCGCCGGTGACATCGAGCGGGGTCCAGTCGGTCAAGCTGGCCATACCGTCGATCAGGGTCGCAAGCACCCATAGCGGCTCAGGCTCGCTGCCGACCTGCGCCGATAGTGCCGACTGGCGCCCGTCCAAATCCAGCGCCACGGTCACCTCCGCTCTGCCCTGGTTCCGGTCGACCTGGCCGAATCCGCCAAGAAGCCTGCC
>Ga0136633_1003497_pt1 | contig 10310 bp, 12 predicted proteins | sample AntDrymeUQ832206_2_FD_105494 | JGI IMG/M metagenome (GOLD analysis project Ga0136633, IMG submission 105494) | Polar desert sand microbial communities from Dry Valleys, Antarctica - metaG UQ83 (22.06) | ecosystem: Environmental > Terrestrial > Soil > Desert | place: Antarctica: Dry Valley...
AGTGGTTCCGCTCGCAAGTTCCGTCACGCGGCGAGTGTGGTGGGATGGCTGGGGACGTCGAGTCGTTCGAGCAGGCGGTCGAGGTCGTCGCGGGTGAAGCGCCATTCGAACGGCTGGGCGACCTGCTCGTAGTGTCGTCCGAAGTCGAGCAGTCGCTGTTCGACGGCGGCGAGGTCGGCGAAGTCGTTGGGCTGGAGCACCTTGCGTTGGACGATGGAGAAATAGATCTCGACTTGGTTGAGCCAGCTGGCGTGGATCGGCAGGTGGACGAGGACGAGGTTCGGGTAGTCGCCCTGAAGACGGTCGATCGAGCGTTGGCCGCGGTGCGAGGAGCCGTTGTCGACGACCCAGAAGACGCGCCGCGCGGAGGCGTAGGGCTCTTGCGTCATCACCTGCGCGACCAGGCGGTCGAAGGGTTCGATACCGCCTTTCGGCTCGCAGCGGTCGAACAGCTTCGCCTGTCGGACGTCCCAGGCGGCGAGGTAGCAGAGCGCACCCATCCGCTCGTACTCGTGCCCGACCAGCTGGCCGTCGCCGCCGGCGATCGGCGCTGCCGTCGCGTGCAGGCGCGCCCGCGCCTGGATCGAGGGCTTCTCGTCGGCGCAGAGCACGAACTCGCCTGGGTGCAACAGCTTGCCCGCGAAGCGGCCGGCATAGAGGTCGAGCACCCGGCCTGCCTTCGCGCGGAAGTCGGGGTCGCGCGGGAAGATCCAGGAGCGGTGGTTCCAGGGGCGGATCGCGTCCTCTGCCAGCCAGCGCCAGACCGTCGCCCCCGACACCCGCTCGACGATCCCGCGCTTGATCGCCTCGCGTGCGATCTCGGCGCTACTGAAGCGCGAGAGCGGAACGCCCCGCTCGCTCGGCAGCTGGCAGGCGATCGCCTTCACCTCGGCGATTGCCTCGGGGGGAAAAGCGCCGCGGCCGGCCTGCTCGGGGACGATCCTCCAGCCCCTGCAGACGCTCCTCGTGGAAGCGCTTGCGCCAGCGGCTCACCGCTTCCCGCGTCGTGTCCAGCCGCCGCGCGATCTCGGCGTTGTCGAGACCCTCGGCCGCCAGCAGCACGATCTTCGCTCGCAGCACCTCGCGGTAGGCCCGCGTCTGCTGCCGCGCCCGCCGGCGCAGCTCCCGCTCCTCGCTCTCGCTCAACTCGATCCGGTACGGAGTCCTCGCCATGACGCCGTATTCGACGCCGACGGCGAGGACCCTTCACCAACCGTGACGAAACTTATAAGCGAGACCACTAAGCTAGCGGGCCGATGCCTAGGCAGATGAAGGCAAAGGACGGCGGAAAGTCGCAGAGAGCGCCCGAGCTCGATCTTGACGACGAGGCTCGCGTGGAGTCGGCAGCGGCATCACGGTTCTTCAACCGCGAGCTCTCCTAGCTCGATTTCAACGAGCGCGTACTCGCCCTCGCTGCCGACAATGCTCGCCCGGCGCTCGAGCGGGCGATGTTCCTGGCCATCTTCAGCCGCAACCTCGACGAGTTCTTCCAAATTCGCGTCTCGGGTCTCCGCGAGCAGGTCGGCGCAGGAGTCCGAGGGAGCTCGCCGGACGGCTTGAGCCCGCGCGAGCAGCTCGACGCGATCCGGGACCGGGTCGAGGAGCTCGTCACGCGCCAGACGGAGATTTACGAGAAGGAGCTCCGACCGCGGCTCAAAGCCGGCGGTGTGCAGCTCATCGACTGGGATGACCTCAAGAAGCCCCAGCGCGAAGCGCTCCGCGAGGTCTTCGAGCAACACGTGTACCCCGTGTTGACGCCGCTGGCGGTCGATCCGGCCCATCCCTTCCCGTACATCTCCGATCTCTCCCTGAACCTCGCGGTCGTCGTGCGGGACGGCAAGACCGGGCTTCGGCGATTCGCTCGCGTGAAGATCCCACCCCGCCTGCCGCGTTTTCTGAAGGTGCCGGGCGGCAGGCGCTTCGTCCCGCTCGAGCAAGTGGTCGCGGCACATCTCGACTGGCTCTTCCCGGGGATGAAGATCGTGACCCACCATCCGTTCCGAGTCACGCGCGATGCGGAGCTCGAGGTCGAGGTCGACGAGGCCGGGGATCTGCTCGAGACGCTCGAGTCGCTACTCCTGGGCCGGCAGCGGTCGCCGGAGGCGGTCCGTCTCGAAGTGGCAGCCTCGCTCCCCCAAGACCTCCGGCAGACGCTCCTGAGGGAGCTTTGCCTGCAGCGCCCCGATCTGTACGTGATCGACGGCCTCCTCGACCTCGGTGAGCTCTGGTCGCTGGCCGAGCTCAACCGGCCGGCGTTGAAGTCGAAAACCTGGCACGGCGTGACCCCGCCGCAGCTCGCGCCGGTGCGTGGCGAGCCACGAGACATCTTCGAGGTTCTCCGCGAAGGCGACGTGCTCGTCCACCACCCGTACGATCGCTTCACCACGTCTGTCGAGGCGCTCATCGATCAGGCAGCCGACGACCCCGACGTTCTCGCCATCAAGCAGACGATCTACCGGACGTCGGCAGAGGCTGCGGCTCCCATCGTGCGCTCGCTCATCCGCGCGGCCGCGGCCGGGAAGGAGATCGTCGCGCTCGTGGAGCTCACGGCTCGTGGCGACGAGGAGGCGAACATCGCCTGGGCGCGGACGCTCGAAAAAGCTGGGGTTCACGTCGTGTACGGCGTCGTCGGGCTCAAGACCCACGCCAAGATCGTGCTCATCGTCCGCCGCGAAGGTACGAGCATCCAACGCTACTGCCACATCGGAACCGGCAACTACAACCCCGAGACCGCCACGCTCTACGAGGACGTCGGCCTGCTCTCGGCCGACGGAGAGCTGACCGCCGACGTGGCCGACCTCTTCAACAGCCTCACGGGCTACGCGAACGGCGCGGATTACCGGAAGATCCTCGTCGCGCCGGGGACGCTCCGGCCCCGGCTCCTGGAGCTCATCCATGAGGAAGCCGCCGCCTCCGACGGCCGCATCGTCATGAAGATGAACAGCCTCGCCGACCCGGAGATCATCGATGCCCTCTATGAAGCGTCCAATGCTGGAACAGCTATCGACCTGATCGTGCGTGGCATCTGCTGCCTGCGGCCCGGCGTGAAGGGGTTGTCGAAGACGATTCGCGTGCGCTCGCTCGTCGGCTCCTACCTCGAGCACTCGCGCATCTTCCGGTTCGGGAGCGACGCGCGCGGTCCCCGCTACTGGATCGGCTCGGCCGACCTCATGCCCAGAAACCTCGGGAGTCGCGTCGAATGCGTGGCGCCGGTGACCGATCCCGAGCTGGCGTCGCGGCTCGAGGAGATTCTCGTGGTCAACCTGGCGGACGACGTGCTCGCCTGGGACCTCGGACCGGACGGCTGGACGAAGGTTCCGACCCGGATCGGAATCGACGCACACGCACGCCTCCAGGAGCTGGCAGAAGCACGGACTACTCGCGGCCTCTAGGCTCGCGACTTACAGACAATGGGCGAGCAACTGACCGACCGATCACTCGCCGAGCGCGAGGTCAAGCTCGCTGCAGCGCCGTCCTTTCGAATGCCGAGCCTCGATGGGCTCGCGGACGGGATCAGCTCGTCGCCGAGGGAGCCAGAGCGCCTCTCGACGACCTATCTCGACACCGACGATCTCCGGCTTGCACGTTGGGGGGTGAGCCTCCGACATCGGGTCGGCGAGGGGTGGACGGTCAAGCTGCCTGCGGAGGGTGACGGCGCGCTCCTGGTGCGTTCCGAGCTCACCTTCGCCGGGAATGCCAGGCGACCTCCCGCTCGAGCAGTCGATCTCGTGCGGGGGTTCATTCGGACCGCCGAGCTCCGGCCACAGATGAGCCTGAAGACCGTCAGGCGGCGCGTCGAGCTCCATGACACCGACGGGATCCTCGTCGCGGACGTCGTCGACGACGAGGTGTCCGTGTTCGAGGGCCGACGTCTGGCGACCCGCTTCCGCGAGCTCGAGGTGGAGATCGGAGACGCGACGCCCGCAGGGTTGATCGACGTGCTCGTCGACCGTTTCCGCCAGGCCGGATCGGGCGCGCCCGATCCGACGCCGAAGTACATACGCGCGCTTGGTCCGCGCGCTTCGCAGCTCCCTGAGATCCCGACTCCCGCGCTCTCTTCGGGGGCGAGCGCGGGAGACGTCGTCCGCCGCGCGATCGCTGCCTCGGTCGTCCGCTTGATCCGACATGACCCGGTCGTCCGCCTCGACACCGACCCCGAGGGAGTTCACCAGGCGCGCGTCGCGACGAGACGCCTCCGCTCGGATCTGCGGACGTTCGGCTCCTTGCTCGATCCGACCTGGGCCGCAGAGCTGCGCGACGAGCTCGGCTGGCTCGCGTCCGTTCTCGGCGGCGTCCGCGACGGCGACGTCATGCTCCAGCGAATGCGGGGACGGGCAGCACAGCTCCCGGAGTCGAACGCCCGTGGTGTCGCCCGCGTGCTCGCGACGCTGGAAGCGGGCCACGACGAGGCTCACACCGCCCTCCTGGCGACGCTGCGAAGCGACCGCTACCTCGCGCTGCTCGATCGCCTGGTGACGGCGGCGAAAGCGCCTCCGCTCCTGCTCGAGGCCGACCTGCCGGCCGCGACAGTTCTTCCCGGCCTCGTGCGCCGTCCGTGGCGGGCGCTCGCAAGGCGCGCGAAGGCGCTCGGAGACATCCCCACGGTCGAGGATCTGCATGACGTCCGGATTCGAACGAAGCGCGTCCGCTACGCCGCCGAGGCCGTCGGCCCGCTCGTCGGCCGGCAAGCTCGCGCCTTTGCCGCCGCCGCAGCCGCGCTCCAGGAGGTGCTCGGAGACCTGAATGACGCCGTCGTCGCGGAGAGCTGGCTCCGCGACTGGGCCCGGCGCAGCCGCTCGATGCAAGGAGTCTTCGCAGCAGGCGAGCTCGCCGGGCTCGAGCGCGCCGCCGCAGATCGCAGTCGCACCCGCTGGAGGAAGGCGTGGAGGGAGCTCGCGTCGCCCAGACTCCGCACGTGGATGGAATGAGGAGGGTCGTCCGTGCAGCCGGCGGTCTCGTCTGCCGAAACGGAGAAAGTCACCGCCTCGAGATCGTCCTCGTGCATCGCCCCGCCTACGACGACTGGACGTTCCCGAAGGGGAAGCTCCATCCCGGAGAGACCGAGGAGGAAGCCGCGCTCCGTGAGGTCGAGGAGGAGACCGGCCTCCGCTGCCTGCTCGAGCGCGAGGTCGGGCTGAGCGCGTACCGCGACGCGCGGGGGCGGACGAAGACGGTGCGCTACTGGGAGATGAAGCCGGTTGCGGGCATCTTCGCGCCGGCGAACGAGATCGACGACGTGCGCTGGGTGCCGATCGCAGAGGTGCCCGAGGCGCTGACGTACATGCGGGACGTCGAGCTGCTCTCTCGCTTCGAAGCCCTCGAATGACGACGCCCGTGTACCTGGTTCGCCACGCGAAGGCCAAGAGCCGAGCCCGCTGGACGAAACGCGACCACCTCCGACCCTTGACGAAGACCGGCCGCAGTCAAGCGGAGGCACTCCCGAAGCTCTTCGAGGAACAGTCCTTCTCGCGTCTGCTGTCGAGCCCGTACGTTCGCTGCGTCCAGACCCTTGAACCGCTTGCGGAAAAGCGCAGCCTGCGCCTCGAGACGGCCGACGAGCTGAGCGAGGGCGCCTCGGTGGACGCCGCGCTCGCACTGATCCTTTCGACCGCCGCCGACGGACCGGCCGCGCTCTGCACGCACGGCGACGTGACGGTCAACACCGTGAGAGCACTCGTCGCGGCGGGTGTTCACGTCGAAGACGCGCTCGAGCTCAAGAAGGGTGCGACCTGGATCCTAGAAGTCGACGGCGGTGCCGTGAAGCGCGCGCGCTACCTCCCGCCGCCGGTCAAGGGACTCCGTTAGCGTCGAGTCGAGACTACTGCCCGATTTCCGTGTTGCACCTCCGCACACGCGCCAACGGGCGCCAGCTTGGGAGGTTGAGCCCCGACGATCGGTTGTTGCGGCGACTCTGGACACGGACGACGCCTTCGACCAGGCTGCGCCAGTGCGGATCGAGTAGAGAGCAACAGTCGTACGCTCCTGTGGGATCAACCAAGGGGATGCCGAGAAGGTGCGCCGCTGGACCGGGCACCCTCAATCCGCCGACCACCTCGAGCCGACTCGAAGCAACAACTAGCCGCCGATAGCTACGCCCAATCGACCGTAACCACGTCGACCGGGGTCGAGAGCCCCTTCAGCTCCAGCGCCCGGAGATTGCTGAAGCCGAACCGTCCGGCCACAGCGGTCTCGCGGCTGGCGACGATCTCGTTCGCCGTCGCGACGGAGCCGATGCGCGCGGCCATGTGGACGCCCTTGCCGCGGTAGCCGCTGCCGACGCGGATCGCCTCGGCCGTGTGGACGCCGATACGCACCGCGGGCGCGAACCCATGCTCGCGGCGCTGCCGCACAAGCACCTGTTGGATCTCGACGGCGCAGGCGAGCGCAGCGCGCGTCTCCCGGAACGCGACGAAGAAGCCGTCGCCCGCGTGGTCGACCTCCTCGCCGCCGTGTTCGCCGAAAAGCGCACGGAGCGTACGGTCGTGCCATTCGACGAAGTCGTGCCAGGCCGCGTCGCCGATCGCCTCGAGGAGGTTTGTCGACCCACAGATGTCGGTGAAGAGAAACGTGCCGGTTGTAGCCTCGGCGGCGCGGCCGCCCGAGAGGAGCTCGGCGGCGCGGCGCGCCCCGTCAAGCGCCCCGAGGCGCTCAAAGATCGACTGCGCCGCCTCGAGCTCGACCACGGCCGCGTCGTTGTCGGGAATCGCCTGGTAGGCCTCGGCCAGCACCGTGCGCGACATCGCGGCCTCGTACGGCGCGCCGAGCGATGCCAGCGCCGGACGGCATCCCGCAGCGGCGACACCGCGGAGCCACACTCGCCGTCGGCGACCAGGACGATCCCACTCGCCCGGGCCGCCGCGGCCTTGAGCGCCTCCGAGCCGAAGAGTGTGGCGAGCGCGGCGAGCTCACCGGCGGCGGCGCGCGCTGTCTCGAGCTCCTCGGCGCCGACGGCGAGCTCGACGAGAGCCGGGAGCAGCCGCGCGCGCTCGACGTGATCTCCCGGCACGTCGGCGAGCGCGCGCTCGAGCTCCCCGAGACCGACGCGCGGCTTCCCCTCGGCGAGCCGGAGTAGCGCGAGGCCGGGTTGCGGCTCTCCCCCGGCCTCGACGACGCGACGGAACGCGACGGCCGCCCCGGTGAGATCGCCACGCCGGAGCCTGACCTCGCCGAGCTCGTAGGCTGCCTGGCCGGCTTCGCCGGGCATGTTGTACTCGAGGAAGTCGTTCGCGGCCGACTCGGCCGCCTCTTCGGCTTCCGCCCAGCGGCCCTGGATCCTGAGCACCTCGGCGCGGTGGACGCGACAGTCGCCTCTCCAGCCACCGGGCAGCGACGCGCGCTCGCACCACTGCTCGAACTGGGTCGTCCACTCGCTCGCGCGGCGTACCTCCAGGAGGTCGCGGCAGGCGCTGATCGTCCCGCAGTACACGGTGCCGGTCGCGGTGGGCCGCAAGTCGCCGGCCGCCGCGGCTGCTGCTGCCTCGTCGATCAGCGCCCAGCCATCGTCGATCTCGCCGTCGCGCACGAGCAGGTTGCCCTGGAGGTGCAGCGTCATGGCCTCGAGGTCCCGGTCGCCGAACTTCTGCGCGATCTCGAGTGCCCTGCGAAGGTGGTGCCGCGCCTCGTCTGAGTCGCCCCGCGCGTGCGCGGTAGCCGCGCGCTGGCGAGCGAGGTACCCCTGCTCGGGACACTCGTCCTCTTCTTCCAGCAGGCGCTCGGCGCGCTTCGCCCAGCCCGCGGCGACCGAGCCGGCGTTCGCGAGCGCGTGGTCGCGCACCAGCGCCAGCGCCAGGCGCGCTGCGCTACGCCGATCCCCACTCTCGAGATAGGTGCGAAATGCCCGCTCGTGCGCCTCGATGCAGCGCTCGGTCGGGCCCCGACCAAGAGGCGGCATCGCCGATCAGCTCCAGGTCGGCCGGTGAGAGGTCTGCAGGGTCGGCGGCGACGAGGAGCTCGTACGCCTCGCGCCTGGATCTCCGGGCTGCGGCTTCGCGGCCACGCTCGACGAGATCGTTGCCTGGGTGGTCCCCCGTCGACGCAGGATATTCGAGGAGATGCAAGCGCACTCCGAAGCGCGATGTCTTGCCGCTCCTGGAACCCTCAGGGCGTGTCAACCGCTCGCCGGCGGTGCTGGCTTCACTCCCGAAGATCGCCGGTCAGGTTCGGACACCGCCGGTGCTGACCCAAGTGCTGACCCGCGACCCGTCTCGCCCCGCTCTGCCGCAATCTTGAAAACACGAAACCCGCCATGTCCAGCGGATTTCAATAGAGCGGATGATGGGATTCGAACCCACGACCTTCTGCATGGCAAGCAGACGCTCTAGCCAACTGAGCTACATCCGCCGGAGCGGCCGATTATAGCCGTGGACGCGAAGGTCTCCTGGAAAGGCTGCGGCCCGCCGAAGCGGGCCGCTGGCGATACCGCACGGCGGGGACATCCCGCCTCGGCGCTCGACTGATACCCGGCGCTCATACTAGCGCCGGAGCGCGAGCGGGGCGAGAGGCCGATACACACGGATGCCATCCCGTGACCTCTCGCCCGACCGCATGGTCGGAGGGCGCCGGAGTCGAACCGGATCCGGTGGCAAGCCGGACGCATGGGGTATCAGCCAAGCGGCGCGCCGTGCGCCATCGCCCTCCAACTCCCGTGGATGCTGCCCTCTCGATCCGGAGAGCGCTAGATGTCCGATTGGGACGTGTCCGCGTCGAGCGCTTCGTTGACAAGGCTGTCCGCAAGCTCGTTGTGCTCACGCCGTACTGCGATGTAGGTCACGCGCTGCATCCGCCGCGCGAGCCGCGATGCGTCGAGAAACAGCTCCTGCAGCGCGCGGTTCTTGACCTTGTACTCGCCCCGCATCTGCTTCACGAGGAGCTCGGAGTCGGACACCACGTCGAGCTCGTCCACCCCCACCTCGACCGCTCGCTCCAGCCCGGCGACGAGCGCCGAGTACTCGGCGACGTTGTTCGTCGCGACCCCGATCGCCTCTCCGCGCGCGTCGAGCACGGTTCCGTCCTCTGCCTCCAGCACGAACCCGTAGGCGGCCGGACCCGGGTTTCCACGCGATCCGCCGTCGGTGAAGAGCTTCGCCTTCACGCGTCGACGAGCGGATACACGTCGTAGGCCGGCTCCTCGTACGGGTGCGAACGCCGGAGCGCTGCGACAACGTCGCCCACCCGCTCGGAAGGGACGATCGTCTCCACGCGCAGCTCCGGCACGTGCTCCTCACTCCCACGCTCCCCGATGGTCGGATTCGTGGCCTCGCCGCCGAGGAACGTCCCCGTCCCCGCCGTGTACCACGAGCAGCGCTCGTACTCGCCGATCTTCCCGCCACCTGCCTCGAAGACGGCGTTGCGAGTCGCCTCGAGCGCCTCCGCGGGGACGAACCAGACGAGCTTGGCGCGACTCAGATTTCGTCCTCGGGCGCCGCCTCGACCCCCGAGTCACCGGTGTTCGGCGTGCCTCTGGGCTCGATCAGAAGAATCTCGGCGCCTTCGTCCGACCGCGGGCAGTGCTCGAGACCGCGTGGGACGACAAAGAGCTCACCCGGCCCGAGCTCGATGTCGCGATCTCGGAGCTGGATCGTCAGTCGCCCGGAGACGACGAAGAAGAAGTCGTCCGTATCGGGATGCGAGTGCCAGGCGAACTCGCCCTTGATCTTGGCGACCATGATCTTGTTGTCGTTGTAGTAGGCGACGATCTTCGGTCGGAACGCCTCGTCGAAGGTCGCGAGCTTCTCGGCGAGATTGACCCTCTGCACGGGGTCAGACCCGTGGGGTCTGACCCCGGTCATTCGATGTTGTCGATCTGCGCCCGCTGCAGCGTCCCCGAGTAGTCGACGTAGACCGACTTCCACTCGGTGTAGACGTCGAGCGCCGCCTGTCCGGCTTCGCGGTGCCCGTTACCCGTCTCCTTGACACCGCCGAACGGGAGGTGCACCTCGGCGCCGATCGTTCCCGCGTTGACGTAGGTGATCCCGGCTTCGAGATCGCGCATCGCCCGAAAAGCCCGGTTGACGTCCTGCGTGAAGATCGAGGACGAGAGCCCGAAACGCACGCCGTTCGAGACGCGAATCGCCTCGTCCGCGTCCTTGACCCGGATGAGCGCGGTCGTCGGGCCGAAGATCTCCTCCTGCGCGATTCGCATCCTGGGCTCGACGTCCCCGAAGATCGTCGGTCGGTAGAAGAACCCCTTGCCGAGATCCCCGTCGGCCGCGACCTCACCGCCGGTGAGGAGCTTTGCGCCTTCCTCGACCCCGATCTCGGTATACGAGTGGATCTTCTCGAGCGCGGCGGCGTTGATCACCGGGCCGACG
>Ga0136633_1003498_pt1 | contig 10310 bp, 9 predicted proteins | sample AntDrymeUQ832206_2_FD_105494 | JGI IMG/M metagenome (GOLD analysis project Ga0136633, IMG submission 105494) | Polar desert sand microbial communities from Dry Valleys, Antarctica - metaG UQ83 (22.06) | ecosystem: Environmental > Terrestrial > Soil > Desert | place: Antarctica: Dry Valley...
CGCGGCGGGACGCCGAGCACCAGCCACTCGCGCGCGGCACCGATCGCGGTGTCGCCCGCGAACTGCGCGACGAGCGCGAGCACGTAGATCGGCCAGTGGTCCCACGAGAGCGTGCTGACATCGGCGGCGGCCAGGACGAGCGCGGGGGCGACGGCGAACCAGGCGTTGCCGGCCGCGACAAGCAGTTGGCGCCCGGCGTTGTGGTCGCGCGCGATGTCGCCGACGCGTCCGAGTACCAAGCCGATAGCGACGATCAGCGGTGCCCATGCGGGGTGCAGCAGGAACAGCACGGGGACGAAGACGAGCTGCAGTGGATACGTGTACCCCGCGCCGACGTCGAACTCCACACGCGAGACGAGGGCGATCGCGAGGATGAGCGCGATCGCGGGCACGAGCGGCGGCGACGGAGCGCCGAACACGCTGGGCAGCGCCGCGGCGCCGACGACGAACAGGAATGCCGACGCCGTCTCGACACGGAACTCGCGGCGTTCGGCGGGGTTGCGTCGCGCCTCGTTGCCGACGACGACCAGCCGTTCAGCCGCCTCGCTGAGGTGCGGCTTCGCTGAACCGCGAAGTCGCGATACCGCCAGCATGTGGACGCGCAGGTTCACCCCGTACCTCTATCGGCAGATCCGATGCATAGCTTCGCCCCAATTCGACGGATGTCGTACACACCTTCTCACGACGGGAGCCGATGAGGCTACTGACGCCGCAGGGAGCGCCACGCGTCGCAGGGATTCCCCAAGCAAGGAGAGCTGCCAGTGTCCATAGGTCGTCATTCCCTCCGCACCGCAGCGGCAGCGCTGATCGCGCTCGTCGCGCTGGCCGCCGGCGCCGCCACCGCCAACGCGGGTGTGCTTGTCGCCTCAGCTCCGTATTGTGAAGACCAGGCTCTTGCCAAGACCTTCCTCCCCTGGCTCGACATCGCCGACTACACCGCGCTCTCCGGCGGCGATTTCGAGAACGGCTCCGCTGCCTGGTCGCTGACCGGCGGCGCCGCCACAGCCAAGGGCAACGAGTCCTTCTACGTCGGCGGCGCCAACGACGCGCGCTCGCTGTCGCTGCCTGCCGGCTCCTCGGCGACGAGCCCCGCGATCTGCGTCGGAATCACGCACCCGACGATTCGCTTCTTCGCCAAGCGCCGCAGCACGGGCCTGCTGGCGACGCAGTCGACCCTGAATGTCGAGGTGCTCTTCGAGACCGCCGGCGGCGACGTCGTCTCCCAGCCGATCGGCGTCGTGCTCGGCAACGGCAACTGGCAGCCGACGCTGCCGATCGTCGTCGTCGCGAACCTGCTGCCGCTCCTGCCGGGCGAGATGACGCCCGTCGCGTTCCGCATCACCGCCCAGGGCGGCGATTGGTCGGTCGACGACGTGTGGGTCGACCCCTACGCGCGCAAGTAGGCCAGACATCCGTTTCCAACGGGCCGGCGTGCGGCCGGCCCGTCAGTGCCGCGCGCGGCGCGTGCGCTGACGCTCCTCCTGCTTCTCCACGACGTGGACGATGAGCTTGAGGATCTGATCGACCCCCGTCGCCTTCGCTTGGCCGTACGTGAAGGCCTCGCGCCAGTCGGCGATGTGGGCCTCCTTGGCCATGACGTTGAAGAACGAGCGCGGCATCTCGACGCGCACGCGGGCGTCCTCGGCGATCCCCTTGGCGATGGTCATCTCACCGTGGCCGGCAAGCTCGACTCGGTACAGCTGCACGTCGCCGCGGCCACGCAGCTCGACCGCGAAGATGAGCTTCAGCGGGGCGAGCGCGGGCACGTCTTCGAGGAAGCGCTTGATCGCCTTCTCGATGAGCGTCTTGGCGTCCTCTGTCTTTTCGGTCGTCACGGCGGCCAAGACTAGATGATGGGCCGCGAGCACTCGTCGTCACCGCGCAACGACGAGGAGCCTCGGGATACCGGGGCCCCTCGTCCTCGCGATGCATCGTGTGCTGGCGCAGGCCGATGTTCACAGCCTGGATCCTGTCGTCGTCGAGCTTGACGCCGATCCACCAGTAGTGACCTGCGCCGTTCGGCGACGTCGCGATCACGTGGACGGCCGCCGACGATCGCTCCGGCCTGGTTGCTACGCCCGCAAACATGGTCTGAGGGTCAGGCCACCCGACCGGACGAGCGACGAGCTCGGATGTCCGGGCCGGCCCGTCGCGTCATCGCCCCGGCGGCGCGCCGTCGCGCCGTCGCGCCGCCGGGCTCGTCCTAGACCCCGAACGCGTCCTGGTTGTTGATCTGGTCGAACACGTTCTTCAGGACCTCCTGCTTGGTCCGGTCGGTGCCGTACCACCCACCCGCAGTCGCCGATCCGTTGCCGCGAGCGCTCACAGGCGTGCGTCGAGGACCGCATCGAGATCGGCGCGCAACGCCTTCGCGTCGAGCCGCGGCAAGCGTCGCCAGCGCTCCAGCAGCAGTTGTGAGCTGAGCGCCGGCGGCGGCAACGGGCGAAGTTCAGCGACCGGAGCGCCCGCCCGCGTGATCGTGACCGCCTCGCCCTTGGATACACGGTCGACGACCTCGCCGAGATCCGCTACGGCATGGAACGACTGACTGATGGTCGTCGCAAGGAGCTGTTGAAAAGCACCGCGGAGGACGTCTTCACCGCATTTGAGGAGCAGATCCTCCCGTTCGATGCCGCGGCCGCCGTGCAGTACGCATCGATCGTTACCCGTCGCGAGCGCGCGGGGGTGCCGATCGACGGGTTCGACACCCAGATCGCGTCCATCTGCCGCTCCCGCGGCGCGGTGTTGGCGACACGCAACCTCAAGGACTTCCGAGACACCGACGTCGAGCTGATCGACCCTTGGAACGACGCCTGAGCGCTCCCTGCAACCCTCGCCGAGGGGGCGACAGACCACGAGATCAACCACCTTGATTCGAGGTCGCGCTGGACGGCGACTGCACGCTGACCGCGACGACCGACGCACTCGAAGATCTCGCGCCCGAGCGCGTCGTCATCGCCGGGCGCCAGCTGCCCGGCTACAGACGCACTCAGCGGCGCCCGTAGCGCTGCCGCACCGGCGCGGAGGACCGTCTACTGATGCGTCGCGAGCGCGACCCCATCTCTGGCCGGCGAGCGCCGAGGCTCAGAAGCGCTGGCCGTTGCTCGTTGCGGACCCAGCGGCGTGGTTGCCGGCGAAATCCTTCGCAGTGCCCGTCGCGGTCGACCAGGTGAAGTTGGATGCCAGGTTATTGGCGGCGTTGCCGTTCGGGTTGCTCTCGATCGTGAGCACGAAACGGTTGGGCAGCAGACTCGTCAGCGTCGCGGACGAGTTGCTGGTCGTCGCCGTCACCCAACCGGTAGCCCCGAGGTTGACGGTGCCCAGGCCCGGAACGGTGATCGAGTCGTTCGCCGCGCCGCCGTCGGTGAACGTGACGGCGATGGTCCTCGTCCCGGCCCCGTCCCACCCCGATACGATGCTGCCCGGATCGACGCCGAATGCGTCCGAGTACGCGAACGTCAGCGTGTCCTTGTTAGAGCCGGCCGAGTCGATCGTGCCGAGGTTCTTGCCGTTGGACGCGGACACACCGGTAGGCACCGGCGCCGTGGCGTCGACCTTGACGATGCTCGCCGACGTGTATGTCACCGCGTTGCCGACGCGGTCTGAGACCGCGTAGCGGTAGCGGTAGCACATGTTGGTGACGACGCTCGTGTCGGCACCCGCCGTGAGCGCGACGGTCGTGGCGAACGTGCCCGGGAACGCAGAGAGCAGGCAGGCACCGGCGGAGTCCGGCGCGACCTGGTCGCGCTGCACGAAGCGCGCCGCGGTGTCGATGCCCGAACCGGTGCCGTCAGTGCCGTCGCTCAGCGTGATCGGCACCGACAGCGCTGTGACGAACGCGTTCGCGTAGGAGATGCTGCCGCCGGTGGGAGCGGCCGTGTCGTTCGTGAACGTCAGGGGCGGAGCGGCGGTCGTGTTGCCGGCCGCATCGGCGCCGGTGACGACCACGGTCGGAGCGGTTGTCGTGCTCGAGGCCCAAGCGAACGCGTTTGAGACGTACGCTCCACCGGACGGCGTGGTCTGCGTGTCCGGCGTCGTTTGCGACCAGCCGATGGACGAGCCGCCGAACGCGCCGAAGCTGCTCGACGCCGGACCCGAGAGCGCGTCCGCGACGGTGTTCTGAAGCTTGAACGAGCCGCTGGCTGTCCCCCTGTAGAAGACCGTCGAGCCCGTGAGGAAGGAACCGTTGCCGGTCTTGGCCGTGAGCGCGAGGGAGTTGGTCGGCCCGACGGTGTCGTACGTGACGGTGTTGTCGGTGCTCGCGGAAGCCGTGTTGGTGTTGCCGGCGGGATCCTGCGCCTTGCCGGCTCCGATCGAGAATGTCGTCGTACCGTTGTTCGGCGTGCCCGACAGCGAGATCTCGTAGCTTGCGCCGCTGCCCGTGACGGCGACCGTCCCGTCCGACGACGTGCCACCCCGCGTGAGGTCAGTCGCGTCGAAGCCGGTCACCGGCTCATTGAACGTCACAGTCCACAGGATCGGCAACGCGTTCGTCGGATCGGCCTGACCAGCCTTCTGGTTGACCGTGACAGTCGGCGCGGCGATGTCGTACGTGACGGTGTTGTCGGTGCTCGTCGAGGCCGTGTTGTCGTTGCCCGCAGAGTCCCGAACTCCGTTGGCGGGGATCGAGGCGGTCACGGTCCCACTCGTCAGCGACCCCGACAGCGAAACCGTGTAATTCGCCCCACTGCCCGACACGGTGAACGTCTCTGTGCCCGACGCCGTGCCGCCGCGCGACACGTCGGCCGCGGTAAAGTCCGTCACGGGCTCGCTGAAGATCACTGTCCAGACGATCGGCAACGCGTTCGTCGGATCGGCTTGACCAGCCTGCTGGTCGACCGTCACCGTCGGAGCGACGGTTTCGACCCTGAATGTGTTCGCCGAGCTCGTGCCGGTGTTGCTCGCCGAGTCGGTCTGCATTGCCTGCACGGTGTACGTGCCCTCGCCGAGGGCGGCCGCGTCCGTGGACCACGATGCGCCCGAACGCGTGGGCGTCAGCGTCTGCAGCGGCGAACCGGTCGCCGCGCTGCCGCTGTAGAGCCTCACAGTCACCGTCGTCGAGTCGCCGGTCGCGTTCCCCGCGGCGCCGCTGAGTCGGGGCGTCGTGTCGTTGGTCGCCGAGCCGTCGGCCGGGGTCGTCAGGGTGACCGCCGGCGGGGCGTTGTCGTTGACGACCGTGACCGAGGACGAAGGCGCGCTCGCGGCGGTCCAGGAGGCGTACTTCGCGACGACGGTGTACGTGTAGTTGCCGTCGGCGACCGCTGTGTCGTCGCAGGTGGTCGCGGTCTCGAGCGCGCTCGCGTTGGACCCACATGCAGCTGACGTCCCACCGCCGCTGACGTGCCGAAGAACGTAGTAGCCGGCGGGCGACAGGCCGGCGGCCGGCGCGGAGGCCGTCCAGGTGATGTGCACCGTCCCGCTGCCCGGCGTGGCGGACGCGCTGACGTTCGTCGGCGCGTTCAGCGTGCCGACGCTCGCGCTCGCGGTGCTCGATCCGGTCGACGTCCAGAAGGCAACTGCCACCGCGACGCTGACGGCGAGCAGAATCGGGACGATGATGAGGAGGCGCCGGCCGCGCATCACTTCGTCCCCGTCGCGACGTAGCTGAGCTTGAACGTGCCGTTCTTGCAGTCGTCTTGATTGCGGTCGGTCTCAACAAGCCGGATCGTCGGCGAGAGGGCCTCGGGCAGCGGCATGTTCTGATTGGCCGGCACTGTGACCGTGTTGCCTGCCGCCACAGCGCTCTGCTGGATGGCGATGTTGGCCGGATCGCCTCCGACGGCGCCGGCCGGGCAACCGGTCGGCGACGTGCTGACCGATGTGGTGATGCTCGACATCACGACGGAGAAGTTGTTCGGGTTGTGCAGCGTCAGCGCGACGCGCTGCGCGGCGGCGCCGGGATAGAGCAGCCCGACCGCGTCGCCGTCGACGACGACGTTGACGGCCTTGAGCACCTTCCACGTGTAGGAGGTCGTGCTCGCGTTGCCGGCCGCGTCGTAGGCGCTGACGGCAAATTGGTGCTGGCCGTCGTTGGAGACGTCGACGATCGTGCGCAGGGGGCTCGTGCAGCTCACGGACGGCTTGTTCTCCAGCGAGCAGCGGTAGCGCTCGACCGACGGATCGGGGTCCGTCCAGTCGAAGTTCGCGATGCCGTCGCCGTTGGGGTCGTCGGGCTTGGCGCCGAGGACCGGCGCTTGCGGCGCCACGGTGTCGACCGTCCAGGAGCGGCTCGCGAATGCGGGGCCGACGTTGCCGGCCGCGTCGATCTGGCGCACGTGCAGGGTGTGCGCGCCCTGTGACAGGCCCGTGAAGGTGACCGGGCTGGCGCACGCCACGGGGCTCGCCGGCGGCTCGAGGGCACACTGGAACTTCGCGCCCGCCTCGCCTGTGAACGAGAAGGTCGCGGTGGAGGAGTTGACGAGGCCGGCCGGCCCCGCGGTGATCGTCGGAGCGACCGCCGGCGGCGTCGTGTCAATCGTCCACGTGTATGAGGCCACGGGGCTGTTCGCCTTGCCGTTCTTGTCCGTACCCTCGACCTGGAACGTGTGCGAGCCCTGGCTCAGTCCGTTGTACATGATGCCCGGCTTCGGGCACGAGGCGAACGCGTCGCCGTCCATCTTGCAGAGGAAGCCGGCGGCTCCCGAGAGCGTGTACTGAAAGCTTGCCGACGTGCTGTTCGTCGGATTCGCCGGCGACGACGTGATCGTCGGCGCCGGACTGGCCGCCAGCGCCGTCCATGCTGCCCAGCCGCCGATCGCAAGGACACCGAGCAGCGCCAGCGGCATCCATGCCCTGGCGCTCTTCGCTGTCGTTGTCAGGCGGCTGATCATCGGTGGTTCTCGGGCTCCTTGTTGTCGTGTGCTTGTGGGCTGAATGTGAGTCCGCGGGAGGGACGGCGGCCAAAGCGGCCGTCCCTCCAGAGCGGGAATCGCTGTTACGAGGCGGCGAGGTGCAGCGGGACGCCGGCCAGCTTGCAGTCGTCCTGGTTCAAGCCGGTGTCGACCATCTTGATCGTGACGGTGTTCGTGACGAAGCCTGCGGCCAGGATGGTTCCGGCGTTCTCGGCATCGTCATAGGGATCGCCGGCGGGCGCGCTGTTGACGCTGAAGTCGCTGGCGGAGCATGTGCCGGGGCCATCCCACGATGAGCCGTTGGCGTTCGCGACCTTGATCGTCACCTTGGCGAGCCTCTGGCTGCCCGAGCCCGGGTTGGCGACCTTGTAGGTCGTCGTCTGCTCGGTAGCGCCACCGGGGGTCAGCGCGGCGCCGACGGTGCCAAGGTCGCTGACCGCCCATAGCGCAGCGTCGCCGACCGTCGCCGAGCCCGAGCCGGTACCGGTCGACGTGAAGTACGCGTATGCACCGGCACTAAGGGCCAGCGAGCCGATGACGGCCGCGACGACCGCGCGCTTCTTCGTGAGATGGAACATGTGGAGCTCCTCCTTGAGAGGGGATGTGAGGTGTGGGTACGCCCCACGTCCCGATCCATCGGTGCGCGGGTTGCTTGCTGCCGGGCAAGATGAAGTGCGCCGGCGGTGCCGCATATGGGCCGCCTGGCGGGACTTCGTTCACTCCCGTGAACGCCCGCTCCGCGCCTCGTACGAATGTCGAGCCGCAAGAACCTGCTGATTTGCAGGTACTTCTTCAGCCGGATCGCCAAAGTGCCCGCAGCACACACCAGCCGCCGCAGTGGACATTCGTTGCACGGAGATCGGGTCGTCATGGCGGTTGGCCGGTCCCTCGTACGATGAGGTGCACATGATCGACACGCGTGACGATGCGCAGGACGTACGGCCGATCACCGTTCTGGTGGTCGACGACCACGACCTGTTCCGGACGGGGCTGCGCCGCCTGCTCGAGGGCGAGGGCTTGAATGTCGTCGGCGACGAGCGCGACGGCGAGCTCGCGGTGCGAGCCACGGCCCGGCTCGAGCCGCAGGTCGTCGTGATGGACGTCAGCATGCCCGGCATGTCGGGGATCGAGGTGACGCGCCGGATCCTCGAGTTCTCGCCGTCGACGGCGGTGCTCATGCTCACGATCTCCGACGACGACGAGACGGTGCTCGACGCCGTGCTCGCGGGGGCATCGGGTTACCTGCTCAAGACTGCCGGCCTCGCGGAGATCGTCCGCGCGATCCGCGCCGTGGCCGCGGGCCAGTCGGTCGTTGCGCCGGAGGTCGCAGGCAGTCTGCTCGCGCGGTTACGCCGGCATGGTCCGCCGGACGCGCCGCCGAGCCAGTTCGCCGATGTGTCGCCCCGCGAGCTCGACGTGCTGCGGCTCGTGGTCGACGGCCACGACAACAGCGAGATCGGCAGGCGCCTGCACCTCAGCGCGGGCACGGTCAAGCATCATGTGTCCAGCAACCTCCTCAAGCTCGGCGTCGAGAACCGCATCCAGGCTGCCGTGCTGGCCGTGCGGCTGGGACTGGTCGAGCAGGAGCCGAGCCGCAACTGAGGGGGACGAGCACGTCCGGGCGCAGGCGGTCGTGCCGGCGGTGCAACTCGGCAAGCTCGCGCCGCAACGTGGCGAGTTCGCGCTGGAAGCCGGTGCACTCGGTCGCGAGCGCGCGCAGCGCCCGGCCGGCGGCGACCGTGTCGGCGTCGTCGATGAGCTCGCGCGCCCGCCGCTCCGCGCCGATCGTCCAGGCATCGCCCTCCAGCGCCGACGCATAGCCCTCGCTCAGCGCATCGGCGATTTCGGCCAGCAGCGCGCCTCGCATCGTGCGACTCGCCGCCAGGTCGCGCAGCCGAGCAACGCGCTCGGTGATCGTGGCGAGGTCGGGCGGCATGAGGTGGAGGCTCGCAGCCGGTCGTCGATCACCGCAATGGGCCGCCCGGCCGAACTTCGTTCAACCGCATGAACAGGACACCGCTCACGCGCGCAGGCGACCGGTCAGCACGGCGATCGCGGCCGACCGGTCGACGACGCCGAGCTTGGTCACAGCAGACGAGACGTGACGGCGCACGGTCACCTCGGCGATCATGAGTTGCTCGGAGATCTCGCTCGTCCGCAGGCCCTCCGCCATGAGCTCCAGCACCTCGAGCTCCCGATCGGTCATCGACGGTCCGCCCGGCTTCGTCGGCGCCGACCGTCCGCGCTCGCGCGTGCGGAGGTTCTCGAGCACACGGAACGTCAGCCGCCGCGAGAGCGCGGCCTCACCGGCGACCACCCCCCGTAGCGTGGCGGCCAGGCGGGACGGGTCGAGGTCCTTGCGCGCATATCCGGAGGCCCCGGCGCGGACCGCCGCAAAGAGGGACTTGGGTTCCTCCGAAGACGTGAGGATGACGAGTTTGCAGTCCGGTGACCGCCGGTAGATGGCATCGACCGCCACGATCGCACCCCCGGGTATCTCCTCGTCGATCAGGCACAGGTCGGGGCGCTCGCGCGCGGCGAGCTCGATCGCAGCGGTCGCGTCGACCGGCTCGTCGCAGATCTCGAGGTTCTCGGCCTCCAGCGCGAGCCTGATGCCGGTACGCATGGGTGCGTCGTGCGTGGCGAGCAGCACACGGATGAGGTCGGCCACCTGCTACGACAGCGGCTTCATCGGGCCGCCACGCACGGCCTCGGGCCCGTAGTCGACCTTCTCGCAGTTGCGGAACCTGTAGCCCTTCTTGCGCGAGCGCGCGACGTGATAGATGTCACGACCTGGCCCGCAGTCGACAAGCCCCTTGCCGTAGTGCACGGAGATGACGTCATTGCCCTCGCCGGCGTAGATCGTGTTGCGCCCATGCGAGCCGTAGATGAAGTCCGTGCCGGTGGCGCCGTAGATCGTGTCGTGCTGGGACTCGGGCTGGTTCTTCGGATCCCAGTCGCCCCACAGGGCGTGTGGCTCGCGGCTGCGACCGCTGCGACGCAGAGCGTGGCGGGAAGTGCGATGGCGATGACGCGAAGTCGGCTCACGGGGCGATTGTGGCGGACTCAGATCTTGTTGCGCGCCAGCAGCTTGCGCCCGATGACCATCTTCTGGATCTCCGACGTGCCCTCGCCGATCAGCAATAGCGGCGCGTCGCGGTACAGGCGCTCGATCTCGTACTCCTTGGAGTAGCCGTAGCCGCCGTGGATGCGGAAGCACTCCTCGACGCAGAAGCGCCCGGCCTCGGACGCGAACAGCTTCGCCATGCCGGCTTCGAGCTCGGAGCTCTCCCCCGCGTCCTTCAGCCGCGCCGCCTTGCGCGTCAGCAGGCGCGCGGCCTCGATCTGCGTCGCCATGTCGGCGAGCTTGAACTGGATCACCTGGTGCTGGGCGATCGGCTTGCCGAAGGCCTTGCGCTGCTGCGAGTAGCGCAGTGCGAGCTCCAGGGCGCGCTGGGC
>Ga0136633_1003499_pt1 | contig 10308 bp, 7 predicted proteins | sample AntDrymeUQ832206_2_FD_105494 | JGI IMG/M metagenome (GOLD analysis project Ga0136633, IMG submission 105494) | Polar desert sand microbial communities from Dry Valleys, Antarctica - metaG UQ83 (22.06) | ecosystem: Environmental > Terrestrial > Soil > Desert | place: Antarctica: Dry Valley...
CGACTCGGTCTGCGCCGCCTGCAACGGGCACGAGCCGTGCAGGACGCGGACGGCCACTCGGTGGAAGTCCGGCGTCTGCCCACCTGGCCATAGGGCGGGGTCCCGGCCGCCGAACAGCAGGCAAGATCCGTCCGCGCTGAGCGTTGCGTGGGAGCTCGGCGCGGTCAGCGGGACACCGGAGGCACCGTCGGCCCGGGAGGCAAGCGTGGTTGTGGCATCGCCCAGACGCCGGACCCAGAGCTGCCACCCGGCGCCGGCGCCGAGGTTCGTCGCTGGGGAATAGAACGCGACCGTGCGGCCATCGGCGCTGAGGTCGGAGAGCTGTGCTCCCTCGAGAGCCGGGGCGCCGTCGCTCCCTGAGGCGCGGCTGACCTGCACGGTCGTCCCGGATGCCAGGTCCTTGACGTAGACCTGCGCGTCGCCCGGCGTGGCAGCGCCTTCGGACAAGGTGCCGAGATCGAACGCGACGGAGCGTCCGTCGTCGCTCACGTCCGAGCGAGGGCGTCGCGACTGCATCTTCTCTCGCGCCACGAGCCGGGTCGTGTGGGCTTCCAGGTCGCGGACGAACACCGCGGCGATGTCGTCGTTCTTGCCATCGAGGTTCGCCGCGGTGCTCGTGAAGCTCACCACGGTTCCGTCCGCGTCGATGGACGGTCCGTAGGCCCTGGCGCCGGCCGGCGCGCCATCCGCGCCGTCGGCCCGGCTGACGAGCGTCGTCGTGTTCGCTTCGAGATCGCGCATCCACACGCGCTGTCTCTCATCGGGCACGCCCAGATTGGTCGCGCTGGAGGTGAACGCGACCCGACGGCCGTCGGCGCTGATCATCGCTTGCGAGGAGTGCCGGTCCCCGCCGGTCCCCGACGCGCCATCGGCGCGGCTCGCGAGGTAGGTCCTTCCGCTGGAGAGGTCACGCACGTAGACGTCGTCCTCGTCGTTTGCGTCCGCGACGTCGAGTCGCGCACCGCTTGTGAAGGCGACGCGCGCGCCGTCGGCGCTGATCGACTCGGCCTGCCCCCAACTCGGGCTCGGGGCTCCCTCTGCACCGTCGACCCGGTCGACGAACACGGTCGCGCCGGTGAGCAGATCTCGTCGGAAGACGTGGTACTCATTGCGGACTGCGCCCGCTGGCAGGAGCCGGTTCGCGGCAGAGGAGAAGAGGACAAAGCGTCCGTCCGCGCTCAGGCCGCGGCCCTCGGCCGGGAATCCGTGGTTGAGGCCTGATGCCAGCTCACCCGCCGAGGGCTTCGACACGAGCGCGTTGACGCCGGTGTCGACCGTGCGCACGATGACATCCAGGAACTCGCCGTCGGAGACGCCGAGGTTCGCGGCTCCCGTCGTGAACATCACGTGCTCCGCGCCGACGTCCACCGCGGGCGCGTAGCTGTACTGATCCGCCGGGGCGCCATCGGCACCCGGCCCGCGGGCGACCAACTGCGTGGTCCGCGCGGCAGCGGAGAAATGACGAAGGTAGACCCGCTGGACCCCATCGGTGGCCCCGGCAGCCAGGTTCGATGCGTGAGAGGCGAACGCGACGTAGATGTCCGAGCCGGCCGTGGTGAGGGCGGGGCTGCGGGACGTGTCGTCGCCCACCTGCCCGGTGGCGCCGTCGGCGCGGGAGATCAGCTCGTTGTCACCGGTCGCCAGCCGTCGCAGTACAACGTCCGAGCGGCCGTTTGAGTCGGCGACCCCGCTGTCGAGGTCCGTGGCATACGTGTCGTAGGCCACGAGCGTGCCGCCGGCACTGAGGCTGGGCGCGCCCGACGCGCCATCGCCTGCCGACGTCGGTGCGGCGTCGCGCGCGGACACCAGCGTCGTCGTGTTGGGGCCGCCGGGGGCTGCTGCCAGCGTGCGCTTGAAGACGTCGGTGCGGTTGTTCGCATCGGTGACGCCCGCGACCAGGTTGTCCGCTTCCGAGGAGAAGGCGACGGCGAAACCCTCGATGGACGGCTCGCCGGAACCTCCGTTTCCCGGGGCGCCGCTGATGCCCGTCGCGCGTGAGACGAGTTCCGTGTCGTGGCTCGCGAGATTGCGGGCGTAGACGTCGCTCACCCCATTCGTGTCAACCGTGGCGAGTGGCGCGTCGGTCGTGAATGCGACGTACATCCCGGTGCCGGAGATCGTCGCCTGGCCGGCGTGCTCTGCGGGCGCGCCGCTTGGGCCGTCGGTACGGCTGACGAGCGTGGTCGTCTGTGCGGTGAGGTCGCGCACGTAGATGCCTTCGGCCGGGGCGTCGGCGACGAGGTTGGTGGCCTTGCTGGCGAAGATAACCCGCGTCCCGCCGTCGTCGATCCGCGCGTCGCTGGAGTCGCCGTTGGCCGCGGCACCATCTGCGCCGACGCTGACCAGGATCGTCTGGCCGCTGGCCTGGTCACGCACGAAGATGTTGTTGAAGCGGTTGTCGTCAAGGTCCGACAAGCCGTCCGCTCGGGACTCGAACACCACGCGGCTCGCGTCCCCGTCGACGGTGCCCGGGCCGACCGCGCGGGACGAGTTGGCGGTCCCGTCGAAGGGATCGGTGAACCCGGTTGGGAGATCGGCGAGGAACGTCGCTCCCTCCGGGGCCGCGCTCGCCGGTCCCGCGCCGAGCGCGAGAGCCAGCGCGAGCGTTGCGAAGGCAGCGCGGGGCGTCGTCCTCCGTGTCAGGATGGCGGGCACGACGTCGTCACGTGTGATGGCGATCATGGGTCGGACCCTCGCGGGCCCGTGTTCCCAAGACGTTCCCTGCCGTCAGCCGGGGTGATCCGCTTCGCGCTTTCGGGCCCGGTCGTGGCGCGATAGCGTTGACCGGCGATGAAAGACGTTCGCGTCGAGATGCTCGGTCGCTTCCGCGTCGTGGTCGGGGAGCTGGTGGTCGAAGAGTGGCCGACCCGCCGGGCGCAGGAGCTCGTGCAGTTGCTGGCCCTTACCGAGGGGCGCCGTCTGGTGCGCGACCAGGTGATCGAGCTGCTTTGGCCGCACCTGGGCATCGACGCGGGCGCGGCGAACCTGCGCAAGGCGGCCCATCACGCGCGCCGAACGCTCGGCGATCCCGAAGCGGTCGCCCTGCGAGGTGGGCTCGTCTCGCTGTTTCCGGACCGGAAGGTGACGACCGACGTCGACGAGTTCCTGCGCGCCGCGGCCGCGGCGCTCACCGGGGACGAGGTGACAGCTTGCGCGCGCGTCGCGGAGCGCGGGGCAGAGCTCCTGCCGGAGACGCCGTACGAGGAGTGGACTCAGGAGCCACGCCGGCTGGTCCGCGCGCAGCGCGCTGAGCTCCTGCGTCGCGCGGCCGACTGGGAGCGACTGATAGAGGTGGAGCCGACCGACGAGAGCGCCTGTCGCGAGCTGATGCAGGCGTCACTCAGCGCCGGCAGCCGGCACGCGGCAATCCAGTGGTATGAGCGGTTGCGCCTTGCGCTCGCGTCCGAGCTGGGCGTCCGTCCCAGCGTGGAGATCCGGGAGCTCTACGAGCAGTGCACCGCCGGAATCGCCGTTGGGGAACCGACGTTCGTCGGCCGGCCCGTCGAGCTCGCGGCCGCCATGGGCGCCCTCGCACAGGCGCGCGCGGGGGAGACGTCCGCGCTGGTGCTGCGCGGGCCGCCGGGTATCGGCAAGTCCGCGATGGCTCGGGAAACCGCCCGCCGCGCCGAGGATGCCGGATGGCGGGTCATCCGGACGACCACGACCGACTCCGACGCCCCGTACGCACCGCTGGCCGTTGCGCTCGAGCAGCTGCTCGCGGACGGGCACGGAGCGCTGGCCGACCTACCGGAGCGGACGCGGTCGGTCCTGGCTGAACTGACGCCGGTCGCCTCACCCGCACCGCCCCAGCGGTCCGCCCTCACGCGCCATCAGGTCATCGCGGCGCTCCGACGCGCGCTGTGGCTTCCGACGCAGCCGCCGCCCACCCTGCTGATGGTCGAGGACGCCCATCTGTGCGACGAGGCCACGGCGGACGTGCTGCACCAGTTGCTGGCCGCCGGTGCCGGCGGCCCGCTGGTCTTCGTGCTGCCACAGCGCAGCGGCGCGCACGTCGCTGCCGGGCTCCAGCGGCTCAACGCGCACGCCGCCGCCTTCCGCATCGATCTGCATCCGCTCGGGCCCGGCGAGATCGCGACCCTGGTGACCCAGGCGGCTCCTGCGCCACTGGACGCTGCAGCGCTCGCAGAGATCCAGCGCCTGGCGGAGGGCAGCCCGCTGTTCGCGCTCGAGCTCGCCCGCGCCGCCGCTGGCAGCCGCTCGGAAGGACTGCCGACCACGGTGCGGGAGGCGATCACGGAACGTTTCGTCGGTCTCGATCAGGCGACGGTGGCGGCCCTGTCCACCCTCGCCGTCGGGTCGGGCGACCTCAACCTCTCGAGCGTCCTGGCGCTCACCGGGCTTCCGGAGCCGGATGCGTTCACCCTGCTCGACACCGGACTCGCGGCGGGGATCCTCGTCGTGGCGGACGCCCACTATCGCTTCCGCCACGCGCTCGTGCGCCAGGCGCTCACCGACCGCCTTGCTCCCCACGCCAGGGTCGAGCTGCATCGGAACGCGGCGCGGCGACTCGCCGACGCCGGCGGCGCACCGGAGTTGATCGCTCACCATTGGCTGGAAGGAGCCCGACCCGGCGAGGCGATGCCCTGGCTCCTCACAGCCGCGCGGCGCGCGATGTCGCTGAGTGCGTTCGTGGATGCGCTCGCGCTGCTCGAACGGCTGCTCGAGGAGGAGCCGGCTCACCACGAGGCGCTCGTGATGCGCGCGGAGTCGCTCGACGCCCTGGGAGACAACCGCGCACCCACGGCATACGCGCTGGCAGCCGACACCGTCGGTGACCCCGAGGCGCAGGAGCTGCGCGCCCGCCGGGCTCTTGCCCAGATCAAGGCGTCGGACCCCGCGGGCGCGCTGAGCACCCTGGAGGGGCTCGAACCACGCACGACGCTCGGTCTGCTTGCGCAGGCGCTGACGCTCAGCGCCGCTGCGGCGATCGGTTTCTACGGCGACTCGGAATTCGCGGCGGCCAAGGCAGCTGAAGCGCACGAGCTTGCGGTGAGCCTCGACGACCCCGGCGCCATTCTCGACGCCACCTGGGCGCAGGCGCTGGCCTCGCACGCCAACGGCGAGCTGCCCGCGCGCCTGCGGCAGTACCTCCAGATGACCCATGCGCTGCCCGAGCTGGCCACGCGCGTGTTCGACGGCCAGCTGTGCGTCACCGAGCGGATGCTCTACGGCGGCCTTCCCAACGACGAGATCATCGAGTTCGCCGACGCGCTGGCTGCCGAGGCCGAGCGTCTCGGGGCCGCACGGGGGCGCGCTTTCGCGATGACGCTGCGGGGGGAGGTCGAGATCCAGACGGGTCGGCTCGACGATGCCGATCGCGACCTGGCGGAGGGAGCACGCCTGCACGGGCAGATCGGAGCCGTCGCCGGGGAGGCTCTCTCGCTGCTCGGGCGGGCACAGGTCGCCGCCTACCGGGGACGCGCGCAGGAGGGGATTCCGTGGCTCGCGGACGCCCTCCTCATGGCGCGTGAATCCGAGGTCGGCCACCACACGCTCGATCGCATCTACGGCGCCATGGTCAATGCAGCGCCTGATTCGAGGCGGGCGATCGAGCTCATCGAAGAGGCCGAGGCGGCGATCGTCCGCCCGGCCGAGACGTGCCCGACATGCCGGATCGCGTTCGTGGTCCCAGCGGCCATCGCAGCGGCGCGGGCCGGAGATCTCGAGCGCGCCCGGCGGTATGCCCAGGATGCCCAGATCGCCTGGGAGGTGATCGCCCTTCCACCCGCCTGGGGCGGTGCGGTCAGCGAAGTCCATGGTTGGGTGGCGCGCGCCGAGAGCGACGAAAAGGCCGCCCGCGAGCACTTCGTGGCGGCGGCCGAGACGTTCAGGGCGTGGGGTCAGCCGCTGGACGCCGAGCGCTGCGCTGCTCTCGCATCCGACTAGGGAACGTCTTGGGAACGGTCCCCCGCGAGAGTGGCCGCATGATCTCAATCACACGCGAAGACGCCGCACCTGCCATCGAGGGCGACGGCGCCGAAATGCGCACCCACAATCTCGGCCAGTACACCGTCGCGTTCGCGCGGCTCGCGAAGGGTGTCGACCTCGGTCCGGCGCTCGTCGGCCTCCCAGGCGATCTGTGCCCGTGCCCGCACTACGGCTACATGATCAAGGGCCGCCTGCTGATGCGGACGGCGGACGGCGACCAGGTCTACGAGGCCGGCCAGGCCTTCTACTGGGCCCCCGGCCACGCGCCGATGGCGCTCGAGGACTGCGAGTACGTCGACTTCTCTCCGACCGAGGCGTTCACCCACGTCCTCGACCACGTTCGCAGCGGCGCCGCCGCGACTGCCTGATAACTGGCGGTGCAAGGCCGAACCTGGCCCTCGGTTGTCAGGCCACTGACATCGCTCCTTCGACTGCCCAACCCCTGTGGCCTCATGGCGTTTGTATCGACGTAGTTCCGCACACCAGATCGGATCTAAAGGGAGACCAACATGGCCGGCAAGCGCACTCGTAGTCGCAAGGGCAACCCCAAGGGCAAGGCCTACGGATTCCACGGTCTCCGTCCCGCCAAGAAGTCTTCTTCTTCGAAGGCCGCCAAGGCCGGCTCGGCCTCCGGCTCGGCCTCCAGCGCGCCGTCGCAGGATTCGGCGTCGTCCAACAGCTAGTCCAGGCGCCCGCCGCGCAGTTCCCGAAGCCCCGCCCTAGGCGGGGCTTCGCGCATTCTGTGACTCTTTAGCCATGGCCGAGCCCACGCCCACGAGTCGCACTCGGCGCCTCTGGGCGCGTTTCGCCCCGACGGCTGAAGGGGATGGCCTCGTCGCGGCCGCACCCGTGGTCGCCCTGCGGGAGATCTTCCGCCGCTTCTGGCCCGTGGCGCGGCCCTACCGCGGCTGGTTCGCGCTCGCGCTTTTCGCCATTGTCGTCGCGACTGCGATCGAGACCGCGCAGGTCCTGGTCTTCAAGGAGGTCGTCGACCAGGTACTCGTGCCGAAGGACCTCGGCCCCCTCGGGTGGCTCGCGCTGGCCTACGTGGGCCTGGCCCTTCTCGACGGCCTCGTCTCCTTCGGCGACGACTACGCGTCGACCTGGGTGGGGGAGCACTTCCTCCTCGACCTGCGCCGCAAGGTGTTCGCGCACATGCACACGCTCTCGCTGGACTTCTTCGAGCGCTCTCGGCTGGGCGATCTGATGTCCCGCCTCACCGGGGACATCGCCGCGATCGAATCCTTCGTGCTCACCGGGGTGGCGGACAGCGTCTCCTACGTCACCAGGATCGTCTTCTTCGCGGGCGCGCTGCTCCTGCTCGACTGGCGCCTCGCGCTCGTCTCCTTCGTCGCAGCGCCGCTGTTCTGGGTCACCGCCAAACGCTTCTCCAAGCGCATCAAGCAGGCGTCGCGGGAGAAGCGGCGGCGCTCGGGGTCGATCAGCGCGGTGGCGGAGGAAAGCCTCTCCAACGTCGCGCTCGTGCAGGCCTCCAACCGCCAGGAGCGCGAGGTCGCGCGCTTTGAGCGCGAGAACCGCGGCGCGATGGCCGCCGAGCTCGCCTCGACGCGCATCAGCGCTGCCTTCGGGCCGGTCGTCACCCTGATCGAGCTCGCCGGCGCGCTGGTCGTCATCGGGTTCGGCGCCGGTCGCATCTCCTCGGGTGCCCTGACGCTCGGCGGCCTGCTGGCCTTTCTCACCTTCCTCTCGCAGCTCTACAGCCCGATTCGCGGCCTGGCGAAGCTCTCCAACCGGCTGTTCTCCGCGTCTGCGGGTGCGGAGCGGGTGCTCGAAGTGCTCGACGCACGCCCGTCGGTGGTCGAGCGAGCGGATCCGGTCGCGCTCGAGCGAGCCCGCGGGGCGCTGGCGCTCGAGGACGTCTCCTACCGCTACCCGGACACCGTCCGGGACGCGGTATCGGGCGTGTCGTTTGCCGTCGCCCCGGGCGAGATGGTCGCGATCGTCGGCGCCAGTGGCGCCGGCAAGTCCACCATCGCGAAGCTTCTCGTGCGCTTCTATGACCCGGGCGCCGGACGGATCACGCTCGACGGGCACGACCTCCGTGACCTGCGACTCACGGACCTGCGCGAGCAGGTCGCGCTGCTGCTGCAGGAGACGCTCGTCTTCCACGGCACGATCCGCGAGAACATCGAGTACGGCCGCCCCGGTGCCAGCGACGCGGAGATCCGCGCCGCGGCCTGCGCTGCGGACGCCGACGCGTTCATCCGCGCGCTCCCGGATGGCTATGAGACCGTGGTCGGCCAGCGCGGCCGCAAGCTCTCCGGCGGCCAGCGCCAGCGCATCGCGATCGCTCGCGCGATGATTCGCGACGCCCCCGTGCTCGTGCTCGACGAACCTTCCACCGGCCTCGACGCGGAATCCGCCGAACGCATCCTCGAGCCGCTGCGCCGGCTCATGGAGGGCCGTGCGACGGTGGTCATCTCGCACAATCTCCTGACGGTGCGAGACGCGACGGAGATCGTCGTCCTCGAGAACGGTCGCGTTGCCGAGCGCGGCGCCCACGATCAGCTGCTCGCCACTCCCGGAACCTACGCGCGGCTGTGGGCGCTGCACGGCGCCGAGGCGGTCTCGGCCCAGCCGTGATCGAGGATGCGCCGGAAATTCCCGGGCACGCGGTGCTCGCCGGCATGAATCGCGGCCGCGACCTCGATGTGTGGGAGGTGTGGAGCGAGCGGCGCGCCTGCGTTTGCATCGCGAAGACGATCGCGCCGGGCGCGTCACGTGGCACGCGCACCCGACTCCTTCAGGAGGGCCGGCTGCTCAGGCGTCTGGCGCACCCGCACCTCGTTCGCGCGTTCGAGGTCTATCCCGAGGTTCCGGCCGTCGTCCTCGAGCCACTCCAGGGCGCGACGCTCTCCTACCTCGTGCGCGACCTCGGCCGACGACTGCCGCCGGAGGACCTCGCTCACCTCGGCACACACCTGACCTCAGCGATCGGCTATCTGCACTCCGAGGGCTGGCTTCATCTCGACCTCAAGCCCTCGAACGTCATCTCCGACGGCGGCCTCGCGCGCGTCATCGACCTCTCGCTGGCGCGGCGGCCCGGACCGTGTAAGCGGGGCCTCGGCACGTCGCAGTACCTCTCTCCCGAACAGGCGCGGGGCGAGGTGGTCGGGCCGCCGGCCGACGTGTTCGGTATCGGCGCGACGCTGTGGGCCGCAGCGACCGGCAAACGACCGTTCGGCGTGCCCGCGCCGGGCGCTCCCTTCGAGCAGGTCATCCGCCGCGCGGAGCCTGTGCGCCGGCATCGGCGTCTGCCCGTGCCGCTGGCCGACGTGATCGACTCGTGCCTGGAGCCCGAGCCCGCCGCACGTCCTGCGGTGGGAGACCTGATGCGCGAGCTCGAGGCCCTGGCGTAGCCGCGGCCTACCGGCGGACGAGCTCGATCCGGCGGGTCTTGACGGCAGGGCGAAGCGTCGGCGTGAGGTCAGGACGATTGTCGTCCGGCGTGAGCGCCTGCGACAAGAGGCCTCATTTCAGGATCTCCACGCGCACGCCGAGGGCGCGATAGACGTCGAGGGCGCGCAGGTCGCGCGTGGCGAGCAGCAGGCCGTGCTCGGAAGCGGCCGCGCCGACGAGCGCGTCGTAGACCGCGCCGCCCGCGATTCCTGTGGCTTGGATCTCGGCAAGAAGCGACTCCGCCGCATCGGCGCTGAGGAAGCGGCTGTGCGGGAAGTTCGACGCGAGAAGCCGAGCAACTGTTGCCGGCGTCCGGCGGGCCGGCGGTGGGAGTCGCGTGAGGACTGAGAAGCTCTCGAAGGCGGCGTGACCTGCGAGGCCAAGACGTCTGTGGGCAACCGCCTTGAAGGTCTCCTCGTGATGCTGATGGTCGGCGACGGTGAGTGCGATCGCGACGCTGGTGTCGACCAGAAGTGTCGCGCGCTTGCTAGCGCTGGACGGCATCGCGGAGAGACCGCACGAACGCATCGTCGATGTCGGCGCCCCCGCGTGGAATCACCAAACGACCCTCGCGCTCGCCGACTGATTCTCCAGCAACCGGCTCGACCCGGAGACCGGCGCCATCTGCGGTTACTTCCACGACGCCGGCGCGGAGGCCTAGGTGATCACGCAGCGGCTTTGGAATCACGAGCCGTCCAGCCTTATCAATGGTTGTGCGCATGGATTCGAATTTACCATTGAAATGGCGATGAGTCGGTGGCGTCGGCTCGCTGACGAACTCTCGGCACACACGCGATTCCGCGGAACCAGGTATCAGAAGGGGGGAGATACCCCCTCCGCATCGCTACACTGCCGCCTCCCAGGGCGATTAGCTCAGCTGGGAGAGCGCCTGCTCGACAAGCAGGAGGTCACTGGTTCGAGCCCAGTATCGCCCACCTC
>Ga0136633_1003500_pt1 | contig 10307 bp, 9 predicted proteins | sample AntDrymeUQ832206_2_FD_105494 | JGI IMG/M metagenome (GOLD analysis project Ga0136633, IMG submission 105494) | Polar desert sand microbial communities from Dry Valleys, Antarctica - metaG UQ83 (22.06) | ecosystem: Environmental > Terrestrial > Soil > Desert | place: Antarctica: Dry Valley...
GGCTCTGCGGTCTCGGTGCTCATCTTCCTCAGCGTCGTCATCATCGCCGCGCTGTTCGTCAAGGGGGTCGGCACGAACCTGGCCCAGCAGCGGGGGGAGTAGCCGATGTCCGAGCGCACCACGAACAAGGTCTTCTCGTGGGCGGCCGTGAACACCGTCATCGTCGTCGCGGCGCTCTTTCCCGTGCTGTGGATCCTCTCGCTGTCGCTGAAGAGCTCGGACACCGTCACCGACGGGCGGCTCATCCCCGCCAAGTTCTCCCTGGATAACTACAAGGGCATCTTCACCGGGGACGGCGGCGACGTCTTCACCAAGGCCCTGCTCAACTCGCTGGGCATCGCGATCATCGCCACCCTGATCGCCGTGACCCTCGCGGCGATGGCCGCCTACGCGATCGCCCGGCTGAACTTCCCGGGCAAGGCGGTGCTCCTGACTGCGGCGCTGGCGATCGCGATGTTCCCGCCGATCTCCGTCGTCGGCCCGCTCTACAACCTCTGGCGCCAGCTCGGGCTGTTCGACACCTGGCAGGGGCTGATCATCCCGTACATGACCTTTACGCTGCCCCTGGCGATCTACACGCTCAGCGCGTTCTTCCGGGAGATCCCCTGGGAGCTCGAGCAGGCCGCGCAGGTCGACGGCGCCACACCGTTTCAGGCGTTCCGCAAGATCATCGTGCCGCTCGCCGCCCCCGGCGTCTTCACCACCGCGATCCTCGTCTTCATCTTCGCCTGGAACGACTTCGTGTTCGCGATCTCGCTCACGTCGACCGAGCGGGCGCAGACGGTGCCCGCCGCGATCTCCTCGTTCACCGGCGCTTCGCAGTTCTCGGCGCCCACCGGATCGATCGCCGCCGCCGCGATCATCGTCACGATCCCCATCATCATCATGGTCCTGATCTTCCAGCGCCGGATCGTCGCGGGCCTCACGGCCGGCGCCGTGAAGGGATAGAGGAGCACCGCATGGCGTCCATCCAGCTCAGCCACGTCACCAAGCGCTACGCCGACGGCTTCGAGGCCGTCAAGGGCATCGACCTCGAGGTCGCCGACGGCGAGTTCGTGATCCTCGTCGGCCCCTCGGGCTGCGGGAAGTCGACGGCGCTGCGCATGATCGCCGGGTTGGAGGACATCTCCGACGGCGAGCTGCGCATCGGCGACGAGGTCGTCAACCAGAAGGCGCCGAAGGACCGCGACATCGCGATGGTCTTTCAGAACTACGCGCTCTACCCGCACATGACCGTCCGGGAGAACATGGGCTTCGCGCTCAAGCTCGCCAAGGTCGACAAGGCGGAGATCGACCGCAAGGTCGAGGAGGCGGCGAAGATCCTCGACCTCACCGGCCACCTCGACCGCAAGCCCGCGAACCTCTCCGGCGGCCAGCGCCAGCGCGTCGCGATGGGCCGTGCGATCGTCCGCGACCCGGCGGTCTTCCTGATGGACGAGCCGCTCTCCAACCTCGACGCCAAGCTGCGCGTGCAGACGCGCACGGAGGTCTCGCGCATCCAGCAGCGCCTCGGCACCACGATGATCTACGTCACCCACGACCAGACCGAGGCGATGACCCTCGGCGACCGGGTCGCGGTGATGCGGGCCGGGACGATCCAGCAAGTCGCCTCGCCCAAGGAGCTCTACGACCACCCGGTCAACCTCTTCGTCGCGGGCTTCATCGGCTCGCCGGCGATGAACTTCTTCCCTGCGAGCGTCAAGGGCGGGCAGGTGCACCTGCCCTTCGGCGAGGTGCCACTGCCCGCCGCCGTGCGCGGCGTCGCCGACGGCCAGGTCATCGCCGGGGTGCGCCCGGAGTCCTTCGAGGACGCCGCGCTGGCGCCCGAGCACCACCAGGGCGAGTCGTTTGAGTTCGACGCGGAGATCGAGCTCGTCGAGTCGATGGGCTCTGAGCTCTACGCGTACTTCGGCTACGAGGGCGAGACGGCGAGCTCGGATCAGCTCGAGGAGATCGCCGCCGACGCGGGCCTGGCCGACGTGCCGGGCGCGGGGGAGACCGGGCGGGTCGTGGCGCGCCTGTCGCCGGAGTCCAAGGCCGCGTCGGGGAAGACGACCAGGCTCTGGCTGGACGCGGAGCGCATCCACCTCTTCGACCTGCACGACGGCAGCCGCCTGAGCGCCGGCGAGAAGGCGGCCGGGGGAAGCGGCGACGGCGTTGCGCCGCCGGCGTCGGCGAACGGCGCGAACGGCGCCGCCGAGGTCGGCTGAGGGTTGCGGGGGCGCGCTCGCGCGGCGCACGGATGCGGGCCGGCGTGCCGCGAGCGGGCAGAGTCGACCACGTCGGGGACCAGCACGAAGACGGTCAGGAACGTGAACAACCCGTAGTAGCCGACCTGCACGTGGGCGAGGTTCGTGTTCCACGCAGTATCGAGGTCGCCGGCCAGCAGCGCCTGCACCTGGTCGTCGTCGGAGTCGAAATAGCGCACCCCGAGGAAAAGTCAGTCGCGCTCGGCGAACCACTCTCCGGACGCGGCCCAGATCTCCTCGACCTTGGGGTGATAGGCGACGGCGCCGAGGCGGTAGGGGGCGGTGGTCATGTGGGTCTTGGACCCGGCCGGCGGCCGAAGGTTCACCCCAGCGTCGTCCACAGCCGCGTGGTGGGGTGGAACTGGCTCCAGGCAAACCAGAACGCCTGGTGGGAGGCGATCGTCCTGCCGTCGCCACCGCGGGCGCGCAGCCCGCCGCCGTCGGCGAGCACCTCGACCCCCGCGAGGCGGACCGGCTTGCCCGCGGCCAGCGCCGCGCGGGTCCGGTCGACGGGGAAGGCCACGGGACCCCCGGCCGGAGTGATCACGCCGAGCACCTGCGCCTGGACCGGCAGCCGGGGGTCGACGTCGCCGATCGGGAAGATCGGGCCGTCGTCGTCGCGCCCGCCGAGCGGGTCCTCGGCGTACTCCCGCCCGATCCCGCCGTCCTGGGCGACGATCCTCGTGGTGGGATGGGCCGCCTTCCAGGCCCCCCAGGTGCCCGTCACGACGCTCAGCTGGTCGAGCGTGACGCTCGCGTCCTGCAGCCGGCCCGACAGCGCCCGTCCCGTGAAGGTGTCGATCGCCGAGGAGCTGTTGAGGTCGTACATCAGCTTGTTGGACCGCGAGAGCAGCCCGGAGGTCCGCAGGACCGGCGTGGTGACGCCCTCGGGCACCGACCCCAAGTCGTAGGCCTGCGCAGAGCCGCACAGCGTGCAGTACGGGATGCCCAGGCGCCGCCCCCCGATGGTGACGTTGACCATCTCGTGGATCTCCATGATGTTCTTCGGGAACGCGACCGCCTCGCCGCCGGCGACCACGCCGAACACGATGCGCTCGTCGGGGTACCAGTCGCCGTCACGGGCGCCGGTCAGGGCGGGATCGTCGAGGGCGGGGATGCAGCCGCGTGGGCAGGGCTCGCGGTCACCGGCTCGGCGGTCGTCGATCTGGACGCCGCCCCAGGAGACCAGCCGCCAGTCGATCGCGGAGTCCGAGTCGGCGAAGAACGGAGCCCATCCCGGCTCGATCGCGGTGAACAGCACGGCCTTGCGCCGGCGGTAGTCCGGCGGGGCGGGCAGGTCCCAGGCGATGAGGTGATCGGTGACGCTCGTCCATGCGCTCCGGGTGAGCTCGGGGCCGCCGCGGACGTCGACGCCGGTGAGTGTCGTGAAGGCGGCGACCAGCGGCTCCTCGTCCTCTGGCTCGGAGTTGACGCGCAGAAGGTCGGAGATCAGCCAGGCCAGGCGGGCGTCGCGCGTCCCGGCGACCGTCTGCAGCGCGCCCCGGTCCAGCTTGCCCGAGGTCGCGGCGGAGAGCAGGCCCGTGATCGCGCCGTCCACGCGGGCGCCGAGGGGCGCATCGGTGACCCGCGGCGCGGCCGGGAAGCGCTCGGGGGGTTGCGTCGCCGTCGCGGGGGCACCCCCCGGGGGGCTGGCGGACTGTCCGCCGCACGCGGTCAGCACCAGCGCCGCGGCCATCGCTCCCAGCGCCAGCGCCCGCCGGCCGTTAGCTCCCATAGGGCGTCAGACCCGGCCGCGCGGACTTCGGTTCTCGGGAACCTTCCAGGCCCGCGCCGGGTCTTACCGGATGATGACGATCGCCATCAGCGCGCCGGGCCTCTACCGTGGCCGGATCGCCGTCGACGCCGGGATCTGTGAGGAGGAGGCCTTGCTGCGGCGCGCGCGCGGCGGCGACCGCGCCGCGTTCGACGTGCTCGTCCGCCGCCACGCACCCGGGCTCTACGCAGTTGTCGTCCGCCTCTGCGAGAGCCCGCAGGACGCCGAGGAGGTCACCCAGGAGGCCTTCCTGCGGGCTTGGCGCGGGCTGCCCGGATTCCAGGGCGAAGCGCGGTTCTTCACCTGGCTCTACCGGATCGGCGTCAACGAGGCGCGACGGCGCTCCGCCCGTGCTCGGCCGGCGCTGCCGGTGGTCTCGCTCGACGCCTACAGCGGCGCCGAGGTGGTGGACCGTCGCGAGCAGCCGCACGCCCGCGCCGAGCGGGTCGAGCTGAGGCGTGCGCTGGAGCGTGCGATCGGCGCGCTGACCGTCGAGCATCGCGTCGCTCTCGTCCTGCGCGACGTCGAGGGGTTCAGCACCGCACAGGCGGCCGACATCGCCGGGCTCGGCGAGGCGGCGTTCAAGAGCCGTCTGCATCGTGCCCGCGCCGCTCTGCGCGAGGCGATGGCCAACCACCGGCCGCCGGGAGCGGCGGCATGACGTTTGCCGCTCACCGCTTCGCCGCGGCAAGGCTGGGCGCCTACCGCGACGGCGAGCTGGCCGCGCACGAACGCGACCGCGTCGAGGCCCACGTGCGCGGCTGCGCGCGCTGCCGCGGTGCGCTCGCGGGGCTCGTCGAATGCGGCCGTGAGCTGCGCTCGCTGCACACCGAGCTTCCCGACGGCCTCGCCGACCGGATCATCGCACGCCTGGAAGCGGACACCGGCGAGACCCGTCTGCGCGTCGTCGGCGCCGCGGAGACCGCGCCGTCGCGCCCGTGGGCCGCCGGCCTGGCGGCGTCGTGGCGTGAGCAGCGCGCGCACCTGCGCGTCACCCTGCCGATCGCCCTGGTCGTCGGCCTCGGGATCACGGCCGTCAAGGACCTCGAGACGCTCACCGGCGGTGACGTCGACATCGCCTCCGCCTGCGTGGTGTGCGGGAGCAACGCGCTCGTCCCGTTGGCGCTGCTGCACCTCGGCCGGCTGCTCGCCGTGCGCGCCCGCTCCGGCTGACTCGTGCCGTGCCCTCGGCGTCGGCGGCGGCCCACGCTACGCGCACGGCCAGGCTCAGATGCCGGTGATGAAGTCGAGCCTGAGGCCTCCGCCCGACGCCGTCAGGACTCCGCGCGCAGGCGCGCGATGACCTCCGGGGTCCAGTCCTGCGTGCGCATGAGGCGGTACTTCGCGGCGCTGACGACGAGGTAGGCGTCGGCGTCGGTCTGGTCTGAAGCGACGAGTCCGGCGTCGTGGAGGGTTGCCACGACGGGGAGGAACTCCTGCTCGAACCACAGCCGAGCGCTTGCTTCTCGCCCGAGGAGCTCGGCGCGGTCCTGCGTCGCCCGGAACCCCCACGCCTCGACGCCCTCGGCCAGCTCGCCGTACTGCCACGGGTCGCTGAGCACGACCCGCTCGAGCGCCGGAGGCCCGAGCGGCACCCGCTCGCGGAAGAGCCGCTCGTGGCCCTTGAGCGGTAGGTCGGCAAGCGTGAGCTCGCGCCCGGCGCCGATGCGCGTGCTCACTTCGACGACGTGCGCCTCGATGTGGGTCAGCCCGTGCGCGCGAGCGACCGAGACGCGGTGATGGCCGTCGCGGACGAAGTGGACCTCGCCGACGCGGTAGGCGCTGATCGGCAAAAGCTCCCCGCCGCGGCGCATCTGCTCGGCGATGCGCTCCCACCGCACGCGCACCCGCGAGCTCGTGGGAGCGAAGCGCCGGTCGAAGTTGCCCTGGCCGCCGCGGTCGACGGTCCCGACGATCGAGTCGAGCTCGACGAGCTGCAGACCGAGGTCACGCTCGCCGAGGCGGCCGAGCTCGGCGACGACCTCGTCGAAGGGCAGGATGACGTCGATGTCGGCGCCGCCGCGCTCGAAGCGCCGGCCGAGGCGCCGGACGGCCTGCCGGCGCCGCGCGCGCGAGAAGTCGTCCTGGGCGTCGTTGGCCGGGAAGCCGGTCGGGAGCGGAGGCATCGCGTCGACGGTACCCAGAAGCGGCGAAGGATCTCAGCCGCGCGGCGCGCGTGGCGGTGGCTCGGTGACCGCGATGTCGAGCCCGCGTCTCGGCGCACCACTCGCGCCGCCGACGACGAGGCGGAACCGTGAGCCCGGGCGCCGGGCGACCTCGCGCGTCGCAGCGCTGCGGCCGTCCATCGTGAAGCTCAGCGCCGCCGCGCCCCCGCCCGCGGGGCGCGTGGCCACCGTGCGCCAGGCGGCGTCGCGGAACTCCTCGATCGTGATCGTCCGGGGGCCTGCCCCGAGCCGCAGGCGGACCCACAGCTCCGCCGAGCGCGGGCCCGCGGCGCCCGCGAACAGTCCGGCGACGAACGTCTCTGCCGCGAGCTTGGGCGTCCCGTCGGCGCGCTCCAGACCCGTGCCGTACTGGCCGCAGGCCCGCGCGGGGGAGTCGGAGACCCGCACCGGGGCGGGCGGCTGGTCGCGCAGGAGGAACTGGGCGAAGCTCACGACGCCCGAAGTCGCCGTGGCGAGGCGCTCCGCCCACGTCAGCCAGCGCGCCTGCCGCGCCTGGGTGAGCGTCGGGCGGCCCGCGACCGGCTCGGTCTCGTAGCCGAACTCCGTCACATGGACCCGGGCCAGACCGGGTGCGACCCGGCCCTGAGCCGCCAGCGCGTCCAGCAGCGCGACGAGCTTGCCGAGCTCCGCGATACCCACGTCGTCGGGGCGATCTGCGCGCGCAGGCGCGTCCGGGCGGCGATTGCGGTTGTAGGGGTGATGGGCCCACCCGTCGCCGTCGATCGGCTCGAAGTCCGCGCAGCCCGGCGTACGCAGCGGCCGCAGGGAGCGGTCGACGCAGGCGAGCTCCCGCACGAAGCGCAGTGGGGGCACCGCTCCTGCCCCGGGGCGCCCACCGGCGCTCGACGTGTTGCCGATCAGCAGTTCGGCGTCCGGCCGTGCTGCGCGCGCCGCGGGCACCGCGGCGGCGAGCATCCGCCGGTAGAGCGCCGGACTTCCCGGCGGCGCCGTCGCGCCCGTGGCGCTCCACTGCGGCAGCAGCAGGCTCGGGTGGTTCGGCTCGTTCCAGAGCGCGAACTGATGGACGGCAGGCAGCGGGGTCAGGCGCAGCGCGGCGTCGGCCGCGTCGCCGCCGCCGGGTCCGAAGATCCCCTCGAGCAGCGTCGCGTCCTGCGGGGGCGCAGGCGACGGATCGGGGCTCGGCGCGGGCACGAAGCGTCCGTCGTAGCGCCGCAGCACGGCCCGGACGAAGGCGGCGTAGGCGGCGGGCTGCACGTTGCTGCGGGCTCGCGGCCCCGGCGGGTCGTCCGTCGCCCAGTGCGGCGCCCAGAAGCCGATGTCCACGAGCACGTCGAGCCTCGCCTCCCGCGCCGCGATCACCGCGCGATCGAGGCCGCGCCACCGCGCCTGCTCGTAGGCGGCGGGGTCCGCGGCGTCGAAGAGCGGTGGCGGCCGGTCGGCGTCGGCGTCCCGCGTCAGCACGGACCAGTTGGCCGTCAGCCGCACGCGGTCGACCCCGAGGGCCGCCAAGCGCGCCATCGACGCCTCGACCTGCGCGGGCGGCCGGTGCAGCAGCGTCGCGTCGTCCTGCACGATCGTCTCCAGGCCCCGGGCCGAGGCCGGAGCGGCGGCCAGCCCGACGAGCAGCGCGACGGCGGCGATCGTTCGTCTGCCGGCATGTCGCAAGCTGGTGTGACCCCTCACGCCTTCCACCTTGATCGACGCGCCCCGGTGCGTCCAGCCCGATGTTGCGATGGCCCCCGTCGAACGCCGGGCCGACGTCTCCAAGAGCCGGTACGCGCGGCGACGGTCTACAGCGGTGAGGCGGGCCCGCAGGCGATCGATTCGGCGCTGACCTGGCTCAACCCGTTCGCGCTCGAGTCGACCGAGGCGCTGACCGCCGGGGTGCTGCTCGCGGTCCTCCTCCACTGGGGTTGGGACTCGACGGTCTCCGTCAACGAGGAGTCCGAGCGCCCGAGCACCATGCCCGGCAGGGCTGCGGTGGTCTCCACCCTCGTCCTGCTCGCGATCTACGTGCTGGTCGCCGTGGCCGCCCAGGCCTTCAACGGCCCCGCCGCGCTGGTCGACGCCGAGGACGCACTCGGCGTGCTCGCGACGGGGGTCTTCGGCGCGCCGCTGGACAAGGTCGTGATCTCAGGATCGTCGTCAGGCAGGAGGTGCTCGGCGTCGGCACGCCGCTCGTCGTCGGGCTGGGCTTCCTGCTTCTGGGCGCCGTGCTCATGCTCGTCTGGCGGCTGCTCGGCCACCGGGAGCTCTTCGCTCGCCGACGCGAGGTCGCCGACCGCCGCCGTCCTCGCGTCGGAGCCCGCGGCGTGATCGCCGTCGACGGGGCGCCTGCGGGGCTCCCCCGCTCAGCGGCAGCGAGGCACCCGGCGCGTGACGCGCTTCGTCACGCCGTCTGCGTAGGTCACCCGCGCGCCGATCGTCCGTGCCGTGCCGATGCTCCTACGGAAGGCGCGCAGCCTGAACGGCGCCGTTCTGACCGTTCCCAGGCGCTTGGAGCCGGCGAAGAACACCACCTGCTTGATCCTGGCGGCACCGGTGGCCTTCAGCTCGGCGGTGATCCCGCGTCGCCGGCAGGACGCTCGGCCGCCGCGCGTGCGCCGCACCCGGAGCACCACGCCCCTCGCGCGCGCAGCCCTCCCCGCTGGGCTCGCGGGCGCGGGCTTGGCCGTGGTGGCAGCGGCGGGTCGGGCCGGCGTGGCGGCCAGAGGCGGCGACGCCCCGGCCGCGGGGGCCGCGGAGATCGCGTAGAAGCCGCCGCGCATGTCCGCCGCGTAGACCACGCCCTCGTAGACGTAGGTGTCCCAGATCTCCGAGCGCACGGGCGGGAACGTCGAGAAGAACGGGATCCGGGGATCGACGTCGGGCTCGTAGATCGGCCGCGTCTCGGCGCCGCTCGGGACGATCAGCCCGACCTCGGCCGGCCGCACGCTCCGGCCCGCGAACGCCTCCGTGGCGTCGAGGACGTAGATCCCGGCGTGGTAGGCCGACAGGTAGATCCTGTTGCCGACGATCTGCTGGTTGTGCGGCGAGAAGGTCAGGTTGCCGCCCGCACGGCCGGCGGGGTTGGTCCACGTGGCCACGAGCGCACGGCGTGACGCCTCGGCCAGCGGCACCTCGGCGTCGGCCTCCACCGCGGAGGCGGGCCCGAGCTTGGAGAAGTCCGTCGCGTCGACGATCCACAGCGGCCCGGCGACGTCCCCGTTGCCCGCGAGCTTGCCGCAGCCCGCCGCCTGGTCCTCCGCGGACTGCGGGCCGGCGCTGTTGAACAGCTCGGCCGGCAGCGTCACGAAGCGGCGCCCGTTGCGCACGGCGACGTCGATGGTGTGGGAGTACCAGTCCTCCGCGCACCGCGGCGTGAGATCCCACTCGGCCTTCAGGACCGGCGCGGCGGGATCGGTCACGTCGTAGGCCAGGAAGCCCGACGAGAAGCCCGCGGCGACGTACAGGTAGGTCCGGCCGTCCAGCTCGTCGCGCTGGATGAACGTGTCGTGGATCTCGTCGATCTCGATCGAGTTGGCCAGGGTCAGGCGCGGGACGCCCGCGACACGCTCGAGCCTGAGGATGTCGACCCGCGCGGGGGTCAGGCCCTGCGCCGAGATCGTGTTGGTGAAGACGAACTCCCCTTTGCCCGGGATGACGTGCGAGCGCGCCGTATGGATCCCGCCTGCGTTGGCGACCGGGTAGACGTCGGTCAGCGCCGGCTTGGTCGGATCGGCAAGATCGATCGTGTAGACGCCGGGCACCGTGGTCGGCACCGTGCCGACGGGAGGCACCGAGCCCGGGATCACCGACGTGTTCTGCGTGGACAGGAACGCGGTCTTCGCGTCGGCACTCAAGTCGATGAAGGCGCCGCAGTCGACGTCGATGATCGCGCCCTCGCACTCGCCGGCGCGGTACCAGGAGAGGAACCTCGGCTTGCCGGGGTCCTTGACGTCGAAGAAGAGCGCCCCGGCCTCGGGGTAGGTCACCGCGACGGCCGCGATGCCGGCCTTGATGTCGATCTCGCCGAGGATGACGTCGGGGCGCGCCCCGAGCTCATCTTTGAGCGACAAGAAGGCGACCTCCCGCAACCGGCAGGCGAAGCGGTGCTGGACGATGTCGAGATGGTCGTGCCGGCCGCCGTCGGGCACC
>Ga0136633_1003501_pt1 | contig 10303 bp, 8 predicted proteins | sample AntDrymeUQ832206_2_FD_105494 | JGI IMG/M metagenome (GOLD analysis project Ga0136633, IMG submission 105494) | Polar desert sand microbial communities from Dry Valleys, Antarctica - metaG UQ83 (22.06) | ecosystem: Environmental > Terrestrial > Soil > Desert | place: Antarctica: Dry Valley...
CGGTCGCGGTCGGTGCTTTGCCGGATGGACCGCTGCACCCAGCGTGGCTACTGCTGGATCTCGCGTGTGTGTCCATGGCACGCGCCGGCCAGCGTGGGGTGCGACGGCGTGAGGATCCACCACCGTCATGGTGGTCAACCTGCACGCGGCGGGACCCAACCTAGCTGACGAGCCGCTCCACGAGGGCCACGCAGACCAGGCCCATGCCGGCAGACGTCGCGCCGACCCGCGTCACCGAACCGACCGCGAAGACACGCCGATGACGGGCGCGCCACCGCTTGTCACGACGGTTCAAGGAGCTTGCGTAGATGTGGGTCGGCCGGGCAGCCACCGGTGCGCGCAACACTAGGTGTGGGCCCGGACGGAAGAAAGGCGACGGAATATTTCACCCCGGAAACTGCGGGTAAGAAAGTGTCAATCGATAAGTGCGGGGTCTGAGCACCGTCTCGCGGCGCCCGGACCCACCCGATCCCTTGTCGATACAACCAGTATCGACTGCGGAATCGTGCGGCCCCGGGCCTCCACGATCCGGCACTCCAACCCCCACATTTATCTCTGACACTTCCTGACGATGCGTCGTCGGCCAGCGGCGCGACAGGCGAAGGCCCGGATCGGGTGTCGATCCGGGCCTTCGACACCTACCGCACGCAGCGGCGACGCCTACGCCACGCGGTCGGCGACCCGCTCGGGCTCCAGCGCCACGTCCAGCACCTCACCGATCGTCATCGCGGGGTGGAACGTCATCGCGTCGCGGACCTCCTGCGGCACGTCGTCCAGGTCACCGCGGTTGCGTTCGGGCAGGACCACGTCGGTCAGCCCGGCGGCGTGGGCGGCCAGCACCTTCTGCTTGAGGCCGCCGATCGGCAGGACCCGGCCCTGAAGCGTGACCTCGCCGGTCATGCCGACGGTGTGCCGCACCGGCCGTCCGGTCAGCAGCGAGGCCAGCGCGGTGATCATCGTCACGCCGGCGCTCGGGCCGTCCTTGGGGATCGCGCCGGCGGGGACGTGGACGTGGAACTCGCGGTCGTCAAAGGCGCCGGCCGGGATGCCGAGTTCCTCGCGGTGAGCCCGCACGTACGTCAGGGCGATCTGCGCAGACTCCTTCATCACGTCCCCGAGCTGGCCGGTGAGCGTCAGCGCACCCGAGCCCTTGCCGTCCATCGCCGTCGCCTCGACGAACAGCACGTCGCCGCCGGCCCCGGTGACCGCCAGGCCGGTCGCGACCCCGGGCGCCGCGGTGCGGGCGGCAGCCTCCTGGAAGACCTTCTGACGCCCAAGGGCCTCGCGGACGAGCGGCAGGTCGACGACCACCGGCTCGCCGGTCGGCGCGTCGCCCTGCTCGTCGGTGATGGCCGGCCTCGAGGCGATCTTCGTGGCGGTCTTGCGCAGCACGGTGCCGAGCTGGCGTTCGAGCGATCGTACGCCGGCCTCGCGCGTGTACTCGGACACAATCGTGCGCAGGATCTCGTCGTCAGCGGTCACCTCGGCCTCCAGTAGCCCGTTACGGGTGAGCTGGCGCGGGAAGAGGTAGTCGCGGGCGATGGCGAGCTTCTCCTCGACGGTGTAGCCGTCGAAGGCGATGACCTCCATGCGGTCCAGCAGCGGTCCGGGGATCGTGTCGGCCTGGTTGGCGGTGGCGATGAAGACGACGTCGCTGAGGTCCAGCTCCACGTCCAGGTAGTGGTCGCGGAAGGTCGAGTTCTGGGCCGGATCCAGCACCTCCAGCAGAGCCGATGACGGGTCCCCGCGCCAGTCGGCGCCGACCTTGTCGATCTCGTCCAGCAGGATGACGGGGTTCATCGTCCCGGCGTCGCGCAGTGCGCGTACGAGCCGCCCGGGGAGGGCGCCGATGTAGGTGCGGCGGTGCCCGCGGATCTCGGCCTCGTCGCGCAGGCCGCCGAGCGACATGCGCACGAACTCGCGGCCCATCGCGCGGGCGATCGACTCGCCGATCGAGGTCTTGCCGGTACCGGGCGGCCCGACCAGGGTGAGGATCGCGCCGGCCTTCTTGTCGGTCTCGATCTTGCGCTCGGCACGGAGCTTCTTGATCGCCACGTACTCGACGATGCGGTCCTTGACGTCGTCCAAGCCCGCGTGGTCTGCGTCCAGCGTCTCGCGCGTCACGGTGGGATCAAGCTGGTCGTCGGACTGCTTGCCCCACGGGACGGCGACCAGCCAGTCCAGGTAGGCCCGGATCATCTGGGCCTCGCCGCCCTGCTCGCCGGCGCGCTCCAGCCGCTCCATCTCGCGCTCGAACTGCTCCCGCACGGCCTCGGGCATGTCGGCCTCGTTGGCCTGCTCGCGGTAGCGCTCCTGCACGCCGTCGTCGTCATCGCCCAGCTCGCGCCGGATCGACGCCAGCTGCTGGCGCAGGAGGTACTCGCGCTGCTGGGCGTTGGCGCCGGACTCCACGTCGTCGCGGATCTTGCGGCGGATCTGCAGGGCGGTCAGGCGCTCACGCTGCATCTCCAGCGCGAGCGCGAGGCGCTCGGCGACGTCGACGCTCTCCAGGATCCGGACCTTCTGCTCGAAGGTCAGGTCCGGGGCGTAGCCACAGGTGTCGGCCAGGGTGCCGGGCTCACGGATCGCGCGGACCCAGCCGGCGACGCGCCCGTCGTCCCCGCGCAGCTCAAGGAGCTCCTCGACGACGGCGCGGTACTCGCGCTCCAGCTCCCGCGTGCGGCCGTCGACCGGGGTGTCGTCGGGGGACTCGGTGACCTGGACGTGAAGCCTGCCGTCCGGGCCGGTCTGCGCCGCGCCGATCAGGCCGCGGGACCGGCCCGACAGCACCGCGCCGCGTCCGCCGCCGGGCAGGCGGATGGACTCGGTGACGGCAGCGATCGTGCCGACAGAGGCGTACTCCCCCTCGTGGCGTGGGACGAGGACGACGCGCTCGGCGTCGCCGACATCCACCGGCAGGGTGATGTCCATCGTGGGCAGGACGACGGTGTCGTCGAGCGGGATGAGGAGATAGGTGGTGGCCATGAGAGGCAGAGATCCTTTGTCGGCTTCAACCATTGCTCAGACAACTTAGCAGGCGATCTCAGTCGGCCGGACGCAGATCTCTGGGTCGCTCCGAGATCAACTCGACCCTGCATGCTTGTCGGCGGGTGGCAGGCGGTGCTGGTCAGACGACGTCGGTCCGCCCGTTGACCTAAGCTGTGCCCGGTAGTGACATAACCCACGCCGAATCGCGCCCGCTCCTGCGGACGCGAACGGGGGACCCACTGGGGTGCGCGCCGATCGAGTCGGAGCCCACCCGGGGGCGAATCGCGGCCATCGGCCGTGTAGCGCACGTTTCCGCGCGAGCCCGTCAGCTAACCCCGTAGGCGACGAGACGCAGGAGGGAAAGCTGTGCCCCCAGAATCGAACCGACCCGTGCTAGCGCGTGCGCCGGACGCCGCGCTCACGGGTCTTGATGGCAGCGACGGCGACCGTGTCGTCTACGACCCCGCCCGGCGCTCGCTGCGTGTTTCACAGGCCCGCCGCGCGGCTGTCGCCCGCAGGGCCCAGCGGGTCATGCGCGGTCGCCGCGCGAGCATGGCAACGGCCCTGGCGATGATGGGCCTGACCGGAGGTGCCTTCGCGGACCAGTCGGTCAAGCCGGGACCGTCCGCTTCGGCGAGCACGTCCTCGCTCGTGGCGGCGGCACAGCAGGCGCTGGGCATTCCCGCGGACGGGATCGCCGGTCCGCAGACGCGGCGCTCCGTTCTGCGCTTCCAGCGCCTCAAGGGCCTGGTGGCCGACGGCATCATCGGGCCGCAGACGCTTGCGGCTCTCGGCCTGAGCGGCCGGAAGGCGCGCTCGGCGCCGGCGGCCGCGAGCGAGGTGGCCAAGACGACTGGTGCCGCGTCGCTGTTGGAGGCGATCGCTGCGTGCGAGTCCGGTGGCGACCCGGCCCGCGTGTCGTCCACCGGCACGTACCGCGGCAAGTACCAGTTCGACCGCGAGACCTGGCGCTCGATGGGCGGCAAAGGCGACCCCGCGAAGGCGCCCGAGGCCGAGCAGGACGCCCGTGCCGCCAAGCTGATGGAGCAGCGTGGGCCGTCGGCGTGGCCGGCATGCTCAGCCAAGGTGGGCGCAGGCCGCTGAATCGTGCCGGCGCTGTCCCATTCCTGACGCAATTTCGGCACAGGAACGCGGTAGCGCCGGCACAGAGGCTTCGCTGATGATCTCTTGCATGAGAGATCACCGACACGAGCCCATTCACGTCCGGGTGCCGATCGGCCCGGATGACCCCCGCGAGCCGCTCCCGCCGGATCCGCCGGGCATCATCATCCATCGTGGCCCGCCGCTGCATCCAGAGGATCTGGCGGTGGTGAACGGGATTCCTTGCACGTCGGTCGCCCGTACGCTGATCGACTGCGCTGAGGACGCGACCTACGAGGAGCTGTACGCGATGATGCTCCGGGCCGCGCAGCTGCGCCTCTTTGACCAAGACGCGATCGAGCGGTCGCTGGCCCGGGTGGAGTGGCGTCCGTCGCTGGGGCTGTTCTGCGACGTGCTCGACGATGTCGTCCGTGACATCGCCGCGTGAACGGGCACCGGCCGCCGGGCGCTGTCACCCGGCCCCGCTAAGCCTGGATCCAGGCTAAGCCGCCTGCGTCACGGCCTTGGCCTGGGCCTGCTTCTCCGCTTGGCGCTCGGGGGTGATCCTCACGACGTTCCAGATCAGGCCGAGGCGCTCAAGCCCGTTGATGACCCAAGCTGAGGGGTCCATGGCCTTCTCGACCCGGCTCAGGCCGTGCTGGGCGGAGCGGGGGAAGGCATGGTGGTTGTGATGCCAGGCCTCACCCATCGACAGCCAGGCCAGCCAGATCACGTTCGTGGAGCGGTCGTCGGTGCCGAAGCGCCGCGTGCCGAAGAAGTGGCAGATCGAGTTGATCGACCACGTGACGTGATGCAGGAAGAAGATGCGCACGAAGCCGCCCCACAGCAGCGCGGTCAGGGCGCCGCTCAACTTACCGCTGATGGCGTATCCGAGGGCGAACGGCAGCGCGAGGGAGAAGAGCGCGATCCAGGGGAAGTTGCGGCTGATCCAACGCATGCCGGCGTCCTCGCACAGGTCCGGCGCGTACTTGCTGCGGTCCGCGCGGCCCTGTTCGGAGAACAACCAGCCGACGTGCGCGTGGTACAGACCCTTGATCGGCCCGAGGGGTCCGCTGGTGGCGGGGCCGACATGCGGGGAGTGCGGGTCGCCTTCCTCGTCGGTGTGGGCGTGATGCTTGCGATGGTCGGCCACCCAGTGGATGACCGGACCCTGTACGCCCATGGAACCCATGAAGGCGAAGGCGTACGCGAGCGCCGGGGAGGTCTGGAAGGCGCGGTGCGTCAGCATCCGATGAAACCCGACGGTGATACCGAGGGCGGCGATCAGGTAGAGCGACACCATGATCGCGATGTCCGTCCAGCCGATGAAGTCATTCCAGAAGACGACCACCGCCACGATGAAGGCGAGGAAGGGAAGGGCGACGGCGGCAATGTTCACGATGCGCTGAGACTTGGTCATGTATAGGAGTTTGACGCCAAAGACGCGGCCTCGCTCGTCGACAATCGCACGTTCACAACGTAAAAACTGTAGTCTCGTGATAAATGGTCAACGACGGGTCCGTTCTCGGTGAGCTCCCGCCCCGGCTGGCGACCTCCTTGCGCCCGGCCCTGCCGGGCCTCGCCGAGGACATCATCAGTGCCATCGGACATGAGGTGCCGGTCTACGCGCGGCCTCTGGAGGGGCCGTTCGGCGTCGGCATCAGCCGCGGGGTGCAGCGGGCGCTGGAGCGCTTTGTCGACGCCATCGAGGGCGGTGAGGCTTCCGCTCCGGTGGGAGCGGACACGCGCGCGGGCATCTACGAGGAGCTCGGGCGCGGCGAGCAGCGGGCCGGACGCAGCCTCGACGCGCTCCTGAGCGCCTACCGGCTGGGCGCGCGGCTGGCCTGGGAGCGCTTCGTGGTGACCGCCGAGGCCTCTGAGGAGGAGCCCAAGACGCTCTACGCGCTGGCCGCGGCGATCTTCAGCTACATCGACACGATCAGCGCTGAGTCCGTCGACGGCTTCACGCAGGAGCAGTCGCGGAGCGCCGGCGAGCGTGCGCGCCGCCGGCGGACGCTCGTGCGTGCCCTCGCGCGGGAGGACGCCGACCCGGAGGCGATCACCGAGCTGGCCCGCGTCGCTGACTGGGCCATGCCGGCCCAGTTGGCGGCGCTGATGGTCCTCGGTGATCACGATGCCGACCGCATGGCCTCGCGGCTGGGGGTGGATGTCATCGCGGACGCGGACGGGGAGCGGGTGCTGGCCTTCGTCCCGGACCCGGCAGCCCCGGGCCGGCTGGCGCAGATCACCGCCGGGCTCCCGCGCGGAGCTCTGGCGGCCCTTGGGCCCGAGGTCGCCCCGGCGGGCGCCCACCGGTCGTGGGCACGCGCGCTGACGACGTTACGGCTCGTCGAGGCCGGTCGGGTGCAGGGAAACGCACCGGTGCTGGCCGATGACCACCTGCTGTCGCTGATGCTGCACGGCGGGGACGTCACGTTAGGTGCCGACCTCGCTGCGCAGGCGCTGGCGCCGCTGGAGGCCCTCACGCCCGTGGCCCGCGAGCGCATGGTGCAGACCCTTCGCGTCTGGCTTGACCATCCCGGCCGCGTCCAGCAGGCTGCGGCGCTGCTGGACGTGCATCCCCAGACCGTGCGCTATCGCGTCGCACGTCTTTATGAGCGCTTCGGAGAGGCACTTGATGATCCAGAGCGTCGCTTCGCGCTGGCGCTTGCCCTGCGCGTCGCCGGGTAATCGCGCCAGACACGATATCCGGTGATCCCGGAACCTCTGCGGTTCGCAGACGTTAGATCAGGGCACTACACGACGACGCCATCAAAGCCGTGACGAGACGTCTGGCGCCGACAGAGCCCGTCACCCCAGACCCAAGAAGTTGCATAAGCAACCAGAACGGCGTACAATCCCTACAACCACAGTTGGTTATCTGCCGTAAGGAGCGCCTTGCCCCGTAAATCCGCCCCCATCATGCCGGACATCACCGCCGATTCTCTTGACCTGCTCCTCCGGGAGGCGGGCAGCTACGAGCTGCTCAAGCCCGCTCAGGAGCTTGAGCTCGCCAAGCGCATCGAGCGCGGGGACCTGCAGGCCAAGGAGATGCTCATCAACTCCAATTTGCGGCTCGTGGTGTCGATCGCTCGCCGCTACATCGGGCATGGCCTGCCGATGACAGACTTGGTGCAGGAGGGGATGATCGGGCTGATTCGTGCCGCGGAGAAGTTCGACTGGCGCAAGGGCTTTCGCTTCTCCACCTACGCGACGCTGTGGATCCGTCAGAGCATCCAGCGGGGCCTGGACAACAGCGCGCGCACCGTGCGCCTGCCTGCGAACGTCGCCCAGCGCGCCCGTAAGGTCGCGCGCGCCGCCGGTGACCTGGCCGTGCAGCTCGAGCGTGAGCCGACCCTGGAGGAGATCGCCATGGCCACGGGTCTGACGTTCGACGAGGTCGAGCAGATCCGCGAGGTCGACCGGACACCAGCCAGCCTCAACAGCCCCGTCGGCGACGTCTCCGACGGCGGGGAGCTCGGGCACTTCATCGCCGCCGAGGGCCCCGCGCCCGAGGAGGAGGTGTACGCCGCGCTCTCAAGCATCGAGGTCCAGCGCGCGATCAACACCCTTCCCGACGAGGAGCGCAAGGTCATCAACCTGCGCTACGGCACCGCCGGCGAGCCTCCGCAGACGCCCGCGCAGACCGCGCGGCGCCTGGGCGTCACGCCACGCCAGGCCGCCTCGATCGAGGACCGTGCCCTGGCGAAGCTCGCGGTGCTGCCCGAACTGGCGGCCCTGCGGGAGGCCGCGTAGCGCCGAAGCACACGACGCCGGATCTCGGTGGAGATAGCCTCCGAGCGCAGATGCGCGGCGACGAAGCACACGCCATCGGGAGCCTTGTCGCCGACGGGATCGGCGGGACGACCGAACGGGCCCATGAGCTGCACCGGGCGGTCGCCGGCCGTGTCTTCGGCGTGCTGGGCCCGCCGAGCGACCCGATCCGCGGGGCGCACGACGCGGTGTCGGGCGCGGTCTACACGGGGGTACGGATGGCCGCGGGCGCGGGCAGCCGCCTCGCCGCCTTTGCGGTCGCCTCCACCCGCCCCGCCGACGCCCCGGCCCTTCTGGATCACCCACGCGCGGGAGGTGCCGTGGGCGCGCTGAACGGCATCCTGGGAGACCGCCTCCATCAGCGCGAGAGCGTCTTGGCCCTCCCGATGACCATCAGGGCGAACGGTCGCGACGTGCCGCTGACGCCCGCGGCGCTCGCCGCCGCGCACCCGCAGGCCACCGACCGGGTCGTCGTCTTCCTGCACGGCCTGTGCGAGACCGAGGACTCGTGGAAGTCCGGCACCGCGCAGGATGACGGCCCCCCGCGGCCGACGTACGGCGAGCGGCTGCAGCAGGATCTGGGGCTGAGTCCCGTGCTGGTGCGCTACAACAGCGGCCGTCGCGTCTTTGACAACGGGCGGGAGCTGGACGGGCTGCTGCACGAGCTCGTGACGCACTGGCCCTGCCAGGTGCGCGAGATCGTGCTCATCGGGCACTCGATGGGCGGCCTGGTCATCCGCAGCGCCTGCCACGAGGCGCACGCGAGCCGGCGGCCGTGGCGACAGCGGCTCACCCATGTCGTGATGCTCGGGACACCGCACCTGGGGGCGCCGCTGGAGCAGCGCGTCAACCAGGCGGTGCGGATCATGCGCCGCATCCCCGAGGCGCTGCCGATCGTGTCGGTCCTGGACCTGCGCAGCGCGGGCATCCGCGACCTGCGCTTCGGCGCCCTGACCGAACAGGACGCGGGCGCACACGACCCCGACCACATCAGCGATCCGTGCGCTGACGTGCCGCTCCTGGACGACGTGCGCCACTGCAGCGTCTACGCCACGCTCGCAAACCGGCACGACGGGCTCGCCGGCCGGCTCGTCGGTGACCTGCTCGTCTACCACACCAGTGCGACCGGGGCAGGACGCGGCCGGCGGATCGCCTTCACCACGCAGGACACGATCCATCTGGGCGGTCTCTCCCACTTTGCGCTGCTCAGCCATCCGCGGGTCTACGAGCACCTGCACGACTGGCTGGCCGAGGTGCGCCCAGCGGTACCGGCCCTGGCTCAACGGCACTGACCCCATCGGTGAAGGCGGATGGGGCCCGCGTCCCCCGTGGCGGTGAGCCTCAGGCGGCGCGTGACGCGCCGTCGAACACGTCCTGGACGACGATCGTCCCCAGCCGTCGGTCCAGATGCACCTGCACCAAGCGGCCATCTTGGCGCTGGATCTGCGCGTGCCACAACTCGCGGTCGTCGATGTCCTCGGTCAACTCCGACAGGACTCCGCCGCCGGTAGCCAGCAGCGCGGTGTCGGTCAGCTGACGGCGCGTGCGCGCGGCGTCCAAGAGACGATCGTCGGTGGCGGCGACACGGATCGGAAGGGACTCGGGGCGGGGGGTGGTGGGGCGCATGGTCGGATCCTCGCGCGCCCCGGTGTGGGGAAGCTGAGCACGGCCTCAACGGCGCCTAAGAATGCGGTGGCTCGCCAAGTTCTCAGCCATCATGGCCCGCCGTTGCCCGGCGGGCCCGGGATGCGCCCAGGCGGTCCCTGAGCGCGGGCTGCGCTACACGAGTCCGCGGGCGCGCAGGAACGCAGCAGCAACGTCGGCCGGCCTGCGCCCGGCCAGGTCGACGGCGGCGTTCATCTGCCGCATCGCGGTGGTCGTCAGCGCCCCTGTGACCGCGTCGATCGCCTCCTGGAGGGACGGGCCGTGCGCGGCCAGCAGCTTCGCGCTGACGATCGGCGCCACGTGACCGGAGGCGAACAGCCCGTGCGGATCGGCGAGCACGACATGGTCGTCGCCGGCGAGCTGGCCCTCCGTGGTGAACACCGAGGCGACATCGACGTCACCCTGTGCCAGCGCGCGGTAGCGACCCTCGCTGGCCACCGAGACGACCTTGAGCCGGCGCAGGCCGTAGACCTCGCGGAGCCCGACGAGACCCTCATAGCGGGTCGCGAACTCCGCCAGCGCGCCGATCCTCACGACCCGCTTGAGCTTCGCGAGGTCGCCGATCGTGCGCAGGCGATGGCGCGCGGCGAACTGCGGCTTGACGCCGAGGGCGTTGCTGTCGGAGAACGGCGTCTGCGCGAGCAGCGTGAAACCTTGCTTCTTCTCGTAGGCCTTGGCCACCTCGTACGCGGCCGTCGTGCTGCGCGGCCGGCGCCGGACCTCGGCGACTTCCGACAGCAACACGCCGATGTACTCGGGGTACATGTCCAGCGAC
>Ga0136633_1003502_pt1 | contig 10302 bp, 7 predicted proteins | sample AntDrymeUQ832206_2_FD_105494 | JGI IMG/M metagenome (GOLD analysis project Ga0136633, IMG submission 105494) | Polar desert sand microbial communities from Dry Valleys, Antarctica - metaG UQ83 (22.06) | ecosystem: Environmental > Terrestrial > Soil > Desert | place: Antarctica: Dry Valley...
AAGTCATGGCCGAGACCCTACGGGCGGTCCGCCCCGCGCTTCACCGGGCGCTCGCACTCCGGTCGCCCGCTGGCGTCGGCAGTTCGCGTGGCTACGCCGCCGGTGCACGCTCACGGCGTACGGCGAAGCTCCGAACTGCCGACGCTGCGATCCCATTCAGCTGATGGTCGTCAGCAGCTTCGTGGCGCGGGTGAGCACGACATAGAGGGTGGACCGGCCAGTGGCGGACTCGTCCTCGATCTCCTGCGGGCGCACGACCACGATGCCGTCGAACTCCAGCCCCTTGGTGTCGAGGCCGGTCAGGACGACGACCCGGTCCTCACCGCTGGGCGTGATCGAGGAGTCGACGGCCGCTCGTGCGCCGGCGGCATCGGCGGCGAGCTCGGGCCACGACGCCAGCCAGCCGTTGACCTCGGAGCGGCGCGCGACCGGGACCACGATGCCGACGGTGCCGGAGACCTGGCTCGCCGTGGCCAGCACTTCCTCGCGGACGGCCGATTCGAGGTCCGAGGTGGCGGTGACCTCGCGGGGTGGGGTGCCGGTGCGGCGTACGGCGTCGGGCAGGTCGGCGTCGAGACCGACCCGCTGCGCATAGGCAGCCGCGAACTCGTAGATCTCGGCCGAGTTGCGGTAGTTGGTCGACAGGTGGAACTCGTGGGACTGCTTGCCCTCGAGCGCCTCCGCGCGAGCGGCACCGGACTCGGCCGGGATCGGCCACGACGACTGCGCCGGGTCACCGACGATGGTCCAGCTCGCCGTACGGCCACGGCGACCGACCATGCTCCACTGCATCGGGGTCAGGTCCTGCGCCTCGTCGATCAGGACGTGCGCGAAGCCGTCGTCCTCGATCCGGTGTGTCGGGGCCGTCCACGCCCGCCCGGTGGGGGCGTATTCGCGCTCGGAGGCGGTGGTCAGCTCCTGCAGGTCGACGCCCCCCTCGAGCGCGGTCAGGGTGTCGTCGCGGTCATGGTCGGCATCCGTCCTGAGGGGCACGTCGCCGAGGGCGTAGCGCAGCTCGTCGACCAGCGGGACGTCCTCGACGGAGAGGACGTCGCCGACCCACGACTTGGTGAGCAGGCGTTGCTCCTCGGGAGTCAGGACCCCGTCGGAGACGCGGCGGAGGAACTCGGGCTCGTGCAGCCACGACAGCACCGTCGGCGCGTCCAGCGGCGGCCACCAGCCGGTCGCGAAGTCGACGAAGCGCTGGTCGGTGAGGAGCTCCTCGTTGAAGTACTCGCGACCCTGCTCGCGGCCGCGCTCACCGCGGACCTGACGCCACAGAGCATCGAGCAGGGCGTTGGCCACGCGCGGGAGCTGGCGGTTGCGCCCGCCCTGTGACATCAGCTGGCGGCGTACGCGCCCCAACGTCCCGCGATCGAGCTTGAGCCGGTCGTCGCGCCAGAAGTAGTTGAAGTCGTCGACACCGCCGGGGACCTGCTGGCGGGCAGTACGCCGCAACACCTCTGCCATCCGGGCCGAGCCCTTGATGTCGGCGACCGCGGGCTCGTCGTGCCGGGTCGCGCGGAGACCGTCGACGACCTCGCCGAGGGATCGCAGTGCGACAGCGGTCTCGCCGAGGCTGGGCAGCACGCGCTCGATGTAGCGCATGAAGACACCGCTGGGACCGACGACGAGCACGCCACCTGACTCGTAGCGACGGCGGTCGGAGTACAGGAGGAAGGCCGCGCGGTGCAGGGCCACCACGGTCTTGCCGGTGCCCGGGCCGCCGGAGATCGACACGACGCCCTTGCCCGGGGCCCGGATCGCCTTGTCCTGCTCGGCCTGGATGGTGGCAACGATCGAGTGCATCGAGCGGTCGCGGGCCCGGCCCAGCTGAGCCATCAGCGCGCCCTCGCCGATGATCGGGAGGTCGGTCTCGGCATGTGAGTCGAGCAGCTCGTCCTCGACACCGACGACGGTGCGGTGCTCGGCACTCAGCACTCGGCGGCGGATCACGCCCTGCGGCTCGGCGGCCGTGGCTTGGTAGAAGACCGACGCGGCGGGGGCGCGCCAGTCGATCAACAACGTGTCGCGCTGAGCGTCGCGCAGGCCGATGCGGCCGATGTAGCGGGGTTCCTTGTCGACCTCGGCGGTCAGGTCGAGGCGCCCGAAGACAAGGCCCTCATGTGCTGCGTCGAGCTGGGCGATCCGCCTGGCCGCCTGGAAGACCATCGCGTCGCGCTCGACTAGGCCGCCCTCGTGCTCGAGCTTGCCGCGCTCGTGGCCCTCCTTGGCGAGCTGCTGGGCATTGCGGGCACTGGCCTCGAGCTGGACGTACACGCGATCCACGTATTCCTGCTCGGTTGCGACCTCCTGCTTCTCGAGCTCATCACTCACCCGGGCACTCCCCCATGTCTGATCCGTGTCGGTCCAGCCGCCGCGAAAACGGCAGACGTCAAAGACTACCGACTCGCCCCCCGGCCCGGACGGCGGATTCACGGACTCCCTCCTGATTGCGATCACCTGTGGGGCCACTTCCGAACCGTCGGACGTGCGACACGCCGCAGGGAGCTCGCGACACGCCGTCGGCGAGGCTCGCTCGCGGGATTCGTGGCCCGCCGCGCCGGTTACTTCTTCCGGCTCAGAAACGTCGTCATCGCCTCGCGCGCCTCGTCGGAGGCGAACAACCGGGCGCTGAGGGCGGACAGTTCGTCACCGTGGGCGCCGATCCGCGCGAGGAGGTCGGCGTTGAGGATCCGCTTCGACTCTCGCAGCCCCTGGGGCGCACCGGTGGCCAGCGACCGACACACGGCCGCGACCCGCTCGTCGATCTCCTCGTCGGGGACCGCAAGCGTGACCAGCCCGTATGCCGCAGCGTCGGCCCCGCTGAAGACCTCACCGCCCAGCGTGGTCAACGCGGCCGCGCGGGGGTTCATCCGGTGGTGCACCGTCAGCGAGATGATCGCCGCGGCGAGGCCGAGCTTCACCTCGGTCAGCGCGAACGTCGCGGACTCTCCTGCGACGGCGATGTCGGAGGCGGCCACGATGCCGATACCGCCGGCCCGGACAGCGCCGTACGCCCGCACGACGACCGGCTTGTCCATCGCGACGATGAGCCGCTGGAGCTCGACGATCCGTCTCGCCCCCTCCTCCATCCCGTCGGCCGTGGCCTCGGAGAGGTCGGCACCGGAACAGAACACCTTCCCGGCGGAGGCGATCAGCACGACGCGCACTGCGTCGTCGTCGGCAGCGGACTCGAGGTGTCCGAAGAGCTCCGTCACCAGCTGGCGGGACAGCGCGTTGCGGTTGTGCGGCGAGTCGAGGGTGATGGTCGCGACGGCATCGGCGACGGTGTAGTGGACGAGTTCGGTCATAGGGGCATCCTGCCCTGTCGCGCCGGCGACCGGGAGCCCAATCTGCCGCGGCCCCCGCACCGAACACTCTGCGTGCTGACACGACTGATCCACGCCACCTTCGGAATCCTCGCCACCCTCGCCGGTGTCGCCGCGGCCCACCTGGTGGCGGCCCTGACCGTGCCCGCAGCCTCGCCCGTGCTCGTCGTGGGTTCCACGGTGATCGCCCTGACCCCCACGCCGGTCAAGACGTGGGCGATCGCCACCTTCGGCAACGCCGACAAGCCGATCCTGATCGGCTCGGTGATGCTCGGCGTGCTGGTGCTCGCCGGGATAGCCGGCATCGTCGCCGCCCGCCGCATCACGGCCGGACTGCTGATGATCGCGGGTCTAGCCGCCCTCGCCGGCGTGCTGGCGATGTTGCGCCCCGCCGCCGGCCCCCTGGACCTGTTGCCGAGCGCGGTCGCTGTGCTCGTCGGTGTCGCCTCCCTGTGGTGGCTGCACCGGCTGGAGGAGTCCGAATCGCAGGACGGTGCGACCGGACCCACGCGCCGCGGCGTCCTGATCGCGGCGGGCGGGCTGGCCGTCGCGGCAGCAGCCTTCGGGACCGCTGGACGGTTCATCTCGTCCTACCGCCTCAAGGCCACCGACATCGACCTCCCCACCGCCGCCGCCGAGGCGAAGGCGCTGCCGGCCGGTCTCGAGGGGAAGGTCAAGGGGATCTCGGCCTTCCGCACGCCCAACGATGACTTCTACCGCGTCGACACCCGGCTCACGCTGCCGGTCGTGGACGCCGACTCGTGGACCCTGACCATCGACGGCGACGTCGACGAGGAGGTCACGCTGACGCTCGCGGACCTCTACGAGCTCGAGGTCATCGAGCGCGACATCACTTTGACCTGCGTCTCCAACGACGTGGGCGGCCCCTACGTCGGCGCTGCGCGCTGGCTCGGCGTCCGCCTCACCGACGTCCTGGCCCTGGCCGGCGTCGAGAACACCAAGGCCGACCAGATCGTCTCCACCGATGTCGAGGGGATGACGATCGGCACGCCCTACAACGTCGCCACCGACGGTCGCGACGCGATGATCGTCTTCGGCATGAACGGCGAGGCGCTGCCGCGTGAGCACGGCTTCCCGGTCCGGATGGTCGTGCCCGGTCTCTACGGCTTCGTGAGCGCCTGCAAGTGGATCACCAAGATCACCCTCACGACGTATGACGAGGAGAAGGTCTACTGGACCGAGCGCGACTGGGCCACGGACGCACCGATCAAGATCTCCAGCCGCATCGACACCCCCAAGGCCCTCTCCAGCACCGACGCCGGCCAGACGTTCATCGGCGGCGTGGCCTGGGCCCAGGGCGTCGGCATCGACATCGTCGAGGTGTCCATCGACGGCGGAGCTTGGCAGAAGGCCGAGATGGGCCCCGACGCCGGCAACGACTACTGGCGCCAGTGGTTCGTCGAGTGGGACGCCAAGCCCGGCCAGCACTTCCTGTCCGCACGGGCGACCAACAAGGACGGCGACGTGCAGACGGACGTTCGCATGGCCACCTTCCCCGAGGGCTCGAGCGGCATCCAGAACATCTCCGTCAGCATCGTCTGAAACTTCTCGGCTTCGACCAATCCGCCTCACCAGATGCACCGAACACCACCTGAAAAGAAACACTCCCGGGCTTCCGCTCCGGATCCCCATATGAAAGGCAGCACCCCATGAACCGCATTGCTCGTAACACCGGTCTGGCCGCGATGGCTCTGACGATGTCCCTCGGTATGGCTGCCTGCGGCAGCGACGACGAGGCCTCGACCGGCTCCGACACCTCCGCCAGCGAAACCACCTCCGAAGAGCCCACCGAGGAGCCTGCTCCCGAGGAGACCGAGTCCGAGGAGCCCGAAGCTGCTGACGCTGGCGCCGAGACGTTCGGCCCGGGCTGCAAGCTTATCCCCGCCGACGGTGCCGCTTCCTTCAACGGCATGGCCACCGAGCCCGTCGCCACCGCTGCTTCGGCCAACCCGCTCCTCGAGACGCTGGTTGCCGCCGTCACCGCGGCCGACCTGGGCGACACCCTCAACTCGGCTCCGGAGATCACCGTCTTCGCGCCGACCAACGACGCCTTCGCCAAGATCCCGGCCGCTGACCTGGAGGCTGTGCTCGCCAACAAGAAGCTGCTCACCAAGATCCTGACGAACCACGTGGTCGAGGGCAAGCTCTCGCCCGAGGACGTCGTCGGCGAGCAGACGTCGCTGGCCGGTGGCAAGCTGATGGTCAAGGGCTCCGGCGAGGACTTCACCGTCTCCAGCGCGGGAGCCAAGATGTCGGCTGTCCTGTGTGGAAACGTCCCGACGGCCAACGCGACGGTCTACATCGTCGACACCGTCCTGATGCCCTGATTGCCACCTGATCTCAGGCAAGCAAGGATCACACTGTGGATCACCTGAAGCCCGTTCCGGACGGGGGGCCCTTCGAGGGCACCCCGTCTGGGGGATCGTGCTCCGGAGACGGAGCTGCTGCAAGGCTCGCTTCGTTGATGCAGCGAGCCAGCCGGGGCGACGAGGCAGCGTTCGCTGAGCTCTATGACGCCACCTCGGCTCGTGCCTACGGCCTGGCGTTGAGGGTGGTCCGCAATCCCGCGCAGGCAGAAGAGGTGGTCCAGGAGGCCTACCTCGACGCCTGGCGCACCAGCAGTCGCTTCGATCCCGCCCGCGGGAGCGCCGCCGGCTGGTTGCTGACGATCGTGCACCGCAAGTCAGTCGACCGGGTCCGCTCGGCCGAGGCCGCCACGACGCGCGACGCGACCTATCATCGCGAGAGCCGGCCGATAGAGCACGACTCGACCGTCGAGGCCGCACACGCCTCCCTGGACGCCCAACGGGTCCGCGGAGCGGTCGCAACCCTGACCAAAGTACAACGAGAAGCAGTGGAGCTGGCCTTCTTCGGCGGCTACACACATACAGAAGTGGCAACCATGCTCGACGTTCCTGTCGGCACGGCCAAGACCCGCATCCGAGATGGACTCATCCGGCTGCGCGACACGATGGGAGTTGGGTCATGAGCGACATTCACAAGCTCACGGGCGCCTACGCCCTCGACGCGGTCGACGACATCGAGCGCGCCACCTTCGAAGGACACCTGGCCGAGTGCGAGGACTGCCGGACCGAGGTCGCCAGCCTGCGGGAGACCACCGCCTTGCTCGCCGAGTCCGCCGCCGTCAGCCCGCCCCCGTCCTTGCGTGACTCGGTGCTCTCCGGCATCTCCCAGGTCCGCCCCCTGCCCCCCATCGTCGCGCCGCCCAGGCGAGCTGCCTGGTTTCCACTTCTGGTCGCCGCGGCCCTCGTCGCCATTCTCGGCGTCGGAGCCACCGTTTGGCAGCCGTGGGCACCCTCGGACACCGGATCGGTGATCGAGCAGGTCCTGCAGGCAGCCGACGCCCAGAGGGTCGAAGTCGACCTCGGTGACGCCGGTCGAGCCACCGTTGTCCGCTCGAAGTCTGTCGGCAAGGCCGTCATCACCACCAAGGACATGGCCTCCGCGCCGTCCGGCAAGGTCTACGCCCTCTGGTTCGAGTCGAAGGACGGGGACATGCTCCCGGCGGGCCTGATGGCTGACAAGCCCGACCAGACCGTCGTCCTGGAGGGTGACGCCGTCACCGCCAAGGCTGCCGGAATCACCGTCGAGCCCTCAGGCGGATCGGCCGAGCCGACCCTGCCCATCGTCGCTGTCTTCGACTTCTCCCAAGCGACATGACGACCGCGCCCCGCCGCATCGGAGTCGTCGGCTCCGGTGTGGCTGGCTTGACCGCGGCCTACGTCGCCTCGCGCACCGCGCACGTGACGCTGTTCGAGGCAGACGACCGCCTGGGCGGCCACGCCGACACCCACGTCGTCGACTCCCCCGAGGGCGAGCTGAGGATCGACACCGGCTTCATCGTGCACAACCGGCGCACCTACCCCACCCTGCTGCGGCTCTTCGCCGAGCTCGACATCGCCACCCAGCCCTCTGAGATGTCGCTGTCGGTCTCCGACCGCGGCACTGGCGTCGAGTTCGCCGGTGCGCTCGGCGCACGCGGACTCTTCCCGACCAGGGCCGCCGTCACCTCACCCGCCCACTGGCGCATGCTGGCCGAGATTCCCCGCTTCCACCGCCGCGCCCGGGCAGTTCTCGCTGCCGGCGGGTCAGCCGCCGAGGCCTCCTACGACGTGGCGGCCGACCAGACACTTCGCGAGTTCCTGGCTGACGGTGGCTACAGCACCTACTTCGTGCACCACTTCATGGAGCCGCTGGTGGCTGCCGTGTGGTCGTGCGCCCCGGAGACCTCGCTCGACTACCCCGCCCGCTACCTCTTCACCTTCCTCGAGCACCACGGGATGCTCGGGGTCTTCGGCTCGCCCCAGTGGCGCACCGTGACCGGAGGTTCAGGGACGTATGTCGCAGCAGTGGCCGCCCAGCTCCAGTCCGTGCGCACCGGCACCAAGGTCACCTCGGTCCGCGAGGTCGCGGATGGTGTCGAGGTCACCGATGGCAACGGCCAGGTCCACTCCTTTGACGCGATCGTCATCGCCACCCACCCGGGGCAGGCGCTGACGATGCTGGAGTCGCCCTCCACTGATCAGCGCGACGTCCTGTCCGCGATCCCCTACTCGGCCAACACGGCACTCCTGCACACCGACACCTCGCTCCTCCCCCGGGCCGCCAACGCCCGGTCCAGCTGGAACTTCACCCGCACTTCGTGCGAAAACTGCCACGGGCTCGCTTCGCTCGCGCGTTCGTCCGTTCCGTCAGACCAAGCTCGCTGCGCTCACGGTTTGACGGTCACCTACGACCTCACCCGCCTGCAGCGACTGCCCACGCCGACCCACTACCTCGTCACCCTCGGAGGCGAGCACCTCGTCGACCCCGACACCGTGATCGACCGGATGGAATACGAGCACCCGCTCTACACCCCGGCCTCCGTGGCGGCGCAGCAGCGACTGCCGTCGATCAGCTCCGACCGGGTCGCGTTCGCCGGTGCCTATCACGGGTGGGGCTTCCACGAGGACGGTGCGCGCTCCGGGCTGGCCGCCGCCACGCGCCTCGGACTCACCTGGCCGGCGAGCGCTGGGTCAGCGGCTCGCCGCGTCGAGCCCGGCCTCTTCCGGACCACGATCACGCACACGCGGCGTACACCCTTCAAGCGCACCTTCGAGCACCGGTCGCACCTGTGGCTGGTCGACCTCGATGACCTGCCCATGGCCGGGCCGCTCGCCAGCTTCGAGGCGCGCGACCACCTAGGGTCGCCCGACGCTTCGCTCCGCGCCAACGTGGAGGCCTTCCTCGTCGAGCGCGGAGTGGACCTCGAGGGTGGTCGGATCCTGATGGCCGCCAACCCGCGATCGCTCGGCTACTCCTTCAACCCCATCTCGGTCTTCTGGTGCTTCAGCGCCGCGGGTGAGCAGGAAGCCGTCGTGGTCGAGGTCCACAACACCTACGGCGACCGGCACGCCTACCTCGTCCACCCCGACGGACAGGGCCGCGCGCGCACGGACAAGGCGATGTACGTCTCGCCGTTCCACGGCGTGGACGGCCACTACGAGATCGCGGTGCCCATCCCCGACGACCGGATCGACGTCACCGTCACCCTGCACACAGCAGAAGGCCAGCCCTTCAGCGCGCGCGTGAGCGGCGAACGCGTCGAGTCCTCGTCCGGATGGCGCAGCGCCGGTGCGGCTCTGCGCGGAAGCGCCCTCATCCGGGCACACGGCATCTGGCTCTGGGCACGCCGACTTCCAGTCCACTCTCGGCAACCCCACCACCAAGAAGGTGTCCGATGACGAGCCTCCAGTCCCGCCCCATCGTGGGACCCACGACCGCCCTCCCCGACGACGTCAACCTCGATCCGGACCAGGACGGCGACTCCCGGCTGCCCGCCCTCGAGCCGGTCGCCACCGGCCCCCGGACGGTCGTTTCGGCCGCGATCGCGCGCCGGCTGTTCACCGCCGCGATCCGCCGTCTGGACGTCACCGTCGAGGAGGCTCCCAACCACCGCGGTGTCGGGCGGATCTTCGGCCGCGGCGGCCCGCGCATGATGATCCACCGCCCCGACGAGTTCTACGCCCGCGTAGGACGCGACGGCCTGATCGGCTTCGGCGAGGCCTACCTCACCGGCGCCTGGGACACCGATGACCTTGCCGGGTTCCTCACCGTTCCCGCCGCCAGGATCGCGACGCTGATCCCGGAGCCCTTGCAGCGGGCGCGCGCGTTCGTGACCCACCGCACCCCGGGCCACCAGCGGAGCACCGAGGACAACAGCCGGGCCAACATCGCCCACCACTACGACTTGTCGAACGAGCTCTTCGCGCTCTTCCTCGACGAGACGTTGAGCTATTCCTCCGCCCTCTTCGCCACCCCTCTCGTCGCCGGCCCGGACGGTGCGGCTCAGGTGGTCGCCACTCCACCGGAGGGCACTGACACGGCGCTCGATCACGGCGGGCCCCTCCACAGCGCCGACTTCGCTGAGGCCCAGGGACGCAAGATCGAGCGTCTCCTCGACGAGGCCGGCGTCACCGCCGGCACCCGGGTCCTGGAGATCGGCACCGGCTGGGGCGAGCTCACCGTCCGTGCTGCCCGACGCGGTGCATCGGTCCACTCCATCACCTTGTCCGTCGAGCAGCTCGAGCTCGCCGAGCAGCGCGTGGCGGACGCGGGCTTCTCCGACCTGGTCCGGATCGAGCTCAAGGACTACCGCGCACTCGCGGAGCCGGAGTTCGAGGCGGCATACGACGCGATCCTGAGCGTGGAGATGATCGAGGCGGTCGGCCACGAGTTCTGGGGCACCTACTTCCAGACCATCGACCACGCGTTGGCGCCCGGTGGCCGCCTGGCGATCCAGGCGATCACGATGCCGCACGACCGGATGCTGGCCACCCGGGGCACCCAGACGTGGATCAACAAATATGTCTTTCCCGGTGGTTTCTTGCCCAGCGTGCAGGTGATCGACGAGATCACTCAGGAGCAGACGGCCCTGCGGCGCACCAGC
>Ga0136633_1003503_pt1 | contig 10301 bp, 7 predicted proteins | sample AntDrymeUQ832206_2_FD_105494 | JGI IMG/M metagenome (GOLD analysis project Ga0136633, IMG submission 105494) | Polar desert sand microbial communities from Dry Valleys, Antarctica - metaG UQ83 (22.06) | ecosystem: Environmental > Terrestrial > Soil > Desert | place: Antarctica: Dry Valley...
CCTCGTCGGGGGAGAGCGTCGGGAAGGCGTCGTACATCTTCGTCGGGGCGATCATCGGCGTCTTGACCAGCGGCATGTGGATCGTGGTGAACGTCACGCCGCGGCCGACGACCTCGCTGGAGACGCAGCGCGTCCACGCGTCGAGCGCCGCCTTGGAGGCGACGTAGGCGCTGAAGCGCGGCGGCGAGGTCTGCACCCCGATCGAGGAGACGTTCACGATGTGGCCCGAGCCCCGCTGCTTCATGTGCTCGACGAGGCCCATGACGAGCTTGATCGTGCCGAAGTAGTTGAGCTGCATCGTGCGCTCGTAGTCGTGGAAGCGGTCGTGGGAGAGGGTCATCGAACGCCGGATGGAGCGCCCGGCGTTGTTGACGAGCATGTCGATCGCGGCGTGCTCTTCCAGCAGTCTGGTGCACAGCTCCCCGATCGCCTCGGTGCTCGACAGGTCGCACGAGTAGACGTACGCCGTGCCGCCCGCGGCCTCGATCTCCGCCTTGACGGCCTCGAGCTTCTCCATGCCGCGGGCGACGAGGATCGGGATGCCGCCCGCCGCCGCGATCTTCATCGCCGCGGCCTGGCCGATCCCCGACGAGGCGCCCGTGATGACCACGGTCTTGCCGTTGATCGCGGCCTCGAAGGAGCGGTCCTTGAAGAGGTCGGGGTCGAGGTTTCGCTCGTAGAAGTCCCAGAGGACCTCGGCGTACTGCTCGAGCTCGGGGACCTCGATGCCCGAGCCGCGCAGCGCGCGTTCGGTGTCGCGCGTGTCGAACTTCGTCGGGAAGGCGACGTGCTCGATCACCTCGCCCGGGATGCCGAGCTCGCCGAGCACGCCGTCGCGCACGCCCTTGAGCTGCGGCAGCCGGAGCAGCATCGAGATCGCGCCCTTGGGCAGCGCGTCGGTGAGCTTCTTGTCGATGCGGATCGCCAGCTGCGGCGCGTGGGCGGCGTGGGCGAAGGCGTTGATGACCGCGCCGGAGCGGATGCCCTTCGGGTGGGCGAGGTGGAAGGCCTCGCCGTCGAGGCCGGGCTGGTGGGCGATGTGCGCCATCGCGGCGGCGACGTAGTCGACGGGCACGATGTTCGTCCAGCCGAGCTCGGGGCCGATCAGCGGCACCCACTGGGGCAGCGCGTCGCGCAGCTTCTGGATCGCCTGGAAGAAGTAGTACGGGCCGTCGACCTTGTCCATCGCGCCGGTCTCGGAGTGCCCGACCACGACGGCGGGGCGGTAGACGCGCCACCGCACGGTCGCCTCCTTGCGGACGATCGCCTCGGACTCGTACTTCGTGCGGTGGTAGGCCGACGGCAGCTTCTGGCCCTCGACGAACATGTCCTCGCGAAACAGGCCCTTGAAGTCACCGGCCACCGCGATCGAGGACACGTGGTGCAGGCAGCCGGCTTGGAGCGCGTTGGCCAGCGCGACCGCGTTGCGCGTGCCCGTGACGTTCATCCGCTCGTTGACCTCGTCGCCCGCGGTCATGTCGTAGATCGCGGCGAGGTGGAAGAGGTGATCGATCGTTCGCGTGTGAGCGGCGAGCCAGCCCTGGTCGACGCCGAGCCGGGCGTGCTGCAGGTCGCCGACGACTTGCTTGACGCGCGCCGCTGAGCCTGGGTGTGACACCTCCCAGCCGGTGATCAGCTCGTCCAACCGTGTTCGGGAGCCCTCGCGGACGAGAACGTGGATCTCGCCGTCGCGCTTGAGCAGCTCCTCGACGAGGTGGCGGCCGATGAAGCCTGTCGCGCCGGTCACGAAGTAGGTCATGCGGTGGTGTCTCTCCTCAGGGGATGCTGCGACCGCGGGCAACACTACCCCCCGCGTGAACCGCCGCGCGCCCCGTCAGCGGCGGCGCAGCCACTCGGCCCGCAGAGGATCCAGGAGGCGGGAGCCGTCACCGTCGCGGACGACGTGCTGCTCGTCGTCGGCGAGACGGTTGAGCGCTCGCTGCATGCTGCTGCGTGGCGTCGCGTGCTCGCGTGCGGCGCGCTGGCCGGTGGGGCCCAGGCCGTCGGCCAGCGCGACCAGCACGCCGCGCTCCGCGCGGACGAGCGCCTCCCAGGTGGCCTGGTGCACGTCGGCGGTCTCGGCGAGCGCGAGCTCCAACGCGCGGGCGGCGAGGTCGTCGCCGTGCGGCTCCTCGGACACCAGCTCATAGAGGTGATGGGCCAGCAACATGGTGCGCTGCGGATGCCCGGCGCCCGCGATGACGATGTCGACGAGCGCCTCGCCGGGATCCAGTCCGTCGGCGTGGAAGATCGCCTGCAGGTCGATGACGGTCTCGTCCTGCGGTAGCGTCGGCAGGCCCAGGGGCCTAGCCTGCGCGTAGAACGGCCGCTCGTGATCGGAGAACATCTCGCGCATCAGCGACGGGCGGCTGCCGGCGTAGACGTAGTCTGCCGCACGTGCGTGGTGCCGGATCACTGAGCGAAACAGGCCGTCCAAGCGATCAGTCGACCCGCACCGCGCGGTGGCCGGCAGCGCGCATCGCGGCGCCGTGCGCCTCGAGCAGGCTGCTCTTGCTGAACCTCCGCGGCGCAGCGAGACGCACGTTGACCCGGCTGGCGGCCGCGCGCTGCAGGGCGTCGAGCTCGACAGCCTGTATCGCCAATCGGGCGCGTGGCGGCGGCCTCTACGCCTCGTTCGTCGCGGCGTAGTCGAGCAGGCCCACGGCCGCTTCCAGCGTCACGACCGCGTCGCGTTGCAGGTACTCGACGGCGGCGAAGGCGGCCAGCGACGCCGCGGCGCTCGATCCTGCGCATGCCTCCGGGACGACGTGCACCCGGAGATCGAGCTGGTGGGCGTCGACGGAGGTGTAGTGGACGCACACGTCGCTGAGCAGGCCGCAGGCCACGATGGTGTCGACGCCCAGGCCACGCAGCAGCAAGTCGAGGTCGGTGGCGAAGAAGGCGCTGTAGCGGCGCTTGCGCACCAGGTGCTCGCCGGGTCTGGGCCGCAGCGCTTCGACCAGCTCGGCGCCCGGCGTCCCTTCGACGCAGTGGACGGGCTCCTCGCCGTCGAGCTCGCGCCCGAAGTCGACCCGGCCCGGCCGGTGCAGCTCCTGGGTGACGACGAGCGGCGTGCCCCCGGAGCGCGCGGCGGCGACCAGGCGCTCCATCCCCGCGAGGGCCGCGTCGGCGCCGCAAGTATGCGGGCCGCCCGGCTCGACCAGGGCGAGGAAGTCGACCTGTGGGTCGATCACCAGCAGCGCCGGACGGCTCATCGGCAGGCGGCCGCCAGGTGCGCGCGCCAGCCGCCGCTCGCCGTCACCTCCTCGGCCCCGGCCACCGCGTGCGCCTCGCACAGGAAGCCCTTGACCATCGTCCCGTCCTGCAGCTCCACGCTGCCGATCACCAGGGGCGCGGCGACCGAGCCGACGAGGCGGCCGAAGGCCGCGATGCCCAGCCGCCAGACCTCCAGCTCGATCGGCGCTCCCGCCTCCGGGTCGCAGACCATGCCGGGGCGGCCGGTCCCGTCGGCGAGGTCGAAGAGCCGGTACGCCGCAGCCGTCCGGGTGGCCCGGACGAGCCGGGCGCCGAGGGCGACGAGCTCGTGGTGGCGGGCCATCCCGGAGAGGTGGGCGCCGACGACGGCGACGTCGACGTCGACGGTGGGTTCGTCGGTGCGTTCCCACGCCCCGGCCAGGCTCAGCAGCGCAAGGTCCGACCAGGCGGGTGCGACGAGGGTGACGCCGAACGGGAGGCCGTCGTCGCGGGGGGCGGCCGGAACCGCGACGGCGGTCAGGTCGAGCAGGTTGACGAAGTTCGTCCAGACGCCGAGCTGTGCGTTGACGCCGACCGGGTCGGAGGCGACCTCGGCATGGGTGGGATGCCGCGGCGCCGTCGGGATGAGCAGGGCATCGACCGCTGCCCACACGGCATCGGTGCGGCGGCGCAGCTCGGCGAGCCGGTAGGCGCCGCGGAAGGCGTCGGCGGCCGAGAGCGCGGCCCCGCCGAGCACGACCCGGCGCACGACGGGATCGACGTCGGAGCCGCCTCGCTCGAGGAAGGCGCCGACCGCGGCGTAGCGCTCGGCGACCCACGGCCCCGTGTAGAGGAGCTGCGCGGCCGCCATGAACGGCGAGAGGTCGATCTCGACGAGCTCCGCGACGTCCGCCGCTCGCGTGACCGCGGCCTCCCACGCCCGGCGCACCGGCCCGTCCTCGAGCGCGGTCAGGTCGTCGGCGCGGGGTACGCCGATGACGGCCGGGCGGCCCGGCGGTCCGGGGGATGGCCGGCGTGAGTACGGGTCGACGGCGTCGAAGCCCTCGGCCACCGCGAGGACGGCGGCGGCGTCGGCGGCGCCACGGGTGAAGATCGAGACGCAGTCGAGCGTCCGGCAGGCCGGGACCACGCCGTCGGTGCTCAGGCGACCCAGGGTCGGCTTCAGGCCGACGATCGCATTGAAGGCCGCGGGCACGCGCCCCGAGCCGGCGGTGTCGGTGCCGAGGGCGAAGGCGACGAGGCCGCGCGCGACGGCCACGGCCGAGCCCGAGCTCGAGCCGCCCGCGACGTGCTCGGCGCTGGCGACGCTCGCGCAGGCGCCGTAGGGCGATCGCGTGCCGACCAGTCCGGTGGCGAACTGATCGAGGTTGGTCTTGCCGACCAGGATCGCGCCGGCCTCCAGGAGCCGCGCGACGACACGGGCCGAACGCGCCGGCGTGTAGGCGTAGCTCGGGCAGCCCGCCGTCGTCGGCAGGCCCTCCGCGTCGATGTTGTCCTTGACCGCGAAGGGGACGCCGAGCAGCGGCAGGTCCTGTGGGCCTTGGACCAGCTCGGCTGCCCGGGCGCGCAGCGCTCTGGCGGGGACGAGCGAGATCCAGGCGGCCGGGTCGCCGGGGGCGGCCCGCGCGGCGATCACCGCCTCGACGGTCTCTGCGACGTCGAGCTGGCCACCGCGGTGCGCGGCGGCCAGGGCGAGGACTCCGCTCGCGCCGCTCCCGCTCGCGCCGACGATCACGCCGCCGACGCTGGCGACGACGCCGCCGGCGCCCGTGGTGGCGCCGCTCACGCCGCCACCGCGCCCCAGGCCTCGCGCTCGACGGCGAACGCCGCCTGCTGCCTGCGGCGGAACGTCCCGATGGAGCCGGCGTGCTCACCGACGAAGCTCGCGTGGTCGGCCAGCGCGAACGCGCAGTCCTCGGTCTGCAGCTCGAGCTCCCCGGCCAACAGCGCCGTGCGCTGCCGGTCGAGCTCCTCGGTGCTGACCGGGTGGAAGCGCAGCTGATCGAAGGGCCGCAGCAGCCATGGCCGCCCGGCGGCGATCTCGCGGGGGTTCCAGACCTGGGTCGTGCGGCCGACGAGCTGGTAGCCGCCGGGGCCCTCCATCCCGTAGACGCACATGTACGCCCCGCCGATGCCCACGGCGTTCTCGGGGGTCCACGTGCGGGCCGGGTTGTACTTCGTGGTCACGAGCCGGTGGCGCGGGTCCAGCGGGACGGCGACGGGCGCGCCGAGGTAGACGTCGCCGAGGCCCAGGACGAGGTAGCTCGCGTCGAAGACGATCTCGCGGACCTCGTCGCGGTCGGTGAGCCCGTTGACGCGGCGGATGAACTCGATGTTGTCCGGGCACCACGGCGCGTCGGGCCGCACGAGGCGCATGTAGCGCTCCATCGCCTCGCGCGCCGACGGGTCGTCCCAGGAGAGCGGCAGGTGCACGATGCGCCCGGGCACCGTGAGCCCGGTGACGTCGCCGAGATCGGTCGCGAGCGCCTCGAGCTGTTCCCGGAGGTCGTCGGCGGACACCACGCGAGGATCGAATTGCACCTGAAGCGAGCGGATCCCCGCCGTGAGGTCCCCGACGCCGGGAAGCGCCGCCGCTTCCAGGCGGGTCTGCAGCGCGTGGGCGCACAGGCGCAGCTCGAGGTCGAGCGTGTTGGCCCCGAACTCGACGAGCAGCGCATCGTCCCCACACGGCCGCACGAGCACGCCGCCGGGCTCCCGCGCACGTCGAGTCGTCGCTCCTGCGCCTCCACGGCGCACGATCGACGACTCGACGTGCTGCGCCGCCCGCCAGGGCCGCGCCGCCGGCTCCAGCCAGCGCTCCTGGCGCTCGTCGAGCGCGGCGGCCTCGCCCGCCTCGACGGCCACGAGCCGGACGCGATCGCCCGCGCGCAGCTGGCCCATCTTCCAGAGGTCCGCGCGGACGATGACGCACGGCGACACGAAGCCGCCGAGGCTCGGGCCGTCGGGGCCGACGAGCACCGGGGCGTCGCCCGTGAAGATCAGCGAGCCCACGACGTAGGCGTTGTCGTGGAGGTTGGAGGGGTGCAGGCCGGCGTCTCCGCCGTCGGCGCGCGCCCACGCGGGGGTCAGCCCCTCGAGGCGCACGCCGGTGCGGTCGGACTGGGCGCCCACCGTCCAGACCTGCTCGAAGAGCTCCTCAACGTCGGTGTCGGTGAAGAACTCGGGGTCGTCGTGCGGACCGCGCCGGACGCGGAGCTGCCAGTCGTGGCGCAGCACCGGGCGCACCGGGAGGTTGAGCGCGCGGCACGGGCCCCGGGCCCGCCCGTCGTAGGCCAGCCGGTCGCCGGGGGCCAGCGCCCGGCCTTCGTGCCCGCCGAAGCGGCCGAGCGGGAACGTCGCGCGGCTGCCCAGGACCGTGGGGACGTCGAAGCCGCCGGTGATCGCGACGTAGCCGCGCAGCCCGGCGCCGCGCGCCCAGCCCATCTCGAGCTCCGAGCCTGGCGCGAGCGGCACGGGCTCCCAGCGGGAAACGGCCGTGCCGTCCACGCGGGCCTCCAGGTCGGCGCCGCCGAGCGCGATCGTGGCCGGCTTGGTGAAGCGCGCGCGCAGCCCGCCGACGGTGACCTCCAGCGCGGCGGTCCCCGAGGGGTTGCCGGCCATGCGGTTGGCCAGGCGGAAGGAGAGGCTGTCCATCGGCCCCGACGGCGGGACGCCGACCGGCCACAGCCCGCGGCGGCCCGGGTGCTCCTGAACGGTGGTCATCGGCCCGGCGGTGAGCACTTCGAGCATCTCAGGCGGCTCCCGCGTCGAAGACCAGCAGCCGCACGGGCGTCGGGTCGTAGGCGTTGCAGGGGTTGTTGAGCTGCGGGCAGTTGGAGATCAGCACGAGCGTGTCGACTTCGGCGCGCAGCTCGACGTACTTGCCTGGGGCCGACAGGCCGTCCTCGAAGCGCAGGCCGCCCGCGGGGGTCACCGGCACGTTCATGAAGAAGTTGACGTTGTGCGTGAGGTCGCGCTTCTCCAGCCCGTGCCCGTAGGCCAGCGCCTGGGCCAGGAAGGTCTGGCGGCAGGCGTGCATGTGCCGGGTGTGCTCTCCGTAGCGGACGGCGTTGCTCTCCTGCGAGCACGCGCCGCCGAGCGTGTCGTGGCGCCCGCACGTGTCGGCGACGATCGTCATCAACGCCCGCCCCGAGCCCGTCAGCAGCCGCGAGCCCGTCGTCAGGTAGATCCCCCGCTGCGCGGAGATGGTGTCCTGGGCGCTGTAGCGCTCGGCGTGGTCGTGCGCGTCGTAGAACAGCGTGTCGACGGCCTGGTTGCCGTGGGAGTCGACGATCCGGAGCGTCTGCCTGGCGCGCACCACTCGGGTCCAGCCGTCGCCGGCCTGCACGACGTCGTCGAGGATCGCGTCGGCGGGATCCAGCGGGCTGGCGGTCAGCTCGGCGGTGCTCATCAGCGCTCCGTCCAGGCGTCGGTGGCGGCGAAGCCGCGCTCGTTCTCGGGGCAGGCCGTGCGGACCGGGTCGTCGGGCGCCGCGGGGCCGACCTCGCGGACGTTCAGCGCCACCGGCTTCGGGCTCCAGTCGACAGCGGACTCCAGCCGATGCGGCGCCGTGTTGAGCAGCACGAGCAGGTCGGTGTCGGCGCGGAGAACGACGCGCGCGCCGGCCGGCGAGCTGCCCGGGCAGAACGTGAGCCGCCCGGCCGCGTCGACGGTGACCTTGCTGAAGAGGTTCACGGTCGCGGCCATGTCGCGGGCGCCCAGGCCGTGCTTGGCCAGCTCGAGCACGAGCTCCTCGCGGGCGCCGCGCCGGACGGCGTTGCGCTCCTCCGCGTAGCTCGATGGCCCGAAGCGCTGCTCCAGCTCCTCCAGGCGACCGTGCCCGCAGAGCGGGTCGTGCCAGCCGCAGGTGTCCTCGACCACCGAGGCGATGACGCGCCCCATGTCGGAGTACAGCGCCACCCCCGCGGTGATCCGGGCGACGTGCTGGGCCTTCAGCGAGTCCGGCACGTTGAGGCGCTCGGTCGGCTCGTGGGCGTCGAGCAGCAGCAGCGCGACGTTCGCCCCGCCTTCGAGGTCCTCCAAGTCGAGGGCGAAGCCGCGGCGCAGGAGGCCCGACCAGGTGGCCGCGCCGGGCAGGACGCGCGCGGGGGTCAGCAGCTCGCTCATGACTAGGCGGCCGGCTCGACGGCGGGAGCGGGAGCAGGCGCCGCGACCGGGCCCTGCATCAGCGCCTTGACCGCGACGCCGCCGAGGCCGACGACCACGACCATCGCCAGCGCGCCGTAGTTGACGTACCACGGCGTGCCGGGCAGGCGCGGCCAGGCGATGTTGACGATCTCAAAGGACAGCCAGGCCGCGGCGACGGCGTTGACGGCAAGGCCCCAGCGGCCGATCGACCAGCGTCCCGGCTGCCAGCGGCCCATGAGGCGGGCCCGCAGGCAGGCGAACACCGGGAAGGCGAAGGCGATGTAGAAGCCGACCGTCGCCATCGCGATGAGCGTTGCGTAGGCGTTGTCCGACAGGGCGATGAGCAGCAGGACCGCGGCGGCGAGGGCGCTGGCCCCGATCGCGTTGCGCGGCAGCCGGTCGCGGCCGGACAGCTCGCCCAGCCAGCCCGCGGCCGGCAGCTGGCGGTCGCGGGCCAGGGCGAACAGCACGCGCGAGACCGAGGCCTGTACCGCGGCGATGCCGGCGACGAAGGCCAGGACGACGAGGGCGAACAGCGGCTTGGCCAGCCCGGATCCGAGCTGCGCCGTGACCGTGGCCGCGATCGGGTCGGAGACGTTCCCGGCGATCGCCGCGCCGAGATCCGGGACGGCGAGGATCAGGCCCAGCGCGGCGTACATGACGATCCCCGCCACCACGACCAGCGAGAGCACGAGCGCCTTGGGCACCTGGCGCTCCGGGTCCTCGACCTCCTCGGCGATGTCGCCGGCGCTCTCGAAGCCGATGAAGCTCCACCCGATCAGCGCGACGGCGGCGAGCATCGGGGCGAGCGCGACGCCGTCGCCGCCGGGGCCGTCGAGGATCGCCGAGATCGGCTGCTCGCGGAAGAAGAGCAGCAGGATCGTCCCGATCACGAGGCTGCCGAGCAGCTCGGCGGTGATCGAGACGGCCACGAACGCCTTCAGGGCGCGCGGCCCGAGGACGTTGACCACGGTGGCCAGCAGGAGGATCGCGCCGGCGAGGCTCAGCAGCAGGCTCTTGCTCGGCTCGTCGATGCCGATCAGCCCGGTCAGGAAGGGCGCGGCGGCGTAGCACTGTGCGGTGACCAGGACGATCAGCGTCCACACGTAGGCCCAGCCCGCGGCCCAGCCGACCCGAGGGCCGGCGAGCTTCTGGGTCCACTTGTACAGACCGCCGGTGAGCGGCCAGACCGAGGCCAGCTCGGCGAGCACGAGGGCGACCAGCAGCTGGCCGGCGAGGACGATCGAGAACCCGAGCCAGAAGGCGGGGCCCGCCGCGCCGAGGGCGAGGGCGAAGATCGTGTAGAGGCCGATGATCGGCGAGATGAACGCGAAGGCCAGCGAGAACGTCGAGCGGAAGGTGAACTCCCGCTTGAGCTCGCCGGAGCCCGTCGGAGCAAGGGTGGCTGACATAGGTCAGACCTTTGCGCGGGGGCCGGCGTACGTCTTTGGACGTGGGTCCGAACGCGCTTGTCCAGTTGGTCGAGGCCGGCGGGTCGGTCAGGCCTCGCGACGGGCGAGCGTCAGCCGGATGCGCCGCACGTCGACGGCGATGCGCGAGAAGGCCACGGCATCGCCGCCGGGCGAGAAGAGGACCTCGCGCAGCTCCGCGTAGGGCGTGCCGCCGGGCAGCGCGAGGTGCGGCGGGCGGCCGTCGATCGCGACGCTCGGCACGATCTCCAGGACGGAGTGGTCGACCGTCGTGTCCGTGTTGTGCGCGACGAAGGCGAACGTCGACTCCTCGTCGGTGAGCTGATCGACGGCGCGGCGCAGCAGCGGTAGCGGGATGGCGTCGACCACCGTGACCACCGGCTCGCCGTCGGCGCGCAGCAGCCGTTCGATCACCAGACACTCCTCGTCCGCTCCGAGACCGATGAGTCCGGCGACCCCCGCGCTCGGCGCCGCGACGCCTCGCCCGATCGCCTCCACCGTGCAGGC
>Ga0136633_1003504_pt1 | contig 10300 bp, 10 predicted proteins | sample AntDrymeUQ832206_2_FD_105494 | JGI IMG/M metagenome (GOLD analysis project Ga0136633, IMG submission 105494) | Polar desert sand microbial communities from Dry Valleys, Antarctica - metaG UQ83 (22.06) | ecosystem: Environmental > Terrestrial > Soil > Desert | place: Antarctica: Dry Valley...
ATACGACAGGCGGAGCCGCCGCTCGAGCGCGCTGCCGCACAGCATCTGCTCGGTGAGGGCGCCGACCGGGTCGGCAATGCCGTGGCGCCGCGCCTGCCGCAACGCGTCGGCCACCAGCACCGCGTAGCCCAGGCGTCCGCCGGTGAGCGCCAGGACCTGCTGTTGCTCCAGCGGGTCGAGGCCGGCCAGGGCCTCGGCCATGCGCCCGTCGTCGCTGGCCGTCGCATCGTCGACCATCACGGTGCAGATGCGCGGCCAGATCGTGGCCAGGCGTGCGCCCCGCTGACGGAACCGGGTCGCCAGCACGAAATGATTCTCGGAGTGGCCGAGGGCCTGCCCCGTCTCGGCCATCAGCGCCTTCAGGCCGGGGAAACTCTCGAAAGTCTTCAGGTCGAGGATCTCATCGAGCAGGAAGGTGAAGCGCCGCCCCGATGCCGCCCGAGCGCTGGTGAGCAGCGCCAGCAACGCCGCAAACGCATCGCGTGGTGAGGTCAGCGAGGCCGGCGCCGCCAGCGCAGCGGCATCCTCGGCAACGCGCACGTGGCGCAGCAGCGCCCGATAGCACTGCTCGGGCGTGGTGGCGAGGCGTTCGACGTCGAGGTAGACCGGTGTCGTGTCGCTGGCCAGGCGGGCCATCACGGCATGCAGCGCATGCGTGCGGCCGGCACTGCACCCCCCGACCAGCAAGGGGATGCCTGGCAATGGCGAGGCCAGCACGGACAGGACGCGTTCGATGAGGGGCATGTGCGGAAGGCCTAGAGCCTACGGACGGGCGAGGGCACTGTCAACCATGCCCCCGCGACATGCCGCGGTGGCGCCTGTGGCGGCCGGTTTGCTAGGATGGCGTGTTCCGTGGTCGCGCGACGGCGTGCGACTGATGTCTTCCGCGCAAGAAGTGTCTCCAGTCATGAACATTGCCGTGTTGGGTGCCCAGTGGGGCGATGAGGGCAAGGGCAAGATCGTCGATCTGCTCACGCCGAATTTCTCGTTCGTCAGCCGCTACCAGGGCGGACACAACGCGGGTCACACCGTGTATGTGAACGGACGCAAGTTCGTACTCCGGCTGCTGCCGTCGGGCATTCTGCACCCGACGGTGTCGTGCGTGATCGGCAACGGCCTGGTGGTCGATCCGGAGGCGCTGTTTGCCGAGATCGACGAGATCGCGGCGGCCGGGATCGACGTGACCGGGCGCCTGTTCGTGAGCAGCAAGGCGCACCTGATCCTGCCGTATCACAAGGAACTGGACGTCCTGTCGGAAGCCAAGCGCGGCGAACGCAAGATCGGCACGACCTCCCGGGGCATCGGTCCGGCATACGAAGACAAGATCGGCCGCCGCGGGATTCGGGTGGGCGATCTGTCGGGGGGGGCCTCGCGGCAGATGCTCGAGGACGCCGTGCGCCACAACGTCGAAGCGCGCAACCACCTGATTCCCGACGCACACATGGACTGGCGCGAGGTCCTGGCGGGCCTGGACGCCGTCTGGGTGCGGCTGGCGCCGTTTGTCGCCGATGTGTCGGTGCTGCTCGACGAGGCCATCCGCAGCGGGAAGCGCGTGATGTTCGAGGGCGCACAGGGCACGCTGCTCGATATCGACCACGGCACCTATCCCTACGTCACCTCCTCCAATGCCACCACCGGCGGCATCTGCACCGGGCTCGGTGTGGGGCCCAAGCACATCACCGGCGTGATGGGCGTGGCCAAGGCGTACACCACGCGCGTCGGCGAGGGACCGTTCCCGAGCGAACTGCTCGACGACATGGGGCAGAAGCTGCGTGACGGCGGCAGCGAGTACGGGTCGGTCACCGGCCGGCCACGCCGCTGCGGCTGGTTCGATGCCGTGGCGTTGCGCTACGCCGTGCGGGTCAACGGTCTCGATGCGCTGGCGATCACCAAGATGGACGTGCTCGACGGCTTCCCGTCGCTGAAGATCTGTACCGCCTACACCGTCGATGGCCAGACCGTGGAGCACTTCCCGTCGGAGATCGGTCAGCTCGCACGCTGTGCGCCGGTGTATCGCGAGGTGCAGGGTTGGACCGCGCCGACCGCGGGCGTCAGGCGCTTCGACGACCTGCCGGCAGAGGCGCGCGCTTACATCGCGACCCTCGAGGACGTGTGTGGCGTCCCGGTGGCGCTGATCTCGACGGGCTCGGATCGCCACGAGACGATCCTCCGGAGCGACTCGATCGCGGCTCGCTGGTTCACGCTGCCCGCCTGACATGGCGTACACCGCCCTCGGCGGCTCGTCGGAGGGCGTCGCGGCGAGATACGCGGACGGCCGGCCCATTGCCCTTCGTTGCGTTGGCCTGGTCAAGCGATACGCGGATGTGGTCGCTGTCGACGGCCTCGACCTCGAGGTGCGGGCGGGGGAGTGCTTCGGCCTGCTCGGCCCTAATGGCGCAGGCAAGACCACGACCATCGAGATCCTCGAAGGTCTCAACACCGCCGACGCCGGCGACGTGGAAGTCCTCGGCCAACGCTGGGCGACCGATGCGGCGCACCTGCGTCAGCGGCTCGGCATCCAGCTGCAGGAAACACAGCTCAACGAGAAGCTCACCGCGGCGGAACTGCTGCGGCTGTTCCGGTCCTTTTATGCCCAGGGGCCGACGGTCGAGGCGCTGCTGTCGAGCGTGGGACTGGAGTCCAAGCGCGACGCCTGGTACGGCAAGCTGTCTGGCGGACAGAAGCAGCGCCTCGCGCTGGCCTGCGCGCTGGCCGGCGACCCCGAGCTGCTGTTCCTGGACGAGCCGACCACCGGCCTCGACCCGCAATCGCGCCGCCAGCTGTGGGACCTGCTGGCCGAATACAAGCAGCGCGGTCGGACCGTGCTGATCACGACGCACTACATGGACGAGGCGCAAGTCCTCTGCGACCGTGTGGCCATCGTCGACCACGGCAAAGTCATTGCGCTTGGCACCCCGGCCGAACTGGTCGCCTCGCTTGGCGCCGAGCACGTCGTCGAGTTCGCGCTCGCCGACGGCAAGACCATGCCGACGGTGGAAGCGCTGAGCCTCTTGCCGGGCGTGCGCCGCGCGTCGGTCCAGGACGGACGCGCGACGTTGATCGTGTCGCACCTGCACGAGGCGTTGCCGGCGCTGCTCGCGTCGGTCGCCGACCCTGACGCCTTCACCCTGTTGACCACGCACAGCGCCACGCTCGAGGACGTCTTCGTGGCGCTCACGGGCCGTCAGCTGCGCGACGCCTGAGTCGACGATGCATCCACGCCATCCGCTCGTCGAGTTGACCCTGGCGCGTGTCCGCGAGTTCCTCCGGGAACCCGAGGCGCTGTTCTGGGTGTTCGCCTTTCCGGTGCTCCTGGCCTGCGCGCTCGGACTGGCCTTCAGGAGTCAGGGCACACCCGACGTCCTGGTGGGCGTGCTGGCGGGCGGCACGCCGCATGGCGAGCTGGTGGCGACACTCGAGCAGGTGCCTGGCGTGCGCGTGCGCGCACTGGACCGAGGGGGCGCCGACGTCGCGCTGCGCAATGGGGCCATCCACCTGCTCGTGGTGCCTGGCGCACCGGTCACCTACGAACTCGATCCGAGCCGTCCGGAAAGCCGCATCGGCCGATACGTGGTGGACGACGCGCTGCAGGCGCGGGCAGGGCGGCGTACGGCGCTGCCGGTCGCGGACCGTCTCGTGACGGTGCCGGGCTCGCGTTACATCGACTGGGTGGTGCCGGGGCTGCTAGGCATGAACATCATGGGCACGGGCATGTGGAGTGTGGCCTTCGCGGTCGTCCAGGCGCGGGTACGCAAACTGCTCAAGCGCTTGATTGCCACGCCCATGCGCCGCCGCGACTACCTGCTGTCGCACATGGCGGCGCGTCTGACGTTCCTCGTCCTCGAGGTGGGCCTGCTGCTTGGCTTCGCCGTCCCGGTCTTCGGCGTCCCTGTCAACGGGTCGTGGCTGCTGCTGTCGGCCCTCAGTGTGCTGGGAGCCGTGACGTTTTCTGGTCTCGGGCTGCTGGTGGCCAGTCGCGCGCAGACCGTCGAGGGCGTCTCGGGTCTGATGAATCTGGTGATGGTGCCGATGTGGGTCTTCTCCGGCGTCTTCTTTGCCTCCGAGAATTTCCCGGCAGCCATGCAGCCCTTCATCACGCTGCTGCCGTTGACGGCGCTCAATCGGGCGCTGCGGGGCGTGATGATCGACGGCAGCGGCGTCTTCATGCTGATGCCGCACATCGCCATTCTCGTGACATGGAGCCTTGTCAGCTTCACCGCGGCGCTGCGACTGTTCCGCTGGCGCTGACAAGGGTAGGCTAGACTTTCTGCGTGCGCCTGTAGCTCAGTCGGTAGAGCAGCGGCCTTTTAAGCCGTTGGTCGTGGGTTCGAGTCCCACCGGGCGCACCACGTAAGTTGTTGAAATGCAATGACTTGGATGGTGTATTTGCCCCTCACGCACTATCGTCGCGTAAGTATGGGGGGTGCACACTCGTCGGGCTCCGGCCTTCACGAATGGCGGCGCATCGACCGCTCCGCTAGATCGAGCCGTCCGTTCCTTCTTGAGCCACGTTCGACTCATGCCCAGATATAGAGCGGCGCTGTTCCGCGTCGAGTATCACCTGCAGGCTGGTGGCCTTCTACAGCGATGAGCACGACCGTGTGATCCCGCATGCGGCGTTTCGCGGGCAGACACCAGACGAGATGTACTTCGGCACCGGTGGCGCATGCACGTCGGAACTGTCGTCGCGCATGGGCGCTGCGCGCCAGCCGATGGGCGGGTGCTGTCCTCATCAAGGATCAGTACCGGCACGGCAGCCTCGCGACGCCAGCTTGAGACTCGCGAGCCCTCAGCCGTCAGGCCGGCGACGATCGTTGTCCCGATCCATGGGCGGCGGTCATCCTTGGCTGTCGGTCGCTCGCCTGGCGACCCGCGTCCTACGTCCCGCACACGGCACCGCCAAGGAACCGCCGCCTGCACTACTACTTGGGCCTGTATCTGCTGCTGGCGTGCTGGCTGTTCGCGCTGACCGGCATCTTGCTCAACCATCCCACGTGGGAGTTCGCGCAGTTCTGGCTGGTCGGTGAGGTGCAGTGGCCGAACGCGCGGCCGGCGGGTGAGGCGCTTGCCTTCCAGGTGAATAGGGCCGGGCTGGCTATCGAGGTCAAGGCCGACCTGGCGGCCAGGCGCGCGACCGTGCAGCAGCATACGTACAACGTGTGGGCGCTGGTCCACACCCTGCACACGTTTGGCGGCGTGCGGGCGAACGACCGGGTCAACGTCAGAGCGTGGCCGCTCACCACGGTCTGGGTGCTGTCCATGGACGCGCTGGCGGTGGGCTTGCTGCTGATGGTCGCCAGCAGCCACATCATGTGGTTCCGGTTGAAGGCCAAGCGGCGAGGCGGCGTGATCGCGCTCGTGCTGGGTGTCGTGAGCTGCGGGTTGTTCGTGGTCGGCGCACGGTGGTTGACGTGACGGCCTGAATGCAGCAGCGCAGAGTCTCACGGTGGCGTCTGCACGGTGATGATGCCGCCCCCGCTCTTTCTTGCGGACTCTCGAACGGGCTACTTCTTCGCCGGCACCTCGGCCTTGAACGGCGTCTTCGCGTTGATGGCCTCGAGGATCGCGTCGAGCGAGGTCTTCCTGGGATCGAAGGTGAACTCGGCGCGCTCCTTCGGCTGGCTGACCGTCACATCGAGGACGCCTTCCACGTTCCTGGCTTCCTTCGCGACTTTGGCGGCACATGCACCGCAGGCCATTCCGGACACTTTCAGGACGCCTGTTTCCGCGCCCTTGGCCGTCTGCCTCAAACCCCGTCCCTCAGCGAAGCCGAGGATGCCGAGCATGCCTATCAGCGCTACGAGTTTTGCCATGGTCTGTCCTTTCAAAAGGCACGGCTGATCCCGAACTGGAAGATCGCCGGCGAGTCCAACTGCATGTTCGACAAGGCCCGGTAGATCGGCACCTTGACCTCGGCCTGCACGTTGACGCCCCTGCCGACCAGCACGCCGATGCCTGGCGTGAGGTACATCCAATGTCCACCGCCGACGAGGACGCGCGTGCCGCGGAATGTGTCCTGATGGCGGTGTAGCCAGCCGAGTCGCATCAGGCCGGTCACGCGGTGGTGCCCGAGCTCGCGCGCCACGCCCACGTTGGTCTCGGTCGATATGCCTGTGCGAAGTCCGTCGCCGTTGTCATAAAGGGGCAGGCGGCTCGCGACGCTGCCGAAGGCCGTCACCTTGCCGCGCCGACGACCGACATTGGCCCCGACGATCGGATCGATCGTCCCGGTGCCTCGCTGCAGACGGGACATCGGGACGAGGCTGCCGTCCCGGAGATCTGATCGGAAGCGCGGCACCTCGGTCTTCCCGGTCGGCAGCGAGCTGCCGACGTTCACGACCGGGTGCCAGCCGCGGATCGGCCGCAACTTGTACCAGCCCACGATCGAGGTGTCGCCGAGTCCGCTGAAGGTCTCGCTGACGCGTGTCGAGCCCGCCGTCGTGCGAATCGAGGCCGACCGGGTGACGTCGGGCACGCTCGCCGCCGCCTGCACGCCAACGCGTTCCGTCACCCGCACATCGACCGTCAGCAGCGGCACGGAGATGCGCGTGCGTTCCTGCAGGGGATTGTCAGTCTTGCCGCGTTGGTCGAAGGCGCGATTGCGGTCTTCGCCGATCAGCCACGCCCCGACCTTGACCCGGCTGCCTGACACCCCGTCCGTCAATACGCCCCGCCACCCGGGCAGGTACGGATTTGCGCAGCCGCTTCAAGTCATCTGGGCCGAGACCGACTGCGGAATCATGAACGCGCCGGCCAGCCCCACCACGAAGATCATTCGCTTGAACACCTAGCACACTCCCAGTCGGCCGCGGTTGCACTGAGCGCCTTCTGTATCCACCCACCCTCGGGGCGAAACGTCGTCACGACTTCAGCCTTGGGGTCCGGTGCGGATGGAGCCGCATGGTGACAGCGTCGGCCTGCTGATCGCGCTCGATGTTGGCGATGAACGCGCATAGCCCATCACACGTCACTGTGCGCTGGCTGGCCTGCCACGCGGTGAGATCGGTGGCGAGCGCCTCGCGGAACGCCCGCAGCTGCTCGATTCTGGCATCGACGGCCATCAACTGCCGCTGCGCGAGGTCGAGCACGTGCGCACACGGGGTTTCGCCCTGGCGCGACAAATTGAGGATCTCGAGGACCTCGTCCAGCGAGAACCCAATCGCCTGGGCCTTCTTGATGAACTCGATCTCGGCCACCGCGGAGGCGGAGTACCGGCGGTATCCGGCCTCCGAACGCGCCGTGGTCGGGAGCAGGCCGAGGCTCTCGTAGTATCGGATCGTGGCCGTCGATACTCCCACTCGCCGGGCGACGTCACCAATCAGCAGTCCATCCACAGAGGCATTAGACACCTTGCAGTCAGCTTGATGGTCAAACGCGATCTTTCTGCTTGACCTTCACCACGACTGCAACCGGTAGCGTCCTGCATGGCGGATGACCGCCCCCATGCGTGAGGAGACGATCGATGACGAGCAGAATTCTTGTAATCGCGACGGCAGTGATGGGCCTGTTCGCCACCAGTGCGGTGGCAGCCACGGCAGCCTGCGGCGGGTGTTGCCCGTTCTGCCGGTAGAACTCGGGAGGGGACCAGACTCAGGTCTGATCCCCTCAGGCACGGGGTACGGCGCGACTACGTAAACGGCGTCGGGCCGTACAGGCATGTCGCGCACCTTGCTTCGCTGCTTGCAGTGCTCGCCGGCACGGCTCTTCCCCGCAACCTTCTCCCGACTTGTGTCTTACGCGCAGGAGAACCCGGCGTCGAGCCGACCACGGATGTCGTCACCGGTCGTGCAGCGCGCCAATCATGGGACACGTAATCGTGCCTCGGGTCTCGCAGCAGCGGTCGACCAACCGCGCCAGCACCGACTCGATTCGCCCCAGGTCGTCGAGCTTCGCGCGCACATGCTCCAGCTTCTGCTCGGCCAATACCCGTGCCTCGTCACAGTGCGTCCCGTCCTCCAGCGTCAACAGGCCTGCGATCTCCTCGAGACTGAAGCCGAGACGCTGCGCGGATTTCACGAACTTCACCCGGGCCACATCCGCCGTGCCATACCGGCGAATGCTGCCGTACGCCCGCACTGGCTGCTGCAGCAACCCTTTGCGCTGGTAGAAGCGGATCGTTTCGACGTTGACCCCTGCCGCGTGAGCGAAGGCGCCGATCGGCAGGCCATCCGAATGGCTTGGCATATTCGAGTTGACTCCGTACCAAGGTACGGCTCCAACCTTAGTCTGTCATGTCACCGCTCGCAACCGAACCCCGCATGGTGCCTGCAACACGGACCTCGCCGGCCGCCGCCAGCCGCGGCCTCCTGTACGTGGGCGGCGTCGCCGCCATCCTCGCCTCGGCGTGCTGTCTCGGCCCGCTGGCGCTGCTGCTCTTGGGATTCAGTGGCGCCTGGATCGGGAACCTCACGGCGCTCGATCCCTACCGCCCGCTGTTTGTCGTCGCGGCCGTCGTCGCGCTGTGCTTCGCCTACCGGCAGATTTTCCGTCGCGCCGTGGCGTGCACGCCAGATGACGTGTGCGCTGTACCGCAGGTACGGAACGCCTACACGACCTTGTTCTGGCTAGTCGCCGCCCTGACACTGATGGCCGTCAGCTTTCCGTTCATCGCCCCGCTGCTCTATTGACCTATGAAAACACTTCTGTCTGTGTCCGTTGCCCTGTCACTCCTGGTCAGCCCTGCCTGGGCCGCGACCAGGACCGTCACGCTGGCCGTGCCTGGAATGAACTGCTCGGCCTGCCCGATCACGATCAAGAAGGCGCTCACCAAGGTCGACGGTGTGATTGAGGTCGATGTCAGCCTCGACGAGCGGCAGGCCGTGGTGACGTTCGACGACGCCAAGGCCACCGTTGCGGCGCTCACCAGGGCCACGAAGGATGCCGGGTATCCCTCCACCGTGAAGGGCAAGTAGTTGTTGCGATGACCGAAGTGCTCGAGACCTCAGACGTGCGTTCGGCGGCCTCCCGCCTGCGGATCGCCGTGATCGGCAGTGGCGCCGGAGCGATGGCGGCGGCGCTGAAAGCCGCTGAACTCGGCGCGACGGTGACACTGATCGAGCGTGGCGTCATGGGGGGGACCTGCGTCAACGTCGGATGTGTGCCGTCCAAAGTCCTCATCAGCGCCGCCCACGTCGCGCACCTGCGTCGACAGAGCCCGTTCGACGTGGGCCTGTCTGCCACGCCCGCCGCGGTCAATCGGCCGCGACTGCTCGCGCAACAACAAGCCCTGGTGGGCGAGTTGCGCCAGGCCAAGTACACGGGAGTGCTTGCCGGCAACTCGGCCGTCACGGTCGTGCACGGAGAAGCGCGGTTCAAGGACAGCCACACCCTGACCGTGACGGTGAGCGACGGCGGCGAGCGTCTGGTGCCGTTTGATCGCTGCCTCGTGGCGACCGGTGCGAGCGCCTCCGTCCCGCCGGTGCCTGGTCTCGCGGACACGCCCTACTGGACCTCGACCGAGGCGCTGGCGAGCGACCGCATCCCACCACGACTCGCCGTGATGGGGTCCTCGGTCGTCGCCGTGGAACTCGCCCAGGCCTTCGCCCGACTCGGCAGCCAGGTGAGCATCCTCGCGCGGAGCACGCTGCTCCTTCGCGAAGATCCGGCGATCGGGGAGGCCGTCACCGAGGCGTTCCGCGCGGAGGGCATGACGGTGCTGGCCCACACGCAGGTGGCCGCCGTCTCGTTCAGGGACGGCGAGTTCACGCTGGGCACCAGTCATGGCGAGGTCCGTGCCGATCAGCTTCTGGTGGCCACGGGTCGGGCGCCGAACACCCACGGTCTTGATGTCAGCGCCATCGGCGTGACGGTTGACGTGCGCGGCGCGATCGTGGTCGACGACCACATGCGGACGAGCGCCATCGATGTCTTCGCGGCCGGTGACTGCACCAACCAGCCGCAGTACGTGTATGTGGCAGCGGCGGCGGGGATGCGCGCCGCCATCAACATGACCGGCGGCGACGCGTCTCTCGATCTGACGACGATGCCGGCGGTCGTCTTCACCGATCCGCAGGTGGCGACGGTCGGCTTGTCCGAAGTGGAGGCCCGACTGCAGTCGATCGAGACCGACAGCCGGACGCTGCCGTTCGCCGCGGTGCCACGCGCGCAAGTCAACTTCGACATGCGCGGATTCATCAAGGTCGTCGCCGAGGCGGGGACGGGGCGGGTGCTGGGCGTGCAGATGGTCGCGCCTGGCGCAGGTGACGCCATCCAGGCGGCCGCCCTGGCCATTCGCGCCCGGATGACCGTGCACGACCTGTCCGACCAGTTGTTCCCGTATCTCACGATGGTCGAGGGACTG
>Ga0136633_1003505_pt1 | contig 10298 bp, 14 predicted proteins | sample AntDrymeUQ832206_2_FD_105494 | JGI IMG/M metagenome (GOLD analysis project Ga0136633, IMG submission 105494) | Polar desert sand microbial communities from Dry Valleys, Antarctica - metaG UQ83 (22.06) | ecosystem: Environmental > Terrestrial > Soil > Desert | place: Antarctica: Dry Valley...
AGGCGTCGAGCAGCCTCTCGCGCGCGGACAAGTCATCGGCGCGCTGAAGAAATGTAGGAAGGTCGAAGAGGGGGTGCGAGACACACGCGTCCGACCAGTCGAAGATACGCAGGTCGTCTCCGTGGACCATGACGTTCCACGGATGGAGATCGCCGTGGACGAGCGTCTGCGGCAACGGCCCCTCGCCGAGCTCTTCGCAGCGGCTCTCGAGCTGCGACACCGCTCGATCGCTGCCCGCGAGTCCGGCGGCTTCGAAGGCGCTTTCGATCTCGTCTGTCAGCACAGCCAGCCTGCGATCGTGGGAGCCCAGCGCGAAGAGCTCGCCGGTGCGTCCGGACCACACTCGGTGAACTCGTGCGGCCGCGCGGAGGGCGTCGCTCCACTCCTCGACCTCCAGCTCCCCGATCTGCGATCCGTGCAGCTCGCGCATGAGCATCCATCCGCGCGAGACGTCCAGCGCGAGCACGTCGGGAACGAGCGTCGGGTGCGCCGTTGCGAGTGCCCGGGTCAAGGCGGGCTCGTGATGGAACGTCGAGAACACCGCCTTCATGTAGACATGACCGTCCCCGGTCCCGCGCCGCAAGACCGACGAGAGTGGCCACTGCTCCACGACCTCGACCGGCCCGACCGGCTGCAGACCGGCTTCCACCATGGTCCTCTCCATCCAGCTCGATGCATCGGCGAGCCACCCGGGTCGAGCCCAGGGAGGGCGCGCCTCGGGAATCGGTGCGCCACGCGCGATCGCGAGCCAGTTCTCGACGTACGGCACCAACTCTGGCGGCGAGAGCACCTCGGGATCCGCGTTGTCGAGCGCGAGCCATTCCATCCCTGCTGGAGGCTCCCACTCCGCGTGCGGTGCGTCGAACTCGTAGAGCGCGGCGCTCGCCTGTTTTGTCGTGTCGTCCCACAGAATCCGTGCGGGGCGGAGGTACGGCGCGTCCAGTGACCAAGTCTGCCTCAACGCCTCGATGACGCCCGCTGCGCCGGATCGGCTACGCACGCACGCGAGCTTCCTCCCTGAAACGAGCAGCGCCACGCCGCCCGCGTTCGGCACCAGCACGAAGCTGTCGCGCTCAGTCGGCATCGAACGGCGATCCTAGATGCTTGATCGCGAATTCACGGCGGGCCCGATGACGGCCACGACACGGGCACCGGATCGCCCCGACTGCGCGTCAGCTCCCGACCAAGCACCTAGACGGACACGCGATATACCCCGTCCTCGAGAGCCACGCTCCGCGCCAGCTCGAGCTCGATGAGCGCGGCTGACGCCTGCGCGGGCTCGACGCCCGATGACCGCACGAGCTCGTCGGCCGTCAGCGCCCCGTCGCGGAGATGCTCGAGCAAACTCTGCGCTGCCGGTCCGAAGGAGGCGGCTGCCGGCGCAGAGGGAACGAGGTCGAAGAGCTCGAGGATGTCCGCCGCGCCCGTTACCGGCATGGCGCCGAGACGAATCAGCGCGTTCGTACCGGCGGAGAGCGCGCTCGTGATCTCGCCGGGAACCGCGAGGACGTCGCGCCCTTCCTCCAGCGCGAAGTCCGCCGTGATCAGGGCGCCGCTCCGCTCACGCGCCTCGACGACGACGGTCGCCTCGCAGAGCCCGGCGATGATCCGGTTTCGGGCGGGAAAGCGCCAGGGTGCCGGCTCGATGCCGGGCTCGTACTCGGAGACGATCAGGCCTCGCTCGCAGATTCGTCGCGCGAGGTCGGCATGGGCAGCCGGGTAGTCGCGGTCGATCCCGCAACCGAGCACGGCGACGGTGACACCCGCCGCCTCGAGGGCGCCGCGGTGCACCTCGCCGTCGATTCCTCGCGCCATTCCGCTGATGACGACAAGCCCCGCCGCGGCCAGCTCACGTCCGAGAGAGCGTGCTACCGACCGGCCGTACGCAGAGCACGCGCGAGCGCCGACCACGGCGACCGCGGGTTGCATGAGAACCTCATCACTCCCGCAGCCCCGAACGAAGAGCGCCGGTGGCGGATCGTGGATCGCGGCCAGTAGACCGGGATATCCCGCGTCACGGCGTCGCAGGCGGCGAAGATCTTTCATGCCGGCATCCGGTACGAGAGCGCCTCGGCGACGTGCGCGGGCTCGACCTCGTCCGCTCCCGCGAGCGCTGCGATGGTACGCGCGACCCGTGCGACCCGGACTCGCCCCCGTCCGGAGAGCGGGAGCCGGTCGACCGCGCTCGAGAGGAGCTCGGACGCAGCTTCGGTCCTGCGTGGGAGCACAGTCCGTAGCCGATCGCGTGCTACCTCGACTCGCTCCCGAACAGATGCCGATGCCTCGCCGGGTGACGCCGCGAGCTCGACGGCACGCGACCGCGGCATCGCCACCGCGAGGTCGAAGCGGTCGAGCAGCGCCCGCGAGAGCTTCTCACGGTAAGAGGCGAGCCGCTGCGGAGTGCACGCGCACTCGATCGCCGGATCGCCGCGGGCGCCGCACGGGCACATGTTCATCGTCCCGACGAGCTGGAAGCGAGCCGGGAAGAGCGCGTGGCCACCGACTCGCGCGATCGCGACGACGCCGTCTTCGAGCGGCTGACGAAGTGCTTCCAGAACGGAGCGCGGAAACTCCGGCAGCTCGTCGAGCAGGAGAACACCGCGATGCGCGAGCGAGACCTCGCCCGGACGCGGCCCGGGCCGCCTCCGACGACGGCCGGCGCCGAGGCGCCGTGATGCGGCGCCCGAAAGGGCGGCACGGTGATGAGAGGGCGCTCCGGAGGCAGGAGACCGCAGACCGAGTGGATCCTGGTCACCTCCAGCGCCGCCTGTCGCTCGAGCGGCGGCAGAATTCCCGGGAGCCGCCGGGCGAGCATCGTCTTCCCTGTTCCGGGGGGACCCATCAAGAGAAGGTTGTGGTCGCCGGCCGCCGCAACCTCGAGCGCGCGGCGAGCCCGCTCCTGCCCACGCACGTCCGCGAGATCGGGAACCGGCCTCTGCTCGAGCGCATCGGCCACCAAGGGATCGAATCCGGGAGCGTCAATCTCACCGCGGAGATACGCGACGACCTCAGCGAGATGCCGGACCCCAATCGGCTCGACTCCGGCGAGCGCGACCTCCGGCGCCGACTCCGCGGCGCAGACGACGCGCTGCAGCCCTGCCCGCCGCGCGCCTTCGGCCACGGCGAGCGCACCGGCGACCGGCCGGACACGACCGTCGAGCGCCAGCTCGCCCACCGAAGCGTGCTCGGCGAGCTTCTCGGCAGGCACCTGCCGCGTTGCGGCGAGCACTGCCAGCGAGATAGGAAGGTCGAACCCGGATCCTTCCTTGCGCAGTCCTGCAGGCGCGAGATTGACAGTGATCCGGCGGTTCAGCGGCCATTCGAGTGCCGCGGAGACGATCCCGCTGCGCACGCGGTGTTTCGCCTCCTGGCAGGCTCGGTCGGCGAGCCCGACGATCGCGAAGCCCGGAATCCCCAGCTGCAGGTGCGCCTCGACCTCGACCTTCCGCGGCTCGAGACCGACGAGAGCGTGGGTGACCGCGCGTGCGAGCACCCTGTCGAGGGTAGGCGCGGAAGCGTCACACGTGGGTAACGCTTCCGCGCCAAGATGTCAACGCCTCGCTACGGCGTGTAGCAAAAGACGTGCACGGTGAAGTTGCTCGACTCGCCGGTGTCGTTTCCGCCGACCGCGACGAAGCCGATCACCTGGTTTTGCGCGTTGAGCAGCGGTTCGACCTCTTGGGTCACGAGCTTGAGGTCTGAGCCGTCGTCGCCCCAGGAGGTGCCTGCGGAGATCGCCCGCTCGTTGCCCTCGCACATGCGCTGGATACGACCGGTGTTGAAGGTGTTGTCGACCGTTCCGTCGACGACGCTGACCGAAGCGGTTCGCACCGTGATTGCGCCGATGACACCCGCCGCGCCAGCCGGGCCGGCCGCACCCGTAGGACCAGCCGGGCCCTGCGGACCTGTCGGTCCCGCCGGAAGTTGCCCAGGCGCGAAGTCGGTGCGCAGGAGCGAGCGGTTCGCGACTTTCGATGAGTTGACTGCATTGCTTCTGATCTTCGGACTCGTCACCGCGCCGAACTGCAGTTGCGCGGGCCCCACGCTGTTCCTCGCGAGCTGATTCACCGCTGCCACGCTCGTACCTCCGAGCGCTACGAGCAGTGCGAGGCACGCGACCACCATTGCCGGCGACGGACGCCGGATCGAGAGCTTTCGCATATGTCCTCCCTTTCAGGGTCTCTTGCGGGCCAGGCTACCCAGGCTTTCGGCCGACCTTGGACTGGTGGCCGCGGTTCTTACGGTTCCCTTACCGCGATGCCGACGAATCTTCGCGGGTGGATCAGCGAGCTTCGCGAGATCAAGGTTGCCCTGCAGATCCCCGAAGATCTCGCGCGCCTCTTCTCGGATGCGAGCGACTTCCGAGGCGGCACGAGCCGCGATAACGTCGGAGAGGATGGCGGTCGTCCGGATTAGCCGGGCTCGAAAGTCGGGGATGGCACTTACACGTTCCCAAAACTCATCTGATGCAAGGATGATGATGTTCGGGTCAGACCCGAGCGCTCGAGTCACGCGTTGCCCGGACAACACGGCGATGTACAACTCGACAGGTCGCTTGCTTGCTCGAAGCGCGCCCGCGGCTCGCCGGAGCGCGTCGACATCGGAGCGTCGACCGCCGGCGCTCTTCGTATTGGGCGCCGACTGGATGGCATAGAGCTCGACAACCCCGCCTCGATCGAGCTGGAGATCGACCCCGCTCCCGGGCTTGAAACCGTCCGACACAATTCGCGCGACTTCTTCCTGCCACGTACCGAGATGACTCTCGATCGCAGAGGTCTCTCGATCTTCCAACACTCGATCGACCCACTGATCGACGGTTGTCGCTCCGCGGGGCCGTATAGATCATCGGGTTGCGCTTCGCAAGCGTGTGCGCGTCGACGCGCTTGAGATTCTGCTCGAGCGGCTCGCCCACAAAACGTTCGAACGCGACCACGATCTTCTCCGACACCATCGCACCGGCGCCAAGAGTTGCTGCGACGCTCGAAACTAGACCGGTTGGCCTAGTACCGGCCGATGACATTGCAGACCAACACGCTTTCGAAGAACTGTCCTGCCCGTCGCCCGGTCCGCCGGTTCACATGACGCGTCAGAGACTGATCGAGCCGCAGTCCTGCCTTTTCGAGCACATCGGGGAAGAGACCCCGCGAGTCGTTGACGACGATTACGACTGGAGCCCCCGGCGAAAGCTGCCTCGAAGCATTCGCAAAGACGGCGACCATCCCGTCGACATACTCTCGCAACGCTGGCCGCGAAGTCCCACGCCGTGCCCGCCCGAGCTCGATGTCGCTGCGATCGTCCAGACCCAGCAGCTCGTACGCATAACGATGTTGTTCGTGGTAGTCGATGAGCCCCGGGTACGGAGGTGAGGTGATGACGCCGTGCGGCTGAATCGGCAGGTCCAGGCGCTGCGAATCAGCATGAATGACCTCAACGAGACTGCTCGTGCGGACGTTGGAGAACTCGCGAATCCGCCGCACAGTGTCGGCCGTGTAACGAGCGAGGAACTTCGCGGATTCGTCCACCGGCGTGCATGTGCGCTTGTGCTTGTGGCAGAAGTACGGCTGCCGCACTGGCCGGCGCGGGAAGTCGAGGTCATAGTGGGTCGTCAGGCGAGCGGATCGCGCGGCGCGGGAGAGGATGACCTTCGCGACGTCCAACGATGGATCTTCGAGCCTGTCGAATGCGACTTCGCGGTACCGGAGTAGCTCGCCTAGCGACCGATCCGAGTACCACCGTCGCAGCCACTTGCTCGCGTCACGCGTCGGTGCCGGGCCTGCTTGGCGAGCTTCTTCGAGCGTCGAGCGAAGGGAAAGCTCGACCGCGCCTAACGAGTACTGGGTGACCTTCACCCGCGACAGCAGACAGTTGAAGGCGGAGATGTCGCAACCCACGGAATCCGCGCCGAATGTGTTGGCTTCGACGAGCGTCGTGCCCGAGCCAACGAAAGGGTCGTAAACGCACGCGCCGGGTGCGAAGTAGCGTTCGAGGAAGACCTCGACGAGCTGCGGGATGAACTTGCCTAGGTAGGGATGAAGCTTGTGGACATGCTTGGTCCGCTCCACCTGCGGGAGCTCGTGCTCGGACCAGGAAAGCTCGAGGTCGATCTCCGCATAAAGCGCGTCTTGTGAAACACCCGCCATCGAGGAGCCGAGTCTATGGCTCGGTTCGGATAGCCCTAGAGGAGCGGGACCCGCTCGACACGGCGCCCCTGAACGCCGGCGGCCTCGAGCTCGACCTCGAGCCCGGCAAGCTTAGGACGGGCAGCCAGCCAGGCTCGCGCGGCTAGTTTCACTCGACGAATCTTCTCCGCGTCGATCATCTCCAGCGGATGCCCGAAGCCGGGGCCGCCCTTCTCCTTCACCTCGACAACGAGTAGACGGCGCCCTCTTCGCAGGACGAGGTCGAGCTCGTAGCCGCCCGCACGGGCGTTGGCCTCGAGCAGGCGGTAGCCGCGGAGCCGATAGTGGCGAAGGGCGCGGCGTTCGCCGCGATTCACGCTGCCTCGTAGCAGCGAGCTTGGAAAGAGCGGCGGTGGAGGCTCGAGGGGCCGAACGCACGAACCGCCTGGGAGTGCGCGGGGGTGATGTAGCCGACATGGGACGCAAAGCCGTAGCGCGGGTAGAGCGCGTCAAGCCGGCGCATCACTCGGTCCCGCACGACCTTGGCCACGATCGAGGCGGCCGCGATGGCGGCGCTTCGGGCGTCACCGTCGACGAGCGCTTGGTGCGGCGGTGCGGCCGGACCGAGGCGGAACCCGTCGACGAGACACGCGTCTGCGGGCGGATGGAGATCGGCGAGGACCGCTCGAAGCGCAGAGAGGTTCGAGCGGTGAAGGCCGGAGCGGTCGATCTCAGAAGCGGAAACCACGCGAACGCTGATCCCCGCAGCACAGGTGACGACCGCATGGAAGAGCAATTCGCGCTCCTCGTGCGCTACCTGCTTGGAGTCGTTCAATCTCGCGAGCGAACGAACTCTCGTACCGCGCAGTGACTCGTAGTCGAGCAGCACGCCGGCGACGACGAGTGGCCCCGCGAGTGAGCCGCGACCCGCCTCGTCTGCACCCGCGACATAGCGGACGCCGAGGCGCCGATCGTGAGCGAGAAGCCGCTGGCCGGTCGAGCGAGCCACGCGGTCGAGAATACGCGCTAGCTCTGTCGGAGCTCGCGGACGCGCGCCTTTTTACCCACTCTGTTGCGCAAGTAGTAGAGCTTCGCGCGTCGGACGTCGCCGACTGTCATCAACTCGAGCTTCTCGATCTTCGGTGAATGGAGCGGGAACGTCCGCTCGACCCCGACGCCGAACGACTGCTTGCGGACCGTGAACGTCTCCCGGAAGCCGGCGCCCTGGCGCTTGATGCAGGTACCCTCGAAGACCTGGATCCGCTGGCGATTCCCCTCGATCACCTTGAAATGGACGCGCATCGTATCCCCCGCCTTGAACCGAGGCAGGTCCGTGCGCAGGTTGCGCTGCTCGAGGCTCTCGATGATCGCGTTCATCGCAAGGAGGCCTTTCGGCCGGGTCGGAATGCTAGCGGAATGACATCAGCTCGAGCGGTCAGTGCGTTCGAGGCTGCGCCGGGCCGCGAAGGTTTTCAGGGATTTTCTTGCGCCCAGCAAGGGTGCGTTAGCGAAACGAGATTCGGTTCGGCGGCCAGTACGTCATGAAGACCTTGCCGATCAGGTTCCCTTCGGGCACGAAGCCCCACACGCGCGAGTCGCACGACTGCGACCGGTTGTCCCCCATGACGAAGTAGTGGTCGAGGGGGACGCGGAACCGTTCCTCGGGCCCGATGTCCCTGCGATCCTGCTCGATGTACGGCTCCTCGAGCCTTTGCCCGTCGATGTACACGAACGCCGCCCCGCGGCGGAGCCGGATCCCGACGGTCTCCCCGGGCAGGCCGATGATTCGCTTCACGAACGTCCCTCCGGCGCCACACTTTGCCTTCGCCTGCGGTGGGGTCTCGAATACCACGACATCGCCACGGTCAGGATCAGTGAAGCGATAGATGAAGCGGTTCGCGAGCACGCGATCCGAGAAGCGCGTCTCGCAGCCCGCAGCGGGCCGGGCGCAGTGAAGGGTGGGCTCCATCGACGACGAGGGGATCCGGTAGGGATTGACCACCGCCGCCTTGATCCCGAGGACGATCGCGATCGCGCCGACGATCGTGACGATCCAGTCGACGGCGATGCGGAGTCGCCGCGGAAGCTTTCCGGTGACCCGGTCTAGCGGGTGATGGAACTCGTGCTTCGGAGGCTCGTCCTCTGAGGTCGGCCAGGAGAACGGAGGAGCCGGAGGCGGAACCTCCCGCGGTGGCTCCTCCGATCCCTCGGGTATCGGCCCGTCCGACGGCTCCGAGCCGTCCCGCTCTGGATCCGGCGGTGTCTCGACCGCCCAGCGGTCGCGCGGCTCGGTCACGCGACGCTCCGCACCTGCTCTTGGCGCCAGGCGGCGATGCGACCGTGATCGCCGGAGAGGAGGATCTCGGGCACGCGCCATCCATGGAAGTCGGCCGGGCGGGTGTAGTGCGGGTATTCGAGGCCCCCGTTCAGCGCCGCAGAGAAGCTCTCCACCTCGCCAGAGCCCTCGGTGAGCGCACCGGGGAGCCTGCGCACGACCGCGTCGACGACCGCCAAGGCGGGAATCTCCCCGCCCGAGAGCACGTACGGCCCGATCGACACGGTGTCCGTGGAGAGGTGGTCGAGGATGCGCTGGTCGAAGCCCTCGAAACGCGCGGAGAGGAGTGTCAGGGCCGGCTCTGCCGCGAGCTCCTCCACGAGCTCCTGGTCGAGCAGGCGGCCCGCCGGACTGAGTGCCACCACCCGGTGTCCGGGAAGTCCTCCGTACACCGCTTCGAACGCGGCCGAGACGACATCCACCCGAAGCACCATCCCGGGGCCGCCGCCGTAGGGCTCGTCGTCGACCTGCCCGGCGCTGAGCGGCGTCGTATCGCGGTAGTTGAAGACGTTCAGCTCGAGCCCGTTTCCGAGCACGGCGGCCACAGGACGTCGCTCCTTCAGCCAGTCGAAGGCGCCCGGGATCAGCGTGAAGACGTCGAGGCGCATTAGATGAGTGACGCCATGATCTCGCGCGTCCGGATGCGCGATCTGGCGCGTCGAGTGCGCTTCCGTCCGGGCCGAAGCCGCGAAGCGGCTCCAACCCGGACGCGCGCTTCGCGACGGGAGAGCGACCCCGGAGGCGGCGATTTCATGCCATCAATCATCAGCCGGTCGAGGTTACCGGTGGTCCGCGAAACCAGGCGCTACGACGATCCGCCGCTGCACCAGGTCAACATCGCGGACGCAGTCCTCGACGAGCGGGAGCAGGAGCCCGACGTCGAGCTCGAGAGCGTCGTTTGCGACACCGGGCAGGACGTCCGTGACGACACCCAGCCGCTCGCCTCCCGTCTCGACGACTTCGAGACCGACAAGGTCGGCCACGTAATACGAGCCAGCCTCGGGGGGCGGCAGCTCGTCACGTAGGACGGTCAGCTCGGCATCGCGCTCGACTGCGCGGTCGAGCTTGATCGCGGGCCGCCCGCGGCCCACCCGTCGTGAGAGGACGACTACGGCCTCTTCTCCGCCCACGCGCAGCATGGCGCCGACCTCGAAGCGGCCGGCATCCTCGCTCGCCTCCTCGACGACGAACGCGCCGTCGAGGCCGTGCGGCCGGCCCACGCGGCCGACCCGCAGGAAGTTCTCAGCCGGCAATCTCGAGCACGTAGCGCTCCTCGGCCCTCGCGCCGGCAGCCCGCACGATGTTGCGAAGGGCGCGCGCCATCCGCCCTTGCCTTCCGATCACCTTGCCCACGTCGTCGGCGGCGACGAAGAGCCGGAACACGACGGCGTCCTCGCGCTCCTCGGTCTCGACGCGGACGGCGTCCGGCTCGTCGACGAGCCGCCGCGCCACCCACTCCAGGAGCTCAGCCACTAGCGAGACCCGCGACCTTGATGAGCCGCGCTACGGGCTCGGACGGCTGAGCGCCCTTCGAGAGCCACTCCTTGACCTTGGCCTCGTCGAGCTCGATCGTGGACGGGTCGGTTTGCGGGTTGTAGCGCCCGATGATCTCGATGAAACGACCGTCCCGCGGCGAGCGCGAGTCGGCGACGACGACGCGATAGATCGGGTTCTTCTTCGACCCGACGCGCGTCAACCTGATCCGTACAGCCATTCTTCTCCTTGAAAGCGGTTTGAGTAGACCAAGATGCTTGATCGGGAATTCACGGCGGGCCGGAGGACGGCCACGACACTGCCCCGGATCGCCACCCTCCCTCGCCGTCCAGGCTTACCAGCCTGCACGA
>Ga0136633_1003507_pt1 | contig 10290 bp, 9 predicted proteins | sample AntDrymeUQ832206_2_FD_105494 | JGI IMG/M metagenome (GOLD analysis project Ga0136633, IMG submission 105494) | Polar desert sand microbial communities from Dry Valleys, Antarctica - metaG UQ83 (22.06) | ecosystem: Environmental > Terrestrial > Soil > Desert | place: Antarctica: Dry Valley...
GAGGGGCTGGAAGAGAGCCAGTACGACCAGCGTCGACGCGGCCACTGCAAGCGACCCGCCAGTGCTCGTGATCGGTGTCAGCGTGGCCTGCAGACCGACGAACGCCGCCACGTAGACGATCGCGAGGGTTGCGGTCAGGGCCGTGTAGGCGAGCGTCCGGCTGATGATCCGGTCGATGTCGTACAGCCGGTAGCGCAGGATTGCGATGCCGATCGCGATCGGCGGGAGCGGGAGGCTGGCCGCAAAGAGAAGATCGAAAACCGTCGTCTGCGTTGGGTCATCGGCGATACTGGCCAAGACGAATACGATCAACGTGACGTTGGCGGCGACGAACCACTTGAGCTGCTGACGCTCGACGCCATGCGCTCTCCGGAAGCGGGCGATCGTGCCTGCCAGGGCAACAAGGAGCGCGCACGGCAGGGCGATCGCGCCGAGGCCCACGCCGAGGTCCCACATGGTCTCCAGCCATGCGACCCCGCCGATTCCCAGCGGGTTGTTGGCGAGGCCGACGTTGATCGGCCCGGGTCGCACCGCGACGAGCAGCGTGGCAATCGCCACGGCGACGGCGATCGCACCGGCGGGCCAGCGCCAGCGCGGCCCTGGCAGATGCCCGTCCGGGAACACGAGCGCAAGCGCGGGCCCGGCGACGATGAGCACCGGGACGATCCCCAGGGCACCGAGGAGCGCCATTAGACCGGCAAGGACGTCCTCCTCGCCGCGGGCCACCGTCAGCACCGCACCGAAGACGAACCCGAGGAAGGTCAACACGATCACCATCGCCGCCGCCATCAGGACCGGGCCTACGAGGTTCCCTGGCCGCCGCAGGATGAGGATCGCGCCGACGGTCGCGTAAACGACGATGGCGACGGCCAGGCCAGCGAACACCGGGGCGAAGCCGGCACCGGACAGTCCGGCCCCGCCGAACGGAACGGCTACCACGAGCAGGACAGCGCCCGCGACACTCGCGAGCCACGCCAACCCCACGACGCTGCGGCGAAGGACGGACGCAGGAGGGACGCGTCGGCTCGCGCTCATCGATCGCCGCCCCGCAGCCAGAGGCTGGCGACCTGCGGTCGGACCACCGACTCGACGGTCACCAGCAGGGCGCTCTCCACGGCGGTCAGGTCGACCTCGTCGCGGATCACCCGGGCGAAAGCTGTGGCCGTGGCCTCGGCGTCATAGCGGGCGCGATGAAAGCGCCGATCGACGGCGTGCTGGATTCGCCTGCGGAGCGGCTGGAACAGGGCGGCGACTCCCAGCGTGGAGGCGGCCACGGCCACCGGCCCGACCCTGTCGGTGAACGGGGTGGCCAACGCCTGCAGGCCGACGAAGCCGGCCACGTAGACGACGGCCAGCGAGGCAGTCAGCACCGCGTAAGCCAGCGTTCGGCTGATGATCCGATCGATCTCGTAGAGGCGATAGCGCATGACCGCAATGCCGATGGAGATCGGCACCATCAGCAACGCCATCAACGCGGGGATCCAGCCCACAGACTCCGCGGCGGGCCCCCCGAGCGCGATCGTCACGAACCCAACCACGATCGACACCGCCAAGAACGCGAGCGCTGAGACCACCCATCGAAGCTGCTGCCGTTCGAGACCCCGGGAGCGCCGATATCGGATTAGGATCGAGATCACGCCCGCGAACATCAGGAAGAACAACGGGGAGACAAGCTGACCACCGCGGGAGATCGCCCAGAAGGACGCCTCGGGGAAGAGCGCGAGCGGGTTCGGGATGTCGATACTGCCTTCCGCGCCAGCCACCGTGAAGGCCGTCGGTTGGAAGGCCGAGACCACGATGAAAACGGCAACGATGACGAGCGCCCAGCGGGCGAGCCGACCCCATCCACCCTCGGGCAGCCGCCCGCTTGGAAACACGACCGTCAGGACGAACAACAAGCCAGTGAATGCGCTGCCGATCCAGGCGTGCGCCCAGGCCAATGCCTCCTGCAAGACGTTGGCGGATCTCGCCTGGAGTGCCGCGTGGTCGAGACCGCTCGTCTCGATGAGAACGAAGAACCAGGCGAGCCCGATGAGGATCCAACCGATCACGTTTCGAGGACCCCGAAGCACGAGGAAGGTACCAACGCCGGCGTAGGGAACAAAAAACAGGACGACCGGGTACACGCTCCTCAGCCCGTACCAGAGGCCGACGAAGAGCAAGACCGCCAGCACGAGCTGCCGTGCGAGGCCGGGGATTCGGCTTCGCGCATCCATCGAGGAGGTCATCGATTGCGGATCCAGATCGAGGCCGAGGCTGGCTGCATCGTCCGCTCGAGCGTCGAAGCCAGGGCTACCGTCAACCGGTCGACCTCGACCTCGTCGCGGACGCGGGCAGCGAAGCCGTCGATCTCCCGAGCGGCGTCGTACTGGCTCCGGTTGAAGCGGCGATCGACGACGCCCTGGATCCGACGTCGCACCGGCTGGAAGAGGGCGAAGACCGCCAGTGTCGAAGCGGCCACGGCGATCGAACCTCCGCCATTGGTGAAGCGGGCGAGGAGGGCCTGCAGCCCAAGGAATGCCGCCAGGTAGACCCCCGCCAGGATCGCCGCCAGGACGGCGTAGGCCAGCGTCCGGCTGATGATCCGGTCGATCTCGTACAGGCCATGGCGGCGGATCGCGATCCCAATTGAAACGGGAACCAGGAGCAGGCCGACCATCGAGACCAGGACCCAATATAGTCCGCCAGCGTTGGACAGGGCGAAGATCGCGAGTGGCCCCGCTGCCAGGAGGACGGCCGCCAGGAACCACCGCAGCTGGGTCCGCACGAGGCTTGAGCCGGCGCGGTAGCGGAGCACAACGGCGACGACACCGAGGACGATGATCGCGAGCAGGCCGACCCCATCGAGGATCTGAGACAACCCGGCGAGGTCGTGCGAGAGCCACGCGATCCCGAAGGGATTGCTGGAACCGGAAGCCAAGTTGATCTCGCCCGGCGCAACGAGGGCCAACAGCGTCCCGCAGGCGAGCAAGCCAATCGCAATCGCGACCGGCAGCCGCAGCTTCCGGGAGGGCAGGTGACCATCCGGAAAGGTGAGGGCGAGCCCCGGCAGAATGAGCGCAAACCCGAACGCGTCCAGCAGGGGTCCGAGCAGAAACAGGGCATTGGACGGGATCGGCGCCGCGCGACTCGACACGAGCTGGTCGCCGACGATGTACGCAAGCGAGACCGCACTGAGCAATGTTCCGCCGGCGAGCATGAGGGCCGCGATCCGGCCGGCACCGGGACGGTTCGCGAGGAGCACGCCAACGGACACGTAGCTGGTCGTGACCGCCGCGGTGGCGCCGACAACGAGATACGACGCGGCGACATCGAGGGCCGAGAATTCTTCGGCGTCTGTGGCGTCCATCGCGGCCATTAAATCCGTGCTGACGACCGTCCAGAGCCACGCGACATTCATCGCAAGGGTCAGCGCCCACAGGCTGACGGCCACCGCGAGACGAGGCTGACCGACCGGGCTCATCCGAATCATCCCTGGGCAGGCGACGACGGGCTGTGCCCCGGCACCAATGAGGCCCGCAGGAAGCCCATCGACCAGGCCACGGTGAAGGCAACCTGGAGCGCAATGACGGCCCACCCCCGGGCCTCACCGAGCCCGGACGCGATGGCGGCGATGTCCACGACCGTACCCACCCCCCACGCGACGGCCTGAGCGGCCGCAATGGCGCGCCAGGCGGCGGGGTCGGTCAGGTCTCGCGCCAGCCAGGCGAGCACCCCGAAACCGAGGTAGGACGCACAGGCCATGCGAGCGAGGACGATTCCCGTCGGATCCAGGGTGACGCCGAAGGCCGAGGCCAGCGCGGTGGGCGCGGCGAGCCCGCCAATGCCAAAGATGAACGACGTGATCGCAGCTGCGGTTGCGACCATCCGGGGTGTCATGGCTCCGTCTCCTCTGCGGTCTACCTCTTGGGCACGTTCGATGACCGCTCACCATCGTTCCCACATCGTTAGGCTGGCCCGTCTCGAAATCGTTACGAACGGCGCCGCGCGTCAGCGTACCGTTACGCCATGGCCGCGTTCGCCCTTGACATTCGCCTGCTGGGCCCACCGCAGATCCTCGTCGACGGGAGCCCACTTGTCGTTGACACGCGGAAGGCCATCGCGATCCTGATCCTCCTCGCGGCCGACGGGAGACCATACGGGCGGAGCGAACTGGCCGCGTTGCTGTGGCCCGACGCCAACGAGCCGTCGGCCCGGGGTGCCCTCCGCCGAACCCTGTCCTCCCTTCGCTCGGCCGTCGGCACTAACGTCCTCGTGGTCGACCGGATGAATGTCGACCTCGAGCGCTCACGGATCCGCGTCGACATCGCCGAGCTGGAGATCGCGGCCGCCTCGACCAGCCTCGCCGAGTTGACCCATGCCGCCGAGGTCGCCCGGGGACCGTTCCTCGCCGGCTTCACCCTCCGCGACAGCCCGGACTTCGACGACTGGTGCGCCGGCAGGGCCATGCGGGTCGAACGAATCGTCGCTGAGGTCCTCGATCGGCTCAGCGTCGCTCAGGGGGCAGCCGGCGATCTGGTGAGCGCGACCCAGACGGCAGCGAGGCGCATCGAGCTGGACCCGCTCGACGAGGGCGCCCATGTCCACCTGATGGAGCTGCTCGCGGCGCACGGCGATCGGGCGGGCGCGCTCCGCCAGTACCGTGCCTGCGTCGCAACGCTGGATCGCGAGCTTGGCGTGTCGCCGCTTCCCGAGACGACCGCCCGGTATGAGGCGATCCGCGACGCGGTCATGATGCCGGCCCGACACACCGTCGAACCGATCGCGATCGTTCAGGCACCTCAGCTTCCGATGGTCGCCCGCGACGAGGCGCTCGCCGCGATCGACGACGCGCGGGCCGCGGCGACTGCGGACGGCCAAGCCGTCGCCGTGATCGGCGAGGCGGGCATCGGCAAGACGCGCCTTGCCGAGGCGGCGATCGCGGCGGCCCGCGAAGCCGGTGGTGCGGTGGTGTCCGCGAGGGCCTACGCCGCCGAACACGCGATTCCGTACGGCCCGATCGTCGAGCTGCTGCGGACCGGCCTTGCCCAGTCAACTAACCGCGCGAGCGCACTTTCCCCGGGGATCATCGCGGAGATCGGCCGCCTGCTGCCCGGCGTCGACGGCGACTCGAGGCGACGACGTCTCGTCAACGAGGGACCGGTCGCTCATACGCGCCTCGTCGCCGCATTGGCCGATGCCCTGACCGCGCTGGTCGCAGGACCGTCCGTCGGGACCATCTGGATCGACGACATCCAGTGGGCCGATAGCGCGACCCTGGAGACGCTCGCCTGGCTCTTGCGGCGCCTGGCCGGGCGGCCGCTCGTGATGATCCTCACGTGGCGCCGCGAGGACCTCGATGGCGACGCGCTGGCGTTCGCCGAGCTGGTCGAAGACGCGCCAACGACCGTCCCGCTCGTCCTGGAGCGTCTCGATCGTGGAGCCGTCGGTGCCCTCGTTACCGCCGCGTCCGGCCAATGGCGCCCCGAGGCTGCCGTGATCGACGAGCTCATGCGTGTGTCCGAGGGGCTGCCGCTCTACGTCGTGGAGGCCCTCGCCGCCGGTCCTAGCGGGGATGGTCGTGTGCCAAAAGGGGTGCGGGCGGTCCTGCGGCAGCGACTGGCCGTCGTGGACGGCGTCGCCGGACAGGTGATCGCGGCCGCCGCGACGATCGGGCGTTCGTTCGATCTTCCGACCGTCCGTCATGCCAGCGGACGCACCGAGGACGAGACGATCGTCGCCCTCGATGAGCTGGTCCGCCGCGGGATGATCCGGGAAGCCCAGGCGAGGGGCCGGGACGTGCGCTACGACTTTGTCCATGCGGCGCTTCGCGATCTGGTCGAGGAGACGACCAGCCTCGCCCGTCGACGGCTGCTGCACCGCCGTGTCGCGGAGGCGCTGCGGATGGACCTCGCCCGGCTAGGACGGGAGGATCTAGGGCGCCTCATCCAGATCGCCCAGCACGAGCAGGAGGCGGGACGCAACGCCGAGGCGGCGGAGGCGTTCAGGAATGCTGGAGATGGCGCCGCGGCGGTCTTCGCGAATCGCGAGGCGGTCGGCCACTATGCCGCTGCCATTGCCCTCGGTCACCCCGACCTCGTCCAACTGCACGCCCGGGTCGGTGAACTTCGCGCCCGGCTCGGCGATTACGCTGGGGCGATCGCGTCTCTCGAGGCGGCGGCCGCGCTCGCGGGCGCGGATGTCCAGGCGGACCTGGAGCTGGCCCTCGCGCGCGTTCATCTTCGACGCGGCGACCTCGTCGCTGCCGACCGGCACCTCGATGCCGCGCTGGCCGCGACCGCCGACCTTCGGCTTCGAGCGAAAGCGCTGGTCAGCCGCGCGATCGTGCGGCGGCGAGCCGGCGATGTCGAGGGCGCGGCAGAGGCAGCATCGGATGCGCTGGCCGCAGCCTCGGCCGGCGGCGACGCCTCGGTCCTGGGCTCAGCCAACCGAATGGTCGGATTGACGGCCCTCGACCGGAACGATCCGACGGCGGGTCGCGCGTCCCTCGAGTTGGCGCTCGGCGCGGCTGCGGACGACCCCGATCCAACGGCAGGCATCGCGGCGCTCGTAGGTCTTGCCATGGCCGACAGGGCCCTCGGGCTGGTCGACGCGTTGGTCGAGCACGGCGAGGCCGCCTTGTCGTCCAGCCGACGGATCGGCGATCGGCACCTCGAGGCTGCCGTCGAGAACCACCTCGCGGACCTCCTTCACGCCGCCGGCCGCGACGAGGCGGCCATGCTGCACCAGCGACGCGCCGTCGCGGCATTCGCAGAGCTGGCGGGCGATCCGACTGATCCAGATCCGGGAATCTGGATGCTTGCCGCGTGGTGATGACTGAGGTCGGACCCTGCAGCGATCCCTTACCGCGCCCGCACGATCAGGAAGTAGAACAGACGACCAACGGGCCCCCGCGGTGGTCCGGTGGAGTCAGGCGACGGGCTCGTGGCAACCTGACTACGTTTGCGACAGGTCGCCACGAACGCTCGCCTCACCGACCATCCAGCGGACGACGGTCTCGAGTCCCCATGGCTGGTCCGCCCGCCAGTCGCGACTGTGCGTCCCGCGGGGTGGCGGGGACGTCTGCCTGTGGCAGTCCCCCTGGCCAAGGGCGGTCGCTATCATCGACACGTCCCCAGATGGAATCGAGCGCAGCGGTCAGGCCGTGCGCTGAAAGCGGAACGTGAGATCGAACCAGCCCCTTCGAGACCCACCCGGTCGCGTTCGCGCGCGGGTTCGCCCGCAGGCCGAGCTCGACGAGCCGATCCTCGCGGAGCTCTTCAGCGTGGATCTGCCAGATATCGAGGACCGAAACTTTCCATCCTCTCGGGCGCAGGTATGATCGCGCCCGCGCCTGGTCGCAGGTTAAATCTGTCGGGCGCGCCAGCATCGGTGATGCGGCGACAATCAGCCCTGCATAACGGATCGAGGGGTCAGGTCCCGGAGGGACCCTTTCCCCGGTGGGCGGACGCAGGAGCTTGAGCTGACCGCCGCGGGGACGCTGATCATGATCGCGCCCGTCGTGCTCTTCTTCCTGCTCTTCCAGAAACAATTCATCCAGGGCCTCACATCCGGAGCGGTGAAAGGGTGACGGGCATCGCGACATGAAGATCGGCGTGTTCGATCCTGTGTTCGGCAAGCTCGGCTGGGAGGAGATGCTCGACGAGATCGTCGGGCTCGGACTGACGGCGGTCGAGATCGGGACCGGCAACTACCCGGGCAACCAGCACTGCCATGCGGCCGAGCTCCTCGCCGATGCCCGTGCCCGCGGCGCCTGGCGCGCCGCGATCGACGAGCGCGGGCTGGAGATCTCGGCCCTCTCCTGTCACGGCAACCCCATCCATCCCGATCCTGAGCGGGCCGCCCGGGACGACGCCGTGTTCCGCGACACCGTGCGACTGGCCGAGAGCCTGGGCGTCGCGAGCATCAACCTGTTTTCGGGTTGCCCGGGCGATGGACCGAAGGCCAGCCAACCGAACTGGGTCACCTGCGCGTGGCCGCCGGAATTCAGCGAGATCGTCGCCTGGCAGTGGGAGGCGGTGGTCGTCCCCTACTGGCGCGAGGCTGGTCGCTTCGCCGAGGACCACGGGGTGAAGCTGGGGTTCGAGATGCACCCGGGCTTCGTCGTGTACAACCCGAAGACCCTGTTGCGGCTTCGCGCCGAGGTGGGTCCGGTCATCGGCGCCAATTTCGATCCCTCGCACCTGTTCTGGCAGGGGATCGATCCGCTAGCCGCCATCCGCGACCTGGGCGAGGCGATCTTCCACGTCCACGCAAAGGACACCGCGATCGACCCGTACAACACGGCGCGGAACGGTGTCCTCGACCTCGAGAGCTACTCGGACGTGTCGAAGCGGAGCTGGGTCTTCCGCAGCGTCGGAGATGGCCACGACCTGCTGTTCTGGAAGCGCTTCGTCTCCGCCCTACGCGTCGTCGGCTATGACCACGTGTTGTCGATCGAGCACGAGGACAGCCTGGCCTCCACTCGTGATGGCCTCGCCCGCGCGGCCGCGACGCTGAAGCAGGCCGTGCTCGAGCAACCCGCCACCGCCATGTGGTGGGCGTAGGCCGGCTGCCGGGCCCTACGGGCTCCAGAAGGCGGCCACACCTTCGGCGATCCGGCGCTCGGCCGAACCGTCGGCCGGCACGATCGTGATGTGGCTGACGCCGGTCTCGTCCTGGAGGGGCAGCACGATCGCGTCGCTCGTCGGCGACCAGACGCGGTGGCTTCGCGCGTACTGATCGCCGAACGGCACGAACTGCGTGAGGACCAGATCCGACAGGCGCACCTCCCGCCCGAACCGGATCGCGTCCGTCTCGACGTCGACGAACAGCAGCCGCAATGCCGGCGGGTCGCTCTGGGCCATGAGCTCGCCCCGGGTGCCTGCCGACCCCCGGACCGCCGCCACCTGGCCGTCGCTCGGCAGCGGGATTCGGAGCACGGCCAGGGTGCGGCCGTCGGGCGACCAGAACCAGGCGACGACCGGGCCGTCGACGAGCCTCCGTGTCGCTCCCGACTGCGTATCGATCACGTGCAGCGGGCCGACCGGCAAGCCCAGCGGTTGGGCCGAATTCGAGAAGGCGAAGTGCTCCCCGGTCGGGCTCCAGCCAAGCGCGCTGGCAGCCGCGACAGAGAGCTCGCGCCGGGACGAGCCATCCCTTCGCTCAACCACGACACTCGACGCCCGTCCGTCGCCGGTAATCACGTAGGCGCGGGACAGGCCGTCGGGCGAGACCGCCGGGGCCTGAAACGCGCCGACCGAGACGGCGATGGCGGTCACCTCCGCGCTGTCCACCGCGACCTCGCCGATGAAGGCGCCGGCCGTATTCGCGCCGCTGTGCACGAAGAGGTGCGAGGGGTCGATCCAGTCCCAGTAGAGCGGCTGGCCGCGACGGATGATCGCCGCGGGAGCGCTGCCATCGGATGCCACCACCTGGAGGGCGAGGCCGTCGGGCTCGTTCGTCAGGAACGCGATGCGGCCGCCGCCTGGCGACCAGTAGAGGTAAATCGGCGACGCCTGCGGGCTCCGATACGCGGCGACCGGCTGCGCCGGCGCACCCGCCGCTCGGTCGTCGAAAACGAAGACTCCGGATTCGGCGTCGCTGTGCCCGATCGAGGCGATGTGGGTGCCATCCGGGGACCAGGCGGGAAACTGGAAGGCGAGGCTCTCGACCTGATGGATGTGGTGCTCCGTCCCGTCGGGGAGGAGCGTGCTGAAGCCGCCTTCTGCGTCGATCACCGCGATCCGAGCGGGGTCTCGGGCGGCGGGCTGGCGACCGTCGAGCCGAACCGCGCCGCTGCCGATCAGGGCGACGACGACCGCACCGCCGAGGGCCAGTGCCAGCCCCAGTCGAAGCGCGATGCGGGGCCGGGACGGCTGCGGGCTATCCATCGCGATCGACCATGAGCCTGACTCTAGGCGTCGCGGCCGACGGCGCCAAGGCCCGAGGGGGCGCACAATCTCTCGACGTGACGCGAAGTCGGCCAGGAGGACCCGCGATGTGCCTGACGTGTGGCTGCATGGACGCCCATCTCCAGATGGGCAAGTCGAACATCACCTATGAGGACGTGAAGCGAGCGGCGGACGAGAACGGCCGGTCGGTGGCCGAGACCCTTGAGATCATCGACCGCACGAAGGACAAGGACCGCAAGGACCATCCGAAGGAGTACGCGACACCGGCCGGGTAGGACAGCATCGCCGGTTGACCGGCGGCGGAGAATCGCGACATGGAGATGGTCGCCGGGGCAATGCTCGTGGCCGCCGCGTGCGTAGCCGTCGGCTTCGTCACCCTGCGAGGTGCGGGCGCCGC
>Ga0136633_1003508_pt1 | contig 10289 bp, 7 predicted proteins | sample AntDrymeUQ832206_2_FD_105494 | JGI IMG/M metagenome (GOLD analysis project Ga0136633, IMG submission 105494) | Polar desert sand microbial communities from Dry Valleys, Antarctica - metaG UQ83 (22.06) | ecosystem: Environmental > Terrestrial > Soil > Desert | place: Antarctica: Dry Valley...
CTCGGTCGCGTCGACGATGTCGCCGGGAATGCCGAGCATCTTGCACAGCACGTTCGTCGCCCCGCCGGGCAGGCAGGTCAGCGGCGTGTCGCAGCCGGCCAGGCCGTTGGCGACCTCGTTGACGGTGCCGTCGCCGCCGAAGGAGACGACGACGTCATAGCCCTCCTGGGCGGCCTCGCGGCACAGCTCGGTGGCGTGGCCGCGTGCCTGGGTGTCGATCGCGTCGACCTCATAACGACCGTGCAGTGCCGCGACGACGAGGTTGCGCAGGCGCGCCGACATCGTCGTCGCGTAGGGGTTGACGATCACGAGCATCCGCTTGCGCTGCACGGGCACGCTGAGCGCGGCCGCCTCGGCGAGGCGTTCGAGCGGTTCGAGGCCCATGCCGCGGGCCCTACAGCCAGCCGCGGTTGCGGAAGAACCACAGCATCCCGAGCAGCAGCGCGATCATCGCCGCCACGACGACCCAGAATGCGGTCAACGAGGACTCGCCCGGCACCTGGACGTTCATCCCGAAGATGCTCGCGACGAGCGTCAGCGGCAGCACGACGACGCTGATCGCGGTCAGCGCCTTGAGGACGTCGTTGACGCGGTGCGACAGGACGGACTCGTTCGTCGACTCCAGTCCCTCGACGACCTCCTTGAAGTTCTCCAGCATGTCCCAGATGCGCTCCGAGGCGTCGTTGATGTCGTCGAAGTAGATGTCCAGGCCCTCGGGGATGTAGCGCTTCGTGCGCTCGAGATCCCGCAGCGCGGTGCGCTGCGGCCGGACGATCTTGCGGAAGTTGATGATCTCCTGCTTGACGTTGGAGATGTCGCGCACGATCTCGCCCGAGCGGCCCTCGAAGATCTCGTCCTCGAGCACCTCGAGCTTGTTGCCCATCTTCGCGAGCATCGGGAAGGAGGCGTCGACGCAGTCGTCGACGATCTTGTAGAGCAGGTAGCCGGGTCCCTTGGAGAAGATCCCCTCACGCACGTCCTCGCGGGTGCGGCAGCGCTCGAAGAGGTACTCCAGCGGCTGGATCGGCTCGTTGGGCAGCGTGATGACGAAGTCCGGCCCGACGAAGATGTCGAGCTCGGCGGCGTTCAGGCGCCCGACGGCCTTGTCGAAGCGCGGGAAGTGCAGGACGACGAAGAGGTAGTCGTCGTACTCGTCGACCTTCGGGCGCTGGTTGCGCGAGTAGACGTCCTCGTAGTCGAGGTGATGAAACTCGAAGTGCTCCTCCAACCACGTGCGGTCGGCCGGACGCGGGCGCTCGATGTGGATCCAGCGCAGCCCCTCCGCCTCGACGACCTCGATGTTCGGGACCTCCGCCTCGACCTCAGGGGGTCCGGCGGCGCGCCCGCGGCTGCGCACAGGACGTCCGAACCGTGGCTTTGGAAGGTTGGGCATGGCTTGGTATTGTGCCCACCCACAGCTGGACACATCCAGAGGGGTGGAGGGACAGGCCCTATGAAGCCCCGGCAACCAACCCGCTGTTCGCGGGAAACGGTGCCAATTCCTGTCAGATGTGGCACAGGCCGCGAAGCCTTCGCCACAGGACACGTACGGCGAACGGGAGTCTTCTCATGGCGGCCAAGCAGCTGAAGTGCAGGGAATGCGGCACGGAATATCCGTTGGAGGCGCGCTATGTGTGCTCCCAATGCTTCGGACCGCTGGAGGTCGGCTACGACCACGAGCGCTACGCGGACGTCGACGCCGTCCGCCGGCGCATCCAGGGCGGCCCGCAGAACATGTGGCGCTACCACGACTTCCTGCCGCTGGAGGGTCCGCAGCCGCGCACGCGCACCGGCCTGCCCGCCGGCTGCACGCCGCTGATCCGCGCCGACCGGCTTGCCGAGCGCCTCGGCCTGAGCGAGGTCTGGGTCAAGAACGACGCCGCCAACCCGACGCACTCCTTCAAGGACCGCGTCGTGTCGGTCGCCGCGACGCGAGCTCGCGAGCTTGGCTTCGACACGCTCGCCTGCGCCTCGACGGGCAACCTCGCCAACTCGGTCGCCGCCCATGGCGCGGCGCTGGGGATGGACTCCTACGTGCTGATCCCCGCCGACCTCGAGGAGCAGAAGGTGCTCGCGACGGGCGTCTACGGCACGAACCTCGTCAAGGTCCGCGGCAACTACGACGACGTCAACCGCCTCTGCACCGAGCTGTCGGGCGACCGCGAGAACTGGGCGTTCGTGAACATCAACATGCGCCCCTACTACGCCGAGGGCTCCAAGACCGTCGCCTACGAGATCGCCGAGCAGCTCGGCTGGGAGATCCCCGACCGCGTGGTCGTGCCGATCGCCTCGGGCTCGCTGTTCACGAAGATCGGCAAGGGCTTTGCGGAGTTCATCGACGTCGGCCTGATCGACGGCGACGTGCCGATCATGAACGGCGCGCAGGCGACCGGCTGCTCGCCGGTGGCGACGGCGTTCCGCGACGGGCACGACTTCTGCCGCCCGGTCAAGCCCAAGACGATCGCCAAGTCGCTGGCGATCGGCAACCCCGCCGACGGGCCCTACGCGCTCGACCTCGCGCGGGCGACCGGCGGCTCGATCGACATGGTCAACGACCAGGAGATCCGCGCCGGCATCCGGCTGCTCGCCGAGACGACCGGCGTCTTCACCGAGACCGCCGGCGGCGTCACGACGGCGGTCCTGCAGAAGCTCGCCGAGACCGGCGCGATCGGGCCGGATGAGCGCGTCGTGATCGTCATCACCGGCGAGGGCCTGAAGACGCTCGACGCGGTCCGCGATTCCTTCATGGCCTACGAGGTCGATCCGACGATCGAGTCCTTCGAAGAGGCGTTCGCGGAGCCGGTGCGCGCCTGATGGCGGTCACGGTCAAGCTCCCCACGCAGTTGCGCGACACGATCGGCGGCGCCGCCTCGGTCCAGGCCGAGGGCGCGACCGTCGGCGAGGCGCTGGAGTCGGTCTTCATCTCGCACGGCGAGCTGCGCGATCGCCTGTACCAAGACGGCGACCTGCGCCGGTTCGTCAACGTCTACCTGGGCGGCGAGGACATCCGCTTCCTCGACGGGCTGGACACGGCGCTGCCCGACGGCGCCGAGCTGACGATCCTGCCGGCCGTCGCCGGCGGCTAGCTCGGCCAGCTCGACGCCCGCGACCGTACGCTGCTCAAGCGACGAACGGGTGTCGATGGATTCCACCTGGGTGGCTCCCGCCGACCGTCGACAGGCGTGACCATGCACCTATGCTCACTCCCCGACGAATCATCCTCACCGTCGCCGTCAGCGGCGCGGTCCTCGCGCCCGCCACCGCCGCACAGGGCGCGCCGACGCTGCTTGCCGCCGAACTGGCCCCGACCCCCGTCGCCGCGGCGGAGGGGATCGTCATGTGGTCGCGCCTGGATCCGGTGACGAAGCAGCACACGCTCGTGAAATCCCTTGCGGGCGGTGCGGCCGTGCCGGTCGGCGTGGCGCCCCGCGATGACGGCCCCTTTGACATCGACCTCGGCACGAACCGCTCCGGCCGGGCGTTCGCCGTCTACACGCGCGACGGCGACATCTACCGCCTCAACGTCGCCGCCGGCACCGAGACGAAGATCGACAAGCTCAGCTCGCCGACGCTCGCCGAGAGCAGTCCCACGATCCAGCGCGGGCAGATCGCGTTCATCCGCCGCAACGGCGGGCGCGACGAGTTGCGCATCGGCGACACGACGAGCGGCTCGAAGGGCTCGCGGCTGCTCGTCCGCAAGCGCACGCTGCGGTTGGCCGAGCTCGGCACGCAGCATGTCGCGTATGTCGAGACCGGTCCCGGCCCGGTCAGCGACGAGGGCGCGCTGCGCCTGCGCATCCGCAACCTGCGCACCGGCGCCGACCGGCTCGTGTACCGCGCCACCTCCGGCGGCGCGAACTTCGCGAACATCACGCGCCCGTCCTACGTATTGCGCCCCGCGGGCTTTCTCTGGGCGCGGACGAACCAGGGCTCGGGTCGCGGCAACCGGATCGTCATGTACACGCTGCGCGGCTCGAAGCTCGCCTACGCCCAAGGCTCGCCCTTCTACACCTCGACGGCGTGGGCGGGCGGCGCGCTCGGCGCCGTGACGGCATCGGCGCTGGCCGGCGGCGAGACGCAGGGCGCGTGCGTCGATGCCGCGACGAACTACTGCAAGATCGAGGTCACGGGTCCGCTGTCCTTCGACGTCGGCCCGTAGCCGTCGGGCCGGGGCGGGCACACTGTCGGGTGTGCCCGCCCGCGACCGGCTCGACGAGTACAAGCGCAAGCGCGATCCCCAGCGCACGCCCGAGCCGGCGGGCGACGGCGACGCCGCCGACCAGGGCAACCGCTACGTCGTCCAGGAGCACCACGCCACGCGCCTGCACTGGGACCTGCGCCTGGAGCACGACGGGGTCGCCGCGTCGTGGGCGGTTCCCAACGGCATCCCCGAGGACCCCAAGGAGAACCGCCTCGCGGTCCGCACGGAGGATCACCCGCTCGAGTACCTCGAGTTCGAGGGCGACATCCCGAAGGGCGAGTACGGCGCCGGCACGATGCGGATCTGGGACCGCGGCACGTACGAGATCCACAAGTTCGACGACGACAAGGTCGAGGTCACCTTCCACGGCGAGCGCCTGCGCGGGCGCTACGGCCTGTTCCCGCTGAAGAAGCGCAAGGGCGAGCCGGCGGGCAAGGACTGGATGATCCACCGCATGGATCCAACCGACGATCCGACGCGCGAGCCGATGCCGCCGCGGATCTCGCCGATGCTCGCCAAGGCATCCAAGGGCCTGCCGCCAGACGACGAGAACTGGGCCTACGAGATCAAGTGGGACGGCGTGCGGGCGATCGCCTACTCCGAGCCGGGCCGGATCCGCTTCGAGAGCCGCAACCACAACGACATCAGCCACTCCTATCCCGAGCTGAAGGCGCTCAACCGCGCGCTGAGCTCGCATCGCGCGATCCTCGACGGCGAGATCGTCGCCTTCGAGCAGTCCGGTTCCCCACCCCGGCCGAGCTTCGCTCGCCTGCAGAGCCGCATGCACGTCGCCTCCGAGGCGGCCGCGCGACGGCGGATGAAGGAGACGCCGGTCGCCTACATCGTCTTCGACCTGCTGTGGCTCGACGGCCACTCGCTCATGGACCTGCCCTACGAGGAGCGCCGCGCACGGCTGGAGCAGCTCGAGCTCCAGGGCCCGAACTGGCAGACACCCGACCACATCGTCGGCAACGGCGCCGCGGTGCTCGCAGCCAGCAAGGCGAGCCGGCTGGAGGGCGTCGTCGCCAAGCGCCTGGACAGCCCCTATCTGGCGGGGCGGCGCTCGCCCTGCTGGCTGAAGGCCAAGAACGTGCTGCGCGAAGACGTCATCGTGGGCGGCTGGCTGCCCGGCGAGGGCAAGCGCCAGGACAGCATCGGGGCGCTGCTCGTCGGCGTCCCCGAGGATGGCCGGCTGCGCTACGCCGGCCGCGTCGGCACCGGCTTCACCGGGGCCGAGCTGACGCACCTGGCGAAGGTCCTCGAGCAGCGCTCCGACTCGCCGTTCAGCGGCGAGCCACAGCCACCGCGCCACGCCGTGTTCGTCGAGCCGACGCGGGTCGCGGAGGTCGAGTTCACGGAGTGGACCGCCGACGGCGTCATGCGCCATCCGTCCTACAAGGGCCTGCGCGAGGAGGCTCCGTCCGCGGCGTTCCTCGACGCCGGCACGCCGGTCCGCGACGGGATCGAGGTGCGCGTGGCGCAGCGCACGCTGAAGGTCACGAACCTCGACAAGGGCATGTATCCGAAGGTGGGGTTCACGAAGCGCGACGTGATCGACTACTACGTCGCGATCGCGCCGGCGATCCTGCCGCACCTCGAGGCGCGACCGCTCACGCGCGTGCGGTTCCCCAACGGTGTCGAGGGCAAGAGCTTCTTCGAGAAGCAGTGCCCGACGCACCGCCCGGAGTGGGTCAAGCTCGCGCCGGTGCAGCTGTCGGACAAGGTCGTCGAGTTCTGTATCTGTGACGACCTGCCGACGCTCGTCTGGCTGGCGAACCTCGCCGCGCTGGAGCTGCATCCGCAGCTGCACCGCAGCGAGGACCTCAGCCGTCCGACGATGATGGTGTTCGACCTCGATCCGGGCGCACCGGCGACGATCGTCGAGTGCTGCCGTGTCGGCCTGTGGCTGGAGGGGATGTTCGAGAATCTCGGCCTGCAGTCCTTCGCGAAGACGTCGGGATCCAAGGGCCTGCAGGTCTACGTGCCGCTCAATGTCCCCGGCGTGACGTACGCGCAGACCAAGGGCTTCGCGCTCGCCGTCGCGGAGCTGCTCGAGGCATCCGAGCCCAACCTCGTCGTCTCGCAGATGAGCAAGGAGCTGCGCAAGGGCAAGGTCTTCATCGACTACAGCCAGAACGACCAGCACAAGACGACCGTGTGCGTGTACTCGCTGCGCGCACGAGAGCGACCGACCGTCTCCACGCCCATCACCTGGGAGGAGGTTCGCGCGTGCCTGGACAGCGGCGACCCGGGCGACCTCGTCTTCGATGCGCGCCAGGTCGTCGAGCGCTTCGCCGAGCACGGCGACCTCTCCGCGCCGGTTCTTTCGATCGCGCAGGAGATCCCCTCGCTGGGTTAGATTCTCGACGCGATGGAGCAGAGCTGTGGCAGACGCGCGTCATGTGGACCGAGGATGGCTCGCGTCTGTGCCAGGGTGGAGGTCGCCTCCCTGCACGCCTGAAGCTCCGGTAGCGTGCGCGCGCAGTGACGCAGCCGGAGATGCCAGAGCTCGAGGGCGCCGAGCACCACTACGTCGACGTCCGTGGCGCGCGCCTGCACGTCGCCGAGCTCGGAGACCCCGGCGGGTCACCCGTCCTGCTGCTGCATGGCTGGCCGCAGCACTGGTACGCGTGGCGCTCGCTGATGGCGCTGCTGGCCGACCGCCATCGCGTGCTCGCGCTGGACCTGCGCGGCTTCGGCTGGAGCGAGGCGACGCCGCGCGGATATCGCAAGGAGGAGCTCGCCGACGACGTCGCCGGTGTACTCGACGCGCTGGACATCGACCGCGTCAACCTCGTCGGCCACGATTGGGGCGGCGTGATCGGCTTCCTCGTCTGCCTCAATCACACCGCGCGCATCGAGCGCTACGTGCCGATGAACACAGGCCATGTCTGGCCCACGCTCGGCCTCAAGGGGGTCCCCAAGCAGCTCGGCGCGATGGTCTACCAGGGCCTGCTCGCGAGCCCCGGCGTCGGACGCCGGATCAACGCGTCGCCGCGTCTCGTCGGCAAGGTCATGGGCGCGATCTCGGCGAACACCGACGAGGTCCTGCCGCAGTATCGGGAGCACTTCGCGCCGCGCTTTGCCGACAAGGCGCGCGCGAGGGCCGCGTCGCAGCTTTACCGCACGTTCCAGCTCTACGAGTATCCGAAATGGGTGCGCGGCCTCTACAGCGACCGCCGGCTGACGACGCCGACGATGTGGCTGCACGGCCTCAGCGATCCGTTCTTCACGCCGGGGATGTTCAGGGACATCGTCGACCACGCCGACGACGTGCGCATCGAGTACCTCGAGGGCTGCGGCCACTTCCCGGCGGAGGAATGCCCGCAGATGGTCGCCGAGCACCTGCGCGCGTTCTTCGCGTAGCGCGGCACGGTCCGCGCCGCGACGCCGGCTGCGCGCACGGCGGAAGCACCCAGCGACGGAGACGCAGTCACGGGGCCGGCTGGGTCTGCGCGGCGGGTGCGATGCAAGTACGAAGAACGTACAGACGTTGATCGCGGCAGCGCGCCGTGCATGAATTCGGACGCGCCCACGGAATGACAGAAACCGGTGTGCCGAAACCGAGATCCGGACGCGCGCATGCGGCGCCATGAGCGTCGCAGCTACTGTCGATACCACGCGAACGCATGAGCCTTAAGGACATCATCAGCCTGTGCATCGTCGTGGCGGCCGTCGCGATCGCCGTGACGGTCCCGCTCGTCGCCGACGATCCGGCGACGCCAGCGCCCTCACAGATCGGCGCGGGTGCGCCGACCGACACGTTCACGACCTCCGGCGACGTGACGCCCGTCACGACGGTCGCCGAGCCCCCACCTGCGCCGGCGCCTCCGGCACCGCCTCCGCCGCCCACCGCGAGCGACGAGCCCATCGCGAGCGAGCGCCGCGCCCAGCAGCGCCGCGCACGCGCACGGCGGGTGCGGTCGATTCGCTATCAACGCGCACAGGTAGCCATCAGGGCGCGCCGGAGCGCGCGCGCACGCCGCGCCGCCGCCGCACGGGCTCGGGTGGAGCAGGCCGCGCCGGCGCCGCCGCCCGCGGTCGTCGTCGCGCCGCCACCACCGCGACGGCCGCCACCACCTGTCTCGCGGCCGCGTCCGGTTCCGCCGCCTCCACCGCCGCCACCGCCGAGCCAGCCATTCGACGACTCCGGCTGAGCGCAGCCGCGCAGCGACAGCTGACCGGGCGCAACACGATGTGCGGCACTCCGGTGCAGCGCGCCCGACAGGATTCGAACCTGTGACCTCCGCCTCCGGAGGGCGGCGCTCTATCCAGCTGAGCTACGGGCGCGTACGCGTCGAAGGCTACAAGGCCGCGACCGGACGGTGACGGCGCGCCGGCCGATGGTGCCGGCGCAGGGCCAGCGTCACGCGGATGCCCTCCAGCGAGATCCGCAGCGTCATCTTCGATGCGCCCGCGACGCGCTCGGAGAAGACGAACGGCACCTCCTCGATCCGCGCTCCGGTGAGGAAGGCGAGCTGCGTCATCTCGACCTGGAACGCGTAGCCCGCGCTGAGCAGCTCGTCGAGGTCGATCGCCCTCAACGTGTCCGCGCGCCAGACCTTGAAGCCCCCGCTGAGGTCGCTGAACGGCAGGCCGAGCACCAGCCTCGAGGCGCTGCAGCCGGCGCGGCTGAGCGCCAGCCGTGTCGTGCTCCAGCCGTCGGTGCCGCCGCCGGGCAGGTAGCGCGATCCGAGCACGAGACCGGCACCGCGTTCCAGCAGTGCCGTGCGCATCTCGGCGAGCTTCTCGGGTGGGTGAGAGAGATCGCAGTCCATCTGGCCGATGACCTCGTAGCCGCGTTCCTCACACCACGCGAAGCCGGCGCGGTACGCCATCCCGAGCCCGTTCTTCTCGGCGCGGTGCAGCACGTGCATCCACGGCCTCGTCGCGGCGAGCTCCTCGGCGAGTACGCCCGTGCCGTCGGGTGAGCTGTCGTCGACGATCAGCAGCTCCATACCCGTTGGCGCGAAGCGCTCGAGCAGCAGCGGCAGCGACTCGCGCTCGTCGTAGGTCGGGACGACGACGATCGTGCGGGCGTCGCCGGCGAGCTCGCGGATCGGGTTCGTGACGCTCGGGATCACACCATCGCCCAACGTGACGAGCGCGCGCTCGCGCCGCGCCAGCATGAGCGCCGCGATCTCCGCGATCGCGACGGCGACCAGCTCGCCGGCCAGCGAGACGACGCGCAGCGCAATGGCAAGCACGGCGGCGCCCGCCGGGCCGAGGACGGGGGCGAGGGCAACCGTGAGCGCCGCGTCGCGCGGACCAAGTCCGGCGGGCAGCAGCGGCACGCACGCGCCGACGGTGAGCGCGAGGGCGAACGCCCCGAGCAGCACGAACGCGCCTGGCGCCGCGGCGCCGAGCAGGCCGCCCGCGAGCAGCGCAACGCCGAACGCCGTCGCGATCCAGCCGAGCACGTTGATCGACACGAGCAGCGCGAGCGTGCGGCCGCGCATCGGGCCGGCGACGGTGACGCCGCGCCGAGCCAGCCAGCGGGCGATGCGATCGCCGAGCAGCACCGGTCGCGCCAGCACGGCGATCGAACCGAGCACGGCGGCCAGGACCAGCGCGAGCAGTGGCGGGGTGGAGCCGGCGAGCGCGAACGCGCTCACGGCGACGAGCGCGCCGGCGGTCAGCGCGGCGAGCTGCTCGTAGCAGCTGGCGGTGAGCACCTGCGGGACGCTCGCGCCGAGACGCGCGGCGGAGCGCACGCGGTACACAAAGCCGATGGCGCCGCTGGGCTCGTAGCGCATCAGGAACGACCGCGCCCAGACGCGCAGCGTGCCCACCGGGGGAGCAGCCGCGCCGAGCCGGCGCAGCGCGATCCGCAGCGTCAGCGCCTGGCCGAGCGGCCCGACGGCGAGCAGCGCGATCGCGCCCGCCAGTGCGAGCGGCTCGATCGTCCAGTCGACGGCTGCAAGCGCGCCGCGGTTGGCGGCGAGCGTCAGGGCGAGCCCGACGACGAGCGCGATCCCGGCGATCGGGCGAAAATGCTGCCAGCTCCAGCGCCCGGCGCTGCGGAGCCTGCGAGCGAGCGAGTCCATGCTGCCTCCCGGCATCTTGTTGACCATTGGTCGACAAGACA
>Ga0136633_1003509_pt1 | contig 10287 bp, 6 predicted proteins | sample AntDrymeUQ832206_2_FD_105494 | JGI IMG/M metagenome (GOLD analysis project Ga0136633, IMG submission 105494) | Polar desert sand microbial communities from Dry Valleys, Antarctica - metaG UQ83 (22.06) | ecosystem: Environmental > Terrestrial > Soil > Desert | place: Antarctica: Dry Valley...
AAAGGAAAACCGTCATAACCAATTTCGCCAACCTGCCCAAGGTCAACCGCTGCGTAGCCCTGCGCCGCGGCCGTCCGCCGACCCCGCGCCGGTGTCGCTGCCGAATTCCTTGGCCCAGACCAACGCGCCGGCCGCCGTATACTTGGCGACGTAGGCGGCGGTGTCGGCGCCCGTCGTCAACGTGTAAGTGCCGGCCGACGGGTCGAAGTCCGCCGTCCGCGAAAAATTGCCGGTCGCGTACACGTTCCCGGCCGCGTCCGTCACGACGGACCGGCTTTCAATGCTCCCGTTGACGGCGTTCACCGGCGCCGCGAACCCGAACGCCGGGGCGGCTCCGGCCAGGCCGGCGTCCTTGACGGCCGTCTCGTGGGCGGCCAAGCCGAACCCCGGCGTCTGGCCGGTGGCCGGGTCGAAATCGTTGTCGGACCCGGCCTGCGTGACGTTGAACCCGACCGACGCGCGGACGCGCACGGCGTAGGCGCCGGGCGTGGCGTCCGGCAGGGCGAGAAACGCGTACGCCCCGTCGGCCCCGGTGACGACTTGGCGGAGCAGGTCGCCGAGGCTGTCAGCCAGTTCCACGACGACGCCGGCCACCGGGTCGTCGCCGGCGTTGCGGACGCCGTTGCCGTTCACGTCGTGCCACACGGTCCCGCGGACGGCGGCCGGCGACATCTTAACCACGAAGCCGTCGCCGGAGCCGCCGGTGTCGCCGGTGTTCCGCAAGTAGGTCGCGTTCGACGGGTCGAAGTCGGCGGCGGAGTGGAACGCCCCGGCGACCAGCGCGTCGCCGGCGGCCGTGGCCGCGACGCCGGCCGCCGTGTCAACCTGCGGCCCGCCGACCGTGCGGACGGCCACGAAGTCGCCGGCCGCCGACAGTTCGCTGACGTACACGTCCGCCACGGCCGAACTCTGGTACGGGGCGCGGACCGCGGCGTCCGGGCCGGGGTCGAAGTCGAGCGCCGCGGCGAACTCCCCGGCCGTCAGGACCGTGCCGGCCGGGGTGACCACGACCGCCCTGCCGGCGTCGTCGTTCGCGCTGCCGAACGGCTTGGCCCATGCGTGCTGCCCGGCCGAGGTCAGCTTGGCCACGAAGGCGTCTTTGCCGCCCTTGGATGCCACGTTTACCGCGGTGAGGTTGGCCACGCCGGTGAAGTACCCGGTCGCGTACACGTTGCCGGCCGCGTCCACGGCGACGCCGGCGGCCGCGTCGGCCGCGGCGCCGCCGAGTTGCTTGGCCCAAGCATAATTGCCGTTGCTCGCCAGTTTGCTGACGAAGGCGTCCGGCTGCCCGTTCGGGGCGAACAAAACCTCACTCACGGTGGGACTGGGGTTGAAATCGACGGACCCGGTGAACGAGCCGGCGACGACGACGGAGCCCTGCGCGTCCACGGCGATGCCGGCGGCGACGGAGGTGCCGGAGCCGGTCAACTCTCTGTGCCAGCGTTCGAACCCCTCTTGGGAATTCTTCCAGACGAACGCGGCGTCGCGGCCGGCCCCCGTCGAGATGGGGACGGCGTTGTGGTACTCGGTCGTGCCGGAGATCGAGCCGGTGACGTACGTGGTGTTGGCCGCATCGACGGCGACGGCCCGGCCGACCTGGTCTTCCGGCCCGTGGAACCGCTTGACCCACATAAACTTGCCGGCGGCGTCCAGCTTGTGCAGGAAGCCGTCCCGCCCGCCGGCGCTCGTGTAAATGGAAAACGACGCGGCCGGGTCCGGGTCGAAGTCGGGCGTGCCGGTGTAGGAGCCGGTCGTGTACACGATCCCCTGCGAATCGACGGCCAGCCCGAGGGCCTCGTCGTCGGTCGCGCCGCCGAAGCCGCGCGCCCACATCAACGCCCCGGCGGGCGTGTACTTGGCGACGTAGGCGTCGGACCCGCCGGCGGCGGCGAGCGCGAAGGCGGTGAAGTCCGACGGGTCGAAATCCTGCGCGCCGAAGAACCGGCCGGCGACGTACACGAAGCCGGCCGCGTCGGTGACGAGGGCCGTCGCTTCCGCGTCGAAGTCCGCCTTCACCGTGGCGACGAACCCGAACGGGGCCGCCGCGCCGGTCCCCCCGGCGTCCTGGGCCGCCGCGCCGTTGACGAGCGTAAACGCGGCCGTCAGCCCGGACGTGGAGTGGGCGTCGCTGTCCACGCCGTCGTCCCCGCCGGCGTCCTGGCCGGTGAAACCATACCCTTCGGGCAGCCGGAACTGAACCTGGTAGCCGCTCGGGCTCTCCGGCACGTCGATGAACAGGTACTCGCCGGCCGCGTTGGTGGCGCGGGCGCCGAGGGTCGCGCCGTCGGCGGTGCGCAGTTCGGCGACGGCCCCGGCCATACGCGGCTCGGCCCCGTCGCGGACCCCGTCGCCGTCGTCGTCGTCCCACATGACGCCGGAGATGACCGGCTGCGACAATTTGACGAGAAAGCCGTCGTGCGTGCCGTTGGGCTGCACGACCGGCCCTTCGCCGATCGGGTCGAGGTCGGCGTCGGCGGTGAACTCGCCGGTCGTGTACACGGCCCCGCGGCGGTCGACGGCGATGCCTTTGCCCTCGTCCTGGCCGCCCCCGCCGATTTGGCCGACCCAAGCGAAGTCGCCCGCCGCCGTCCACTTCAAAACGTAAGCGTCCTTGAAACCGTCAGCCGTCCGCACACTCGCGCCCTGCACGCCGGCCGCCGGGTCGAAATCGGGCGCGCCGGCGAAATAGCCGGAGGTGTAAATGCCGCCGTCCGCGTCCACGGCGATGTCCGTGCCGGAGCTCTGGCCGAACGACGTGGCCTTCTGAGCCCACACGTAATGGCCGGCGGCGTTCATCTTCAGGACGAACGCGGTGAACCCGCCGGCGCTGGACAGCAGCGCAGTCTCGCCGCCGCCGTCGAAGTCGGCCGTGCCCAAGACGTCGCCGGTGACGTGGACGTTGCCGGCGGCGTCGAGGGCGACGGCGGTCGGGGTGAGGCCGGACGTTAACGAGTGCTGGCCGACCGCGCGCGCCCACGTCAGGTTGCCGGCCGCGTCGAATTTGGACACGAAGCCGTCCGTGAACTGGGCGGTGCGGTTCAGGGTGGCGGGGCCGGGGTCGAGGTCCACGGTGTTCTCAAACGTCCCGGTGGCGACGGCGTTGCCGGCCGCGTCCACGGCGACGGCCAGCGCCCGGTCGTGTTCGATCCCGCCCCACCGCTTCGCAGTCTGGACGGTGCCCGCGGCGTCCAAGCGGATCATGTAAGCGTCGTCTCCGCCGGCGCTGGTGAGGTTGAACCCGCCGGTCGGGCTGATGTTGGCCGAGCCGCGGAAGTGGCCGACCGTCGCCACGTTGCCGGCGGCGTCCACGGCCACGCCGGTGCCGAAGTCTTCCCCCGTCCCGCCGAACGCCTTGGCCCACATATAGTTGCCGGCCGCGTTCAGTTTGAGAAGGAAGCCGTCCCATACCCCGGCCCCGTCGAGGACGTTGACGCCGGGGCCGGGGTTCACGTCGGCGGACCCGAAGATCGTCCCGGCGACGTGGACGTTGCCGGCGGCGTCCACGGCGATGCCCGTCACGTCGGTCACGTCGATCGCCCCGGCCCACACGAGGGCGCCGGCGGGGGTGTACTTGGCGATGTACCAGTCCGAGTTGCCGGCGCTCGTCAGGTTGGTGACGCCGGGGCCGGGGTCCATGTCCTGGGTGCTGAAGAACGTGCCTGCGGTGTAGACGTTGCCGGCCGCGTCGGTGGCGACGGCCTTCGTCTCCGTCGTGTTGCCGGCCGGGACGGCGACGGCGTACTCGAAGGTGACGGGGTTGACGCGGGCTTCCAGTTCCAGCAACTGGATTCGCGGGCGGGCCGTTCGTGGCCGTTCGTGGCGGGGCATCAAGGCAACTCCGGTCGGCACGGGCGGACGGCCAATCGGACCGGGGGCGGCCGGTCTCGGGGGCGGTCCACGATTCTCGAAGCAATGCGTCGTGGGGTGAACAAGTCAAGCCGCGGCGATCCCCGCGCGAGTCACGGGTAATATACCGACTCCCGCACAATCGTTCGACGGCAGAATTCTGGAAAACCATCTCGCGGGGGGCTTGGACCGGATTCGAGTGTTGACGCAGCGGCAGCGGTCGCATTCCCGTGGGAGAAGCGTCTCGCTTCTCCGAAAACGACGGAGAAGCGAGACGCTTCTCCCACGGCCCGGACGGGTCTCCCCACTTTAAAGACGGGGGAGCAAGCGGGCAGCCACGTCAAGTGCCGCCCGAAGGCCACACACCGAAAGGAGGCTCACTTCCCCGAGATCGCCCACAGGAATTTCTCCCCCCGGAGGAAGAGTGTCTTGCCGACGGCCACCGGGGAGGCGTCCACGCGGTCGCCGAGCTTGTTCACGGCCAGCACCTCGGCCTTGTCGCCGGCCTTCAGCACGACGGTCGTGCCGGCCCGGTCGGTGAAGTAGAGGCGGCCGGCGGCGGCGACCGGGGAGCCGTAGAAGCCGCCGGCGGCCGGCAGGCGTTCGTTGGCCACCAGCGGCTGGCCCGTCTTGGCGTCCAGCACCGTGAGCATCGGCGAGTTGACGCCGGTGAAGTACAGCCGGCCGTCATAGAGCACCGGCGACGGGACGTAAGGCGTGCCCTTGCCGTAGGTCCACAACGGCTTCGCCGGGCCGGCCGCGTCCAGCGGCACGGCGACGGCGGCGGCCCCCTTGTACCCGCTCATCACGTAGGCGACGCCGTCGGCGGCCAGCGGGGACGGGATGGCGTTCACGGTCATGCCGCCGACTTCCCAAATCACCTTCCCGTCGGCGAAATCGTAGGACCGCACCTTGCCTGTGCCGTTGACGATCACCTGCGTCTTGCCGGCGTGTTCGACGACGAACGGCGTGTTCCAACTCGTCTTCTCGTCCCGCTTCGCCTCCCACTTCGTCTTGCCCGTGGCCGCGTCGAGGGCGATCAACTTCGAACCGACTTCCTGGTCCCAGTTCAGCAACAGCGTCTCGCCGTGGATGACGGGCGTGACGGCCTCGCCCCAGCCGAGCCGCGTGTTCAGACGGCCGAGGTCGCGCTCCCAAATTTTCTTCCCGTCCAAGTCGAACGCGAAGACCCCGAACGACCCGAAGGAGACGTAGAGCCGCTTGCCGTCCGTCGTCGGCGAGCCGGCGGCGTAGGAGTGCGTCTCGTGGCGCCCTTCGTGCGGCACCTTCTCGGCGGCGGTGACTTTCCAACGCTCTTTGCCGGTCTCGCGGTCGAAGCTCATCACCTCGAAGCGGAAGAAGTTCGACGGGGCCGTCGTCTTCCGCTCGATGGCGGCGCTGGGCGTCGGCAACTCGTCGGCCTTGGCGACGCGGTCGGTCTCGACGGCCGTGACGACGTACACTTGGTCTCCCCACACGACGGGCGTCGCGCTGCCGCGGCCGGGGACGGCGGCCTTCCACTTGACGTTGGTCGTCGCGTCCCACGTCGTCGGCGGGTTCGCCGCCGACGCCGCGACGCCGTTAGCCGTCGGCCCGCGCCACGACGGCCAGTTGTCGGCCGCCTCCGCCGGAAGCGTAATGAAGCAAGCGGCGAGGAGGAGATAGGTTTTCATCTCGGCATTTTCTCACGGTGTCGCGCCGCAAGCAAGACCTGAACATGACGTGGAGGCAAACACATAATGCATACCGCGACGAACCCGCGTGTAAACGAAGTCCGCCACCGGAATGTCCAGAAAGGCCGAAATACCACACGTGATTTGGCGGACTACTTGGCGGACTACTCCCCACATTCGCATCCCGCCTCAAATCGGCGACCGGTTTTGGTCACCGTGTCACCCGCGGGACGCTGCAACCTGGTGTGAGGTTTCATCAGTCTTTGCCCTTCCCCAGCAGTTCGGCCGCCGGCCGGCCGTTGATCGTCTTCAACGTCTTAATCTCTCGCAGCGCCGGCATGTTGGCCCCGCGGACGGCGTCGAACGAGATTTCCTCCAGCGGGCACAGCCGCAGCGGGGTCAGGTCGTCAATCTCCAGGCCGCGCAGGTCGAGCGACTTCAACGGCATCCCGTGCAGCGGCCACAGGGCCTTCACCTTGGTGGCGCGGAGGTTGAGGGTCTTGATTCCCATGCCGGTCAGCGGCGACAGGTCGTGGACGTGCGTCCCCTCGACGTTGAGTGTTTCGAGCGGCATGCCGCTGACCGGCCACAAGTCGGCGACGGCCGTGTTGCGGAGGCTGAGGGACCGGAGTTTCAGGCTCGACAGCGGCGTCAGGTCCCGCAGGGCGCCGTCGCGGCGGACCGCGTCGCACGCGAAGTCTTCCAGGTCGCGCAGCGCCCGCACGGGCGACAGGTCCTGAATGTGGTCGCCCTTGAAACTCAGCCGCTTGATCGGGCGCGGCTTCCCGTCGGCGCCGACTGGTTTTTCAGTCGCCGGTTCCACGCCGACGGGGGCGCCGTTGTTCAGCAGCTTCAGCCGGGCGTACACTTCGTTCAACTGGCTGTCCGACGGCATCGTCGCCACGCGAGTCTCCCACACCGTGCCGTCTTCCACCGGCGGCGCCATACGGGCGGCGACCCGCGGCAGGGCGAGGCCGACGTACATCAGCAACACGCCGCCGCAGGCCGTCAGGGCGAACGCCCCGAAGACCAGCACGATCGCCACGGCCCAGCCCGACCGGGTGCGGGTGCGGCGGTCGCGGGGTTCGGGCTTCGGCGTGTCTCGGCGGATTTTCGGCCCCCCCGGCCCGACGCCGGCGGCGAGGGCGTCGGCCGCCCCGCGGGCGGTGGCGAAGCGGTCGGCCGGGTCTTTCGCGTGCAGTTTGGCGATCACGTCGCAGAGCCACGCCGGCGTCTCCGGGATCACGTCGCGGATCGGCCGGGGCGTGTCTTCGGCCACGCGGCGCAGGACGGCCAGCGTCGAGTCGGCCCGGAACGGCGGCCGGCCTGTGGCCATCACGTACAGGACGCTGCCCAGGCTGAACAGGTCGGCCCGCTGGTCGAACGGCTTGCCCAGCGCCTGCTCGGGCGCCATGTACATGGGCGTGCCGAGGATCTGGCCGCTCTGCGTCACACTGGCGTCGTCGGCGGTGCGGGCCAGCCCGAAGTCCGTGAGCTTCGCCCGCGACTCCGGGCCGGCTTCCAGAAGAACATTCGCCGGCTTTACGTCCCGGTGGACCAGCCCCATCGCGTGGGCGGCGGCCAGCCCCTCCGCGACTTGGCGGCCCAGCCGACGCACTTCGCCCGCGTCCAGCGGGCCGGTCCGGTCGATGTGCTGTTGCAGCGTCTCGCCGGGGACGTACTCCATCACCAAGTACGGCAGGGGATTTTCTTCGACGGCGTGGACGGCCACGACGTTCTCGTGCCGGACGGCCGCCGCCGCCCGCGCCTCCCGCAAGAACCGCTTCCGCGGCGGCGACGTGGCCGCGAAGGCCGGGGCCAAGACTTTGATGGCGACCATGCGGTGCAGCGTGGTGTCGAAGGCCTTCAGCACGATGCCGAACCCGCCGCGGCCCAAAACTTCCAGCACGTCGTAGTGCCCGAGCCGGCCGAGGTGGCCCGGCTGCGTCGGCGGGGCCAGGAAGTTCAAGTCGTCCGCGTCGGCGTCAACCGTGTCCGCCCCCGGCCGGCGGGCCATCTGCTCGACGGCCGGCACGTCTAGAAATTCGCCCGAGGCGTCCCCGGCCGTCAGCAGGATTTCCACGCGATGCCGCAAGGCCGCGTCGGCCGCGCACGCGGCGTCGAGGTAGCCCGCCCGCCGGGCTGGGTCTTGAATGTCGCGGGCGTTCTGGAAGATGGTTGCTTCGGTCATGGGCCGGCCCCGTGCAGGGAGGGAAGATCGGGTTTCACCATGCCGTGCGAAATCGGGGGCGAAGTCGGCCAAGATTTTTCGGAAATGTCACTTGGCCGCGGCCGTCTCGACCCGCAGCCAAGCGCGGGCGTACTCCCACAGGCGGCCGGCCGAGCGGACGGAAATGCCGAGGGCGTCCGCGGCCTGCTCCGTTGTTAGGCCGGCGAAGTAGCGCAGTTGCACCAACTTCGCCGCGGCCGGGTTGGCCGCCGCCAGCGTGTCGAGGGCCGCGTCCAAGGCAAGCAGGTCTTCCCGCGGCTCCGGGGCTTCAAGGGGAACGTCGGCCGCGTCGTGCCGGGCCAGACCGCCGCCGTGCTTTTGACTCCGCTTACGCCGGGCGGCCTCAACCAGAATGCGCCGCATGGCCTCGGCCGCCGCCCCGAAGAAGTGCCCCCGGCCATTCCACGCCGGCCCCGCGTCCGGCCCGACCAATCGCAAGTACGCCTCGTGGACCAACGCCGTCGGTTCCAGCGTCTGCCCCGGCTTTTCCGCGGCCAGCCGCACGGCGGCGAGTTTCCGCAGTTCGTCGTAAACCGCCGGCAACAACGCGGCCTGGGCCGCCGGGTCGCCGGCCGCGGCCGTCTCGATCAACCGCGTGATGTCGGCCATCGCGTGCCCGCCCCCGAATCGCCCCTTTTCCCGAACCCGGCCGGCCCCTAAAGTATCCGTGTGGAGACGCCCGCCCGGCGTCGGCCAATCTGGGGAATGGTGTAACGGTAGCATATCCGGCTCTGAACCGGCTAGTCATGGTTCGAATCCATGTTCCCCAATCTGTATCTGAAATCTCCGAAACTCACTTTCGCAATTGACAACGCCCCCTCAGCCGGGCAAAATCGGGCGTAGTCAAACTCTCCCCGAATGCGGCATTGGACGCGCCTCCCGACGCGACTCCCTCCCTGCCAATTTCGTTCTTCCGCCGGCAACCGCATTCCCGCCCGTCGCCCGGACAGGTTGGCCTATGATTCCCCTGCATTCGACTGACCCCGGCCCGAGCGTCGGCCGTCGCGAGTTTCTTTGTGCCACCGGCCTCGGGGCCTTGGCCGCCCTCTGCTCGGACTTGCAACTCGCCGCCGCGACGCCGCCGGTCCCCGGCAAGGGGAAGGCCAAGTCCGTCATCATGATCTACAACTGCGGCGCCCCCAGCCACACCGACCTGTGGGACATGAAGCCGGACGCCCCGGCCGAGGTGCGCGGCCTGTTCAAGCCGGTCGCCACCAACGTGCCGGGGGTTCAGATTTCCGAACTCATGCCGCACATGGCCCGGCACGCGGACAAGTTCGCCATTGTGCGGTCGGTGCACCACGGCCACGCCAGCCACAACGGCGGAATGCACTGGTCCATCGTCGGCCGGCCGTACGCGAAAGACAGCACACTCATCAACCCGACCCGCGTTGACTTGCCGAGCTTCGGCACGCTGGTCGGGTGGCTGGCCCGCCGGGACGGGTACGCCGGGCCGTTGCCGCCGTACGTCATCACGCCGGAGCCGTCGTGCGACTCGCTGGTGTACATCACGCCCGGCCAATTCGGCGGCTGCCTCGGGGCCAAGTACGACCCGCTGGTGTTGAACGCCAACCCCAACGCCGCGAACTTCCGGCTGCCGAACGTGAGCCTTGACCCGGACATGCCCCCCGCCCGCATCGGCGACCGCCGGTCGCTGTTGGGCCGGTTGGAGGCGCGCGCAGCGGCCGGCGCCGAGCACGCCCTGAATCAAGACAAGGCGTTCTCGATGATCTCGTCGCCGGCCGTGCAAAAGGCGTTCGACTTGTCGCACGAACCGGCCCGCGTCCGCGACCGCTACGGCCGCCACCGCTGGGGCCAGTCGCACCTGTTGGCCCGGCGCCTCGTGGAGGCCGGCGTCAAGTTCGTCTCGACCATGAACGGCGTCAGCATCGTCTGGGACACGCACAAAGACAACTTCAACCGGATGAAGACGCAACTCGTCCCGCCGATGGAACTGGCCTTTTCCGCGTTGCTCGAAGACCTCGCCGACCGCGGCCTGCTGGACACGACGCTCGTCGTGTGGATGAGCGACTTCGGCCGCACCCCGGTCATCAACGCCGACGCCGGCCGCGACCACTGGCCGGCGTGCTACTCCGTGGTCCTGGCCGGCGGCGGCATCCGCGGCGGCCAAATCGTCGGCCAGTCCGACAAGACCGGGGCCTTCCCCAAGACCCACCCCGTCTCCCCCGCCGACATCCACGCGACCGTGTTCGAAGCCTTAGGCTACGACCCGCAACAAACCCACTACGTGACCGCCGAAGGCCGACCGTACCCGTTGTCGGAGGGGGAGGCCATCCGGCGGTTGCTGTAACGGCCAATGCACGTATGAAGTAGGATTTGAAATCGTCAGAGCGGACGAGAGCGATACCCAGCCAAGTCTTCCCGACTGATTTGATCGGCGGGCACGAGGTCGTAGTGCTTCTCGTCCGCGATCTTCACCGCCTCGCCGTCGAAGGCCAGTTCAAACATGGCGATCCGGCTGTGCGAATCAACTGACCACACTCATGCACCAAGCCCACGCATGTCGTCAACTGGCCG
>Ga0136633_1003510_pt1 | contig 10286 bp, 10 predicted proteins | sample AntDrymeUQ832206_2_FD_105494 | JGI IMG/M metagenome (GOLD analysis project Ga0136633, IMG submission 105494) | Polar desert sand microbial communities from Dry Valleys, Antarctica - metaG UQ83 (22.06) | ecosystem: Environmental > Terrestrial > Soil > Desert | place: Antarctica: Dry Valley...
CTGCCGTTGCCATTGCCGCTGATGCCGTTGGCGCCGTTGGCGTTGGAGCCGGGGTTCTCGACCTCGGCGACCAGGGCGGCGAGAGTTCCCGACAGCGCATCGATCTGATGCTCGTTCAGCTCAGCGCCGTCTTTTAGCGTCGGACGGTCCTCGGCGAGGACCCGCTCGAGACCGAGCAGGAGGGAGAAGTCTCGGCGCCACTCGGCAGAAGGGTCCTCGGCGCCGTCTTCGAGCTCGCGCAGGGCGGCGTCGAGGGCGAGCCGCCGCGCGGTCTTCGGGGCGAGCGCGTCGAGCTCCTCGCCTTCGAGCAGGATCGGCTCCCGCGTGAACTCGGCTGCGCGTTCGAGATCGGCGCTGGTTAGCGCTTCGGCCGCATCGGCGGCAGGTAAAGAGGTCTTTGGCATAAGCCTGTTGCGTCTCGCGCCGTTGATCCAAGCCGGATCCCATGGCGCAGTAGTCTCGGAAGCCGACGGTTCGGGGCGTTGTGCCCCTGCTTCGACTCCCCCGCTGGCCCTATTCCCCAATGGGCCGAGTCCCATTATGCCACCAAGCGCCCCTGTCATGACTGCAGCCGGGAAAACCGCACGGATTCTCGTCGCCGGTCTGCTCGCCGTTGGCGCCGTCGCCGTGGCGGCCTGTGGCTCCGAGGAGGAGAGCGATCGATCCGCCGAGACACCGGTGGTCGTCGGTGCCTCGGGGGAGCTGGCGAGCCTCTACGAGCGCGGCGGCGGCCTCCTCGACGAAGGCGTCGACGGCTACCGCGAGCAGATCGCGGCGCTCGAGGGGGAGGGTGCGGTGGTCAACATCTGGGCCTCCTGGTGCGGCCCATGCCGCGAGGAGTTCCCCTACTTCAGCGATCTGGCGGTCGAGCGGGGCGACGAGGTCGCCTTCATCGGCGTCAATTCCTTCGACAGCGACGACGCCGCGAGCACTTTCCTGACGAGCTCGCCGCTGCCGTATCCGAGCTTCTTCGATCCCGACGAGGAGATCCGCAACGAGATCGCGCCCGGCGGCGGCGGCGGCCTGCCGGCGACCGTCTTCTACGACGCCTCCGGCGAGATCACCTACGTGAAGTACGGCCCCTACGAGGACGAGACAGCCCTGGCGGCCGACGTCGAGCGCTACGCCCTCGGCTCGGCGTAAGCGCCGCCTGCATCCGCCAAGGCGCATAATCAGGACATAGTGATTTCGCGCACGCTCGCAGCCTCCGACGCCCCGCTCGACATCGAGGCGCTCGACTTCTTGGTCGATCCCAACCTCGCCTTCCTGCTCCTGCTCGTCGGGATCGCCGGGATCGCGATCGAGGCATTCGCGCCCGGCGGCCTCTTGCCTGGCCTGATCGGCGTCGTCGCCTTCGCCGCCGGCGTCCTCGGCGCCTCGGAGCTGACCGTCGAGGCGATCGGCGTCATTCTGCTGCTCGCCGGGGCCGCGTTGATCGTCGCCGAAGCCTTCCTACCGAGCGGGATCGCAGGGGCCTTCGGGGTCGCCGCCCTCTCGGTCTCGGGGCTGACCATCTTCGACACCTCCGAAGGCGATCCCGGGGTCGAGCCGATCGTCGTGATCGCGACCGCGGTGATCGTCGGCGGCCTCAGCGCCTTCGTGATCCAGCGCGTGATCGCGGCGCGGCGCAACCCGATCCTGACCGGGGAGGAGGAGCTGCCGGGTCGAACCGGAGATGTCCGCCTTGCGCTCGATCCAATCGGCCAGGTCTTCGTCGAGGGCGCGCTCTGGCGGGCACGCCCTGCCGCGGGTGACGGCCCGCTCGGGGTCGGCGCTAGAGTCCGGGTCGAGTCCGTGGAAGGGCTCACGCTGTTGGTCAGCCCGATCGAGACGGCACAGGCGTCCGGCGCGGCAAGCGACATCGAAGGAGATCGTTGATGGAAGTAGCCGGAGCAATCATCGGGGCAGCGGTCCTTCTCGGGCTGATCCTCCTCGCCGCATCGATCCGCGTCCTCCGCGAGTACGAGCGCGGTGTCGTCTTCCGGCTCGGTCGCCTGATCGCCGCCAAGGGCCCGGGCCTGATCTTCCTGATTCCCGTGATCGATCAGATGGTCCGCGTCGACTTGCGGACGATCACCCTCAACGTGCCTCCCCAGGAGGTGATCACCCGCGACAACGTCACCGTCCGCGTCACCGCCGTCGCCTACTTCCGCGTCATCGATCCGAGGCTTGCGATCACCGAGGTCGAGAACTTCCTCCGCGCCACCTCCGAGATCTCGCAGACGACCCTGCGCTCCGTTCTCGGCAAGGCCGAGCTCGACGGCCTCCTGACCGAGCGCGAGCGGCTCAACCAGGAGCTTCAGCAGATCATCGACGAGCAAACCGAGCCTTGGGGAGTCAAGGTCAGCGTCGTCGAGGTCAAGGACGTCGAGCTGCCGCCGGAGATGCAACGCGCGATCGCCCGCCAGGCCGAGGCCGAGCGCGAGCGGCGCGCCAAGGTGATCGCCGCCGACGGCGAGTTCCAGGCATCGGCCAAGCTCTCGCAGGCCGCCGACGTGATCAGCCAGAACCCGGCCACCCTGCAGCTCCGCTACCTGCAGACGCTGCTGGAGATGGGCGTCAACCAGAACTCGACGATCGTCTTCCCGATCCCGATCGAGTTCCTCAAGGCCTTCGGTGGCTTCGAGACGCCGGAAAGAGGCCAGAAGCCGCCCGCCGCGCCGGTTGCGAATCCCGATCCCGACGATCTGCCGCCGGTCGAAGAGCCGCCACCCGCCGAAATCCCGCCGCCGCCCGGCGGCTGAGCCGAGACCCGCCGCCGTCGCGACCACCTCGGTGAGCGCTGCCGAGATCCGCGTCGATCAGCTGACCGGGCTGCGGACGATCCTCGCCTCCCAGCGGGCCGAGCGGCCGGGCGCGCTGAGCGTCGCCGAGGTCCCCGGCGATCCAGCCGACGAGGCGGACTGTCCCTTCTGCGAAGGCCACGAGGATCGGACGCCGCCGGAGCTCTGGGCGGCGCGCTCCGGCGGCAGCGCCCCCGACTCCCCGGGCTGGGAGCAGCGATCTGTGCCCAACCCCTACCCGGTCCTCGTTCAGGCTCAGAGCCAGCCGAGCCAGGCGGAGTCCCCGCGCGGTGAGCTCGGGCTGAGCAGCGCCGCCGATCCGCTGCTCGCTTCGGCGCGGACCGCCTCCCCGGATCTGTTCGGATCCTCTCCGGCGAGCGGTAGCCACGAGGTGATCGTCAACTGTCCCCGCCACGTCGTCGGCCTGGGAGAGCTGAGCGGAGAGGAGATGGCCGGCGCGCTCTCGGCCTGGCGGCAGCGGGTCGCCGCCCACGCCGAGGCTGCCTCATACGTCCAACTGATCGTCAACGCCGGCTCCGAGGCCGGCGCCTCGGTCGCTCACACCCATGCACAGCTGTACGCGCTGCCGTTCGTACCGGCCCGGGTCGCCCGCGAGCGCGAGCGCTTCAGCTCCTACCACGAGCGCACCGCCGGTGGGCAGCTGCTCAGCGACATCGCCGTCGAGGAGATTCGCCGCGGCGAGCGCCTCGTCGCAGTCGATGAGGAGGCGATCCTGCTCTGCCCTTGGGCCTCGCCGAGCCCCTACACGATGTGGCTTCTGCCGCGGACGCCGGAGCCCCGCTTCGACCGCGATGAGCGTGGTGCCGCCCTCCTCGCCCGTGCGCTCGGGGCACTGGCGGGGGCGCTCGGCTGCGTTCCCCAGGTCAACCTCTGGGTACGAACTGCTCCTCGGGCGACCGAGCAGTTCCACTGGCGGATTGAGATCGCACCGCGAGTCGGCATCAAGGCGGGCTTCGAGCTCAGCACCGGCGTGGAGGTCAACACGCTCGCTCCTGAGGCGGCCGCCGAGCGACTACGTGCAGCGCTCTAGAGCGAGCGCAGGGTCACCGGAAGCCGAGGATTGGGACATCCCTCGCCGGGTACTCGAACCCGCCTAGACTTCCGCCGCATGACGCCACCGATTGCCCGCCCCTTCCCTCGCTTCATCGCCGACACCTCCCGGGAGAAGCGCCCCTACGGTCGCTGGGAGGAGCAGCTGAAGGAGGCCTTCCTTGCGGCTTGCTCGAAGCTCGCCGCCGAAGCCGGCACCGAGCTCGACCTCGAGGCGTTGCGCTTCTATCCCGAGCGCTCCTGGGGGAGGCGGACCTTCGTGCCCGTGGTCGGCCGTGGCTCAGGCGAGGGCTCCGGGACCGAATTCTACGGCCACCTCTCCTTCGACCGCGACAGCGACGGGGAGCCGGGCGAGCTGCGTGTCGAGGCCGACTTCACCGACGTCACCGCCGACGACAACCCCGATTGGAAGTTGGATCTCAACGACGATGTCGTCGGCCAATGGCAGGCCGATGGCTCCCGGGGCGGCGATGTGACCCTGATCTGGGGGACGCCGCTGGTCCGGGGCGCGATCGCCGTCACCGCCGAGCTCGACGGTGACGTGATCGATCAGGCCGCCGTCAACGACGGGCGCTTCAGCCTGATGGCCGTTGACGCCGTCCACGGCTTCGGCGACGACCTCTTCCTCGAAGTCGTCCTCTGGGACCGCAGTCTCAACACGATCGCCTCCGAGAGCCTTTACGAGGCCGGCGAGGAGGATCCGGAAGAGGACGAAGTCGAGCCGTAGGCCGCCAGCGGCGATTACCGGGTGGCCGCCGGGGAGGGGGATTGGGTACTCCTCCGCTCCCGCGAGTAGGCAAGTGCCTGGCCGACGACGGCGGCGATCGGGATCGCGATGATCGCGCCGAGGATCCCGGCGAGCACCGCTCCGGCCGTGATCGCGACCAGGATCGCGAGCGGGTGTAGGTCCACGGACTGGCCGACGACGAGCGGATAGAGCAGGTCTCCCTCGATCTGCTGGACGACGATGACGATCACGACGACGATTATCGCCACCCCGACTCCGTTGGAGACGAGCGCGACCAGGGCCGCGATCAACCCCGCCGCGAAGGCGCCGGCAAAGGGGATAAAGGCGCCGAAGAAGGTGAGGATCGCGAGCGGCAAGGCGGCCGGGACGCCGAGGATGACCAAGGCGACCCCGATCAGAACCGCGTCGAAGGTCGCGACGATCGAAACCCCGCGCAGGTAGCGGCCGACGACTCCCCAGCAGCGCTCGCCAAGCTCGATCATCGGCTCGCGCACCTTCGGGGAGAAGAGGCCGACGATCCAGCGCCAGATCATCTCGCCGTCGCGGATCAGAAAGAACGAGGCGATTAACCCGAGCAGGGCTGCGCCGACGAGCTCGAGCGCGACCAGCGCACCTGAGAAGAAGCCACTGGCGATCCCGCCGCTGTTCTCACCGAGCTGCTCGACGCCGCGATCGACGTAGTCGTCGATCTCCTGCTGAGTGAGGTCGAGCGGACCCTGGGTAAGCCAGCGGGTGGCGTCGGCGATGCCTGTCTCCAGCGAGTTGCCGAGGTCCCCGAGCTGGCTGATGAAGGCCGGCACGATCAGCGCCCAAATGCCGGCAAGGGCAACCAGCGCCGCGAGCATCGTCAGAGCTGTGGCAAAGCTCGGCGGCAGCCGCGTTCGATCGATCAGCATCCGGGTCGGTGGCGCCAGCAGCGCGGTCAGAAAGAGCGCGAAGACGGCGACGATGACCAACGTTCGTAGCTGAACGAGCAGCCAGATGACCGCGACCACGGCAGCCGCGACCACGAGCAACCGCCACGCATAACCCGCCGCACGGTCGAGGCCGCGGGTTGTGAAGGAGGGAGGCTTGGTTGGAGGAGTCTGCACGTGGTGGATTCAATACCCCGCGTCGGCGTCGATAACTACCGCCGCCGCATCGAGAGACGGGAGTGGAATCTGCGCTGAGATCGATGTTGATGTTGCTGTGTCTGACCTACTCGATCTCGACCTCCGGCAGGGAGCCTCGGAGCCTGGCAGCGAGGACTCGCCGCCCGGCATTGCTGCTTAACGATCCGGCCGCGCCCCTCGACGTCGGAAAAGATCGAGACCTAGCCCTAGACATCGACCCGAGAGGCCGGGCGCGTTGAAGCGCCCCGGCCTCTCGGAGGATCGAGAACTACTTGACGACTACGTCCTTGGAAACGGCCTTCTTGCAGACGTGGCGGTGCTTCGTGGTCTTGCGAAGCACCTTCTTCGGGGTTTGCGCGAAGTAGGTCCCGAGGATTGCCCCCGCGGGCTGGATCGCCCATGCGCCCGAGAGGTCGGTGAGATCGCTCCCGACGATCGGAGTAGTTCCGTCGGCCGCCCGGAACCGCAGGTTAACCGTCCGGTTCTTCTCGCAGCGAACCTTCTGGGAACTGACTGTGCCGTCGAAGTTGCCCTCGGTCGAACCGTTCTTGTCGGGCTTATTGAACTTTGCGCTGACCGTGGTGTCGAACCTGATCTTGTGCGCGGACGCTCCGGCGACGAAGACGAAGCTCATGAGAGCTGCCATCGCCAGCACAACTGTTGCTATCCGTTTCAAGGTTGGCTCCTCTTGGTTGGGTTGTCTTACTCACCTACCCGAGGCATCCGCGAGCAAACAAGGCGCGATCAGCGCCGGACCGCGCCCCGGACACCCCTACGCGGGAGCGTTCTTCTTGGCCCAACTGACGAGTTCGATCGGGCGCTTGATTGGGCAGAATCGAGCCCGAGCCGGTCCTCGGCGTGCCGAGATGGACACCAGAGATACCCTGGAACCGGCTCCACGAGCCACTAGCCCCGATAGCTCAGCTGGATAGAGCGACTCCCTCCTAAGGAGTAGGCCGCAAGTTCGAATCTTGCTCGGGGCATCTCGCGCCGCAGCGAACTGGACCGCGCTCGCTTCGGCGATCGCGGCCATTCCGCAATGATGGGGCCATGCTCTCTCGATCGCCCCTTGCCGCCCTCGCAGTTGTCGCCGCCCTCGCCCTCGGTGCCTGCGGCGAGAAGGACGAGCCGCCCGAGATCTTCGCCGGCTCCGACGAGCCCGAGACCACGACGACGGCTCCGACTACGACGACCGCCGAGGAACCCGGCGAGGTCGAGGAGCCCACTGAGCCGGTCGACGAGGAGACTGCCGACCCGCTGCCGCCACTGCCCAGCGGCTGGACCGCGGAGAGCAACGCCGAGGGTGGCTTCGAGATCGGCGTTCCGCCCGGTTGGACCGCCGAGGAGGATGGCGTCCGCAGCTTCTACACCTCGCCCGACGATCTGATCGCCGTCACCGTCTCGGCCGATCGCACCGCGGGTGCCCTCGAGCTCCCGATCGACGAGTTCGCGCTTCGCACCTCCGAGGCGCTCGGCGGCTCGACCCAGGGCCCGCAGCGCTACAAGGATCTCGTCGTCGGCCGCGCCGTCCCTTTCGAGCACGCCTACGAAGCTTCGGCGGTCCGCTCGAAGGGCAACCCGGTCGCCTCCGGGATCCTCGAGAAGGCGCTGGTCGCGGTGATCAAGCGCGAGGACTTCGCCGTCTACGTGGTCATCGTCCGCCAGAACGCCGAGCGCGAGTCGAAGTTCGCCGACCGCGACACGATCAAAGAGCTGATCCGCAGCCTGCGCGGTCGCCCGCCGGCTTAGTCGACCCCCGCTCAGCGCCGGTCCGGGCGGTCCGGGTAGACGTCGTCGATCGTGGCCAGGGCCTCATACGGCGCTCCACCCGCGGCCTCGATTGCCTCGCCGCCTCCGGCGAGCCGATCGAGGACGCTGACCGTGCCGACGATCTCGAGGCCCTCTTCCCGGATCCGCTCGATCGCCTGCACGGTGGAGCCGCCGGTCGTGACCACGTCCTCGACGACCAGGACCTTCGTGCCCGAGGCCAGTAGCGGGCCCTCGACCCAGCGCTGCAGCCCGTGCTCCTTCTTCTCCTTGCGGACGAAGAACGCGAGCAGCTGCTCGCCGCCGGGCCCGGCCAGAGCGGCGCTGGCGATCGGGTCGGCGCCCATCGTCATCCCGCCGACCGCCGCGGCCCCTCGCTCGGTCGCGATCCCCGCGACCAGCTCCGCCAGCGCCCCGAACGTGGGCTGGCGGAGGATCGCCCGCTTCGCATCGACGTAGTAGTAGGCCTTCTTGCCGCTGGTCAAGGTGACCTCGCCGATCACCAGCGCGTGCGCCCGCAGCTCGGCGATCAGGGTCTCCCGAGCTAGATCACTCAACGCCATCACTCAACGCCATCACTCAACGCGCCCCAACGCCGGGAGCGGCTAGTTGTAGACCCAGATTGGCATCCCGATGTCGATCCAGTTGTAGATGTGGACCGAGTCCGGGATCGGGTTGCGAAGGCAACCGTGGCTGGCCGGGCCCGTCGGTACCGACGGGTAGCCGTGGGTGGCGTAGCCGCCCTGGTAGTAGACCGAGAAGTACATGCCGACGTTGTTGAAGCCGGGCTCCTTGCGGTAGAAGTGGAACTTCCCGGGGATCGTCGGGGTCGCCGGCGCGCCGGAGGAGATGTGGTAGATCTCCTCGGCCCTGTCGCCGTCGACGAGGACCATGATCTGGCGTGAGAGGTCGGCCTCGACGTGGCGCCCATCCTCGGGGTGCTTGACGTTGAAGCCGCTCTTGCCGGCCGCCACCGCCTTGAAGATGTCGGCGGTCGCATCGGTGACTCGTGACATGTCGTTGACCTTGCGGTAGGCGAGCACCGCGCGCTGGGTCGGGCCGTTGTAGCTCTCCCCGGTCCCGGGCACGTAGCCGACCTTGCGAAGCGCGTTGTTGAACAGCCGGACGTCGCTGTTGGCCTGGCCGGGATCGAGGTCGGGATAGCGAATCTGGAAGTTCTTCGTGCGGCCCTTGCTGCCGGTCAGAAGCTTGGTCGGGTTGTGGACCGCCTGGACGCTGTAGCGGCCGGGTTGGAGGAGCTTGTCGCTGAAGGTGAACTCGCCGACGCTCTTCTTCTTGTTCGGATCGACGGTGACGTTCTTGCGGTCGATCGCCTTGCCGCCGCGGTAGAGGACCAGGCCGACCCGCTCGCCCTTGACGAAGGGACGCAGCGTCCCGAGCACCTTGACGGACTCGCCGACCGGCAGCTTGCCGCTGCGAAGGCCTTTGATTCGAAGGCTGATCTCCGATTTCTGGGCGCCGTCGGTGGTGTCGGGCGCGTCGGGATCGGGGTCGGCGGGGGGCGTTTCGTCCTTGCCGTCCCCCTTGCCGCCGGCGCCATTGCCGTCGGCCGGCGCCGCGGCCTCAACCGGGACGGAGGCCCCCTCGACCGGCTCCTGCGCCAGCGCCGTCGCGGCGAAGAGGCTGCTCATGAAGAGGGTGAAAGCGGCGAGGAATGCGTTGCGTGAGGTACCCATGTGAATCGAGATTCTAGGGGTGAACCGCGTGCCCTGCGACTGCAATGCTCAAATCACCTCGGTGACGAGCAGCGTGTAGGCGATCGCGTTGTTGATCGTGTGCGCGATCAGCGGGGTCCAAAGGGATCCCGAGCGCTCATAGAGCCAGGCAAGGACCAGCCCGAAGACGGTCAGCTGGACGACGACTCCGATGTTCCCACCGGTCAGATGGAGCGAACCCCAGATCGCCGAGGAGACGATCGCGGCCGCCCAGAAGGGAACGCTGTTGCGGAGCCCGCCGAAGATGAAGCCGCGGAAGAAGATCTCCTCCGAGAGCGGCGCTGCGATCACGATCAGGATCCCGGCGATGATGATCGCCAGCGTGCCGCTGACGTCGTCGAGCTCGCGCGCGATCCCATCCTGCTCCGGCTGAAGCAGCGGCGCGATCGCCGCGGCAAGGAGCAGGTAGGCACCCCAGCCCAGCACCGCCAGGCGGATCACGTGCCCGTCGATCCCGGCGATCCCGAGGCGGGCGACGGCGCTGCGGCTGCCCCGGTCCTCAGGTCTCTCGCCCCCTCCGCCGCGGCCGGCGAAGAAGACGGCGGTCCCGATCAGCGCCAGCGCGAAGACGGCCTGTGCGGCGGCGGTCCCGGCCTGCGTCTCAAGCGTCGGGTCGAAGGCTCCGACGACGATCGTCCCGACCAGGATCAGTCCGAGCGCGGTGACGATCCCGAGCCCGACCGTCGCCACGTTCCAAGTTGCGGGCACGCCGTCCTCCCGGTCGCTGCTGCCCTGCGGCTCGGGGGAGCCTGAAGTGGGAGGGCTTGCGCTCGTCTCCAGCCCTCCGACCCCGCCAGGTGCCGCTGTCGCCGCCGTGAACCCGAAATTCTTCGCCTCGATTGCCTCTGGCACGACGATCGTCTTCGCGGCGCGGTCGCCGAGGCGGCGACCGTCACGCCCGATCAGGATCGGCCCGATCGCGAAGACGTCAACGAGGCGGAGCAGGTTGCGGATCGAGGAGGCGTTCCAGCTGAGCTTGCCGCCGTTGGCGTCGAGGACGCGGATCCCGAGCATGTTCTTGCCGATCGTCTGCCCCCAGCGCCACTCTGCGATCGCGAAGTAGTTAAAG
>Ga0136633_1003511_pt1 | contig 10285 bp, 10 predicted proteins | sample AntDrymeUQ832206_2_FD_105494 | JGI IMG/M metagenome (GOLD analysis project Ga0136633, IMG submission 105494) | Polar desert sand microbial communities from Dry Valleys, Antarctica - metaG UQ83 (22.06) | ecosystem: Environmental > Terrestrial > Soil > Desert | place: Antarctica: Dry Valley...
ACCGCACAACGTGGCACAACCATCTCGGCAACCAGTCGATCGATCCGCTGCGCATCTACTCGCCGGAATCGATCGACCACGTCGTGCAGGTCGTCCGGGCGGCGGAGGAGGCCGGCGTCACCGCGCGCGCAGTCGGGTCGGGGCACTCGTGGTCGGACGTCGCGCTGACCGAGGGCTTCCTGATGAAGACGGACCGCCTGGCGCGCGTGCCGGCGCCCGAGCCGGACTTCCTCACGCCGGCTTGGCAGTCGCGCAGCGTCGTGCGCGCCGAGGCCGGGATCCGCATCAAGGAGATCAACGCGTACCTCGACGCGGCGGGCCTCGCGCTGCAGCAGATGGGCGGCTATGACCACCAGACGATCGCGGGCGTGACGTCGACCTCGACGCACGGGTCGGGTACGGGCTTCGGCCCGCTCAACGACTACGTCCACTCGCTGGACATGGTCGTCTCGGGCGGGCGCGTGATGCGCGTCGAGCGCGCCGGCGGGCCGACGAGCCGTGCCGCGTACGAGGCCCACCACGGCGACCGGCGCGAGCTGATCCAGGACGATGCCGTGTTCGACGCGGTCAGCGTCGGCATGGGCTGCATGGGCGTGATCTGCACGGCGCTGGTCGAGGTCGAGCCGAAGTTCTGGCTGCGCGAGGTGCGCGAGATGCATCCGTGGGCGAAGGTCCGCGCCGACCTCGAGGACGGCGCGGTGCTGCGCGACAACGAGCATTACGAGCTCGTCTTCAGCCCGTACCGGCGCAAGCACGAGTACCCGTGCCTCGTGACGACGCGCAACCGCACCGCCGACCCGCGCTGCCGCCCGTGGGACAAGCGCATGCGCAACTGGCTCGTCGAGCTGCTGGCGAGGTTGCCGCTGACCTCGCAGCTGCTGAACCTCGTCCTGCACCTCAAGCCCGACCTCGCGCCGGTCCTGCTGGAGACCGCGATGAAGGCGCTCGTCAAGCAGCAGTACGACGAGCTGAGCTACAACGTCTTCAACATCGGCAGCGCGAACCTCGTGCCCGCCTACTCGTCGGAGATCGGGATCCCGATGGACGGCCGTCACATCGAGGCGGTCGAGCGCGTGCTGCAGGTCGCCGATCGCCACCGGCGACTCGGCGACGTCTACCAGAGCTCGCCGATCGCGCTGCGCTTCGTCAAGGCGTCGCCCGCATATGCGTCGATGATGCACGGCGCCGACACGATGATGATCGAGCTGATCCAGCTGCGCGGCAACGAGGGCGGCTACGAGATGCTCGGCGCCTACGAGGACGCGCTGTACGCCCTCGGCGGGCGCCCGCACTGGGGGCAGGTCAACACGCTGACCGGCAGCCACGGGCTCGTCGCGTCGATGTACCCGCGCTACGAGGACTGGCAGGCCGTCCACCGGCAGATGAACGCGACGGGCGTCTTCGACAGCCCGTTCTCCAAGCGTGTCGGCATCACCGCCGACCGCTTCCGGCCATAGCGCCGATGCCGCGGCAGGCGGCCGGCGCGATACGGCCGCGGTGCTGGCGGAGCGCCGGCGCACGACCTCGTCGCACTCCTCGAGTCGCTCTGAACCGGGCGTCCAGGCACTGAGCCGGTATGGCACCCTCAAGGCGGATGCCGGCGCGTAAGACGATCGACGAGATGCTGACCGAGGCTCGGTCCGGCCTGCGCCGGCTCGGTCCGGTCGAGGCGCAGGAGGCGGTCGGCGACGATGCGCTGATCATCGACATCCGTCCCGAGTCGCTGCGGGCCGCGGACGGCGTCGTGGCGGGCGCGCTGTGGTTCGAGCGCAACGTGCTCGAGTGGCGCTGCGACCCGTCGTGCGAGGCGCGCGACGAGCGCGTCGGCGGCCTCGACCGGCGGCTGATCGTGATGTGCGACGAGGGCTACACGTCGAGCCTCGCTGCGGCGGCGCTGCAGGAGCTCGGCTTCGACCGCGCCACCGACCTCGACGGCGGGTTTCAGGCCTGGCGCGCGGCGGGTCTGCCGGTCGACCCGGCCGGGACGTGACGGCTCGCTCGGCAACCCCGAGCGCGATGCGCGCGTTCGACCCGCGGCGCGTCGCCGAGCTCGAGTGCGCGATGTGGGCCGCCTATTACCGGCGCGAGTGGTGGCGGCTGCTGCGTGCGGCGATCGCGCTCGTACGCCACGCGTTCGGACTGCCGTGGCCGGCAGCGCTGCTCGGCGCGTGGTGGCTGCTGGACGCCAACCGCCGGTGGGCGCCCGCGCACAACGACGCGGACGGCGCCCGCCGAGCGATGCAGCGCTTCTACGCGCTGGTCGCGGCGCGTCACCGCGAGTCGTTCGACGCGACCCGCGCGGCTGCGCTGGACGTCGAGTGGTGGCGTGTGCATCGTGCAGAGAAGCTGCGGCCGGACGCCGATCGCGTGCTCGCCGACGCGGTCGGCGCGCTGTATGCCCACGTGTACCGCGTCGTGCCACACGACGTGCTGCCCGCCGCCGAGCAGCGAGTGCTCGCGATGCGCCTGTCGGATGCCTGGGTCGCCGACGGCTGCCGGCATGCGAGCCCGCTGCTCGAGGCCGAGAGGGCCGCGCTCGTGCGCTCCTACGCGGCGCTGCTCGCCGCCGTCCATGTCTAGACCATCGCGCGGTGCGTCGCCTCGCCGCCGCCTGTGCTCGTCCTGATTGCGTGCGGCAGCAGCGCCAGGAGCACGTCGAAGCACTCGCGCACGGCCTTGGGATTGCCGGGCAGGTTGATGACGAGCGTCGTGCCGAGCTGGCCGGCGACAGCGCGCGAGAGGTAGGACAGGGGCTGGATCTTCGCGGTCTCCGCGCGCATCGCCTCGGCGAGGCCCGGCGCCTGACGGTCGATCACCGACAGCGTCGCCTCGGGCGTGACGTCGCGCGGGGCGAGACCCGTGCCGCCGGAGGTGATGACGAGCTCGGCGCGGCCCGCGAGCTCGGTGATCGCCGCCGCGATCTCGTCGAACTCGTCTGCGACGAGGCGCTTCGCGACGATCTCGAAGCCGGCGCCGGCGAGGATCTCGGCCATCATCTGCGTTGTCGTGTCGGCGCGGCTGCCGGCCGAGCGCGTGTCGGAGATCGTCAGGATCGCGGCGGTCGCCATCAGGTCGCCCGAGGCCCGATCCGCGCCGCGGCGAGGGGTCGTAGCATCACGCGGATGGACGTTACCGTGAGACTGTTCGCGAGCCTGCGCGAGCACGCCGGGAGCGGCACGTTGTCGCTGTCGCTGGCCGACGGCGCGACCGTCGCCGACGCGGTCGCGGAGCTGCGCGGCGGGGCGCTCGCCGGGCTGCCGGAGAACGCGCCGTTCGTGACCGCGGTCGCGCGCGAGTACGTCAAGCCCGACCACGCGCTCACGGCCGGCGACGAGCTCGCGCTCGTGCCGCCGGTCAGCGGCGGCGACGGCGGCCCGGTGCGGCTGGCGGACGTCGTCGAGGAGACGATCGACGTCGAGGCCGTGCGAAGCAGCGTCGCCGACCCCGCGACCGGCGCGACGGTCGTCTTCATGGGCACGACGCGCGACGTGCCGAGCCTCGAGTACGAGGCCTACGTCGACATGGCGCGCGAGCAGATCGCCGCGCTCGCCGCGCGCGTGGTGCAGGAGCACGGCTGCGTCGCCGTCGCCTGCGTGCACCGCGTCGGGGTCGTGCCGCTCGGCGACCCGAGCGTCGTCGTCGCCGCGTCGGCCGCGCATCGCGCCGAGGCGTTCGACGGCGCCCGCGCGCTGCTGGACGCCGTCAAGGCGCAGGCGCCGATCTGGAAGAAGGAGCACTACGAGGACGGCGACGCGGCCTGGGTCGAGGGGACGTTGCCGCAGGCCTGACGGCGCCGGGCCGAAGTCCGGTGCCGGCGATGATCGGCAGGCTGTCGAGCCGAGCCTTACGTTGTGGGCTCTCACGACTCACAACGTCAGCCTCGATCTCCGCGGGCTGCGGCAGCCGGCGTGACGTCGTGGTTTCACGGAACGTCACACTCGGCGCGACGTCGGTCGGCCCGTGAGCAGCTCGAACGTCGCGGCGAAGCGCGACCAAGGGGCGAGAGCGGCGACGGCGACGGCGTCGTCGTAGGTGTCGACGTCGCGCAGGGAGCCGAGCTCGGCGGTGCGTAGGCCGAGCTCGGTCAGGCGCGCGCGCTGGAAGGCGCCGGTGGCGGCGGTGCTCATCGTGACCGCTTCGAAGACGGCGGGGTCGGGCTCGCGCAGGCCGATCGTCCAGTAGCCGCCGTCGGGCGTCGGGCCGATCACCGCGTCGACGCCGGGCTGCGCCAGTCGCTCGAGCGCGTCGCACAGCAGCGCGCGTGTGAGCTGCGGCGTGTCCATGCCGACGAGCAGCAAGGCCTCGCCGACGTCGCGGGTTGCGTTCGCCAGACGCTCGGCGAGCCCGGCGCCGCGCTGCCGCAGGACCTCGAAGCCGGGTGGCAGCCACGCGCCGGGCACGCCGTCGAGCGCGAGCACCCTCCGGTCGGCGGGAGTCGCCGAGACGGCGTGCAGCGTGTCGGCGAGCGCCGACTCCGCGAGCGCCGCGGCCTGCCCATGGTCCAGCGGCGGGCACAGCCGCGTCTTGACCCGGCCCGGCACGGGCGCCTTCGCCATCACCACGAGCGCCGTGGACACGCGCCAGAAGGTAGCGCGGCACCGAGCAAGTGCGACTCGAGCAGCCTGTCGCATGCCATCCTGGGTGCCATGCTCCGCCTGCCCGCGGCCATGGCCGCAGCCTCCTGCGTCCTCGCGCTCGCCGCCTGCGGCGGCAGCGGCGACGCCGACGACGACGCGGGCACGGCGTTCGCGACGCCCGCGACCGCGACCGAGCCGGCGACGACGGGCAGCAGCGCTGCCGCCGCTTCGAGCAGCGTGCGGCTCGCGTCGGTCGGCACGTTCGACACGCCGGTCTACGTGACGGCGCCCCGGGGTGACCGGCGCCGGATCTTCGTCGTCGAGCAGGGTGGAACGATCCGCGTCCTGCGCGCCGGCAAGGCGCGGCCGCGTCCGTTTCTGGACATCCGCTCGAAGGTCACCGCGGGCGGCGAGCAGGGCCTGCTGTCGATGGCGTTCGCGCCCGACTACGCCAAGACGCGGCGCTTCTACGTCAACTACACCGACCGCTCCGGGGTGCAGCGCGTGGTCGAGTACCGCCGCTCGAAGTCCGACGCGGAGCGCGCCGATGCGACCAGCGCGCGCTCCGTGCTGCGCTACGACGGCCTCGAGTCCAACCACAACGGCGGCCTGATCGTCTTCGGACCCGACCGGCTGCTGTACATCGGCACGGGCGACGGCGGCGGCGCGGACGACCAGCACGGCTCGCGCGGCAACGCGCAGGATCTGAGCAACCTCGAGGGCAAGATGCTGCGCATCGACCCGCGGCGCTCCGGCGGGCGGCCGTACGGCGTTCCGTCGAGCAATCCGTTCGTGAGCCGCGCCGGCGCGCGCAGGGAGATCTACTCCTATGGCCTGCGTAACCCGTGGCGCTTCTCCTTCGACCGCTCGACCGGCGACCTGACGATCGGCGACGTCGGGCAGAACGAGGTCGAGGAGATCGACTTCGCGGCCAAGGGCGAGGCCAGCGGCGTCAACTACGGCTGGCGGCCGTTCGAGGGACGGCGCAAGAACTTCGACGAGCCCGCGCCCGGGGCGGTCGCGCCCGTGCTCGAGCTCACGCACGACGCCGGCAACTGCTCGGTCACCGGCGGCTACGTCGTGCGCGACCGCTCGCTGCCGTCGCTCGCGGGGCGCTACGTCTACGGCGACTTCTGCAAGGGCCAGCTGCGCTCGGCCAAGCTCGCGACCGGGTCGGCGAGTGGGGATCGCTCGCTCGGGCTGAACGTCGAGCAGCTGTCGTCCTTCGGCGAGGACGCGTCGGGTCGGGTGTACGTGATCTCGCTCTCCGGGCCCGTGTACCGGCTCGCCGCCGGCTGAGCGTGCCCTGAGCCGCTCGCCGTACGCTGGGGCGCATGACGGATGCGCTGCAGCGCCGTGACATCGCGCTGGTGCCGGCTCGCAACCCCGGCCCGTTCACGCTGACCGGTACGAACACGTGGATCGTCGGGCGCGATCCGTGCTGGATCGTCGATCCCGGTCCGGCGCTCGACGAGCACGTGGCGGCGGTGCTCGCCGAAGCGGACCTGCGCGGAGGCATCGGCGGGATCGCGCTGACGCACGACCACGGCGACCATGCCGATGCGGCGCCGCCGGTGCTCGAGGCGGCGGGTGCGGGCGCGTCCGTGGGCGCCGCCCGCTGGCCGGGCGCCGGCGTCCGGCTCGCCGACGGCGACGTCTTCGGGCCGCTGCGGGTCGTGGCGACCCCCGGCCATGCGACCGACCACCTCGCCTTCGTCGCCGGCGACGCCTGCTTCACCGGCGATGCGGTGCTCGCGCAGAGCAGCGTCTTCGTCGCGCCCGATCCCGGGGCGCTGCGCGGCTACCTCGCCGCGCTCGAGCGGCTGCGTCGCATGGACCTCGCGCTGCTGTGCACGGGCCACGGCCCGCCCGTGACCAACCCGTCCGCGCTGCTGGAGCGCTACATCGCGCACCGCGCCGATCGCGAGCGGCGGCTGCTCGAGGCGCTCGGCGACGGCCTGCGCGGCAGCGACGAGCTGCTCGACCGCGTGTGGGACGACGCGCCCGCGAGCCTGCGCCTGGCCGCCACCGCGACGCTCGCCGCGCATCTCGGCAAGCTCGACGAGGAGGGTCGGCTGCCGGCGGACGTGCGCCGGCCGCGGTGGCCGCCTCCTGGAGGTCTGCGGCCGGTGGTGTAGCCGCAGCGTGCGGCGAGGTGGGCGTCAGATGAACGGGTTGCGAGGAGCGGCTGCGGCCTCGGCGAGGCGGGTGTGGGCGAGCGTCATCGCGGCGGCGAGCGGCGACTCGCTGCGGGCCTCGGCGTCGTCGAAGATCCGGCGCAGCGTGTTGGCGATGCCGCACACGCGGTCGCGGGCGCGGCGCGGGTCGTAGCCGGTCGGCTCGAGCTCGACGGAGATGTTGATGATGCCGCCCGCGTTGACGACGAAGTCCGGCGCCCACAGAACGCCGCGGGCGGCGAGCAGGTCGGCGACGTCGTCGTCTGCGAGCTGGTTGTTCGCCGCGCCCGCGACGATCGGCGCGCCGAGGCGCTCGATGCTGTCGTGGTCGAGGATGCCGCCGAGGGCGCACGGCACGTAGACGTCGGCGGCGGTCGACAGCGCCTCGCCGGGCTCGATCCAGCGGGCGCCGAGGGCGGGGGTCAGGGCGCGCTTGGAGCGGTCGATGTCGGTGACCAGCAGCGTCGCGCCGTCGTTGGCGCATTGCTTGGCCACGCGCGCGCCGACGTGGCCCAGGCCCGCGACGACGATCGTGCGGCCGTGCAGCGACGCCGACCCGAAGACGCGCTCGCAGCAGACGCCGATCGCCGACTCGACGCCGAGCGCCGTCCACGGGCTGGGGTCGCCGGACCCTCCGCGCTTGCGCGACAGCCCGCTGACGTGGCTCGTGACTGACGCGATCACCTCCATGTCGCGCGCCGACGTGCCGACGTCCTCGGCCGTGACGTACATGCCGCCTAGCGCGTCGACGGTGTCGCCGAAGTCGCGCAGCGCGTCGGCGCGGCGGCCGCGCACGACGGGGGTCGAGGGATCCGGCGCGAGAATGATGCCCTTGCCGCCGCCGAGCGGCAGTCCCGCGACGGCGGACTTGTAGGTCATCGCGCGCGACAGCCGCAGCCCGTCGCGCATCGCGGCGCGGGCGTCGTCGTAGTGCCACATGCGACAGCCGCCGAGCGCCGGACCGCAGACCGTGGAGTGCACGGCGACGATCGAGAACAGCCCCGAGCGCACGCCGCGGCGCACGAGCACCGTCTCGTGGTCCAATGCGGCGGCGTATCGGTCGGTTCGGGGGGTGCTCAGTCCGGCGAGATGCTGCCAGAAGCGGCGCCTGCGCTGCCGGCCGTCGCCGTCGAGCCGGCGGGCCCGGGGCCGCGCATCGAGTCGGGCAGCGTCGCGCCGCCGGCGGTGCCGCGCTCGGTGGTCACGACCGGGTCGGCGCCCGGCGCGGTCGCGCCCGGCTGGGTCTGCGGATCCTGCCCGCCGGTGGCGACGTCCTCGCCGGGAGCGGACGCGCCGCCGGTGGTCGCGTCGACGCCGCCGAGGCTCTCCTCGTCCGGGGCGATCGCGGGTACCGCGGGTGCGACGGCTACGCTGCGGGTGTGGCGGCCTGCGGTCGGCGTCACAGTGCCGGCGCCGGTCGCGGCGGCGGCCTTGCGCGCCACGGGAGCGGCTGGGAGGGTGGCGCTCACCGGCGTCGCGCGCGCCGGCGACGCGCCCGGCGCTCCGGCGGGCCGCTTCGTGGAGCCCTGCGCCGCGGGCTTCGAGGATCCGGACGACTCGACGATCCGCTCGCCGACCTGCACCCCGCCGGCGGTCAGCGCAGCGCAGCAGACGACGGCGGCGACCTTCACGGCGGTCCCGGTGGACGCGGCGGCGAGCACGCCGCCGGATGCTGCGCCCGCGCCGCCGGCGCCCGCGGCACCGGCCGATCCGGCGCCGCCTAGGCCGGCGAGCTTCAGCAGCGCCGCCAGCGGACCCGAGCCGCCCGGGCCGAGAACGTCGAGCCCGTGACGCACGGCACGCAGCTGCGTGCGATAGGCGACGCAGCCTTGGCAGTCGCGCATGTGGCGGCGGGCGACGCCGCTGGCGCGCACGCCGCGGTCGAACGCGTCGGCGAGGTCCAGGCGGATCTCCACGCAGGCGGTGTCACGCGCCTCGATCGCCTCGACGAGGCCGATCCGAGCCCGCACGAGCAGCGACTTGACGGCCTGTAACGAGACGCCGAGCACCTCGGCGAGCTCCGCATAGCTCATGCCGTCCATCTCGCGCAGCAGCAACGCCGAGCGCTGCTGCTCGGGCAGCCGGCGGACGTCCTCGACGAGCTGACGCAGGTCCTCGCGGCGAATCGTCTCGTCCATCGGGTCGTGCAGCGGCTTGCGCGATGTGTCGAAGAGGTCGGCGGCCGGCGGCGTCGGCCGGCGCAGTTGGTCGATGCAGCGGTTGTGGGCGACGCGGTACAGCCACGCGCGCAGCGACAGCGGACGGTCGTTGGAGCGCAACGAGGAGTAGGCGCGCAGGAAGACGTCCTGCAGGGCGTCCTCGGCGTCCTGGCGCGACCCGCCGAGCATCTGGCGCGAGTAGGCGAACAGCCGCTGGCGGTAGCGGTCGTGGATGACGCTGAAGGCGGCGTCGTTGCCCGCGCGGAAGAGCGCGACGAGCTGCTCGTCGGATCGCAGTCGCAGCAGAGGCGCCGTGACCGAGATCCGGTTGCGTGCCGCTGGTGCTCGAAGTGCTCCGGCCTCCATGCTGTCTCCTGGCACTGTAACCGCCGCTGCGGCCGGAAGTTGTGTGTGCGTTGAACACTATGTGCGCTATGTCACAGTGACTCGTGGCTGCGCAGCAGCGACGCGCCGACCACGAGCGCGATCCCGGCGCCCTCGACGAGGCCCGGGATCTGGCCGAGGACAAGCGCGCCGACGATCGCGGCGGTCGCCGGCAACAGCGCCAGCAGCAGTGCGAACCTCGCCCGCGGCAAACGCCGCATCGCGACCTGCTCGAGCCCGTACGGGACGACGCTCGACGCGACCCCGACCGCCACGCAGGCGGCCAGCAGCAGCGGGCTGACGAGCGCGGGGACGGCGGCGATCAGCAATGGCGAGGACCCGATCGCGCCGATCGCCATGCCCAGCGCGAGGCCGTCCTGGGGGCGAATGCCGGCGTCGGCGGCGATGCGGTGGCCGAGCATGATGTAGCCCGCCCATGCGCCGCCCGCGGCGACCGCTAGCGCAAGCCCGTCCGGGCTGCCCGCGAGGTGCACGTCGGCGAGCGCCAGCACGCCGATCGTCGCGAGCGTCAGGGCCGCGATGTCGCGGCGCGTGCGCGAGCCGATCGCCGCGACGGCGATCGGCCCGCAGAACTCGATCGCGACGGCTGTGCCCAGCGGCAGGCGGTCGATCGCGAGGTAGAACGTGATGTTCATGAAGGCGAGCGTCAGGCCGAAGGCCGCCACGAGCCTCAGCCGGCTCGCCGTCCAGGTCGTGCGCCACGGCTTGCGCCAGGCGAGCAGCACGCCCGCCGACGAGACGACGCGCAGCCAGGCGACCCCGGCCGCCGGCACAGCCGCGAACAGCAGCACCGCGAGCGCCGCCCCGACGTACTGCGACAGCGCGCCGAGGATGAACAGCGCCTGCGCGGGGAGACGCTCCAGCGTCGCGGCGGCGGGCGCGGGCGCGGTGCGCGGCACCCGGCAAGGTTAGGGCCCGGCCCGCGGGGCCTTCACACGACCTCCACACAACCCTCAACCCGCGCCGA
>Ga0136633_1003512_pt1 | contig 10285 bp, 7 predicted proteins | sample AntDrymeUQ832206_2_FD_105494 | JGI IMG/M metagenome (GOLD analysis project Ga0136633, IMG submission 105494) | Polar desert sand microbial communities from Dry Valleys, Antarctica - metaG UQ83 (22.06) | ecosystem: Environmental > Terrestrial > Soil > Desert | place: Antarctica: Dry Valley...
CATGGGGCCGACGTTGGGCATGACTCCAGGGTACCCGCTCAGGCCTCGAGGGCCCGCTCGATGGCCACCAGATGTTGACCTTCGCACCCGGCCATCGTGGCGATCGACTGCAGCAGCTTCGCGTCGATCAGCTCGCGAGCGGCGGCCCGCTGGGCTGCGAGCACGGCCCGCTTGTGTCCGGCGATCGCGCCGAGACCCGAACCGGGGGGCGCGGCCGGGCGCGGCTTCTCGGAGCCGAGGGCCTCGAGGAACGTGTCCAGCGCAGCCGAGTGGTCGACCTCGTGCTCGCGGATGCGGCTGATGAGGCGCACGTGATCGGGCGACAGCGACGAGTCCCCCAGAGAGGCGTCGACCACCCCCAGCAGCTTCCACTCGGCGTCCGCCACGGCGTAGATCAACCCCGCGTCCCCCTTCGGCGCGGCCACGGCGAGCCTCGGCGCGGCGAGCGCGGCGGCGCTCGCCGCGCCTGCCGCGATGAACGTGCGCCGCCTCACGCCACCGTCCCCTGCGGCGGTACGAAGGCCTCGCCGATCGCATCGTCGCGCTCGGAGGCCTCGTGGCGGGCATGCTCGACCAGGCGGTCCAAGGCGAGTCCGCGCAGGTCGGCGTTCGAGAGCTTGGGCAGCGCATCGAGGTAGGCCACCATCAGCATCGGCTCCCCGTCCGCAGCGGTGCCGGGCGGGATCGGAGCGCCCTTCAGCCGCCCGCGCAATACGCCCGGAACCGTCTCGCCCGCGGCTTCCTCGAGACCGATCAGGAAGGCCAGCAGCTCCTGGTCGCCCTGCTTGGCGACCTCGCTGGATCCGCGCACCGGCGCGGGAGTGGTGGATTCGGTGGCCTGCCCACCGCAGGCGGTGAGCAGCGCCGCCGGAGCCGCCGCGGCAGCACCCACGAGCAATCCCCGGCGGTTCACCACCAGACGGTCGAGTCCAGGTTCTCGATCTCCTCGAGCGGGCGCGTGTAGATCCCCGAGGACAGGTACTTCCAGCCGTCGTCGCACACGATGAAGACGACGTTGCCCTCGTCCATCTCGGAGGCGATGCGCACGGCGATCGAGGCGATCGCGCCGGAGGAGACGCCGGCGAAGATGCCCTCCTCGTCGAGCAGGCGGCGCGTCCAGACGATCGCGTCGGAGTTGGTGACGAAGATCTTGCGGTCGAGCACCGACAGGTCGATGATCGGCGGGATGAAGCCGTCGTCGAGCGAGCGCAGGCCCATCACGGGCTCCCCCTGCATCGGCTCGGCCGCCACGATCTTCACCGCGTCGCCGAGCTCCTCCTTGAAGCGCCGGCCGTTGCCCATCAGCGTCCCGCCCGTGCCGAGTCCGGCCACGAAAGCGCTGATCTCTCCATCCAGTGCTTCCAGGATTTCAACGGCCGTTCCCTCGTAGTGCGCGCGCGGGTTGGCCGGGTTGCCGTACTGGTAGGGCATGAAGTAGCGCCGGTCGGCTTCGGCCATCTCCAGCGCCTTGGCCACGGCCCCGTTGGAGCCCTGGTCACCCGGTGAATACGTGATCTTCGCGCCGTACATCTGCAGCAACTGCGTGCGCTCGGGCGTGACGTTCTCGGGCATCACGACTTCGAGGTCGTAGCCCTTGCGCGAGCAGATCATGGCCAGCGAGATGCCGGTGTTGCCCGATGTCGGCTCGAGGATCGTCCGTCCCGGGCCGATCTCCCCGCGCGCCTCGGCGTCCTCGATCAGGGCGCGGGCGACGCGGTCCTTGACCGACCCGGTCGGGTTGTGGGACTCGAGCTTGGCCCAGATGCGCACGCCGGGTTTCGGCGAGAGACGCTTGAGCTCCACGAGCGGGGTGTGCCCGATCGCCGCCACGATGTCCTCGTAGCGCCCCCCGCAGGGCCGGTTCTCGAGGCGAGAGCCCATTACTTCACGAACGATAGTGAACGCAGGTAGGGGTCACACACCTGCCTGCGTGCAGGCAGGTGTGTGACCCCGATCTGCGGGCCGCGGGCGGGCTTTTGTGCGATCGGCCAGCCCTGGCGCACCAACGTTGTCCGCGAGAACCACAAGTCTCCTGCCACCGCGCGTTGAAGCTTTCATGATGCGCATCAGCCGCTTACTCGCCACGCTCGTGCTCTCCCTCGCTGCCGCCGCACCGGCCGCCGCGCAGGGGACCCTGACCGCCGGTGGCTGGGTTTCGGAAACCGTCGAGTGGCTCGACCACTACGAGGACACCGCCGGAGTGGCTGAGGGCGGGCGCTTGGTCGGGAACACCTTCTTCCTGACCAACAACAACCAAGGTCTGTTCGCGTTCGACGTGTCCGTCCCGGAGAAGCCCAAGAAGATCGGCACGCTCACGCTGCCCCACGGCGCCGAAAACGAGGACATCGCGACCAACGGGCGGATCGCACTGCTCTCGCAGTTCGGCGACGTCTACCACCTCTCCGACGGGGCGACTGGCGCGGGCAGCACGGTCAACGTGATCGACGTCCGCGACCCGGTGAAGATGAAGATCATCGCGTCGGTCGACGGCGGCGGCGACCACACGTGGGACTGCCTGCTCGACTGCACGTGGGCCTACAGCTCGTCGGGCCTCATCCTCGATCTGCGCGACCCGGCCAAGCCGATTCTGCTGCCCAAGCGCTGGCGCGAGGCCTTCGGTGCGCCCGGCGTGTCGCCCGGCTTCGCGCACGACACGACCGAAGTCGCCCCGGGCTGGGTGATGGTCGCCACGACGCCGATGACGCTGCTCGACGCGCGTGACCCGGCGAACCCGAAGATCGTCGCGCAGGCCGGCGAGGAGGGGTCCCCGAACACCCATCACAACATCGTCTGGCCGCGCCAGATGGCCGACCGTTACGTGGTGACCGCCTCCGAGGGCCAGCACGTCGGGCGCTGCGAGACCTACGGCGCCGCCAGTGCCGCGCTCCAGCTCTACGACGCCCGGCCCTTCGCCAAGAAGAAGACCTGGACGCCGATGGGCTCCTACAAGCCGACCAACGGGGATTTCCAGAACGGCGACCCGCCGGTCAGCGCCACCTGGTACGGCTGCTCGGCGCACTGGGCCGAGGTGCACCCGCAGTGGCACGACGGGGGCCTGATCGCCGCGGCGTTCTACTCGCACGGCGCGAAGATCCTGCGGGTCGGCGACGACGGCGAGTTCAAGATGGCCGGCTGGTTCCTGGCCCACGGGGCCGGCGCCAGCGCGGTCTACTGGATCACCGACCGCGTGCTCTACGTGGCCGACGACACGCGCGGGCTAGACGTCATCCGCTACAAGGGCGACCTGCCACCGCAGCCGGCCACGCCGAGCACACCGCCGGAGGTCCGTCCCCCCGATTCGGCCAGGCAGCCGCTCGTCGACCGCCGCGCTCCGCGGCTGACCGTGCGGGTCAAGCGGCTGCGCGGACGCCGTCTCGCCGTGACGGTCCGCTGTGACGAGGACTGCTACGGCACAATCGGGAAGCGGGCGTTTTCGCTTCGGCGCGGGGTGAGCAAGCGCGTGGTGCTCCGGAATCTCAGGACGGTGCGGGTGCAGGCAACCGATCGGGCGGGCAACCGCACGGTCGTCAATCGGAGGGGTCGATGATCAAGCGGTTCACGATGGCTGCGGCTGCGGCCGGCCTGCTGGCATTCGGGGCCGCGCCGGCCGCCGCGAAGTCGCCGGCGATCTGCGGACCCGGCGACCGCCCCGAGCCCGGCCTGCAGGGCCAGGTCCCGAAAGCCAACCAGGGCGACGACTCGCGCAAGGGCTACTGGTGCGGCGCTCGCGAGGTCGGCCACCAGAACATCCTCAACCGCGGAGCCAACTACGGCCATGCGTGGATGGACGACTGCGCGTACGTGACGACCGCGTTCGCCGCCGAGGAGGAGCCGGGCGGCACCGCCGTCCTCGACGTCGCCGATCCGAAGGCCCCGAAGCTCGTGAAGCTCCTCACCACCCCGGGGTCGATCAACGCCGTGGAGACCATCCACGCCCGCGCGGGGGGCGGGCGCAAGGTGCTGGTGGCCGGCGACTACGACGGCAACGTGCTCGACATCTACGACGTCAGCGACTGCCGCAAGCCGAAGCTGATGACGAGCTTCGCGACCGAGAACAACGTCCACAACTTCTCGATCTCCTACGACACCAAGACGCTGTGGGTGGCGACGGCCCTGCCGCTCTCCGACGGCAACCAGCCCTACCCGCACATCGTGGCCATCGACCTCGAGAACCTCGCCGCCCCGAAGGTCATCCTCGAGGCCAACATGGCCGATTACCTGCCACAGGGCGCGAACCCGACGCCGCTGGGAGTCCACCGCCTCGACGTCTCCGAAGACGGCAACCGCGTCTACGCCGGCCTGATCTCCGGCTCGGTGCTCCTGCCCGCCCTCAAGCCGCTGCTCGGTCCTGAGCCTGACGTGGCGATCCTGGACTCGACGGCGATCCAGAGCCGCGGCGAGGAGGGCTTGAAATTCGTTTCGCAGTTCGACGGATCCTGGCACGGACCGCGGTGGTTCAAGCGCGGCGGCGGGACGTTCCTCGTCTCCGGCGACGAGGCGGTCACGAACACGGCGCCGGCCTCGTACTGCCGAGGTCCGTTCCCCACGACCGCCGACATCACCGACGAGAAGGCCCCCAAGCCGATCGGGGCTTTCGAGCTCGAGATCAACAAGGCCGAGCACTGCCCCGATGCCATCGAAGACGAACTCCTGTACTCGACGCATTACACCGACATCGACGACCCGCGCGACGCGCGCCTCGGGCTGTTCCCGATGTACAACGCCGGCCTGCGGATCGCCGACATGGCGAACCCCGCCAAGCCGGTCGAGATCGCCTACTACAACCCGGCGCCGGGGCTGAACACCACGTTCGGCGTCACCTACGGGCCGCAGGGCGACAGGATCGACCTGTCCGGGTCCAACGTCCGCTACAAGGCCGACACGGGGCACATCTGGTTCGTCTCCATGACCTCCGGTTTCCACGTGATCGAGCTCTCCGGGACGGGGCCGGCGAAGTCGCTAGGCCTGCCGGCGGCGGTCGCCGGTGCGCAGCCGGGTCGCGGGTTGGAGGGTGAACCGTGCCGGAAGTCCCTGCGCATCAAGCTCCCGCGCGGGCTGCGCTCAGCGAGCGTCTACGTCAACGGCAAGCGGGTCAAGCGCCTGCGCGGGCGGGATCTGCGAGTGCCGGTCTCGATCCGTCGCCTTCCGCGCGGTGCGGTGCGAGTGAAGATCGTCGCGCGCAAGAAGTCCGGCAAGCGCGTGACGAGCACGAAGCGTTACCGGGGCTGCTGAGCTGGCGCCGAGGTCCGGGGACGGGCCGACGTATCAGGGATCGCGCATCCCGCTCGGGCGTCGGCGACGCTCGGATCGGTCGTCGAACGGCCGCCGGGTGGGGGTTGGGGTGCCTGCGGAGCGGCGCTTTCGAGGGGCGGTAACGCAGCAGCCGCGTGGAAAACGTGATCCATTGCTGCGTTACCGCCCCTCACCAGCCCCAACAACGCAGCAATCGTGCTGCGAGCCCGGAGCGGTGCAGCAAAGTTGTGGCTATGAGCGGCCCAACGCAGCAGCGGAAGGAAGAACCCGGTCCGTTGCTGCGTTATTGGGGTCGCCCTCGCCGCCCCGACCGAGCCCTCCACTCAATGCGATCCGTTCAACGAACGATCGCCCACCGCCCCGATCGAGCGGACCGGGCACCCCTGCACGTGCAGGCAGGTGTGTGACCCAACCTGCGGTCAGCCGAGTCTCCTCGTGGTGACGTTGCCGAAGGCGTCGGTGACGCGGACGAAGGCGCGGTAGCGGCCTGCCGGGAGTCTGCGGCGCACCGAGATCGACCAGCGCGACGTCCCGCGGGCCCTCGCGAATGGCGCTCCGGCGGCGCGACATGGGCGCGGCGCGCGCAGGATCCCACGCACACCCAGGAACCGGCAGCGCTTCCCGGTCACGCGCGCGAGCGCGACCTCGACGCGCGTAACACGGCCTCCGCACAGCCCCGGGACCGAGCGGCCGGAAACCGACACGCGACGCGCCGAGCGCACCGGCCGGCGCCCGCTGACCCGCGGCGCCGAGCGCCCGGAGCAGGCGGCGACCGACGGCAAAGGCGCCCCCGCCGGAACTGGAGCGGATCCCGAACCGCAGTCGGTGGCCGGATCCTTGAACTTGATGACGTCCAGACCGCGGGTGTAGTCGACGACGTAGACCACGTCGCAGGTGATCCAGTAGGCGGCGGCGGCGTTCGCTCCGGGCGCGCGGAAGTGACCGGCTTCGGTGATCGCGCCCGCGCCGTCGACGCGCAGGAACTTCACCCCGTGGTCGTAAGCCGCCATGGCCACGATGCCGCCGTCCTTCCAGCTCGGACGCGTCTGGAACCAGTGCGGCGAGCAGCCCAGGCCGGCGTTGACCTCCGGGTTGCCCTGGGACTTCTCGTCGTTGGCGTTCTGCAGGAAGTACGAGGAGACCGGCTTGATCTCGCCGCTCGTGCCGACGCCGCGGGCGTCGAAGACGGTGAAGTCGCCCACGCCGGCCTCGCAGCGCGGCGTCGCGTTGGTCTCGTACATGGCCATCATCCAGCGGTCCTTGCCCGCACGCGGCCATTCGACGGAGTGGTAGCGCTTGGCCATGTCGGCGCTGCGGCCCAGCACCTTCGGCTTCAGCACGTTCGCGCGTACGTCCATGACCTGGATCGGCGCGGACGCGGCGACGACGATCCCCGGCGAGACCTCGTTGACGTCGTGGACCTTGCGCGAGGGCAGCACGTCGCCCTCGGTCCAGTCGCCCAGCACCACGGGCTTCGCCGGGTCGGTCAGGTCGACGACCGAGCCGGTGGTCAGCGGCCCGGAGGCACTGTCGGCCTTGTAGGAGCCGAACAGGTAGCGGCAATCAAGCACGCACTCCATCGTGTGGCGGCCGGCGTCGCCGACTTCGGCGATCAGCTCGGGCTTGGCCGGGTTGCGGACGTCGTAGACGTACATCGCCCGTGTCGCCGAGAAATCGCTGTAGATCAGCGAGCGGCCGTCGACCGCGATGTCCTCGTTCTCGAAGCGGCAGGCGAAGTCGACCCGGGAGACCAGCTTCGGCTTGAGCACGTCGGCCGTGTCGTAGATCGAGATGTGCGACGCACCGGACATGTAGAAGTAGCGCCCGACCAGCCGCCCACCGGCGGTCAGATCACCCGCCTCGCCGGCCAGCGAGCCGACGTACTCGACGTTGTCGGAGCGATAGGTCGTGCCGGCCAGCGAGTCCTGCGGCGGCTTGCAGGAATCCACCGGGAGCTGATGCGCCGAGGCGGGCCCCCCGCTCAGGCCTATGAGCAGTGCCATCGCCGGCACCGTCAACCACGAGATGCTCCTCATCGCCGTCCCCCCCGCAGCCGCTCGAAGCCCAATCCGCTGAGCGCGGAAACGCGCTCCCCGTCGAGTACGAGGGGGGCCAGTGCCTCGCCCGTCGCCGGCGCCAGGGTGATGCCCAGCATCCCGTGCCCGGTCGCGGCGAACGCACCGCCGTGGCCGGGCACCGCGTCGATCAAGGGCACGCAATCGGGCAGCAGCGGGCGCAGCCCCGCCCAATCCACGCGACGACGTGTCGGGCGCCAGTCGGCGAGGTACTCCCCCGCCCCGCGCACGATCGCATCGACGCGCCGCGGGTCGATCCGCAGATCGCGCACGCCGAGCTCGAGCGTGCCGGCCAGCCGCATAGCACCGTTGAACGGACTCGCCCCGACCTTGATCTCCGTCAGATACAGCGGGCGGCGCGGAGCGGTGCTGCCGTTGGACGCGGTGATCGAATACCCCTTGGCCGCTTCGAGCGGGATCCGCACGCCGATGCCGTCGAGCAGATCCCGCGTCCACACGCCGGCGGCGAGCACCACCTTGTCGGCGCGCACGTCGGCACTCGGCGTCGTGACCGTCCAGCCGTCGCGCTCGCGCATGAGCCCGGAGACCGGGGTGCGCTCACGCAGATCGGCACCACGATCGCGCAGCCACGCGCACAGACCGCTCGTCAGCGTCTCGGGCCGGACGTGGCGCTCGTGGCGGCCCAGCACCCCGCCCGCGACGCCACCGTTGATCGCGGGCTCGAACGCGTGGACCGCGGCATCGTCGAACACGGTGGCCCCGCCGTCGAAGCCGAGTGCGAGCAGCTCGTCGTACATCGTGACCCAGGCGTCGACCGAGCGCTCTTCACGCACCAGATAGAGCAGGCCGTCGGAGTGCATCTCGAAGGTCACCCCGTAGGCGGCCAGGCGGTCGAACGCGTCGAGCGACGTCTCGGCCAGGCGCAGCGTCGCCTCCAGGCCCGATGCGTGGCGCGAGGCGCTGCAGGCACGCCAGAACGACACGCACCAACCGAGGAACGAGGGATCCATCCGCGGGCGCACCAGGAACGGGCTCTCGCGATCGAACATCCAGCGCAGCGCCTGGGCCACCACTCCCGGAGCCGGGATCGGGGACGAGAGCCCCGGGGTGATCCACCCGGCGTTGCCCTCGGACGCGCCGCCACCGAACGCGTCCCGTTCGAGCACCACCACCTCGGCCCCGCGGCGCGTCAGGGCCTGCGCCGTGCATAGCCCGATGGCCCCACCACCGACGACGGCGACACGAGTCACGCGCACGTCCGGTACGTCGTCTTGCGCGTCACCGCGCGCCCGCTCGTCGAGCGAACGACGACCTTGACGACCGACGTCCCGGCCGGCAGCCGCTTCAGCGTCACGCTGCGCGGGATGCGCCGGCCGCGCAGGCGCTTGATGCGCTTACCGTTCACGGACACGAGCGCACTCGCGATGCGGCCTCGACGCGGCTTGCGCAGCGTGATCCGCAGCGGCTTCGGGGGCCGGCAGGAGGACGCCGCCGGCGGGCGGGGCAGCGAAACCGCCGGCGTCTGATCGGCAATCGTCCCGATCAGCGGCGGGCCGCCGATCAGCTGTCCCATCACGGCCTCGCCGCGCGGGAGGTGGACGTCGAAGTTGGTGCACGTCTTGCCGCCATCGGTCGGGCAGGAGTCCACGAGCGCGGCGATCGGCGTCCCGTCGGGCGTGATCTCGACGTCCAGGAAGTCCCCGATGTTGCCGCAGCGCGTGGTGTCGCAGGATCCGCGCCACAAGGGGTCGGCAGGGTCGTTGATCGGCCCGCCGTGGAAGACCGGCTGGGCCGCGGTCATGTTCGCCGAGGTGACGATGTAGCCGTTCCAGGTCTTGGACTCCTCGGGAGCGTCGGGCGAGTGGGTGCCGGCGAGGAAGGTGACCGCGATGCGGCCGGCGTCCCCGGCGTCGATGTTCGGCAGCGACGCCTGCGAGGTGCCCGGTGGCGTCACGTCGATCGGGTCGACGAACGTCTTCGCCCCGTCGCGCGAGTAGGTCACCACGGCGCGGCGCTTGGCGTCGACCCACGTGACGTAGACCGTGCCCGCGCGGTCGACGGCGACGTTGGCCTCGTGCGAGCCGGGGGCCAGCAGGTCACCGGGCAGGCGGATGCGCTCCCACGTGTCACCTTCGTCGCGCGAGACGGCGAGGTACGGCTCCAGGCACCAGCCGCGCGCGAGGTAGACGGTGCCGTCGGGACCGGTCGTCCCGTGGCCGGCGGCGCCGTCGCACCACGGGTTCTCGTCGTAGCCCTCCGGCGCCTGGCGGGCCGGGAACGGGTTCGAAGCTCCCGGGATGAACGTCGTCCCGCCGTCGCGCGAGCGCGAGCAGCCGGTCATGGTCGACGAACCCGCGAGGGCGCCGCCGGTAATCGCGCAGAAGTAGGCGACGTGCGGGTGCCCGGTCGGCGTGCTCGTGGCGGGCGGGCCGCTGAACAGCGACTGGTGGTCGAACTGACCGCAGACCGTGCTGGTCGTCCAGGTCTCCCCCTCGTCGTCGGAGTACGACAGCGGCGGGCAGGTCACCGACCCCTCGATGTCGTTGGCCCAGACGCGGCCGGTGACCTCGTCGACCCAGACGAACGGGTCCAGCGAGATCTCGTGCTGGACCGGCGTCTTCTCCTCCCACGTGCGACCGCCGTCACGCGAGCGCACGACGCCCGGGTCGACGTTCGTGTTGCGCGCCGAGAAGAAGATCGAGCCGCTCTTGAGGATGCCGAGCGACGGCTCCCAGGAGCCGTAGCCGGTGCGCCAGAGCAGCGCGTCGGGGCCGGTGCGGCCCTCCAGAAGTTTCCCGCCGGCGGTGTAGACGAACCCGCGCGGGCCCGACCCGGCCTGGCCGTCGGTGTTCTTGGACGGGTACGGCGGCTCGGCGAACTTGCGCGCCCCTGGCGCCGGCGTGTCGAGCAACTGGTGCTCGCGCTCCTCCTCGGACGTCGCGAAGGTGGGTGGGTTGACGCCCAGGACCATCGCGCGGGCGGCGACGTGTGCCGCC
>Ga0136633_1003514_pt1 | contig 10278 bp, 6 predicted proteins | sample AntDrymeUQ832206_2_FD_105494 | JGI IMG/M metagenome (GOLD analysis project Ga0136633, IMG submission 105494) | Polar desert sand microbial communities from Dry Valleys, Antarctica - metaG UQ83 (22.06) | ecosystem: Environmental > Terrestrial > Soil > Desert | place: Antarctica: Dry Valley...
CCGAATGCGGTGCGACTGGACGACGGCACCATGGTGAGTGCCCACGTCAGCGGGCGATCCGGCGCGGTTGCGGTCGGCGTGCGACCGGAGAAGATCGCGATAAGCCCAGCCGACTCGGCGAGCGGAGCCGCGGGAGGGTCGAACGTTCTCGCGGGAACGGTCTCCGAGACCGCGTACATCGGCGTCGCGACAGAGGTCGTGGTCGAGACGCAGCTCGGCGTTGTCCATGTGTTTGCACAGAACATCGACTCGGGAAGGACCATCCCACCCCCGAGATCGTCGGTGACACTTACCTGGAGCCCGGAGTCGACCTTCGTCGTCGATCGGGACGACTCTACGGACTGAAGGAGGCGGGATGAACCCCCGACTGACTCGAAATCAACTCGTCCGGCGCGGCGCGGCCGGCTTGACGGTGCTCTCGCTTCCCGGCCTGCTCGCAGCATGCGGCGGCGGTGACGACGGTGGCGGCGGAGATTCCTCCGGCGAGGTCGCGAAGGTCCTGAACTTTGCGAACTGGCCGCTGTACATCGACGTCGACGACCAGACGAAGAGGCGCCCGACCCTCGATGCCTTCACTGCGAAGACGGACATCAAGGTCAACTACTTCGAGGAGATCAACGACAACGCCGAGTACTTCGCGAAGGTGCAGGGCCCGCTGTCACAGGGCCAGGGCATCGACCGCGACATCTTCGTCTTCACCGACAACTCGCGCTTCCCGGGATTGCTCGTCGATCAGGGCTGGGTGCAGAAGCTCGACAAGGAGCTCATCCCGAACATCTCGAACCTGATCGACGCGCAGGCGAGCCCGCCGTTCGATCCGAACCGCGAGTACTCGCTGCCGTGGCAGTCTGGGATGACGGGCATCGCCTGGAACGAGGACGTCACCGGGCCTGTCGAGTCGATCGAGCAGCTCCTCGAAGACCCGAAGCTCAAGGGCAAGGTCACGATGCTCATGGAGCTGGCGGACTCGGTCGGGCTGACGATCCTCGCGAACGGCGACGACCCCGCCACGGTCGACGACGACGTCTTCAACCGAGCGGCCGACCGGATCCAAGCGGCGGTCGGATCGGGACAGATCCGACGGTTCACCGGGAACGACTACGCACAGGCTCTGACCGGTGGAGATCTGGCAGCGTCGGTCGCGTGGTCGGGTGACGTGATCCAGCTGCTCCTCGACAACCCGAACCTCAAGTGGGCCGTTCCGAAGGACGGCGGAATGATCTGGACGGACAACATGTTCATCCCGACGGGCGGAAGCGTTCCGACCGCGTCCACGTATATGAACTACGTCTACGAGCCGGCGGTGGCGGCGAAGCTCGCCGCGGCGATCAACTACGTGACCCCGGTCAAGGGCGCCCGGGAGGAGCTCGCAAAGTCGGATGCGAAGACCGCGAACAACACGCTGATCTTCCCCGACGACGAGCTGCTGACGCAGCTGCACCAGTACGACTCCGCTGCCCTCAACAATCAGGAGCACATCACGCGCTGGCAACAGGTGCTCGGGCAGTAGGCGCCGCTAGTGGCGCTGCGAGATGAGTAGCTTCTTCCATCGCCGCAAGGGGCTCGTTCCCTATCTCCTGCTGAGCCCGGGGCTCGCGTGGCTCGCGATCTTCTTCATCGTCCCGCTCGCCTACCTCGGCTACCAGTCACTCAAGTCGGGCATCTTCCCGACCTACGAGTTCACCTGGGAGTTCTCGAACTACACGGAAGCGGTCTCGGACTACCACCCGCAGCTCGTACGGTCGTTCGTCTACGCGGGAATCGCGACAGTCGCATGCCTCGTCCTCGCCTACCCGCTCGTGTACTGGATCGCGTTCCGCGCCGGGCGCTGGCGTAATCTGTTCCTGCTCGCCATCGTCGCGCCGTTCTTCGTGACGTATCTGATCAGGACGCTCGCGTGGCTCAACATCCTCGCCGACGAGGGCCCCGTCGTCGGACTCCTCCAGTGGACACACGTGCTCGGGGAGGACGAGCGGTTGCTCGCGACGACGTTCGCCGTCATCGCGGGGATCACCTACAACTTCCTGCCCTTCATGGCGCTGCCGATCTACGTCTCGCTCGAGCAGATCGAGCCGCGACTGCTCGAGGCAGCAAAGGATCTCTACGCGTCGCCGGTGCAGGCCTTCCTGCGGGTGACGCTGCCGCTCTCGGCGCCGGGGATCGTGGCGGGCACGCTGCTGACCTTCATCCCGGCTGCGGGTGACTTCATCAACGCGGAGCTCCTCGGTACGCCGAAGCAGCAGATGATCGGGAACGTCATTCAGGCCAAGTTCCTCGAGTCGCTCGACTACCCGACCGCCGCCTCGCTCTCGTTCATCCTGATGGCGGCGATCCTCGTCGCCGTCCTCGCGTATGCCCGCGTGGTCGGCTCGGAGAAGCTGACCGGCTAGGCGCATGAGGGTGGGCTCACATGCCTGGTGAAGCGCCATGAGCGTGCCGTCGACGGCCGCACCCCGAGGCACCTCGCGCAGCCGGAGACGTGCCTTCGTGCGGGTCAAGCATCACCTGCTCACGACGTACGCGATGTTGGTCATCGGGTATTTGATGCTGCCGATCGCGGTCGTCATCCTTTTCTCGTTCAACGAGCCCGAGGGCCGGTTCAACTACGTCTGGCAGGGGTTCACCTTCGACAACTGGGCGAACTGGGATGCGCCGATCGGGCTGCGGGAGTCGATGATCACGTCGCTCGAGATCGGGGTGCTGTCGACGGTCGTCGCGACCATCCTCGGCACGATGATCGCGCTCGCGATCGTCCGGCACCACTTCCGCGGCCGGGCCTCCTCGAACGTGCTCGTGTTCCTCCCCATGTCGACGCCCGAGATCGTCCTGGGCGCGTCGTTGCTCGCGCTCTTCATCCAGCAGACCGGCATCTTCGTGATCGGGTTCTGGACGATCTTCATCGCGCATGTGATGTTCATCGTCAGCTACATCGTGGTGACGGTGAAGGCGCGGCTGATCGGATTCGACCGGCACTTGGAGGAGGCTGCGGCAGACCTCGGCGCGGATGAGCTCACGACGTTCCGTAAGGTCACGTTCCCCCTGATCGCGCCCGCAATGCTTGCCGCCTCGCTCCTCGGCTTCGCGCTCTCCATCGACGACTTCGTGATCACGTACTTCGTTGCGGGAGGGGAGCAGACGTTCCCCGTCTACGTGTGGGGGATTGCCCGAGTCGCCACGCCGCCGCAGGTGAACGTCGTGGCAAGCGCGATCTTCCTCGTCGCAATCGCCGTCGCGCTCGGTAACGTCCTCTGGCAGTACCGTAGCTCGAGGAGACAACGAGGAGCCGCATGAGCCTGCCCGCCGTCACGCAGATCGACCTCCAGCAGGTCGCAAAGGATCACCTCTGGATGCACTTCACCCGCATGGGCGGGTACGGAACCGAGGATGTGCCGATCATCGTGCGCGGCGACGGCTGCTACCTCGAGGACGCGAACGGCAGGCGCTATCTCGACGCGCTGGCGGGGCTCTTCTCCGTGAACATCGGCTACTCGTTCGGGGACGAGATCGGCCAGGCCGCGCACGAGCAGATGCGCGAGCTGCCGTTCTATACGAACTGGTCGTACGCACATCCACGGGCGATCGAGCTTGCGGGAGAGATCTCGGAGCTCGCGCCGGGCGACCTGAACCGCGTCTTCTTCTGCAACGGCGGTTCCGAGGCGGTCGAATCGGCCTGGAAGCTCGCGCGCCAGTACTACGCGGCGCGAGATGGGCACGAGCCGCGTGAGCGGCCCTCCGAGGCAGCGGTGACGCGACGCGACGAGCAGGTCGCGGCGCGGACGGCGTCGCCCCGCTACAAGGCGATCGCGCGCCACGTCGCCTACCACGGAACGACCTTGGGCGCGCTCTCGATCAACGGCATTCCAGCGCTCCGCGAGCCGTTCGAGCCGCTCGTGCCCGAAGTGCGGCACGTCTCGAACACGAACCGCTATCACCGGTCGCTGGAGGAGACGGAGGAGGCGTTCACGCAGTTCCTGCTCGACGAGCTCGAGCAGGCGATCCTCTCCATGGGGCCGGAGACGGTCTGCCTCGTGCACATGGAGCCCGTACAGAACGCCGGTGGCTGCTTCACGCCACCCGCGGGCTACTGGGCGGGCGTACGCGAGATTTGCACCCGGTACGACGTCCTGCTTTCCGCGGACGAGGTGATCACCGCGTTCGGCCGGGTCGGACATTGGTTCGGCTCGGAGCGCTACGACATCCAGCCAGACATCGTGACGTCCGCGAAAGGTCTCTCCTCGTCGTACGCGGCGATCGGCGCCGTGATCGCGACCGACCGGGTCATGGATCCGTTTCTCGACTCGACCTCGATGTTCTCGCACGGCATCACCTTCGGCGGACACCCCGTGATGTGCGCAATCGCCCTCAAGAACATCGAGATCATGAAGCGAGAGCGGATCGTCGAGCACGTGCGGGAGAACGAGGATGCGTTCCGCGCGACGCTCTCGCAGCTCCTCGACCTGCCGATCGTAGGCGACCTGCGCGGTACGGGCTTCTTCTGGGCGCTCGAACTCGTCAAGGACAAGGACAGCCGCACGACGTTCACGGACGAGGAGTGCGAGCGGCTCCTGCGTGGCTTCCTCTCGAACGCGCTCTACGACGCAGGCCTCATCTGTCGCGCGGACGACCGCGGCGACTCCGTGCTCCAGATCTCCCCGCCGCTCGTCGCGACGCAGAAGGAGTTCGACGAGATCGCGGGGATCCTCGGAGACGTGCTCGCCGAGGCCGCCGTACTCATGCGCTAGCCGCGTCGAGCGGGCGGCGGTCTCTTGTACGGTTAGCCTCACTGCGTCCCCGGGGAGAGACCGCAACAATCCCGTAGCAATGCGCAAGGGGGACAGCAACCTTAGGAGGGTGGGATGACTGGTGAGAATGGTGCCGTCGTCGTCGCGGAAGGCGTGACACGACGCTACGGAGAGGGCGAGACGGCCGTGGACGCGCTGCGTGGCGTCTCGGTCGACATCGAGCCGGGCAAGGCGACCGCTGTCATGGGCCCGTCGGGCTCGGGCAAGTCGACGCTCATGCACATCCTTGCCGGCCTCGACCGGCCGACGAGCGGTGAGGTGTCCATCGCAGGCACGTCGATCGGAAGACTCGGCGACAACGCGCTTACGAAGCTCCGGCGCGAGCACATCGGTTTCGTGTTCCAGTTCTTCAATCTGCTGCCGATGCTGACGGCGAAGGAGAACATCCTGCTCCCGCTCACGATCGCCGGCGAGAAGCCCGAGAGCGGCTGGTTCGAGCAGCTCGTGTCGGACGTCGGATTGACGGACCGGCTCGCACACCGGCCTTCGGAGCTCTCGGGCGGTCAGCAGCAGCGCGTCGCGATCGCGCGCGCTCTCGTCTCCAGGCCGACCGTGCTGTTCGCCGACGAGCCGACGGGGAACCTGGACTCGGCGACCGGTGCCGAGATCCTCGAGCTCCTGCGCCGCTCGGTCGACGAGTACGGGCAGACCATCGTCATGGTCACCCACGAGGCCCGGGCGGCTTCGAGCGCGAACCGGGTGCTCTTCCTCGCCGACGGCTCGATCGTGCGCGAGGTGGGCGAGTGCGACCAGCACCGGATCCTGGAGGTCATGGAAGAGGTCGCCGCGGCGTGATCAAGGTCGCTCTTCGCGGGCTCGCAGGCCGGAAGCTCAGGGCCGCGCTCACCGCCATCGCGATCGTCCTCGGAGTCGCGATGATCAGCGGTACCTACGTCCTCACGGACACGATCGACCGCGCGTTCTCGCAGATCTTCGCCGAGTCTTACGCGGGCACCGACGCAGTCGTCACCGGAAAGGGCGTGGACATCTCGATCGACGGGGAAACCGTCGCTGCGCCTCCCGTCGACGAGGGGTTGCTCGAGACGGTGAGGTCCGTCCCCGAGGTCTCGCTTGCGACCGGGAGCATCGTCGACGACTACGGAGCGAAGATCCTTACGCCCGAGGGCAACGCGATCTCGACGGGTGGAGCCCCGAGCTTCGGGTTCGGCATCGACCCCGACCCCGCGCTCTCGCGATTCAATCCGCTCAAGATCGCAGAGGGGCGCTGGCCGTCGGCAGAGAGCGAGGTCGTGATCGACGTCGGGACGGCCGACGACCAGGGCTACGCGGTCGGCGACCAAGTGAAGATCTCGACGCTCGAGCCCACGCGCTCGTTCGAGCTCGTCGGGGTCGCCCGCTACGGCGAGGTCGACAGCCTTGGAACCGCGACCTTCGCGGTGTTCACGATTCCGGCCGCCCAGGAGCTCTTCGAGCGCGAAGGCCAGTTCGACGCCATCTCGGCAGCGGCGAAGGAAGGCGTGTCGGAAGCCGACCTCGTTCAGGCGATCGCGTCCGCGCTTCCGCCGGACACGGAGGTCGTCAGTGCGACCCAGGAAGCCGCCGACCAGTCGGAGGAGATCAGCCAGTTCACGAGCATCATCCGCTACTTCCTGCTCGCGTTCGCAGGGATCTCCCTCTTCGTGGGCGCCTTCGTCATCTTCAACACGTTCTCGATCACCGTCGCTCAGCGCACTCGCGAGTTCGCGACGCTCCGGACGATCGGCGCCACGCGACGCCAGGTCCTCGGCTCGGTCGTCCTCGAGTCGCTCGTCATCGGGCTTGTCGCCTCGCTCATCGGACTTCTCCTGGGCGTGCTGCTCGCTGAGGGAATCCAGTCGCTCTTCCGCCTCTTCGACTTCGAGCTTCCGAGCTCCGAGCGCGTGTTCGCGCTCCGTACGGTCGTCGTGGCGCTGGGTGTCGGAGTGGGGATCACCCTGGTGGCGGGGCTCTTCCCGGCCATCCGGGCCACTCGCGTTCCACCGATAGCCGCCGTGCGCGAGGGGGCGGAGCTCCCGAAATCGCGGATTGCACCGTTCGTCCCCTGGATCGCAGGGCTCGTGGTCCTCAGTGCGCTGGCGCTGCTCGGTCGATCGATGTTCGTCGACGACCTGGGCACCGCCGACCGACTGCTGTCCATGGCCGTCGGTGTTCTCCTCCTCTTCATCGGTGTCGCGATGCTCTCGTCACGGCTCGTTCAGCCGCTAGCGGCGCTGGTGGGCTTCCCCGCGCGGCGCGCGGGCGGTGCCGCCGGGAAGCTCGCGAGCGGGAACGCCGTGCGAAACCCGGGTCGGACCGCCTCTACGGCTGCGGCGTTGATGATCGGAATCGCTCTCGTCGCCTTCGTTGCCACGCTCACGAACGGGATGAAGGCCTCGAATCGAGAGGCGATCGAGGAGCAGGTCGTCGCCGACTACGTCGTGACGGCCTCGGACGGGTACACGCCCTTCCCCTCGGCGGTCGGCGACGCCTTCGGGACGTCGCCCGCGCTCGAGGTCGTGACGCATGTTCGCTCCGGGGTCGCCGAGGTGAACGGCGACGACTCGGAGGTCAGCGGCATCGAGCCCGACAGGATTCTCGATACCTACGTCTTCGACTGGAAGCAGGGAGACGACGAGGCGCTCTCCGGGCTCGGCACCACGGGTGCGATCGTCACCTCGAACTACGCCGAGGATCACGACGTCGCTCTCGGAGACTCCTTGGAGCTCCTCTCGGCCACGAACCGAACCGCCGAGCTCGAGGTCGTGGGCGTCTACGAGCCGCCGCCGTTCTACCCTCTCCTCGACAGCGTCACCGTGTCCAGGCAGCTCTTCGACAGGCTCTACGATCGCCCGCTGAACCGCTGGACCTGGGCGAACGTCTCCGGCGATCCGACCGCCGAGACAACGAGGCAGCTCGAGGAGTCGATCTCCGGCTTCCCCGACTCGCAGGTCGAGACGCGCGAGGAGTGGATCCAGCGCGAGGATCAGGACATCAACGAGTTCCTCACGTTCCTCTACGTGCTGCTGACCTTCTCCGTCTTCATCAGCGTCTTCGGGATGATCAACACGCTCGTCCTCTCGGTCTACGAGCGGACGCGTGAGATCGGCATGCTGCGCGCCATCGGGATGACGCGCCGCCAGATCCGGCGGATGATCCGTCAGGAGAGCGTGATCACGGCGCTTATCGGAGCGGCCGTGGGGCTCCCGCTCGGGATCTTCCTCGCGGCTCTCGTGAACCGAGCGCTGGCCGAGTTCGACATCCGCTTCTCGATCCCGTGGGGGCAGCTCATCGTGCTTACGATCGTCGCGATCGTCATCGGGATCCTCGCTGCGATCATGCCCGCGCGCCGCGCGGCGAAGCTCGACCCGCTCCGGGCGATCGCCTACGAATGACGCGCGTTGCCCTCCGCGGGCTCTTCGGGCGGAAACTGCGAACGGCGCTGACGGCCCTTGCGATCGTGCTCGGGGTCGCGATGATCAGCGGCACCTACGTCCTCACGGACTCGATCGACCAGGCGTTCGACAGGATCTTTACGGACATCCGCGAGGGCTCGAACGCGGTCATCTCCGGCAGGTCGGCGTTCGACCTGAGCGAGGGAAGCGGCGTCACCGAGCCGACCTTCGACGAGTCGCTGCTCGCAGAGGTGCAAGAGCTGCCCGCCGTCGCGGCGGCGGAAGGCAGCGTGGACTCGGATGCTGCTCAGCTCATCGGCGATGACGGCAAGGCAGTCGTCTACGGGGGCGCACCCAACCTCGGCTTCTCGATCGCCAACCCGAGCTCGCCGTTCAACCCGCTGACCCTCGTCGAGGGGTCGTGGCCGGGGCCGAGCGAGGTCGTCGTCGACAAGGAGACCGCGGCGAAGGAGGGCTTCGAGGTCGGCCAGACGATCGGCGTGCAGGTCGAGGGCCCGGTGAGGCGTCTGCCTATCTCGGGGATCATGCAGTTCAGCTCCGGACTCACGATCGGGGGCGCAACTCTCGCGGGCTTCGACCTCGCGACCGCGCAGAGCCTGATGCAGAAGGACGGACGGCTCGACGAGATCGCCGTCGCGGCAAAGCCGGACGCGTCCGAGCAGGAGCTCGTCGCCCAGATCGAGGAGATCCTGCCCGAGGGCACGCAGGTCCAGACCGGCGCGCAGCAGGCGCAGTCCGACGCCGCGGAGACCAACGAGTTCATCACCTTCCTGCAGGGCTTCCTGCTCGCGTTCGGCGGCATCGCGCTCTTTGTCGGCTCCTTCGTTATCGCCAACTCGCTCTCGATCACGATCGCCCAGCGGACTCGGGAGCTTGCAACGCTGCGCACGCTCGGCGCGTCCCGGCGGCAGGTGCTCGCCTCGATCATCGTCGAGTCGCTCATCGTCGGTGTCGTCGCCTCCGTGATCGGGCTCTTCCTCGGGCTGCTCCTCGCGAAAGGGCTCTTCTGGCTCTTCGACGCCGTCGGCTTCACGCTTCCGAACACCGGTCTGCTCTTCGAGACGCGGACGATCGTCGTCGCGCTACTCGCCGGGATCCTCGTGACGCTCGGGGCGAGCCTCCGTCCTGCGACGAGGGCGACGCGCGTGCCACCCATCGCTGCAGTTCGCGAGGGCGCGACGCTACCGCCCGGGCGCTTCGCGCGATTCCGCTGGCTGGGCGCGGTACTCATGACCGTCGCCGGCTTCGCGTCCCTGCTCTACGGGCTCTTCGGGCGCGATCTCGACACGACCCAGATCCTGATCTGGATGGGGCTCGGAGCGCTCCTCATCTTCCTCGGTGTCGCGCTCTTCTCGTCCCGGCTCGTGCGTCCGCTCGCCCGCGTACTCGGCGAGCCGGCTGTGAGGATGGGCGGCGTTGCCGGCCTCCTGGCGCGCGACAATGCCCGGCGCAACCCCCAGCGCACGGCCTCGACCGCGGCGGCGCTGATGATCGGTCTCGCGCTGGTCACGCTCGTGGCGACGCTCGAAGTCGGGATCGTGTCTTCGTTCAAAGGCGCCGTGAACGACCTCTTCACCGGGGACTACGCGGTCACGGCCCAGAACAACTTCTCTCCGATCCCGACCGATGCTGCCGAGGCTGCGGCGGAGACGCCCGGCGTGACGGCGGTCGGCAACGTCCGCACCGGTGAGGTGCTCGTGTTCGGCGGCCCGACGTTCGCGACCGCCGTCGATCCGGGGATGGCCGAGGTGATCGACCTGGACTGGAAGGAAGGCTCGCCGGCGGTGTTCTCGACGCTCGGCGAGAACGGCCTCTTCGTCGATGACAGCACGGCGGAGGACAATGCGCTGACGCTCGGCTCTCTCGTGAACGTGACGTTCCCGAACGGCACGCGCCGGCGCCTCGCGGTCGAGGGCATCTTCGATCCGCCCCCGGGAGGGTCGCCTTTCGGCGAGGTGACGATGTCGACCGAGGTCTGGGATGCCGAGATTCCGAACCCGCGGAACCTCTACTCGTTCGTGAAGATGGAAGGCGGTGACACGGAGGGGAACCAGGCCGCGCTAGACGGGGCGCTCGCGGACTTC
>Ga0136633_1003515_pt1 | contig 10276 bp, 6 predicted proteins | sample AntDrymeUQ832206_2_FD_105494 | JGI IMG/M metagenome (GOLD analysis project Ga0136633, IMG submission 105494) | Polar desert sand microbial communities from Dry Valleys, Antarctica - metaG UQ83 (22.06) | ecosystem: Environmental > Terrestrial > Soil > Desert | place: Antarctica: Dry Valley...
GAGAAGCGCTTGAAGATCGACGGGTTGATGGGGTCGGCCGAGGCCACCCGCAGGCCGTTGTTGGGGGCGCTGTCGGTCACCCAGCGCCGGGCCAGGGAGGTGGTGTCGAAGCTGTTCCACGTCGAGCCGCAGCTGGCGCCCAGGGTGGTGCTCGACACCTCGGGGCCGTCGATCACCGGGCGGGTGTTCCAGGTGGTGGTGGCGCTGAGGGTGGCGTCGATGCCGTGCACGGTCACCGGCCCCCCACAGCCGTAGGCGCCCAGGCCCAGCAGCATCAGGTGGCTCTCGGTGACCACGTTCTCGACTCCCGGGGTCACGCCCAGGTAGTTGAACTTGATGAAGGACTCCGTCGCCGATCCCGACAGGGCGCCGACGAACAGCTCGCTGTAGGTGTCGTAGTTGGTGGTGGGGTTGCCGGCCCACACCAGGGTGTCGATGCCGTAGCCCGCGGGGTTGGAGGCGTTGGTGGCCACGGTGGGATCGATGGCCACAGGATAGATGCGGGCCGCATCGCCCAGCCACGCCGCCTCGACGGAGACCTCCACGGTGACCACGTTCTCCGCCGGCCGGGATGGGGCGGCGACGGTGGTGGGAGTGGTGGTGGTGGTCGTGGGAGGAGCGGTGGTGGTCGGCAATGCGGTGGTGGTCGGCGATGAGGTCGTGGTGGAGCCGCCGTTGCCGGCCAACGGTGTGGTGGTCGCAGGGGCGACTGCGGGGGCCGAGGGCGCAGATGTGGTGGCCGGGGGCGTGGCCAGCGCCAGCGCGTTGGGCACGAGGGCGACGGTGACCGGGGCGGCGGCCGGCACCGGGGCGGAGTCGAAGGCGATGCCGTGGCTGACGGTGGCCAGCACGGCGCCCTTGGCGTCGAGGAACTCCACCCCGGCGGGGGCGTTGCGGGCGGTGACGCCGGCGGGCAGGACGAACTCGTCGCGATAGGTGCCCGAGGCCTTGGCGTCGGGGAGGATGACGGTCTCCTCGAAGCCGTCGGCCCGCAGGTCGAGCACCAGGTCCCGGCCGCCCAGGGCGCCCTTGTAGGTGGCCCGGGCCCCCTGCACGGTGGCCGGCGCCGGGGAGGACTGGGCATGGCGCAGGCCGATGGGCCCTGCCGGGGTGTCCATGGTGGCCACGATGCCCTCGGCCCGGGCCGCCAGCCTGGCGGCGCCGGGGGCGGCCTTGGCCACCAGGGTGGCCCCGGGGCCGGGGACCACGGAGAGGTCGATGTCGTGCCAGCCGGTGGCGTCTTGGAAGCGGACGGGACCGGCGGAGAGCACCGAGGTGCGCGAGCGGTCGCGGTTGGCGACCACCTTCTTGGTGGGGGTGGTCTCGGCGTCGATGACTGCCGAGCGGTCGGGGTCATAGGCGCTGGGCTTGGCCGGGGCTCCGGCCGCCACCTGGTCGGGATGGGGCGGGGGGTTGGAGAAGTCTCCGGCCGGGCGCTCGGGGACGACCTTGGGAGCGGGGTCGGACTTCAGCACCGGCACATCGCGAGTCGTCGTCTTGGTCTGGGCGCCGGCGGTGGGGGCCACGGCCGCCATGGTTCCCACCAGCAGGGCCAGCACCGTGAACACGCTGGCCGTGGTAGCCGGCAGCCTCCGGGCGCGCGTCGTCGCCGTTGATCCCCGTCGCATGATCGATCCTCCCCCGCAAGGGCCCGGTGCCCTTCCGCCGACGTGATCCCGCGCTGAACTCGAACCGACCCGTCGATGGCTGTATCGACCGGGTCAAGAACTTGAGCCCGACGACCCACAACCCAACCGAAGAGCTACCGAGGTTCTACAGCACGTCCTACAGGCCCAGCCCGAGGTCGGGCCCGAGGTCCCGCTCCAGGTGGGGGCCCCGGTGCTGGTGGGCACCGTGATGGGGCGTGGCCTTGGACAGGTCGAGGGGGTTCGGGAACGACTGGTTGACCAGGGAGACCTCGGGGGCCCAGGAGGGATCGTCTCGGGCCCAGTCCTGGCCCATGGCGTTCTCCAGGCCCATGCGAGTGTCGTAGAGCTCGTCGCCGAGGGAGTCCATCTCCCGTTCCAGCCAGTTGAGCCGGCGGGGGATCTCGGGGTGCTCGATGCGCACGAACCGCTGGTGGCGGACCTGTTTGACCTCGAGGTCGAGGACCTGGTGCTCGGCCGCTTCGAGCTCGGGGGCCAGGCGGGCCCGCTCGGTGCTGGCCAGGCTGCGGTAGGCGGCCTTGAGCGGTGCCTCGCGCTGGGCCGCGTCGCGGGCCGCTCGGGCGAAGCCACCCCGGCGCAGCAGGGGGGCGGTATGGCTGTGGGCCTCTGCCGCGGTGCGCTCGTAGTGGACCTTCTTCCAGGCGTCGAGGGCCTCGGCGACGGGGGTGCCGGCCCACTTCCCGTGGGAGTTCTCGTGGTCCAGCTCATAGAGGGAGTTGCGCAGGCCGTTGCGGTGGCTCTGGGCCCGGATGTGCTCGGCGGTGGTGGGGTTGGGCGGCAGCAGGGCGGCCAGCGCCTCGTGCTCGGCGCCCAGGCGGGCCAGGCGCACCGCCGGCGGGGTGGCCACGGGCTGGCCCAGGCCGAAGCCGGGGGTGCGGGCATCGGATGGCTGGCGGTCGATGGCCCAGCGCTGGCGGGTCTCCCTGCTCCAGCTGGCGCGCAGGTCCTCGGCCGCCATCTCGACGTCGTCGGCCACGGTGTAGAGGGTGGTGGCGCCCCGGGCCCGGCTGTTGCGGACATAGGCCAGCTCTCTTCCGCCGCCGTCCTCCAGGGCGTGGGTGGCATCCACGGTGAGCCCCTGGCTGCGATGCACGGTGACGGCGTAGCCATGGGCCAGGCGGTCGGCTCCGAGATCGTCGGTGTCGAAGTGCTGGGTACGGCCGTCGTCCATGGCCGCGGTGAGGGTGCGGGCCTCGACGTCGACGGAGAGGACGCTCCCCCGCTCACTGGTCACCAGCTGGCCCCGGGCGCCGGGGGCCAGGGTGACGATGCGGTCGCCGGCGGCGTAGGCGGCGCCGCCGGGGGCGGTGAGCTCGGGGCCGGAGAGATTGCCCATCTCGGCCCACGCAGCCCGGCCCAGGCGGTTGAGCTCGGCCACGTTGGCCCGCCGCCAGGCGAACATGGCGATGTCGTCATCCGGGCCGTTTCGGCCGGCACTGCCCAGCTTCGGAGATGCGATGTCCCGGGCCCAGCCGGCGACCAGGGCCTGGCGGGCCTCCTCGATCGCCGGCTTCACCACGATGCGGTCATTGGCCACGTACCAGTCGACCGCCTCGGCCACCTTGCCGGCCCGGAGCTGAACCAGGGCGTCGCGCTCGCCCACATCGCGTTGGCGCACGTTCTCGGCCAGTACGTGGACGGCCTCGGGATGGCGCTCGAGCACCGCTCCCATGGCCCCGCCGGCGCCGATGGAGGGCAGCTGGCGATCGTCGCCCACGATGACCACCTTGGCCCCGGCCCGCTCCGCCGCAGTGAGGAGACGAAGCGTGGTGACGTCGTCGGCCATGCCCGCCTCGTCGAGGACCAGCACGCTGCGGTCGCTGAGCTTCAGCTGCTCGTGGTCGAGGCGCCACAGGATGGACGCCGCCGTGCGGCTGGGATCGATGCCGGCCTCGGAGCCGAGCGTTCGCGCCGCCTGGCCCGACACCGCAGTGCCGAGAACCTCATAGCGGAGCTCGGGCGTGGGCGGGCGGGAGGCCTCGAGGAACGCTCGCCGGAGCCCGACGGGGATGAAGGGCGCATCGGCGGCCGGGATGGCGGGAGCGGGAGCTGCGACGGGGACGGTGGAGAAGGCGTCTCGGACCGCGGCCAGGGCGGTGGTCTTGCCCGATCCGGCCACCCCCACCACGATGTCGATCCCCCGCCCCGAGGTGGCCATGGCCTGCACCGCGGCGTCCTGGCCGGCGGTGAGGGAATGGCCGCCCAGGAGGTCCTCCCGGCGGCCGATGGCCTCCAGTGCCCGGGTGGTGGCGACTGCGGGTGCGTCGGCGCGCTGGACCATGCGCTCGACGGTCTCTGCGATGGCCTGCTCGGTGGCGATGCCTCTCGCCGTGGCGTAGGCCTGCTCGCGCTTCTCGGCCACCCCCAGCAGCGGCACGGCCTCGGGGTCGCCCAGGACCCGGTCGACGACCTTTCCCAGCACCGCCGGATCGCAGCCGAACAGCGCCGGGGCCACCGCAACAACAACGTCACGGCGGTTGAACACCTTGCGCCGAGCGAGGTCGCTGTCAGGGGCCAATGTCTCCTCGACCAGGGCCCGCAGCTCGGCGCGGCTGGGGGCGTCGGGTCGGAGGTTGCGGGTGCGGGAGGCCTCCTGCACCGAGGCCAGCAGCTCGGGCACGGGATGGCCGATGGCTTCGAGCTCGGCCCGCCACCGCACCATGAGGTTCTCGACCGGCTCATGGCGCTTGTGCTCGCGGGTGTTGCGGGCCGCGATGCCCCGGGAGCGGTAGGTGTCGACACCGCGTTCGTTCATCACCTCGGTGATGGCCGCCCCCCGCTTGGAGTGGACCTCCATCGCCTCTCTGGGAACGCCGGCGATGGCCCAGTGGCCCAGGCGGCCGCTGGGGCCGTGGTCGGGGACGATGTCGTAGCCGAGCTCGATGGCCTTGTGAGCTGAGGCCATGCGGCCGATGGCGGTCGCAGCGTGCAGGTGCTCGCGCCACAGGGCGGTGTCGGCGCCCTTGGTTCCGCCCACTGCGTCGTTCATGCGCACCACGTTGGCCAGCAGCACGTGGTCATGGGGACTGGGATCGCCGGCCCGGGAGGTGGCGTGGCGGGTGACGGCGTAGGTGAGTCCGTCGGTGGCGGTGGGGGTGGCTGCTCTCCCCCGCCGGCCGCCCATGCGCACAGTGATGTCATCCAGGTAGGCCAGGGTGGCGTCGCGCTCGGCGTCGAGGATCGAGTGCATGTCCTCGGCCCGGCCGATGACGCCGAGCTCGGCCACGGACTTGTGGGCGCCGATGACCAGCTCCATGCCTGGGCGCTTGGAGTTGACCAGGCGCTCGCCGGTGCTGGGATCGAGAGCGCCGTCGGGGCCGTAGATGGCTTCGTACTGCTCGGGGGTGACGTTGCCCTCCAGGCCCAGGGCGGCCGCTCCCCTGCCGCCCCACACCAGTGGCGTCTCGCCCCGGCTGGCGTAGTAGTCCAGAGCCTGGCCTGGGTGGTCGTCGGAGCGCTCAAGCACGGTGGAGCGGTGGTAGTCGACCGAGTCCAGCCCCATCATCCGCATCCACGCCACGGCGGGCCCCTCCGGCAACCCCCAGAGGGGTTGCAATCGTGTTCAAATCACTTGTGTCGTGCCTAAATCATAGTCGACTTTGTCGGTGGCGTAAATGGACTTCGGTGGATGACTTGAGGATGGTTATTGATCAGAATAGGCTAACTACTGCTGGATTATATTTCGTGCGTTCGTTTGGTCCTGGGTCGTGCTGAATGATGCATCCTCTGTGGTATGGACGTCTCTTTCCTCGCTTGCGCTGTTGCGTCGTCGTGGGTGGGGTCGGTATGCCTGGCGGATGGGCTCGTTGTCCGATGACATAGCTCTTGACTGGTCGGGCTTGAAGTAGTGCTCGGGTCGGGCCTGAAGTCAGTGCTCTGGTCGGGAAGTAAGTGCTCTGCTTGGGATTCGAGTCAGTACTCATCGGTCCTGAGCGGGATGTTCTGCATTTCGTTCCCTACAGTTTCTAAATGTCTTGGTGCTATCCTTTTCTAACTCGATCACTTTGGAAAGGTTGCCGTGGAGCGGGGGACGACGGTCGCGACGACATGGCAGGGTCGGCGCGTCAAGGCATTCATCCCTGCGCCGATGCCTCGCAACGTCGACCTACCCGAGCGCGTCGTGCGGGCGACCGAACGAGCAGCAGCCGCCCTGCAGCGGACAGATGACCGACTGACCCACAGTCTCGAACCGTTGGCACGGCTGCTGCTGCGCGCCGAGGGGGTCGCCTCCTCCTACATCGAGGGCGTGCGCTCCCCCGCTGAGCTTGTCGCCGTCGCAGAGGCGGACGCAGGCGCAGTCGACGCCACCTCGGCCTGGGTGGCTGACAACCTCGCCGTGGTCGACGCCTCGCTCATCCACGCCCGTTCCGATGCTGCCCTGACGGCAGCCGACCTCCATCGCTGGCACGCCCGGCTCATGGTTCACGGCGCCCTGCCCGACGAACTCGTCGGCCGCTACCGCCGGGTGCAGAACTGGATCGGCGGGGCCACGCCCCGGGAGGCGGCGTACGTGCCGCCCCCGGCCGAGCACGTGACGCGGCTCATGCGCGACCTCCTGCGCTCGATCAACACCGCCAAGTTCGACCCGGTCACTCTCGCCGCCGTCGTTCACGCCCAGTTCGAGGCCATCCATCCCTATGGCGACGGCAACGGCCGGCTCGGTCGCGTGCTCATCGGTTGGGTCCTGGTCCGGCGCACCCGTGTGGTGGTGCCGCCGCCGGTGAGCGTGGTCATCGCCCGCGATCCCGGTGGCTACCTGTCCGGTCTGACCCGTTGGCGCCAAGGCGATGTCGCCGGCTGGGTGGGCTGGGTGGCCGACGCCGTAAGCCGATCCGCAGATCAGGTCGGCGAGCTCCTCGCCACCGCCGATGACCTCCGGCGACGATGGGAGGGTCTGCTCACCGGTCTCCGGGCCGACGCCGCCGCACGGCGCGTCCTCGACCTCCTGCCCCAACACCTGGTGGTAACCGCCCCGATGGTCGCTGATCTACTCAGCGTCTCGGCGCCCACGGCGCGCGCCGCCGTGGAGGCGCTGGCGGCGCGGGGCATCCTGGAACCCCTCGAGCTTCGAGCCGCGAGACCCGGAAGGCCCGCTCAGTGGTGGATGGCGGGCGAGCTGGTATCCGCTCTCGGCCGGTGGTCCGGCTGAGTCGGCTCGCTCAGCCGGCGAACGGCAGGCCGCCCTGCGCTGGCGCCGAGGGGTTGCGGCGGCCGGCCTGCCTCGTCGACCGGGGGATGTCCTGGGCCGCGGAGGGCGCCTCCGCCTCGCCCTTCGGGGGCCGGCGGCGCCCGGGCGGCTGAGGAATGGACCTCACGCGGATGCTGTACTGCTCCTCGAACTGGGAGAGCGGTACACGAACCCCCAACCCTGAGCACGGGCAACCCGTCGGTACGGGTGTCGAGCCAGCGACGAGCCTGCTGGTAGGCCGCGGTGCGGCCGATCCTCAGGACGCGTCCCGCCTCTTCGACAGTCAGGAAGTCGGGTACCTCTGCCGATGCCATGGCCTACCTCACCGTTGATTGATCAAGGGCTGGCAGTATATGTTGTCCACAGGTGAGACACAACGGCACCATTGATCATTCTGTTTCTGCGTTCAGGTAGTGTCAGCTGATGCCGCGACGTCGCAAGCCGTCCCCTGGGCTGTGGACCGCCAACCAGATCGTGGCGTTCAACGTGGGCAAGGCCCGACAGCTGCGCGGGTGGACCCAGGAGGAAGCGGCCCAGGCCCTGGCTCCCTACCTCGGCACCCTGCTATCGACGGCCAGCTTCTCGGCCATCGAACGGTCCGTGGACACCGGCCGTGTCCGGGAGTTCAACGCCGATGAGCTCTTGGCCTTTGCCCGGGGATTCCGGGTACCGATCACCTGGTTCTTCACCCCACCGTCCTCGTTCTGGGACAGCGCCGGCGTCTCCACCCCCGACGCCGGCGAGGATGGGCTCGACCCGCTCGTCATGCTGCACGCCGTCCTCGGGACGCCGGAAACCCTCGCCGACTACAAGTCCTACCTGCTCAGCTGGCCCGACCCCCGCAGGCGGATGCGCATCCATCCCGACGGGACCATGGAGAACATGGGGCGGCTGGCCGAGGACGTCCACCCCATGTTGGACGATCTCCTGCGGCTGCGAGCGCGCAAGCAACTGCGTGACCGTTTCGGCGATGTCGACCAGGCCCGCGACGTGCTGCGCGCCCTCACCGCGCTCCTCGACGAGCTAGACGATCCGACCTTCGACGACGAGCCGGCGACGAATCGAGACGGCGATGGCCAGACCTGAAGGGGGGCAACGGAGGACGTACAGGGCCCTGGCAGATCGCTCGGGTCCAGCGCAGGCTCACCTACGACCGCTCGCGATGCTCCCGGGCGGTGGAGTCAGGCTGCAGTGGTGATATCGAAATGTCGGGTGGCGACTTCGACGTCACCGGACAGCATGGACTCGAAGAGCGCGTCCAGCTTCTCGGCCACCTCCCAAGCAAGGTAGCGCTCGGCACAGGCGGGGCACTCTTCCATCGGGACTCCGAGGACAACTGCAACCCGACCCGACCGCTCAGCCATCTTAGCCCGGACAACCCCAACCCGTTCGCCTTGGTCGCACCTCTCGCACCGCATCATCGACGCCTGCGGAAGTCTGCCGACCAGCGCGCCGGCTCAGGTTCGTACACCGTCACGACCCGGTCCTCCTGATGCACTTCGTCCACGATAACCACCACGTGGAGCGGACGCTGCCACGCCAGCGTCAGCACCAGTTCCTTCAGCCCCTCCGACACCACGGTCTCCTCGATGACCTCCGCGTCCTCGCACGCTGCCGAGAACTCGCTGAACAGGCAATCGATGAGCCGGAGCTTGTCGAAGGCATGCTCCGACACGAGCCTCCGCCCCTGCCAAGCCTTCGGGCGAGGATCGATCGCACCCACCATCGCAGCCTTGCACCCCGTTCAGCCGGACCTATGCCTCATTGACCGTACGGGTCTCGGGTCGCTGGCAACTCGAGCGCCGCCGCGAGCCAGCCGGCTCCACAGAGGGAAGCGCAAACGCAGAAAACGTAGCCAGAAACGTAGCCAGCCGACCTCGTCCACCGCTGGCGGCGCAGAGCGGGTCGACCTATCAGGCCTCGGCACCGTCCGGCACTCCAGGAACTCTTGAATGCTTGCTGACCAGCACCTTCGCGACGGAACGGGCGGCATCTTCTCACTAGACGCTGACACGGCGCAGCACCCGACGAACGTGAGCACGAGTGCATGGCATGCAAGGGGTCAGGGGTTCAAATCCCCTCAGCTCCACTAGGAGCCCGCAGGGTCGACCGGGGGGTGCGGCGACGCCAAACCTCCCCGGTTCAGGCCCCAGCGCGAAGGTCGTCCTCGCTGTCATCGCTGGCGCTGGCGCTGGCGTTCGTGCTGTTGGCGGCCTGGTTCGTGCCCGCCTGTCCGGCGACGGCGCCCGTTCGTCCCGATGTGGGCTGAACATGGACGTGGCCCCCTCGCCGGAAGGCGAGGGGCCACGTGTGCTTCACAGTCGGGTCGCCGTGAAGCGGCCTGACCGGTTCGAACTAGCTGCGAGCCTTGGCGGCCTCGGGGGCCGAGCTGCGGCGACCGGCGAACAGGGCGGCCATGCCGGCGAGGAACATGCCCACGCCGCCGACGCCCAGGGCCACGAGCGCCAGGGTGCCCATGGAGATGGAGTCGTCGCTACGGGCCAGGCCGTCGGTCCGGACCGCGGTGTCGGTGGAGGCGGACGGAGCGCCGACGACCGGGCTGGTCCCCGCTTCGCCCGTCACGTTCATGACGGCGCGGATCGGCGACAGGCTCAGGCTGCCGTCGGCCTTGGTCTGGCTGACGATGACCACGTAGCTGCCGGGAGCGGTGCCCGGGGGAACCGTGAAGTTGGCGGCGAGGTTGCCGCCGGTGATGGGGGCGGGGACGGTGGTCAGCACCGGGCCGTCAAGGGCGTTCCACTTGATCTGCGCGGCGTTGGCGGCCTGGAACCCGGTGCCGGTGATCCCGACCTCCTGGCCGGCCTTGGCGTTGATGGTGGAGAGATTCACCACCGGGCCCGAGACACAGGCGAACGCCGTCGCGGCCATGAAGATGCCCGCTGCGGTGGTGCCCACCCCTGCCAATGCCCACCTGCGTACTGATTTCATCCTGCCTCCGCTTTCTGTGGCTCGCGTGCCCGGCGGGCGCGGTGAGAAATGTCGCCTCAATCGACGGGCAGAGCCTACGCCGCAGGCCCGCGCCGACTTGCTCCGCATGCTACTCCTCCGGTTCCGGATCTCAATAGATGCAAATCTCACCTAGTGAGCCCAAAACTGCATCTGTCCAGGTCAGAAACGATGCGAAGTCTGTCTACACAGATCGCATCTAGATGCGATCTGAGTAGACACAACCCTCCCGTATTGCCTTCTTCTGCCACTAGCGCGAGACTGACCATACAGAAACAGCGTCCGTGGGTGCCGCCCGGCCCCCAGACTCATAAAGAAAAGGTGGGCAACCTGCAATGAACCTCCGCAAGAAGGTCACGACCGTATTCGGTGCAGCAGCAGCTGCATCGGTCATCGCTGGCGCAGCGGCTTTCGCCTGCACCAACCTGGCCACCCTCAACCTGTCCAGCACCGC
>Ga0136633_1003516_pt1 | contig 10275 bp, 12 predicted proteins | sample AntDrymeUQ832206_2_FD_105494 | JGI IMG/M metagenome (GOLD analysis project Ga0136633, IMG submission 105494) | Polar desert sand microbial communities from Dry Valleys, Antarctica - metaG UQ83 (22.06) | ecosystem: Environmental > Terrestrial > Soil > Desert | place: Antarctica: Dry Valley...
CAGAAGTAGCCATGATGGACCAGCAGGGCCTGCGCCCCGGCCGCTGCGGCCTGCTCGACCACAGCCAGGCTGGCCGTTACCGCGAAAACTGCGCGGGTGACGACCGGCGCGCCTTCCACCTGCAAACCGTTTGGACAATAATCCTTGATTGATGATGCATTAAGCAATTCATCGAGGTAGCGGACCAGGTCCGTTGTGCTCACCATTTTGACTTCCCTGCCCCCGCATTCAGGAGCCGCTTGGATTTGAAGAAATACTGGTTGCTGTTTGCCCAGGGCGTCACCGTGCTGCTGGCTGCGCTGTTCGTCCTGGCGACCCTGAGGCCGGAATGGCTGCCGACTTCCCTGCAGTCGCCGGACGGCGCGCAAGGACGCGCGGATCGCATGCCGACCGCTCGGGGCCCGGCCGACGAGACACGCCGGGCCACGCCCGAACGCCCGGCGCCGGATGCTGCTGCCGAAAGCCGATCCCAGGGGATTCTGTCATACAGCGATGCGGCTCGCCGCGCCATCCCGGCGGTCGTGAATATCCTCACCGGCGACCAGGTGTCGGCCCGACCGGGCAACCCTCTCCAGCGGGATCCCAAGTCGCGGCGGGGCGAGTTGCCGCCGCGGGTCGACCCGACTTCGAACCTCGGCTCGGGAGTCATCGCCACCGCGGACGGCTACATCCTGACCAACCATCATGTGCTGGAGGAGGAAAGCGAAACCGAAGTCGTGATGGCCGACGGCCAGCGGATCCGGGCAAAGCTGGTCGGCAGCGATCCTGAAACCGACCTCGCGGTCCTGAAGGTGGACCGGGTGGGCTTGCCGGCGATCGAGTTCGGCGACGTCGCGCGGGCGGAGGTCGGCGACGTGGTGCTCGCAATCGGCAATCCGTTCGGGGTGGGTCAGACGGTGACGATGGGCATCATCTCCGCGCTGGGACGCACGCAACTGGGCATCAATACCTTCGAGAACTTCATCCAGACCGACGCCGCGATCAATCCCGGCAATTCCGGCGGCGCGCTGGTGGACACCGCGGGACGACTGCTCGGCATCAATACGGCGATCTACTCCCGCACCGGCGGCTCCCTGGGGATCGGCTTCGCGATCCCTGCCTCCACGGTCAAGGACGTGATGCAGCAGCTGATCAAGAACGGCCGCGTCATCCGCGGGTATATCGGCGTGGAGCCGCAGGACGTGACGCCCGAGCTGGCACAGGCCTTTCGACTGCCGCGCCGGGACGGCGCCATCATCGCGGGCGTGATGCGCGGGGGTCCGGCTGAAAAAGCGGGGGTAAAGGTCGGCGACATCCTGATCAGCCTGGAAGGCCGACCGGTCACCAGCGTCACCCAGATGCTCAACATGATCTCGCTGCTGCCGCCCGGATCGACCGCGCAGTTCAGGTTCCTGCGGGATACCGACGAGGTGCAGGTGCCGATCGTGATCGGCACGCGCCCGAATCCGAAGCCGGCCCCGCTGGGACGTTAGTCGACAGGCTCCTCAGCCTCAGGGGGCCGTCCTTTCCTCGCTCTCTTCGTCGTCCGGCGCACGGCTGTGCGCGCTGAGGAAACCGGCCAGGTAGATGCCGAACTCGTAAAGCAGGATGAGCGGGATCGCCAGCATGAACTGCGAGAGCACGTCCGGTGGCGTCAGGATCGCGGCGACGACGAAGGCACCGACAAAGACGTAGCGACGTGCCTGGCGCAGCTGCGTCTGTGTCACCATGCCCAGCTTGACCAGCAGCATTTCTACCACCGGCACCTCGAAGGTTAGACCGAAGCCGAAGAAGATGGACAGGGTGAAGTCCCAGTAGCGCTGCAAGTCCTGCATCACGTCCGCGCCGGTGCGCTCGGCGAAGGCGAAAAAGAACGTGTAGGCGGCGGGCAGCACAAAGAAGTACGCGAAGGAAATGCCCAGCAGAAGGAAGAACACCGAAGAAACGATCAACGGCAGCGCGAAGCGACGCTCATGGGCGTACAACCCCGGAGCGACGAAAGCCCAGGCCTGGTAGAGAATCCAGGGCAGCGACGCGAGGATCGCAGCCAGGAACGCGATCTTGGTCAGGGTGAAGAAGGCGCCCTCGCCCGCGATGAACACCGCCTTGGAGCCCGGCGGCAACGCCGCGTTCAAGGGCAACGCCAGGATTCGCATGATGTCCGGCGCAAAGTAGAAACAGACGCCGAACATCAGGAAGACAACCACCAGGGACTGCACTACGCGGTTGCGCAGTTCGATCAGGTGCGAAACGAAGCCCTCGTCCTCGCTGGGCGTGTTCTTTCTGCCGAAGCCGAACATCAGCGAATCACCGGCCGGCGGGGCCGCTTGAAGCCACGGTCGCGTTCACGCTCGATCCGGCGCTCCTTGAGGCGCTCTCGGGAGCGCCGAACGGCATAGATCTGGTCCCAGTTGGTTACCGGCTCCGCCGCGGCCTTGCTGCCCGCGTCCCCGGAATCCTCCAGCGACTGCTGCACGGAATCGAACGAACTCTTCGCGTCGGTCATGGCGCCGCCGACGCTGCCTTCGATCGAGCGGGCAGCCTCCTCGACGTCTTTCTTGAGGTCGCGCAGTTCGGACAATTCGATCTGGCGGTTGAAGTCCGACTTCACGTCGTCGACATAGCGCCGCAGCTTGGTGACCCAGTTGCCCGCCTGGCGCGCCACCTTCGGAAGGCGCTCGGGGCCGATCACCACCAGGGCGGCAATGGCCACGATCAGCATCTCTATGAAGCTGATGTCGAACATTCAGGACAGCCGGGAAACCATCGGGAGGGTGATCGTGACGGATTCAGTAGGGGTTGAGGGAAGCGATGAGGCGGGTCGGGGCCGGGAGCGTGCGGTCAGGGTACCGGGACGCCAGGGCACCGGGCGCCGGCACAGACGAAACGAGCGGCTCCTCGCCGCTCGTATGCCGCGCCGCCGGCGTGCGCCTGGCTTTACCGGTTCAGGCCTTGGGCTTGGCGTCGACGTCTATCGTCTTGGCGTCCTGCTGCGAACCCTCAGGGCTGCCGGCGCTGCCTTCCTTCACGCCTTCCTTGAAGCCCTTGACGGCGCCACCGAGGTCGGCACCGATGTTCTTCAGCTTCTTGGTGCCGAACACCAGCATGACGATCACCAGCACGATCAGCCAGTGCCAAATGCTCAACGATCCCATAACGTTCACTCCCGGAGACTTGGGCGTCCCGAACCCGCATTATCGGGCAACGGACGCGCGTTTTCGTGACGTCAGCGACCGGACCGCAGGGGTTGCGGGCCGCCCATCACATGTATGTGAAGATGATACACCTCCTGCCGGCCCACCCGACCGTTGTTGACCACGGCCCGGAAGCCGTCGTCGCACCCCTGTTCACGCGCCAGGCGTCCCGCGACGCCGAACAGCTTGCCGAGCAGCGGTGCCTGATCGAGGTCGGCGTCGTAGAGGTTCACGAGGTGGGTCTTCGGAACAATCAAAAAATGCACCGGCGCCGCCGGGTTGATGTCGTGGAAGGCAAAGATCTCCTCGTCCTCGAACACCTTCTTGCAGGGGATCTCGCCGCGGGCGATCCGGCAGAAGAGACAGTCCTTTTCCTGATGCATGGCCTGGTCCATTGATCAATCCCGATTCTTGCGCAGGGCCTTTTCATCCAGGCCGGACAGACCCTCGCGCCGTTCCAGTTCCGCAATCACGTCCTCCGGCCGCAAGCCATAGTGTGCCAGCATCACCAGAGTATGGAACCAGAGATCGGCGGTCTCGGCCACGATCTGCGCCGCGACGCCGTCCTTGGCCGCCATCACGGTCTCGGTCGCTTCCTCCCCGATCTTCTTGAGGATCGCGTCCTCGCCCTTGCTCAGCAGGCGGGCGACATAGCTGCGCTCCGGATCCGCGCTGCGGCGCGATTCGATCGTGTCGGCCAGCCGCGCCAGGGAGGATTCAGACATCAGGGTTTCCGATAAAGGGTGGCGGGGTCGGTCAGTACCGGGTCGACAGCGACCCAGCGCTGGTCCTCGAGCCGGTTGAAGAAACAACTGTGGCGGCCGGTATGGCAGGCGACACCACCCGCCTGCTCCACCTTGAGCAGGACAACGTCGCCGTCGCAGTCGGTGCGGATCTCGCGCACGCTCTGGACGTTGCCGGACTCCTCGCCCTTGCGCCAGAGCTTGCCGCGGGAACGCGACCAGTAGACCGCGCGTCCGGTACGGGCAGTCTCTTCCAGCGCCGGCCGGTTCATCCAGGCCACCATCAGGATGCGCTGCGTCAGCACCTCCTGGGCGATCGCGGTGATCAGACCGCGGTCGTCGAAGCGCAATTCGTCCAGCCAGTTGCCGCCGGGCACTTCCGGTTGCGCGGGCGGGGAGGATGCGGCGTCGCTCATCACTGCACCGGCCGAACGGGGATACCCCGCTGCGCCATCACCTGCTTGGCCTGGGCCACCGTGAACTCGCCGAAGTGGAAGATGCTGGCCGCGAGCACCGCGTCCGCGCCGCCCTCGGTGACGCCATCGGCAAGATCCTTCAGGCAGCCTACGCCGCCCGAGGCAATCACCGGCACCGGCACGGCGTCGGCCACCGCCCGGGTCAGGGCCAGGTCGAACCCTTCCCGGGTACCGTCACGATCCATGCTGGTCAGCAGGATCTCGCCGGCGCCCAGTTCCACCACTCGGCGCGCCCAGTCGATCACGTCGAGCCCGGTGGGCGTGCGGCCACCGTGGGTAAAGACCTGCCACCGCCCAGGGGCCGAGCGCTTGGCGTCGATCGCACAGACGATGCACTGGGCACCGTAGCGCGCCGACGCGTCGGCAATCAGCTGCGGGTTCTCGATGCCGGCGGTGTTGATCGACACCTTGTCGGCGCCGGCATTGAGCAGCCGGCGGATGTCCGCGACGGCGCGCACGCCTCCGCCGACCGTCAAAGGGATGAACACCTGGTTGGCGACCGCCTCGATGATGTGAAGGATGATGTCGCGCCGGTCCGAGGACGCGGTGATGTCCAGGAAGGTCAGTTCGTCCGCACCCTCACCGTCGTAGCGACGGGCAATCTCGACCGGGTCGCCGGCGTCGCGCAGCGCCACGAAGTTCACACCCTTGACGACCCGCCCGTCCGTCACGTCCAGGCAGGGAATGATCCGCTTGGTCAGGCCGGAAAGGCTGGTGGGCGGGCTAGACAACGCCGGTTCGTCCGAGCGCAGCCGTGAAGTCCAGCGTTCCCTCATAGAGCGACCGGCCGAGGATAACCCCGTCGATGCCCTCGGATTCCACGGCCAGGAGCTTGTCGATGTCGTCGAGGTTGGTGACCCCGCCCGAGGCGTACACCGGCACGCTCACCGCCTTGGCCAGCTTGACCGTGGCCTCGATGTTCACGCCGGTGAGCATGCCGTCGCGGCCGATGTCGGTGTAGATGATGCCCTCGATGCCATAGCCCTCGAACTTGCGCGCCAGGTCGATGACGTCGTGGCGGGTGAGCTTGCTCCAGCCGTCGGTGGCGACCTTGCCGTCGCGGGCATCGAGGCCGACGATGACCTGCCCCGGGAAGGCATTGCACGCATCGTGCAGGAAGCCCGGGCTCTTCACCGCCGCGGTGCCGATGATCACGTAGCTGACGCCGCTGTCCAGGTATCGTTCGATCGTTTCCAGCGACCGGATGCCGCCGCCGAGCTGCACCGGCACCTCGGCCCCGACCGCTTCGACGATCGCCCGGATGATGGCGGCGTTCTGCGGCTTGCCCGCCACCGCGCCGTCCAGATCCACCAGATGGATGCGTTCGGCACCCAGGCCGAGCCAGTGCCGTGCCACTGCCTCGGGGTCTTCGGAAACGACGCTCTCGTCTGCGAGATTGCCTTGCTTGAGGCGGACACAACGCCCGTCCTTCAGATCGATCGCTGGAATCAACAACATGGGTTTGCCGCGGTGATCAGCCGGTCAAGGCTGCCAATGGATGAAATTCTCGTAGAGGCGCAATCCGCTCGCCGCGCTCTTCTCGGGGTGGAACTGTGTGGCGAAAATGTTATCGTGGGCTACCGCGCTGGTAAAGCCCAGACCGTACGGTGTCCGTCCCGCTTCGATGGAACTGTCGGCGGGCACGACATAGTAGCTGTGCACAAAGTAGAAGTAGTCGTCCTGATCGATGCCGGCCCAGATCGGATGCGGCTTCGTCTGCAGCACCTGGTTCCAACCCATGTGCGGCACTTTCAGGCGCCCTGGCCCTGCCCCGGCGCCTGCCGAGTCGAAGCGCACCACCTGGCCCTTGAGAACGCCGAGACCCGCGGTGTCGCCCTCGGCACTGCGCTCGAACAGCATCTGCTCGCCGACGCAGACGCCGAACAGCGGTTTGGTGGCCGCCGCGTGCAGGATCGCCTCGGTCAGCCCGCTCGCGGCAAGGTAACGCATGCAGTCGGGCATGGCCCCCTGCCCCGGGAAGACCACGCGATCGGCCTGCCGGATGACGGCGGCGTCACCGGTGATCGTGACCCGCGATTTCGGGCTGACGTGCTCGAGCGCCTTCGCCACGGAGCGCAGGTTGCCCATTCCGTAGTCGACCACGGCAATCGATCGGCTAGCCGACATGGTCCGTTGCCGCCGCTTGTCAGCCGCTCAGGCTGCCCTTGGTGGAGGGGATGGACTGCCCGGCGCGGGGATCGAATTCCGCAGCCATGCGCAACGCGCGGCCGAACGCCTTGAAGATCGTTTCGCACTGATGGTGCGCATTGTCGCCGCGCAGATTGTCGATATGCACCGTCATCTGTGCGTGGTTGACCAGTCCCTGGAAGAACTCATGGGCGAGGTCGACATCGAACTGCCCGATCATGGCGCGGGTGAACTGAACGTGCCACTGCAGCCCCGGGCGGCCCGAGAAATCGACGACCACCCGCGACAGCGCTTCATCCAGCGGCACGTAGGCATGGCCGTAGCGGCGCACGCCCCGCTTGTCGCCGATCGCCTTGGCCAGCGCCTGGCCGAGGGTGATGCCGATGTCCTCGACCGTATGATGGGCATCGATATGCAGGTCTCCGCTTGCCTCGACCTCGAGATCCACCAGGCCGTGACGGGCGATCTGGTCGAGCATGTGATCGAGGAATGGCACGCCGCTGGCCAGCCGGGCCACGCCGGTGCCATCCAGGTTCAGGCTGGCACGAATCCTGGTCTCTGCGGTGTTTCGGGTGACTTCGGCGCTGCGCATGGGGTGAAAGGCTGTGAGACAGCGGACGGTTGCTTCGGCTCCGGTGCTCCGGAGGGATCGTTTGCTTCAGCGGCGGACAGACTCGGACGGCGCGAGGGACAGGGCCTGGCGCATTGCGAGCAGCATCTGCCGGTTCTCGTCAGGGGTACCGACGGTCAGCCTGAGGCAATTGTGCAGCATCGGGTGCATTCTACCGACGTCCTTGATCAGGACCCCGGATTCCCGCATCCGCACGGCGACCGCGGTGCCCCGTGCGGCGGCTGCCTCCGGCGCGGGCGAGCCGGCATCGGCCACGCGCACCAGCACGAAATTCGCCTGGGACGGGAACACCTGCGCCAAGCCATCGTCGCCGATCAAGGCGCCCAGGGCGGCCAGCAGGCGCTCGCGCTGGTCCCGGATCAGCTGAGCCTGCGCCTGAAACAACTCGGCGTGCTCGAGGGCGAAAACGGCCGCCGCTTCGTTGAGGACGCCGACGTTGTAAGGTGGACGGACCTTCTCGAGCTGGTCGATCCAGTCGGCCGACGCGGCCAGGTAGCCGAGGCGCACGCCGGCCAGGCCGAGCTTGGATACCGTGCGCATGACGGCCAGGTTCGGGAAGTCCGCAAGCCTGGGCATCCAGCTGTCGGGCGCGAACGGCTGGTAGGCTTCGTCCAGAACCACCAGGCCCGGCGAGCGCCGGATGATGGTCTCGATCGCGGCGCGGGAAAAGCAGTTGCCGGTGGGATTGTTGGGATAGGCCAGGAAAACCAGCGCCGGCTGGTGCTGCGCGATCGCAGCCAGCATCGCATCAAGGTCGAGCTGCATCCCGGCGTCGAGATCCACGCCGACGTACTTCATGCCGGCGAATCGAGCGGACATCCCGTACATCACAAACGACGGCTGCGGTGCGAGCACGGTCGCGCCCGGCTGGTTGAGCAGGGTGACCAGCATCGATATAAGCTCATCCGAACCATTGCCCAGCACCAGCCCAGCCTGGGACGGCACGCCGAAACGCTGCCGGATCATGGTCTTGAGTCCGGCGTAGGTCGGTACCGGATAGCGGTTGAGTGCGACCTCGGCGAGACGCCGGCCGAGCGCCTCCTGCAATTCAGGCGGCAGGCCGTAGGGATTCTCCATGGCATCGAGCTTGAGCATGCCGGCCGAATCGGGCACGTGGTAGCTGGCCATCTGCCGGATCTCGCCGCGGACCAGGCCCTGAGCTGCGGACACCGGGGCGGGGTCGCTCCCCTGCGGCTCGAGGCGATACTCGGCGCTGCGGGCATGCGCCTCCAGCCCCTCCCCCCGGGCAAGCACGACTGCGATCCGGCCGAGCGACTGCGCGCCCGCCTGCGAAACGTCGATCAGGCTCGAGCGCTTCTGGAAATCCGGCACGCCGAGCGGCGAGGAAAAACGCGGCGTGCGCATCGTGGGCAACACATGGCTCGGGCCGGCGCAGTAATCGCCCAGCGACTCGGACGAATAACGACCCAGAAAAATGGCGCCGGCATGGCGGATGTCCGCCAGCAGGGGTTGCGGATCCCGGACCGCCAGCTCCAGGTGCTCCGGTGCGACCCGGTTGACCAGTTCGGCTGCCTGCGCCAGGTGGTTCACCCGGATCAGCGCGCCTCGATCGGCCAGCGAGCGGGCGATGACCTCCTTGCGCGGCATCTGCTGCAACTGGCGTGCAATCGACTGCGCAACCGCCTCCAGGAAGCCCGCATCGTCCGAAATCAGGATCGCCTGGGCCATCTCGTCGTGCTCGGCCTGCGAGAACAGGTCCATTGCCACCCAGTCCGCCGGCACCGAGCCGTCACTGACCACCAGTATCTCGGAGGGACCGGCGATCATGTCGATGCCGACCGTGCCGAAGACCTCGCGTTTGGCCAGCGCGACATAGGCGTTGCCGGGGCCGACGATCTTGTCGACCGCCCGGATCGACTCGGTGCCGTAGGCCAGCGCGGCCACCGCGTGGGCGCCGCCGATGGTGTAGACCTCATCGATGCCCGCCAGGCTTGCCGCGGCCAGCACCATCGGATTGCGCGTGCCGTCCGGCGTCGGCACGACCATGGCCAGTTCCCGCACGCCGGCGACGCGGGCCGGGATGGCGTTCATCAGCACCGACGACGGATAGGCGGCCTTGCCGCCCGGCACATAGAGACCGACCCGATCGATCGGCAACACGCGCTGGCCGAGCCGGGTTCCGTCCGCTTCCGTGTACGACCAGGAGTCCGTCTTCTGGCGTTCGTGGTAGCGGCGGATGCGAACCTCGGCCGACTGCAGCGCCGCCCGCTCGGTTTCGGGCAGGGACTGCAAGGCCGCCTGCAGTTCGGTCGGGTCCAGGCGCAGGAGCGACGCATGCGCGCAATCGTACCTGTCGAAGCGGCGGGTATAGTCGAGCAATGCTTCATCGCCGCGCCGGCGAACGTCGGCGATGATGGTCTTCACCGCCTGTTGGATGCCACTGTCCTGTTCCGGCTCCCAGGCCAGCAGCGTGGCGAGTCGAGCGTCGAACCCGGCCTCGTCGATGTCGAGCCGGTTGATCAGGGGCTTCACGATGCCGCCACCGGGGCCGCGGCAGCCTGCTCGAGCGCGGCGATCAGGGGCGCCAGCAGCGCCTGGTGCATCTTGAGGGCCGCCTGGTTGACGATCAGGCGGGCCGAGATCGGCATGATGTCCTCGACTTCCACCAGGTTGTTCGCCTTCAGCGTGCTGCCGGTCGAGACCACGTCGACGATGGCGTCCGCCAGGCCTACCAGCGGCGCCAGCTCCATCGAACCGTACAGCTTGATGAGGTCGATATGCACCCCCTTGCGCGCGAAATGCCGCGACGCCACGCTGACATACTTGGTGGCGATGCGCAGCCGCTGGCCGCGCCGGACGGCTTGGTCGTAGTCGAAACCCGCCGGCGCGGCAACGCACATCCGGCAGCGGCCGATGCCGAGGTCCACCGGCTGGTAAAGGCCCTCCCCGCCATGTTCCAGCATGACGTCCTTCCCGGCGATGCCGAGGTCGGCAGCGCCGTACTGCACGTAGGTCGGCACGTCGGTGGCGCGCACGATCAGCAGGCGCAGATTGGGATCACCGGTGGGAAGGATCAGCTTGCGCGAATCGGCCAGGCTGGTGTCGATCAGGATGCCGCAGCGCTGCAGCAGGCCGGCCGTGTC
>Ga0136633_1003517_pt1 | contig 10274 bp, 12 predicted proteins | sample AntDrymeUQ832206_2_FD_105494 | JGI IMG/M metagenome (GOLD analysis project Ga0136633, IMG submission 105494) | Polar desert sand microbial communities from Dry Valleys, Antarctica - metaG UQ83 (22.06) | ecosystem: Environmental > Terrestrial > Soil > Desert | place: Antarctica: Dry Valley...
CTCCAGCGTCACGAGTTCGCGTTGCGCATGCCCGGTGCCGACGACCGCCCGACGGTCTATGGCGGACGCGTGCGGCTGCCCGCCGCCGGAGACCCGGCTCGAACCGCTGCTCTCGTGGCCGCCAGCGACCGGCGCGACGGTCGCCCGCTCGAGACGGTCCGGGGCGAAGTGCATCGCCGCGCGGGTGGCGACCGCAACGACCGACCGGCGAACGCGGTCAGCGACGATCGGGCGCGATGAACGCACTCGGTCAGGCTCGCGGGTGGACGGCAATTGGGACGCTAATAGGGGCGCCAAAGGGGGCGTTGACGCGCGCAATAAACGTCCACCAAATGAGTTCACGGCCGCGGGTCAATCGGAGGGAATGCTCTCGATGAGTGCGGCCTTCCGCATCAGCGATGCACGCGCGCACCCGCGTCGTGTCGACCTCGCCGCGCTACCCGCCCGTGACCGCGCTGTGTTGCGTCTGCTGTACCGCATGGAAGCTGCGACCGCACGCCAGCTCACCAACCTCGCCTACCGACGCGCACGCAAGGCACAATACCGCCTGCAGCAACTCTGGCGTCTGCGCCTCACCGAGCGGACCGCAGTTGCCACCGACCACGCCGGCGCTCCGCCCTACGCGTATCGTCTGACCTACCACGTGCGCCAGCGCCTCGGCTACCGAACCGATCGACCGCAGCTCAGCAGTCGCCTGCGCCACCTCCTTGACAGCCACGACGTCGTATGCGCACTGGCGCAGCCCACCGCCGACGCACCGGAGGGACCGATGCAGGCCTGGCTCACGGCTCCCATGGCGGGCAGGATCCTCGGCAGTGCGGTCGAACCGGACGGTGTGGTCATCCTCCAGCTCCAGGCGCGGTCCGCCGTCGTCTGCATCGAGCTCGATGAAGGCACCGAGCACCATCCGGTCATCATCGACAAGCTCGAACGTTACGTGGCCCAGCTCCGCGATCGGAATGGCTGGCACCTGTTGTTCGTGGTTCCCGGCCGCGACCGATTGGTCCGCGTGCGACGCCTGGCCCGGCGGCCCGGTCTCGCAAAGCGCGGGCACGCGTGGGTCGCCCTCCTGGCGGATGTTCGGAGGCGCGGCCTCAATGCGGACGCCTATCCCGCCTGGTCGGTCGACGAGCCTGTCGCGCTCGCCGACTTGATCGATGACCCGCGCGACCGAAGATCGGATGCCCCCGTCGCCAGCGGTGCGTGGCTCAGGATGTTGGCGACCGGCGGCGTGGAAGATTTCGACCGCTCGCTGGCTGGCACTGTGCCCCAGTCGATCCCGCCCCTCGAGCGGTCCTCGGGGTCAGCCATCCTGGTCATTCCGAAATGAGCGCTCTCGAGAGCCTCGGATGTCGGCTACGGGCTCGGCCAGTCACTTTCCTGCGATCCAGAGCGGGCGCGTTCCCTCGGCGGTCCATCCTGTCGTCGAGTAGACCCAGCCGCCATTCTCCACATGGCGCTCGATTTCCTCCACCCGGTCCGACGGGACGCTGAGACTTGCCTGTCTGGATCTCATAGCCATCCATGCCCGCATCGCGAAGTGCCGCCTCGACCAGACCGGTCGCTTCGTCAAGGGCCGATCGTCCTCGTGGAGTAGCTAGCCACCGAACTGGCCAAGCGCTCCTCGGAAGCGGCCAGAGGCCAGTCGCTAGGTGATCACTACGTCGGCCGACGTCGTAGCGTGACGGCCGCCGCGCCGATGACCAGGAGTGCGCCGGCAGCAGCGAGGACAACGGTTTCCCGCGCCACGATTTCGCCGTAGCGCTCGCCTGGGATGATGAGCTGGTACTCGCGGCCAATCGGATTGCGACGGGCTTCGAAGTCCTCTTGGCTCGAATAGAAGACGCCGTTCTCGTCCTGGAACTCCGCACCTCCATACCCAACTCGCTCACCGCTCGGCAGCTCGATCCCCGAGCTGATCCCCAGCGGCTCGCTGAGGTGGTCGTTGTCCGACGCCAAGACTGCCTCGGTTTCGTGCCAGCTTCCGAAGGCAACCTCGCTCGCGAGGGTCATCCCGCCGACCGTCAGCGCTGCGAGGAGGAGTGCCGGCAGTTGCTTTCCGATCACGGCGCCGATGAGCACACCGGCTCCGAGGGCTAGCAGGCCGCGGCCGACCAGGAGCGGTCCGCGACCCCCGTAGAACCAGAATGCCTCGGAGGTGTCGATTTCCGGTCGCATCGTTGCGGCCAGCACATCGGTCATCACGGCGAGCATGCCGAGGAGGACGACGCCGACGAGCATCGCGAAGGCGACGCGGCCGATGAGCCAGCGCACGCGCGAGCGGCCGATCGTCCACGCCAGCTGCGCGGTGCCCTGCTCAACCTCGCGCGCAACGAGCGGTACTCCGAGGAAGAGGCCGACTCCGAAGGTGACCAGGGAGGTGCTCATGATGATCAGCTCCCCCAAGCCGTCGACGGACTCGAAGCTGGCGCTCGCTGCCAGGCACGACGCGGCAGGGTCGAGGAAGTCGCAGTCAGGGTGGGCCGCCGACAGACCGTCGAGCTGGAATGCGAACCAGGCCATCAGCCCGCACGCGGCAAGCACCGCAGCCGTGAGCAGCAGGATCTCCAATCGCTGGAGGCGGAACGACAGTCGCGCCCAGTTGAGGACTCCGCTCATGCCGCCTGCTCCCGCTCGGGCGCCGATCGCGTGGACGCGAGATAGCCGAGCACGATCTCCTCGAGCGTCGCCGGACGGCCGTCACCGTCGCGCTGGAGGGCGAGGCGCTCGCCGGCGGGACCGGCGAAGGTGGAAATCACTCCGCCGGCGGCCTCGCCCGCGACGGCCACCCGATGCGTCGCCAGCGCATCGGCCACCGATGACTGGAGCAGCACGCGGCCCACCCCGAGGACGATGAGTCGATCGCAAGCCTGCTCCACGTCGGCGACGATGTGGCTCGACAGCACTGCCGTCGCGCCGTCGGTGCGCACCGCATCAGCCAGGATGTGCAGGAACTCGCGCCGCGCGAGCGGGTCGAGGCTAGCCAGCGGCTCGTCGAGCAGCAGGACGTCGGCCCGCGTGCCGAACGCCAGCGCAAGGACGACCTGCGCCTGCTGGCCACCCGACAGGTTGCGGGCATTGGCCGAGCGCGGGATGTCGAGCTGGTCGAGCCGCTCACGGGCTGCGACCCGGTCGAAGCCGGGTCGCAGCAGGACCGCCATGTCGAGGTGATCCTCGACCGATAGCCCGTCGTAGAGAGCCGGTGACTGCGGCACGTAGCCGATGTGATCGAGGGCTGCCGCCCGATCCCGCCACGGATCGATCCCGGCCACGCGCACCGAGCCGCGGGTGGGCCGCTCGAAGCCGACCCAGGTCTTGATCAGGGTCGACTTGCCGGCGGCATTCGGGCCGACGAGCGCTGTGATCCCACCGGCGGGAATCTCGAGGTCGATACCAGTCAACGCCCACACGCCGCGGCGGTAGCGCTTGGCGAGGTCGTGCGTCTCGAGGATGGGTGCCATCAGGGACCCACCGTGCTGGCAATGTGCCGGGTGTCCAACGCAGCGGCTCCGGCTGCCGTGAGGCATATGCGTGGCATGAGGCAAGTACCGACCCGCAACCCGTGACGCCCGTGCTGTTGGTCCGCTCCCTCGTCGTCCATTTGATCCTCCCCAAGGCCCTAGGATCGATCTCCGTCGAGATCGATCTCCGTCTAAGAGTGTTCAGCCCACCAGCCCGCGGCGGCAAGTAGGGACATCCCCACTCGCGTCAGCGTCGGATGATCAGCTAGTGTCCGGTGTCAATCTGTTTCGTACGGTCCGCATGCCTTTGCCCCAGTCGCTCTGGTCACGCGTGAGGTCGCTGGTGGCCGCAGGCCTGCTCGCGGTGGCGGTCGCTGTGACCGGCGCTGCTGTCGCCCTGGCCGGGTACGCGGTCGCTCAGGGAAATCCGTTCGCGGGCGAGACGGTGGCGGAGCCGGCGCTGCCGATCCGCCCGGGCTTCGAAATCGACGGGAGGCGCCTGACCGAGGTCGTGCCCGGGGGCCCTGGGTGGACGGCGGGGTTGCGGCCGGGCTGGGCTGTCGAAACCTCGGCCGACGGCGATCTCCCCGGCGCGGTCGAGGCCTGCGGCGGCGCGGCCGGGTGTTTTAGCTACCACGACCTTTATCCGCAGTCCGCACTCGCATTCCGCTGGTGGATCGAGACCCTCGCCGCAATAGTGGTCATCGTTGGCCTGGTCGCTTGGCGCCGGCGACCGCGGTTGGCGGGCCTGCTGGCGATCGCGGCGATCGCAATCAGCGCCCCGACATACGCGTTGCTGGGGCAGGTGCCGCTGTTTCCCGCGCTATACGTCGCGTCTCTCGTCGCCCCGCCAACCTGGTTGCGACTGACCGGCCCCCATCGGCTCTGGACCGTTCTCCTGATCGGAGCCCTCGTGCTGGGGATCGCGTGGATCGTTGCCTGGCTCGCGCTGCCGCAAATCTACGACGTCGCCGAGGTCGCCCGGGCGGCGGCCATCGTCGTGGCAGTCACAGCCGGCATCGTCGTCGCCTCCGGCCTCATCGCCCTCGTCGACGTGCCGATCGCCCGTTTTCGGATCGTCGACGGCGTCGTCAGCTTGGCGATCATCGGTTGGGCAGCGGCTCTGTGGTTGTTCGGGGTTGCCCCGGACGAGGTGGCGGCCGGGGTGGCGGGCCTCGCCGTGGTCGCCTACTTTGCCCTCCGGCATCGTCTGCACAGCCTGCTGGCGCGTGCCACATTCGCCGAACTCGGCCAGCGAGCGACGCTTCAGGCACTCGAGGCGGAGCGATCGCGCGTCGCTCGGGACCTGCACGACGTCCCGCTGCAGGAGCTCACCGCGGTCATCCACCGGCTCGACAGAAAGCCCGATGCGGCCTCCGAGACCGCGCGGCTGCGCGAGATCGCGGGCCACCTGCGCGACGTGAGCGTCAGTCTCCGTCCGCCGGTGCTGGACGACGTGGGCCTCGGCGCCGCGCTTGCCGAACTGGCAGATCGGCACGCGGATGACGGAGGTGCACCGATCCGCGTCAGTCTCGATGACCAGACGCGCATCGATCTGGACTCGCGCCCGCCGGCCGACGTGGAGGTGGCCGTCTACCGCATCGTGCAGGAGGCGCTCACCAATGCGCAGCGCCATGCCCGCGCCTCGGGGATCGTAATCGGCGGCGTCATCGGGCGAGAACGCCTTCGGGTGACGGTCACCGATGACGGCCGCGGCATCGACCCGCAGTCCGTGGCGCTGGCCGAGCGCGCGGGGCGGCTGGGTCTGGCATCGATGCGTGAACGGGCCGCCGCCATCGGCGCGGCCCTGACCGTTTCCGCGGCTCCTGGCGGATCGGGGACTTCGATCAGCATGGAATGGCGCGACCGGTGAGCATCAGCGTGCTGTTGGTCGATGACCATCCGCTGGTCCTTGCCGCCCTGCGGCAAGCGGTCGATCGCGACGACGCGTTCGAGGTCCACACCGCCGCCAGCCTCAGCGAGGGCCGCGAGGCGCTTCGACGCCTCGAACCGGCGGTCATGGTGTGCGACGTGCGTCTGCCGGATGGCAGCGGGCTGAAGCTCATCGAGGAGGCGAGGGCGACGAACATTGGGACCGCCTGCCTCGTACTCTCCTCGTTCGACACCGCGCAGTACGTCGCCACGGCTCAACGGCTGGGAGCTGCGGGCTACCTGCTGAAGACCGAGCCGACCGACACGATCATGGCCGCCATTCGGACAGTGGCCGCGGGCGGAACTGTGTTCGGGCAGCTCGAAGCCAGTCTGGGTGAAGGACTCACGCTAACCGACCGAGACCGAGAGGTGGTCGCTGGCGTGGTGTCGGGCGAAACCAATGACGCGATCGCCGGCCGTCTCGGCATCAGCCGGAAGGGCGTTGAGGCTCATCTGTCTCGACTCTACGAGCGCGCCGGTGTCGCAAGCCGGACGGAGCTAGCCGTCCGCGCGGAGCGCGAGCGTTGGCTCGACGACGCGTGATGAGCGCCGTGTTGACCAGACTCTTCGCGAGCCAGGTCGCCCGCGAGGCATCTGCGCTGCAGCTCCCGGTGATCTCCGTCAATACCGATCGAAGCGCTGACGCCATGACGAAGCGCATCGCCGCGGCCCTCGGCCTCGACAACCGAGCCGGCCGGTGAACATGCGGGCGACGTCCCTGGGTTCCGACCTCCAGCGGGTGTTGGAGGAATTCGGCGAGCGAGCCGAGCTCCCAGGCGTGACCGCCGCGGTCCTCCGCCACAACACTGAGCTGTGGACGGGTGGTGCAGGCGTGGCCGACCCGGAAGGCGATCAGCCGATGCTGCCCGAGACTCTGTTCGCCATCGGCAGCATGACGAAGAGCTTCGTCGCGGCCCTCGTGCTGCGCCTGATCGGGCGCGGGCAGCTCGCCCTTCACGATCCGATCGCTCGATACCTTCCTCCGGCTATTGAGAGTAACCGCGCGACCGTCGGAGAGGTGCTCTCCCACGCCAGCGGGATCCCGGAGCACGTCACGCCACGGTTCGTAGCGGAGCTGCTTCGGGAGCCATCCCGAACCTGGACCCCAGCCGATGTCCTGAGCTACCAGGAGGGTCCACCAGGAGCTCGCGGCCAATTCGCGTACTCAAGCACGAACTTCATCCTGCTCGGCATCGCGGTCGAGCGGATCACCGAAACAGCAGTCGGCACAGCGATCCACGAGTTGCTGCTCGAACCCCTACACCTTGATCGGATCGCCTACCAGGCTGCGGATCCGCCGCCCAGGCCGCACGCGATCGGCCTGACCCACCTCGCCGGTCCGATCCCCTTCGCGCTCCGCGATGCCAGCGGGCTGCTGCCTTGCCGGTCGGTGGCGACGGCTGCCGGCGCCGCCGGTGGCATGGCGGCCGATGTGGAGAGCCTCGCACGCTGGGCGTCCCTCCTGTACCGAGGCGCGGTGCTCGAGCCGGAGGGCCAGCGGGCTCTGATGAACACTGACGACCATGCGTTCGGCTCCACCAGGTTCGAGCTCGATGGCCAGGAGGCCTTCGGCCATCCCGGCCGGATGCCCGGCTACCGCGGCGCGTTCGCCTGGCTGCCCTCGCTCGAGATGTCGTGCGCCGTCCTCATCAACACCGATGCTCAGGACGCCGAGCCGCTGGAACTCCTCGGGCGGCTGGTCCGTGCACGTCGCCTGTCGGATGGGGATCATGCGCAGGGAGGCGAGCCGTGATCATCGTGGTGGAGGGCACGTAGTCGAGCGACCGCTGGCCCAGGTGCTCGGCGATCCGCCGTCGGGTGCCTGGCGAGGTGCCGACCGGCAGACCGTCAGGCAGGAAGAAGTCCGCACTGCTGACTTCGGGGGTGCTGGCGGGAATTGCGACGCCACTCGTCCACGACGAAGACGCCGATATGGTCGCCCACACCAGGTCGTACTCAACGACCCTCAGGTCTCCGGCAGTCCGCCTGCTTGGGAGCCGCCTGCTGGGGAGCGAATTACTCACACACTTCCTCACACACTAGGTCTTGCTATCGACTCGTCGTCGGTCTAACGTCGATCGCGGCGGTCGGTCTCACGGCTGGCTCTCTCAAGTAACAGCGGGTTGACCGGCCGCCGCCACACCCCGATTCGAGGATGGCGGAGTCTCCCGCCACGGACTCCCGTGACCCCATCGGTCGCGATCCCACCAGTGCCGGCGCCCGGAGCCTCATTACAGGCTTTCGGCGACAACTCACCTTACCAACCGCATAACACGCTGCCATTCGCGCTTCATACCACGGCGCCTCCGCCCCGGTTCGGGGCGGGCTCGGTCGAACCGATCGGTTCATCTGCGAGGAATGCTCCTCGGATGTCTCGCTTGGCTCGACCGGCTCGTCCTCGGGTGAGGGCGGGTGCGTCAGGCCAGGCTCGGGATCTCCGGGTGCTTCATCCCGGGTGCGATCGGCGACAGCGGGCTCGCTCCCAACACCGGCGGCGGAAGTCTCCGCGCCCCGAAAGGAGGGATGCCCTCAGCCGTCTTCGGTCGACACCGGCGGCGAGCGCCCGCCCGGTGATCGTTCAGCTTCGTGAGCGCTCTCCCGGACCGGGCTCGGCCGCCAGGCGTGCGGTGTCAAGCGATTCGAGGTGACAACTGTGCGAACGCACCTCGTCGGCACTGCCCGGTCCTTCTTCGTGTTCGCGAAAGCTAACGCAAGGAGATCCATCGTGCGGACCTACGAGGATCTGCATCGCTGTCGACTTGACGTAGCGATGGCAAGGGAGCGCGAGGTTCTGGCGGTGCGGACATGACCGCTCGCCACGGTGAGCACGTCTCACTGACCCCGCACTTCATTGACCAAGCACGCCGAGTTGCGGAGCTTCTGGATGCCGGTTACAGCAACCGGAGCATCGCCGGCCGCCTCGGCGTGAGCGCGGCTCGGATCAGCCAGATCCGTGGGCGTCTGCCGGCCGTCGAAGCGTATCTCGGGTCACCGGAGCCGAATGAACGACTCCGGTGCCATCGTGACCAACTTTGGCGGTTGCGACGCCAGGCTCTGGAGCTCGCGGCCGTCATCCGTCGCGATCTACGGGAGCTCAGCGAGGAACTCGAGGCGGCCAACGTTGACCGCATCCTTGGGCTTCGCTGAGCGCGCGGCCGTGACGACGATGCGTCCACCGTGGACGAATCGTCGCAGCTAGCGACGGCAATGCAGCACGCACACACCACGGCGCCTCCGCCCCCAGTTCGGGACGGGCTCGGCTGACCGATCGGTTCATCTGTGAGGAACGTTCCTCGGATGTCTCAGTTCGGCTCGACCGGCTCGCTCGATGTGTGGGCGGCTGCGTCGGGCCAGGCTCGGGATCTCCGGGTGTTCAACGCAGGTGCGATCGACGACGGCAGGGCTCGCTCCCGACACGCGGCGGAAGTCTCCGCGCAAGAAAGGAGGGATGCCCTCACCGCCATCGGTCGACACCGGCGGCGAGCGCCCGCCCGGTGATCGTTCAGCTCTCTTGAGCGCTCTTCCGGACCGGGCTCGGCCGCCACTGTGTGCGGCATCGGCGAACGAGGTGGACGCTAGTGCGAACGCACCTCATGGACCTGCCCGGTCCTTCTTCGTGTTCAAGCACAAGGAGATCAATCGTGCAGACCTACGAGGACACGGCCGTCAAGGTCGTGTACGGCGTCAACGAGCTCAGTCTCGACCTGGGCGGCAAGAGCATCCGCGGCATCTGGAAGATGCTGGAGCAGGTGCTCAACCTGCCGCGCGAGACGACGGTGCGGGTCAACGGCCAGATCGTGGCCGACGACCACGTCGTTCACTCCGGGGACGAGATCGACTTCCTCAAGCCGGCCGGCGTCAAGGGCCTCGCTGCCTGAGACATCAGCCAACGATGAGCGGGCAGTCCGAGCGGCACCAGACGGTGCGTTCGGGCTGCCCACTCAAGAGGCTAGAGGAGGAACTCACTGATGTCCATGCATTCGCGCAAGTACCTGCGCATCGAAGGCGACCTGGCCACGTTGGTGACCGAAGTCAGCGAGCGCGAAGTCGCGCTCGACGATCTTCTGAGCCGGCTGGCCGAGCAGCGGTCGGCGATCAGCGGGATGCTGCCCGCCGGCTGCCGCTTCTGGGTCCGTTCTTCAGAAGGGCGAGAGGTGTTCGTGGTCGAGCAGCTCCCGATGCGGCGCCAGATCGAGTACCACGCCAGTAACCGCTACGGCAGTGAGCCGGTGATCCACCGGCTCGCCCTACCGTACGTGGTGTTCGTGGTCTCGACCGCCGGTGGTCGCATCGAGAGCCTGGCCACTTTCTTCCGCACCAGCGCGCTGCGAAGCCTCGACGATCCGCTCGAGCACAGCTGCCTGCCCAACACCTCCGACGACGGCATCGTCTGTCTCGGATCGGTGCACGTGGGCGGTGACAGTCTGGCCGAGCGGACTGACGGGTTGATCGGAGCGTTCTGGGGAAGCCGCTTCAACGCCGACATCCGGCGCCATCCGCTGCCGTTCAGCGGTGGCTTCCGGGCGTGGGCGTCTCGCTCGCGACGGGATCCGATGGCCGGCCTGTCGGCCCAATACGACCGCTACTGGCGCAGCCTGCGCCAGGTGGTGGCCGCGGGGGCCGGCATGTCGCCCGAGGACCTGCCCGGCGCGCCGATCGGCGATCAGCCACAGGCGACGGTGGAGACACCGGCGCCCAGTCAGGCGCCGCCTCCGCAAGGAGGTGAGCCTGATGCGGCGGCTGCTTGAGACGTTGGCCCACTGCCGCAGCCTCGAGCTTACCCGGGCATCTGCCCTGGTCAGCCCACGCCGAGCGGTGTACGCCACCGACGGCTCGATCCCCGGCGAGCTGGCCAACGCGGCCTTCGCCGTGGCGGCCAAG
>Ga0136633_1003518_pt1 | contig 10273 bp, 8 predicted proteins | sample AntDrymeUQ832206_2_FD_105494 | JGI IMG/M metagenome (GOLD analysis project Ga0136633, IMG submission 105494) | Polar desert sand microbial communities from Dry Valleys, Antarctica - metaG UQ83 (22.06) | ecosystem: Environmental > Terrestrial > Soil > Desert | place: Antarctica: Dry Valley...
AAGTCGTCGGCCATCACCGCGCCGAGCGTGACACCGAGCGTGGGAAACACGTTCGCACTCGGCTTCTTCGGCATAGCCGACTACGTTTCCATCGCTCCTCCGGCCAGCATGACCGCGGTGCGGACCGTGAGGCTGTCTGGTGCAAACGACATCTCGCTTCTGACCTCGGTGAAGCCGCTCGAGAAGCCAACCCCGTCAGGGGCATTCAAGGCGACCGCTTCGACCGCTGAGAGTAATGTCGGCCAGCTCGTGGTGCTCCGGCCGAGGTCTCCCGGGTGACCGGGAGCCCGAAATTGCTTCGGGTCTTGCCACGGTCGATCACGATGCCGACAGGCGGCCGACCCCCGGGCCGAGGTCACTGGCCGGGGTCTTGCGGTAGCTGATCGGCAGTTCGACCGACGCCGCCCCCAGGTCCGCAGCCCGGGAGATGGTGGCCGCCAGATCCCCCACCTTGTCGCCGGTGGCCGTCTGGAAGGCCAGCGGTCGGCCTAGGCCCCGCATCACCTCGTAGAGCTGCTCGTACTGGGCTCTCGGCTCGATGCGCAGCGAGTTGTTCTCGAGGACGCACCGGGGGCCCAGCCGCTCGCGGCAGTAGCGCATCACCTGCTCGGGGATGGCGAGATCGCCGCCCCGCTCGGCCCGCCCCTCGTTCCGGGCCGCAGCCTTGGCCTGGACCGACTGGTACGGGCTGACCGCCAGGTCCGAACGGGTGCGCTTCCACACGTCGTGGGCGTCGACCTGCTCTTTGAAGCAGCGCAGGTCGGTCTCGTCGTTGAGACCTGCCGCCGCGTAGGTCGTAAGGTTCTCGGCCGCTCCCGTCTGGCGGATGAAGGGCTCGGCGAAGATGGTGGTGCAGCGGCTAACGACGGTCTCGCGGATCTCGGCGACACCGTCGTAGCGGGCGGCCAGCAGGCCCTGAAAGTCGGCGTAGGCCCGACCGAAGGGCTCGGTCCAGAACCGGCCGATCGTGCTGGTCTGGCCGTCGGCCGGATCCACGAGGGTGACCGGCGGACCACCCAGCTGCTTGGCCCACTCGGGGGCCTCGGTGCCCGTGTAGACCCGCAGCTTGAGGACCATCCCGAGCTCTCGGGCCCGCACGATGGCGTCATCGATGTCGTTCTGCTCAGCGATCGGGCCGCCAGCGGTCGGTTGCAGGTCGGCCCACGACGACTTCACCACCCAGCCGCTCAGCTTGTAGCCAGCCATGGGCTCACCCTGGCGGTCGAGGAGCCCCACGATGGGCTCCTTCAGGCCCTCGGTGGGCGCCGCGGTGATCGGCGGCTGGCGCAACGTCCCGGGTTCAGCCGGGACCTTGGCCGAGGTGGGGCTGGTGGTGGGCGGGGCGCTGGACGAGTCGTCGACGAGGCGGGGGATGCCGACCGCGGCGGTGACCACCAGGGCCACGGCGGCTGCGGCGGCGGCCACGGCGAAGGTTCGGCGAGGGGCCGACGGGGAGTTGGCCATCCCAACGAGGGTATCTTTCGGGCGGACAGGACTCTTTGCGGCCCAAATTACCTGGCCGTCAGACCGTGCCGAGGGCGAGGGCGGCGGCGACCCCGGCCGCCACCTCGAGCACCACGGGGCTGCGGCCGACATCGATCACACCGTCGGCGACCGTGGGAGGGCCCAGCCGGAACTCGACGCCCGTGGTGGTCAGCCGGACCGCATCATCGCTCGCCCAGGCGACGAGGACGGCCGGCCCGGACGGAGGGCCGAAGACCGCCCCTTCGAGCCGGCTGGCAGCAGGGAGCGGCGTGACCAGGTTCTCGAGGGATGTCGCCGCGACCAGGGTCGCCAGCGCCGAACCCGTCGGCCGGACGGTGCCATCCGGGTCCATCAGACCGGCTCGGGGCTCGTCGGGGTTGCGGCCCTCCGGGTTGACCGCGGCCGGAAGCCAGATCACGCGCTGCGCCCCCCCGGCCAGCAACGAGACGACGCTCTTGAGGGCGTCATCGGCCTGCACGGCACGGTCGGCCGGGGCCGAGTCGGCGAGGCCCAGCCGCTCGAACCGACCCACCTCCCACGCCTCCATCCGAACCGTGGCCGGGAAGCGGCGCTTGAAGAGCGCTACGAGCGCGGTCGCGTTCTCGGGGCTCTCATAGAAGTGGACCTGGGTGATGTCGACCACTCCATCTGCAGCCAGGCGGGTGGCCACCTCGAACATCTCAAGGTTCCGCTCGGTCTGACTGCCTGCAAGCGCCTGCCGCAGCTCGGAGGCCGCCGAGACAGGCGGGAAGGCGGCGCGCCCGCGACGGGCGAACCACTGGTTCCACGCGGCCACGGCGTCGGCCTCACGGCCCTGCTTGAGGAGGTCAGCGGCAACCGCCGTCCCCCAGCCGGTGCTTGAGAGCCCGAAGTCGGCGATCACCGCCTGCGAGTCGCTGGCCCGGATGGCGGCGGCGGCTCGCCGTGCCAGTCCCTCGTAGCCCTCGGCGGTGCCGGCCCAGGAGTTCGCAGCGTTCACCTCGTTCTCGATCGCCCACAGGTGCACGCCTCGGGCGGCGTAGCGAGCGACGGCAGCCTTGACGAACCCGTCGTGGGCGGCCGCGTCGGCAGGAACGGCCGACGCCGTCTTGCCCCGGTCGCCCCGTGGGTCGCTCCCCCGCCCGTCGGTGACCCAGCAGGTACCGGTCCGAACCTTCAGGGCCAGGGTGTAGCCCAGCTTGGTGGCGCCGGCGACAACGGCGTCGGAGGCGTCCCAGCGGAGGGCGGCCCCCCGCTGCGGCTGGACCTCGCACCACACCAGCTCGAAGAAGGTGGTCCCGCCCGACATCTGCCCCAGATAGGGAGCGAAGGCGTTGACCCGGCTCCAGTCCCACTTGACCCCGAGGCGGTTCGGGGGAGCTGCCGCAGGCGCCGGGCCGGTCACCTCCGGCACCTCCACTTGGCCGGCGGTTGGCGAGTCGGTACACGACGCGGCCAGCACGAGCAGGGCCACGGCCAGCCAGACCCGTGGCTGGCAGCGGCCGGCCCGCTCCCCCCTCCCGTCCCTCACGCGATCGCCCCGCTCCGCCGCTTCAGGACCGAGCGCACCTCGGCCACGGTGATCAACCCGAAGCACACGATGCCGGCGGCCAGGCCGCCGCCGATGGCGGCCGAGGCGACGCCCTTGACCGGCAGCTCCCGCCGAACCGGTCCGTTCACTACAGCCTTGGCTGCGCTAATGGCCTCGCGGCGCTCCTCCAACCGAACGGACAGCTTGCGAGCCTCGGCGACGGTCTCCTCGGCGGCCTCGCGGTCGACCTCGGCCCGCTGGAAGGGGAGGACCTGCTGGGCGGCCTGGGCCGAGGTCTTGCGGGCCTCCTCGAGCGACCGCCTGGCCGAGTCCGCCCCCACCGGATCGCCAGCAGCCACCTGGGCGAGGATCAGGAGCTCCAGGCGGATCTCGTCGGCCCGGGCTCGCCGGTAAACCACCAGGGGCGGCTCGGCCGAGCCGTCTGGGGGGAGGGCCTCCAGCCGCTCCACCACGTCGGTCAGGACGAGCGTCGACTGGAAGAGCCGTTCGTCGGTGAGCTTGGTCAGCGCCCGGAGCGCGGCGGCGTTGGCCACCTTCCGGGCCCGCGATCTATCGGTGTCCCTGAACGAGACGTCGACGTATTGCTGGCTACCCGCCCGGGTCACGGTGATCCCCTCCTTCAGGGCCCCCTCGGACACACCCGTAACCGCCGCCAGGTCCGTCCGGGTAGACGGCAGGCCGAGGATGGCTGCGAGTTCGGCGGCCAGCTGGGACCTCTCGCCCTCCTCGGAGCTCTCCGCGAGAACCTCTCGCCCGACCTCGGGAGCCAAGTTCGGCACCCGCACCGCGGTCACGGCCACGTACTGCACCGGTTGGCGCAGAACCACGACGGCCGGGCCGGCGATGGCGGTGACGATGAGCACGCCGGCGAGGGCGGCGTGCCAGCCCAGGTTGCGCAGGTAGGTGCCTATCTCCATCGGTTCGGCCATTTTCCCCCCGATGGTGCCACGACGCAGGGTGGGCCGCAGGCGCGCCTCGACAACGATCCGGGGCGGCCCCGGTAGCCTTTGGCCTCGCAGAGCCCGGCAACGAAGGTAGGCAAGGTTGGAAGTGCAGGACTACGTCTCGGTCGTCCGGCGGCGCTGGCGGCTGCTCCTATGCCCGTTCGTCGCCATGGCGGCGGTGGTGCTCTTCACCGTCAGCCGGTCGCCCAACTTCACTTCGACGGCCACCGTCTCCGCCCTTGCGGTGAGCGGTGGACCAACTGGGCAGTACAGCGGCACCTCGGGAGCCAAGACTTTTGTGGCCAACTTCCAGGCCGCGCTCCGGTCGCCTTCGGTCCTCACCGAGGTGGTGCGGGCCACCGGCGTGAAGGCGGCTGCCGCCCGAAACGGCCTCTCCAGCGCCCCCGTCGGTGAATCCACCATCATCGAGGTGACCTACCGGACCCCGGTCCGGGCCCAGGCCGAGCCGGTCGCCACCGAGGCGGCCAAGCGGACGATGTCGTTCCTCTTCGAGTCGCAGATCGTTTTAGCCGAGGAACCGCTGGCCAAGGCGGAGGCGGAACTGGCTGCGGCGGACCAGAAGCTGGCCGACTTCACTCGCGGCGCCAGCACCCCGGTGCCCGACCGGGACTACCAGATCCTGGCCGACCAGATCTCGTCGCTCCAGACGCTGCAGGCCGAATCGGCGGCCCGGCAGGAGATAAGCATCGCCGCCCGCTACAGCGGTGAGATCGCCACCAAGCAGGGCGAGCTCGCCAAGCTGGCCACCACGCTCGCTGAGTACAACGCCTTGACGGCAAGGCGCTCAGATGCGGTGAGCGGCGTCACCGCCACCCGCCAGAACCTGGACCAGGCGAGGGCACAGTTCGCCGCCGGCGATCCGAACCGCATCATCACTCCCGGGGAGGCCGTCAAGGTCTCCCCGCTCGGCCCGGCCGCCAAGGGGGGCGTCACCGCCTTCGTGAGCGGCCTGTTCTTCGCGGCCGGCATCGCCCTGCTCCTCGAGCTTCTCCGCAGCCAGAAGCTGGACGCGGCCACGGCCGACGCCGGGATCCACTACAGGGCAGCGCTGATCGACCCACCCCGATCAGACCCGCCCCCCTACGAGCCGGCCTCAGCGGACCCGCCCCCAGAGGAGCCGCCCCCGGCCGAACCGATCTCGGCCGAGCCGCAGATCAGCGAGCCGCAGATCAGCGCGTCGGCCTGGGCCGAGTCGATCTACGACCTCGACGAAGCGAAGGCCGCCGAAGCGAAGGCCGCCGAAGCGAAGGCCGGCGAGCCGGTTCCTGCCGAGGCGATGCCGGTCGAGTGGGAGACAACGCCCCATCGCGGGTCGGATGCATGACGAGCCGGGCCCGGATCCAGGCCCGGCGCGCCAGCCATGAGATGCGCGTCGCCGTGCGCCGCCCGGGGTCGTCGCGCCACGTCCTGCCTGACTTCTTGATAATCGGCGGCCAGCGCTGCGGGACGACGTCGCTGTTCGAGTACTTGTGCCGGCACCCCTCGGTGTGCCGCCCCGTCGAAAAGGAACTGCAGTTCTTCTCCTACCGCTTCGACCGGGGCATCTCGTGGTACCGGTGCCACTTCCCTACCGTGAAGGCGGCTCGCGGCCGCAAGGTCTTCGAGGCCACGCCGTACTACCTGCTCCACGACCAGGCCCCGAGCCGGGCCGCCTCGGTGGTGCCGGAGGCAAGGCTCGTCGCCCTGCTGCGCAACCCGACGGATCGGGCCTGGTCGCACTACCAGCACAACGTGCTGAGGGGCACCGAGGTCCTCTCCTTCGAAGCGGCGCTGCAGGCCGAGTCAGAACGCCTGGACCGAGTCGGTGACAGATCGTCCAGAGCCTCGGCCTCCCACCACAAGCGGCACTCCTACGTCGCCCGCGGCCGGTACGCCGAGCAGCTTGACCGCTGGCTGGCGGTGTACCCCCGAGAGCAGCTGCTGGTGATCTTCTCCGAGGACCTCTACCGGGACCCCGATGCCACCTACGCCCAGGTGCTCGACTTCCTAGACCTGCCCGGCCACTCGCTGGCCGAATACCGGGTCCACACCCGCAGCTCCGCATGGGACGGGCCGCCCCTGGCCGCCGGCACCCGCGCCCAGCTGGAGCAGAGCTTCGCCCCCCACAACGCACGGCTGGCCAGCCTGCTCGGGACCGACCTCCCCTGGTGAGCGGGTGACGACCCGCTCCCCTGGAGGGGATCCCCACCGGGACCCAGCCGGCTCCCCCGACGCGTTCCGCCACGAGGTGGGCGGCCTGGCTCGGGGCGGCCTGTTGAACCTGGGCAGCAGCGTGGCCAGCCAGCTAGCGATGCTCGTCCTCACGATCGTGTTGGCCCGGGTCCTGGGACGAGAGGCGGCCGGCGTGTACTTCCAGGCGTTCGCCTTCCTGTCGCTCCTCTCGCTGCTGTCGCTCGCCGGGTTCCGTGGCGCGCTAACCCGGTTCGTGGCGCTGCACCTGGCCAACGACGACGTCCCCCGGATGGTGGGGGCGGTGCGGCTGGCCTTGTGCATCTCGGTGCCCGCCTCGGTCGCTTTGGGCGGAGGGCTCTTCGCCGCGGCGCCGTGGCTGGCCCGCTCCGCCTTCCACGAACCCCGCCTCGAGATCGCCCTGCGGCTGGCTGCTATCGCCCTGCCCGCCGTCTCGCTGCAGGAGGCGGCCCTGTCGGCCACCCAGGGCTTCCGGACGATGAAGCCCTTCGCCCTCGTCGGGTTGCTGGTTGAGCCGCTGGTGCGCCTCTCGTTATCCGGCGCCCTGTTGGCCGCGGGCTTCGGTCTGCGCGGCACGCTGGTCGCCCTGGCGGTCTCGAGCTGGATCGGCGCCGCCGCCGCAAGTACCTGGCTGCACCGGCTGGTGGGCCGGGCCAGGGACGGCTGCTCGGCCACCGGACCCGCGGTGGTGGTGGATGCCCGCCCGTTCCTGCGGTACTCGGCGGTGGCCTGGGTGGCCTCGTTGGCCTCGACGGGCCTCATCTGGGCCGACACGATCATCCTCGGGCTGGTGGTGACGAGCAGCGCGGTGGGCGTGTACAACGCCTCGGCCCGCCTGGTGACCCTGGCCGTCTTCGTGGTCAACCCCATCAACGCCGCCTTCGCCCCCCGCATCGCCAACCTCTTCGCCCGCGGCGAACTCGGCCTGCTTCGTGAGATCTACACGGTGGCAACCAACTGGATCGTGCGGCTCTCGCTGCCGGCCTTCGCCATCCTCCTGGTCCTACCGGGCTCGCTCCTCGGGCTCTTCTTCGGCCGGGCCTACGGCGCCGGCGCCACGGTCGTGGTCATCCTGGCCCTGGGCCAGATGTGCAACGCGGCAACCGGCCCCTGCGGGATGGTGATCAACATGTCGGGCCGGAACCGCCTGAACCTGATCGACAACCTGCTGGTCCTGGCCCTCAACATCGGGCTCAACCTGGTGCTCATCCCGGTCTGGGGCATCAACGGAGCGGCCTTTGCCTGGGCGGTCTCGCTGGGCGCCGTCAACCTCCTCCGGGTGCTGCAGGTCCGCATCATCGTCCGGTCCCTGCCCTTCGACATCGCCCAGGCCAAGGCGTTCCTGGCCGCGGTGGCCGCCGGGGCCGCGGCCCTGGTGACCTCTCGGTGGCTGCTCGACGGCCCCACGGGCGCCCTGGCCGGCATCGCCGCCGCGAGCGCCGTGTACGTCACCGTGGTGATGGCCCTCGGGCTGCCGGACAGCGACCGGGTGATCGCCGGCCTCCTCACCCGGCGGGGCGGTGGCCGCCGGTCCGGCCCCTCTGGACGAGCCACCGCTCCCGCCCCGGTGCTGGCGTCGCCCCCTGAGCCTCAGTCGTAGCCGAGCTGTCGGCGCAGCGAGCGCGTGCGCAGGGCCACGGCCAGCCTCAGCACGGGGTCGAGCTCGCGCTGGCCTGACCCGAGCCGGTTGTAGATGCCCCGCCTGGTCCCGGTCGAGCGGCGCCGGGCCGAGGAGAACTCCCGGTACCCGCCAAACACGTCGTGGGGACTGCTCTCGTGGTCGAGCAACGCAGGGTCGAAGGGCTCTCCCAGCCACTCGGTCACCCTGCGCAGCTCGGCCTCGGGGTCGGTGATGAGCCGGTCGTAGCGCAGCTCGCGGTACCGGGTGGGGCCGAGACGGCTGCCGGCGGTGCGGGCGCTGCGCACGTAGCGGCCCCATTTCTCGACGGCCTTGAGGCCCGACCACCAGCCCCAGCGGCTCCGGTGGGAGGCGACGACATCGAAGGGGTCCCGCACCACGTGCAGGACCAGGGCATTGGGAAACAGGGCGTCGAGGTAGTCGAGGTGCAGGGCGTACAGCGGCGTCTTGTCGGCCCACCGGCCCTTGCCCCGCCGCTCGGCGTAGTCCTGCATTGTGGTCGAGAACAGCTCGGCCACCTTACGGTGCCAGTAGTCCTTGTCGAATCCGTACAGCGCCAGCCGCGGCCAGTCGCCGGCGTCGTCGGTGAGGTGTTCGAACGAGCGCAGGAACCGGGTCTCGGGACCGCAACTGATGTTAGGGTGCGAATCGAGGATGAGCCGGACGAGCGTGGTTCCCGATCGCTGGCAGCCCACGATGAAGATCGGGGGAGGGCCGGCCATCGGGCGAGTGTCCACCATGCCGCCGGCTGCCAGCAAGCCCACGACGCCTATCCTTTCGGGCCGTGGCCCAGTCGCTGACGTCGGTCACCGGGCGCTCCCGGTCGCTCCCCGTCACCGTGGCCACGGTGGCTGCGGTCGTGGTGGCCGGAGCGCTGGCCACGGTCAGCGGGATGACCGCCGCTGGCGCCTCGATCGACAAGCGGGCGCTGGTCCTGCCCCTGGCCGCTGGCGCCGGGCTCTTCCTCGGCATCGTGGCCCTGACCCGCTTCCAGGTCTACGTACTGCTCCTCCTGGCCTCGCGCAGCGTCATGGATCTCACCAAGCTGTCCCAGCGGGCTGCGGGCAACACCGCATCCACCGGGGTCGCCCGCGCCCTCGACCCCACCGCCCTCATCGGGGCTACCTTCCTCGGTCTAGCCGCCCTGTGGGTCCTGGCCCAGCTTCACCAGCGGGGCCGGCTCTTCGGCTCGGCCCTCCGGCGGGCCTTCGTGCTGTTCGGCGTCTCGGTCCTGGCCAGCATCCTCCCCTCGACCCACAAGGCCTCGGCCGCCGCCGAGGGGGCCCGGATATTTGCCGTCGTGGTCATGTTCATCGTCATCGAGGAGCTCTGCCTCGACCTGAAGACGGTTCGCCGGGTGGTCGCCGCCTGCTTCGCCTCGTTGGTGCTGCCGGTCCTGATCACCCTCGGAGGCTTCGCCATCGGAGCGCCGCGTGCCGAGACCAAGGGCTCGTTCACCCGCATCCTTGGCACCTACCAGCAGAGCAACGACTTCGGCCGCTACCTCATGCTGTTCATCATCATGGGCGTCGCCCTGTACCCCCACCTGGCCCGGCCTTGGCGCGTGCTGCTTACGCTGGTGCTCCCGGTGCTCGGAACCTTCCTCCTCCTCACCTACACCCGCACGGCCCTGGTGGCCACCGTGCTCGGGCTCCTCGTCGTCGGGATCCTGCAGAGCAAGCGGGTGCTCGTCGGCCTGGCCGTCGGGATGGTCCTGCTGCTGGCCCTGGTGCCAGCGATGGCCAGCCGGTTCACCGACCTGGCCACGACCACCACCTCGGGCTCAGAGACCACGTCGACCAACTCACTCGCCTGGCGCCTCGACTACTGGACCGACGTGCTGCCGTTGGCCAACCGCAGCCCCATCCTCGGCATCGGCATCAACGAGACCCAGTTCAACACCGACCGGGCCAAACAGCCCCACAACGACTTCGTGCGGGCGTACGTCGAGACCGGCGTAGTTGGGCTGGTCGCCTACAGCGCGCTACTGGTGGCGATGCTGGCCCTGGGCCTTAGGGCGACCCGGGTCACCGAGCCGGGAACCTTCGAGCGGGGCCTGGCCGCCGGCTTCCTGGGCATCGCCCTCGCCGTGTTCGCGGTGAGCATGGCCGCCAACGTGATCTCTAACGTGGCCACCCTCTGGTACGTCTTCGCCTTCGCCGCCTGCACCTCGGCGGTCGTGCGCCTCAAGACGGCCGAGGCCGAGGCCGCGCTCCCCGCCGCCCCCGCCGCCGTCCCGGGGTGAGGATCCTCCACGTCAACAAGTTCCTCTACCGCCGCGGGGGTGCCGAGGCCTACATGCTCGACCTGGCGGCCCTTCAGGACCAAGCCGGCCACACCACCGCCACCTTCGGCATGCAGCACCCGAAGAACCCGGCGCACCGCTACCAGGCCCACCTCCCGCCCTACCTCGAGCTGAACCCGCCGCCCGCCGGCCTGGGTGCCCGGGCCAAGGCGGCCGGC
>Ga0136633_1003519_pt1 | contig 10273 bp, 10 predicted proteins | sample AntDrymeUQ832206_2_FD_105494 | JGI IMG/M metagenome (GOLD analysis project Ga0136633, IMG submission 105494) | Polar desert sand microbial communities from Dry Valleys, Antarctica - metaG UQ83 (22.06) | ecosystem: Environmental > Terrestrial > Soil > Desert | place: Antarctica: Dry Valley...
CTAGGCCACCCTGCGCCTCGCGATGCTGGCGGACGCCGTGAGCTGATCGCGGTCCCGGCTCGCACGCGTGCTCGCGGCTGACGTCACGCTCGACGCGCCGTGGCGTCGCCCGCTTCGCGTGCCGGCTCTGGGAGACACCCCCGAAGCAGGCGCCTGAGCGGGTACGGTGCGAGCGCGATGACCGTCTCATGATCCGCCCTGCGTGAACGTGTTGCGAACGGCGCCCGAGGCGAGGAGGTCCTCGACGTCCCTGCGAGCTCCGGCCCCACTGTGGTCGCCGTCGACGAGCACGAAGTCGACGTTGAGCAGCGCTCGTGCGCGCGATCGCATGCCTGGCTGTCGGCGAACGCCCGCGCGCCCAGTCGCCACCCGAACAGGACGCTCGCCGTGGCGCCGTCGATATCGATCGCCCACAGTCGCAGGAGGTCGCGGCGGGCCAGTGACGCGGCGAGCTCGTGCACGAATTCCTCCGCCGCAGCATCGAAGCTCGCATCCCAGCGTGCCGCGCGCAGGCGCAGCAGCGCGTCGAGGTCACGCTCGATCTCGGCCGGGACCGTGCTCGCGAGAACCACCACGTCATGGGCTTCGCGAAGGCGGCGCGCCGAGCGAGCCAGCTCACGGCACTTCTTCGCGATCCTGACGTCGGGACCGTCGCGCGCGAGGTCGATCGACACGAGCACATCGTCGCCGGGGTGGGCGACGAGCACGACGCCGCTTGAGTCCGCGACACCCGTGAGCGTGTCGATCCACATCCCGCCCGTCCGACAGCGGTCGAGCTGCCAGACATCCCAGCGGCGCGCCATCCCGGCGAGCGCAGCGACGGCTGCGGCCAGGCGGCATGCCACTCGGGCAGCACGAACGGGTTCTCCGCCGCGACCGCGAGCTCGTGCCAGCGTTGCGCGAGCGCGTGTGGCGCGCGGTCGGCCGTGAGTCCTTCACGGTCTCGGCCGTAGCGTCCTCGTTGTCGGTGTGCGTGTCCTGGAGGATCTGCGCGATGTCGGCCGTCTCGCCCGGCGCCTTGGTGATCTTCTCCTTGAGGTACTTGCCGAGGCCGTCGTGCGTGATCCCGCGGCGCACCGGCACGCCGAGCTGCTTGGGCACGTCGGCGAACTTGATCGTGTCGTTCTGGCCCGACCAGATCGCGGTGCCAAGGTCCTTGCCAACCTTCTCGGAGTCGATGTCGAAGGCGGCCGTGAACTCGATGTCGGAGATGTGGTAGCCGCCGAGGTCGACGTGCATGAGGCCGGGGACGTCCAGCGTGGCGTCGGCCTCGCGGTAGTAGGGGTGCGCAGCGCGGGCTCGTCGATCAGGCGCTGCAGTTGGGCGGCGAGTGTCTCGCCGTCGCGTGGCTCGAACAGCAGGCCGTACTCGCCGACGCCGAGCGCCTCCTCGTAGACCGCCAGCCGCGACGCGAGCGCGACGGCTCCCGCGTTGAGCGCGCGCAGCACGAGCCCGGGGCGGGGGCCGTGCCCGTCGGAGGCCGCGACGAGCACGTCGCTGCGCGCGAGCGCGGCCGGCTCGGACAGCTCGTCGGGCGTCGCGTAGCGCACGCGGGACTGCAGGTCGGCGCGCAGCGGCGTCGAGCTCGGCGGCCCGCGCGCGGAGATGATCGTCGCCTCCCACGCGGTGGCGGGGTCGAGGCGACGCAGCGCCCGCAGAAACAGGCGCAGCGCGGCGCGCTCCTCGTCGTCGACGAACAAACAGCAGCCGCGTCGGCGCGCCGTCGCCGGCCTGCGGCTCGCGCGGCGCCGGCGCGTCGGCGCCGGGCGCCAGCACGCGGTAGTCGGCGGGGAAACAACATGAGCTCGCGCGTGGCGGCGTAGCTGGCGGTGCGCGCACCGAGACGGCCGAGCACGAGCTGCACGACCTTGCGTGCGACCTGGGTCGACAGCAGACGCTCGGTCGGGGTGTGAAACGTGCCGACGTTCAGCGCGCGAGAATGGCGCAACGCCGCGCTCGAGGTCGACGGCGCGAACGGCTCGTGGACATGGCAGATGTCCAGCGGCAGGATCGTCAGCAGGTCCTCGATCGTGCGCGAGACGTCGACGGGCAGGGCGGGCGCACGGCGGCTTGCGCCGGGCAGGTCGGGCAGCGCGTCACCGACCGCCAGCACGCGCGGCGGCGCCCGGGCTCGGGCAGCAGCGCCGACGGATCCTCGACCGCCGCCCGCAGAGCCTGGCGCGTCTCGCGCACCGCGTCGTTGGAGCGCGACGGCGCGACGATCACGACGCGGTGCCCGCGCTCTGCGAGCTGGCGGTCACGCGCTCGACGTAGGTCGTGACGTCCTGCGTGCCGCCGCCCCACTGGTGGGGCGTGACGTGGGCGATCGCGAGGCGCTCGGAGGCACGTCGCGCAGGATAGGGGTGAGCCGCCCCCGGCACGTGAGCGAGCCGAGGCTCAGCGGGAGGCTCACGCCACGCCCTCGATCGGGCCGCGGCACAGCTCGCGGGCCGCCTCGACGGCCGCGGCCTACGTGCGCACGTCGAGCTTGCGCATGATGTTCGTCAGGTGGCTGTGCACTGTGTGCGCGGCCGCCTCCCGTCAGTCGCCGTACAGCTCGCGAAAAAGCTCCGCGTGGCGCTCGTAGACGACGTTGCGCTTGACCTTCAGCGACGGCGTCAGCTCGCCCTCCTCCTGCGTGAGGTCGCGCTCGAGGATCGTGAACTTCTTCACCTGCGCGATCCGGGCGAGCTTGCGGTTGGTCTCGTCCACGCACGCCTGGATCTCCTTGCGCACGCCGTCGTGCTTGGCCAGCGCGGCCGCGTCCGAGTCCGTCGCGCCGACCTTCTCCGCGAGCGCCTCGAGGTCGTCGGGGTCGAGGGTCACGAGCGCCGTGAGGTACGGCTTGCGGTCGCCGTAGACGACCGCCTGGGAGACCCAGCGGCTGAGCTTCAGCGAGTTCTCGATGTTCGACGGCGAGATGTTCTTGCCGCTCGAGGTGATGATGAGGTCCTTCTTGCGGCCGGTGATCGCGAGGTAGCCGTCGTCGTCGAGCTCGCCGAGGTCTCCGGACGCAAGCCAGCCGTCGGACATCGTGTCGGCGGTGGCCTGCTCGTCACGGTAGTAGCCCTTGAAGACGACGGGCCCGCGCATGAGGATCTCGCCGTCGGCCGCGATCTTCGTCTCGCAGCCGGGGATCGGATGGCCTACCGTGCCGAGCTTGTGCTCGGAGATCGTGTTGAGCGCCGACAGCGACGACGTCTCGGACATGCCGTAGCCCTCGAGCACCCACACCCCGGTGGCATGAAAGAACGACAGGATGTCGACGTCGATCGGCGCGGCGCCCGTCAGCGCGAGCCTGACCCGGCCGCCGAAGAGGTCGCGCACCTTGTGCAGCACGAGCTTGTCGGCGAGGCGGTACTGCGCGTCGAGCACGAGGCCGTTGCGGCCGCCCTTGCGCTCGCGCTCGCGCACCGTGCGCCCGACCCCGACGGCCCACCAGAAGAGCTTGCCCTTGATGCCCCCCGCCGCCTCGACCTTGCCCGTCGCGGCGGCGTAGATCTTCTCGAACACGCGCGGCACCGAGGGCAGGATCGTCGGGGCGATCTCGCCGACGTCGGCGACGATCCGCTTCGGATCGCGGTGCCAGTAGGCGAGCTGCGCGCCGGCGTCCAGCGACGCCATCTGCACGAGCCGCGTCAGCACGTGCGCGAGCGGCAGGAAGACGTAGACGACCTCCTCGTCGGGCGTGAACTCGACGCGCTCCTTCGCCGCGTCGACCGCCGCGCGCAGGTTGGCGTGCGTGAGCATGCAGCCCTTCGGCGGCCCGGTGGTTCCCGACGTGTAGACGATCGTGAAGACGTCGTCGGCGCCGATCGATGCCAGGCGCTCGTCGAGCTGCCCGTCGCTGACCTGCGCGCCCTGCTCGCGCAGCGCCGCGAGCGTCATCGCGCCCTCGCTCTCGCCCTCGAAGCGGATCACATGGTGCAGCTGCGGAACCTCGTCGCGGATCTCGGCGAGCTTTTCGACCTGGTGCTCGTCCTCGCAGAAGAGCACCGTCGAGCCAGAGTGATCGAGGACGTAGAGGACCTCCGACGGCGAGTTGGTCTGATAGACCGGCACGGAGACGGCGCCGGCGCAGATCGCGCCGAAGTCCGCCAGCGTCCACTCCGGGCGGGTGTTGGAAAGGATCGCCACGCGGTCACCTGCCTGCACGCCGAGCGCGATCAGGCCCTTGGCGATCTCGCGGACCGCGGTGCCGACCTCGGCGTAGGACATCTCACGCCAGTCGTCGCCCTCCGGGTACTTCATCGCCGTGCAGCGGTGGTTCGCGGCGGCGTCGAGAATCAGCGACGCCATCGTTCGCGCCTGCGCCGAGTCCGCGCCGGCGGGCGGCGGCTGCGAGGTCGTGGTGCTCCCGTCGTCCGTACTCATGGCCCGGATCCTACGCCGCGCAGGGTTGCGGAACGCCAGCTTCTCGCTCTGCGACGGTTTGGGTTGTCCTGAGAAGGGAACAGAGCGCTCCGCCGGCTCTAGCCTTCGCTGCTGGCCGACGCCGTGGGCTTGAGCTTCCTTGCCGCACCCTTGCTCGCCTTCGGCTCGGTGCCTGGCTTGCGCTGGTATTTCGCGATGAACGCCTCGGTCGCGCTGTGCGCCTCGTCGTCGGGACGCTGGTTCATCGGCGACTTCATGAGGTAGGAGCTCGGGCCGTCGAGCTGGCCGGAGAGGCCGTGGTTCAGTGCGAGCTTGCAGCAGCGCACCGCGTCGATGACGATCCCGGCGCTGTTGGGCGAGTCCCACACCTCGAGCTTGAGCTCGGCCGTCAGCGGCACGTCGCCGAAGGCCTGGCCCTCGAGGCGGATGTGCGCCCACTTGCGATCGGTCAGCCACGGCACGTAGTCCGACGGGCCGACGTGCACGTCGCCGGCCGGCAGCTCGTGGCCCATGATCGACGTGACCGCGTTGGTCTTTGAGATCTTCTTGGATTCCAGACGCTCGCGCTCGAGCATGTTGAAGAAGTCCATGTTGCCGCCGACGTTCAGCTGCGACGTGCGCACGAGCTTCACGCCGCGATCGTGAAACAGGCGGGCGAGGTTGCGGTGCACGATCGTCGCGCCGACCTGCGACTTGATGTCGTCGCCGACGACCGGCAGGCCGGCCTTCTTGAAGCGCTTGTTCCAGTAGTCCTCGCGCGCGATGAAGACGGGGATGCAGTTGACGAAGCCGCAGCCGGCCTCGAGCACCTGCTCGACGTACCACTTTGTCGCGTCCTCCGAACCGACGGGCAGGTAGGAGACGACGACGTCGGTGTGCGTGTCCTTGAGGATCTGCACGATGTCGGCCGTCTCGCCCGGCGCCTTCTCGATCTTCTGCTTGAGGTACTTGCCAAGGCCGTCGTGCGTCATGCCGCGGTGGACGGGCACGCCGAGCTTGCGCGGCACCTTGGCGAACTTGATCGTGTCGTTCTGGCCCGACCAGATCGCCGTGCCGAGATCCTTGCCGACCTTCGTCTTGTCGATGTCGAAGGCGGCCGTGAACTCGATGTCGGAGATGTGGTAGCCGCCGAGGTCGACGTGCATGAGCCCCGGGACGTCGACCGACGCATCGGCGTCGCGGTAGTAATGGACACCCTGGACGAAGGCATTCGCGCAGTTGCCGACGCCGACGATCGCGACGCGGACCTTGCCGGACTGGTAGCGCGCTGCGCCGTTTGCGCGTGCGGAGCCGTTGCCGTTGCTGGAACTGGGGGTCATTCTGGTCAGGTTTCCCTTCGGTATGCGTTCCGGGGTTACACCCCGTCGCGCGGCGCTCGTTACACGGCCGCCGGCCGTGTGAGCTCGCGACGGACGTGAAAGATGCGCTGCGCGACGGTGAAGCTCGAAAGCGCGGCGAGGATGTAGACGGACGGCTCGAGGGCGCCGAACGAGGCGAGGATCAGGCCGACGGACATGATCACGACACGCACCGCCCGCGTCGCGAGGCCGACCTTGCACTCGACGCCGAGCGCCTCCGCCCGCGCCCGCGTGTAGGAGACCACAAGCGAGGCGAGCACCGCGATGACGACCGCCGCGACCGCCAGCTCGTTCTGCTCGCGGGCGAAGTAGACGGCGACGCCGGTCAGCACGATGCCCTCCTCGATGCGGTCGAGCGTCGAGTCGAGGAATGCGCCGAATGCCGTGCCCTTGCCCGACATCCGCGAGTAGGCGCCGTCGAGCGTGTCCATGATCGATCCGACGATGAACGCGACGCCGCCCCAGAAGAACTCCGTCTGCCAGATCAGCACGGCCGCCAGCACGTTGAGCGCGAAGCCGGTCAGCGAGATCGCGTTCGGCGTCAGCCGCGACTCGATCAGGCGGCTGCGATAGCGCTCGGACGACGCCCCCGCCCGACCGCCCGCGGCGCGACGCGGGGGAGTGCCGGAGCCGGACTCGGGCGTGCTGAGGCGAGCGGGCATGAGGCGCAAGCCATCCTACTCGCGGCACAGACGTGACGAACGTCGCGGCGTCTGCGACGCGGGCCACCGCCAGCGCTCACGGCGGTAGGGCGTCCGCCAGGTGGCGGATGATCCGGGCGCTGAGCTCCGGCTTGTCGAGCCACGGCCAGTGCCCGGCGTCCTCGACGGTCTCGAGCGTCGCGTCGCCGAGCGTCGCGGCGTAGCCGGCGCCGAAGCGCGCCGGGATCCACGGGTCGCGCGCGCCCCACAGCACGAGCGCGGGCGCGGTGATGCTTCCCAGGGCCGCGCCCGCGACGGCGAGCACCTCGGGGTCGGCGCTGCGCAGCAGGTTCAGCAGGGCGCGCTCCGTTCCGAGATCGAACGGCTCGACGACGCTCTGGACGAACTTGCGCGTCATCGGCCCCTTGCCGGCCGAGGCACGCCGCGACAGCGCGCGCACGACCGGCTTCCAGGCCGAGCCGACGGCCACCGGCCCGACGACGGGCGTGCGCAGCGCGCGCGCCCAGCCGCGCCAGCGAAAGCCGTGCAGCAGCGGCACGCCGTTGATCACGACGAGGCGCTCGACGCGCTCGGGCTGCTCCATCGCCCAGGTCAACCCGACGGCCGCACCCCAGTCGTGCGTGCACAGCCGCACACGCCCGACGTTGAGCTCGTCGAGCAGCCGCTCGACGAACGCGACGTGGCCGGCGAGGCTGTAGTCGAGGTCGCCGCGCTTGCCGCTGCGCCCGAAGCCGGGCAGGTCGGCTGCGATCCCGCCACCGAGCGCGAGCGGGCCGAGCCAGTCCGAGGAGCTCGTCGGCAGGCCGTGGAGGTAGAGGATCGGGACGTCGTTGTCGCCGGACTCGGCCCGTCGCAGAAATACCGGTTGGCCGCCGAGCTCGATCGTCTCCTCGGTCACCTGGGGCACGGACGAGGAAGATAGCCTCCGCCGCGTGCGAACCCTGTGCGTCGGCGACGCTCTCGTCGATCTGATCTGCCACCGCCCGGTGACCTCCCTGGCCGACGCGGACGCGTTCGTCGCGCACGTCGGCGGCGTCAGCGCGAACGTCGCCGTCGCGGCGGCGCGCGCCGGGGGTGAGGTCGAGCTTGCCGGCGGTGCCGGCGACGATCCCTGGGGCGCCTGGCTGCACGACCGCCTGACCGCCGAGCACGTCGGTCTGCAGTGGTTCCGGCTCGACGATGGCGAGGCCACGGGGCTCGTGTTCGTCACGCTCGACGCCGGGGGCGAGCCGACCTACGCGCTGCACGGCGGCGCGAGGCCGAGTCCGCCCAACGGGCTGCGCGAGCGCCTGCTGGACGCCGTCGACAACACCGACGCGCTGTACTTCGGATCCAACATGCTCGCCGAGAAGACCGGCGCGGCGATGATGATGGAGGTGCGCGGCCGCGCGCTGGAACTCGGCCACCCGATCGTCTTTGACCCGAACATCCGGCTCGGGCGCTGGGAGGGCAACTCCGGCCGCGCCGGCGCCGCGGCAGGCGCGTGCGTGCCCGGCGCGATGCTCGTGAAGTGCAATGCGAGCGAGGCACGGATGATGACCGGCGAGTCGCATCCCGAGCAGGCCGCGGCGTCGCTGCTGGCGGCGGGCGCGCAGCACGTCATCGTGACCGTCGGCGCGCGCGGCGCGATCCTGCGCGGCAAGGGCGTACGCCGCGACGCCGTCGGCCGGCCCGCTCGCGTCGTCAGCGCCCTCGGCGCAGGCGACGTCTTCACCGGCGTGCTGCTCGCGGCCCTCGGCAGCACCGACTTCTACGCGCCGGCGATCGCGGCCGCGCTGCCCGAGGCCGCCGAGGAGGCCGCGCGCGCCTGCGAGCGCTGGGGAGGCCTGGAGTGAGCGTCGCCGCGGGCCGCGCGGCGCGGGCCGCGTGGCGGCCGCCGTCGCGCGCGCGGGTCGCGCGGCTGCGGGCGCGGCTCGCGGAGGTCTACGGGGTGCCGCGGGCGCCGCCGCACGGCGACGCGATGGCCGAGCTCGTGCTGACGGTCCTGTCGCAGTCGACCAACGACCGCAACCGCGACGTCGCCTTCCTGCGCCTGCGCGAGCGCTTGGACTCCTGGGAAGCCGTGCGCGACGCTCCGCTCGAGGAGGTCGAGGCGGCGATCCGGCCCGGCGGCATCTCGAACGTCAAGTCCGCGCGCATCCAGGCGATCCTGCACGCGATCGGCGACCCGCTGGACCTGGACTGGATGCGCTCGGCGCCGGTCGCGCAGTCGCAGGCGTACCTCTGTGCCCTGCCCGGCGTGGGCCGCAAGACCGCCGCCTGCGTGCTGCTGTTCTCCTTCGGCCTGCGCGACGTGCCGGTCGATACGCACGTCGCGCGCGTCGGCGCGCGCCTCGGCCTGCTGCGCCCGAAGGCGCCGTTTCAGGAGCTGCACGACGCGATGCTCGCGTTGACGCCGCCGGGCGCCGAGCTCGAGATGCACATCAACCTCCTGCGCCACGGCCGCCGCACGTGCCAGGCGCAGCGGCCGGCGTGCTCAGACTGCGCGCTGGCGCGGATGTGCCCGAGCCGGAGGATGTTCACGCCCGCGCGCTGAGCCTGCAACGCCGCGGTCGCCGGATGGGCGCCGCTGTCCTGGATTGGGGTCACGACGGGACCCTTCGACAGGACACCATCGAGAGTGGCGTATGGTCGTCGCATGGAGGTGATCGACGCAGTCCATCTGCGCGGCGGGCCGTGTGACGGTGAGCGGCCTGAGCCGCTGCCCGGCACAGCGTTTCCGCCCGACCTCGACGCGATCACGGTCATGGATCACGCGGCGGGAGCGGGCCACGTCTATGAGCTCACGTCGGGCCGGCTCACCGACGATGGAGTTCGCCGGCATGTCCTGGAGTACCGGCGGACCGTGCCGCGCGACTCCTGAGCGGCCGGCTGGTCGGGCTAGCGTCTGGGGAACTTGAGCCCGTCGTGTCGCAGCGTGCCGACGCCGATCGAATCGCCGCCGGAGTAGCCGACGGCGAGGACGCGCTGTATGGCCTTGCCGAGGAGCACGCCGGGATCGATCGTGGTCGCCAGCGCGCGGATTGCGAGGGCGGCGTAGGTCAGCGAGAGGATGGTCTCGGCGTCGGCCAGCGAACTGCGCTCGTCCTGGCGGCAGATCTTGTAGATGCGGTCGAGCACCTCGGAGTGCGCGCGGTTGTCGCGCGGGGTCCAGCTGCCGCCGATCACGTGGTCGGCGGGATATTCGTCGAGCTGCTCGGCGTCGAGGTACATGTCTCGCGTCTGGTCGCCGTCGTTGTCGAGGTCGACGAGCCCGAACCATAGGCCGGGGGCGTCCGCGGGTGGCGGCTGCTGCTCTGTGAACGCCGACCCAGATCGCCGGGTCTTGACCATCGGGAGCGAGTGCGCCTTCGACGATGTCGAAGGCGCGCTCATAGTCCTCTCGCTCGAGTAGCTCTGGGATTTGATCTGCGATGCCGTCCTCGGTGAACTTCGCGATCTTTGTGACCTCGGTCAGGCCTGGGTTCCGCAGCTGATGTCGTGGAGCACGACTCAGAAATAGCGGTTTTGCAGGCAGAACGTGGTGTTCTGCCGTGTTGAGGCGTGTATCTAGGCCGGCGGCGGGTGCGCGGCGTGGCGTGGGGAGGGCCGGCGGCGGGGGCGGGCCGGCGGTTCAGGCGGCCGGGACGGGCGCGGGCGCGGGGTCTAGGCGGGTGAAGCGCGCGGGTTCGGCAAGTTGGAGGGTGCGCAGCAGTTCGCGCTGGCGGGTGGTGAGCTCGGTGCGTTGCTGGCGGTCTAGCGGTCAGGCGAACTCGAGTAACCGTTCAGGGGGTCGGGTGGTCAGGGTGGGGCGAGTAGCGCCGGGATCGGCTGGCCGTGGAGGTCGGCGGTGATCGCGGTGGTGAGGTAGTCGTGCAGGCGCCGGCCCTGTAGGCGGCA
>Ga0136633_1003520_pt1 | contig 10273 bp, 9 predicted proteins | sample AntDrymeUQ832206_2_FD_105494 | JGI IMG/M metagenome (GOLD analysis project Ga0136633, IMG submission 105494) | Polar desert sand microbial communities from Dry Valleys, Antarctica - metaG UQ83 (22.06) | ecosystem: Environmental > Terrestrial > Soil > Desert | place: Antarctica: Dry Valley...
CGTTGCATGCGCTCGCCACCGCGCTGGCAGAGCGCGGGGTGCCCGCGCGGTTGCTGGGCGGGGCGCTCCCCGATGACGCAGCACTGGCGGCGGTACGCCGTACGGGGGCGTCGGTGTTGTTCTTGTGGGCGCACGGGCCCGAGACGGCGAGGGCCGGCTTCCTCCGCGACCTCCCGGTCACCCGTCCGCCGACGGTGGTGCTTGTCGGCGGACCAGGTTGGGACCCTGGCGCGGTGCCCGCCCGCGCGACGTATGCGCATGATCTCGGGGATGCTGTGCACCTCGTCCAGCTCGCCGCTGGGGTCGGCTGAGCCGTCGGCCGATATCCTCCGCAGTCCGCGGGACGTGAGAAGGAGGACGTGTGGCCGAAGACCTCGGGCAGTTGCTGGCGCTCGGCGAGCGCGCAGCGTTCCACGGCCCGCCCGCGAAAGCCGTTGCCGCTCTCGAGCAGGCCACGGCCACGGCCCTGAAAGCCGGGAGGTCGGCGGAAGCAACCGCAGCGACGTGGCTGCTCGGTCTTTCTCTCGGCGCCGCCGGTCGCTACGGTGCCGCGTTGACCTGCCTGACTCCGCTCCTGGAGGCGGGCGAGGCACCCGGCACGGGCAAGGAAGCGCGACTCTTCGGGGCGCTCGCTGGGGCCAGCCTCGGATCAGTACGACGTCAGCTGGGCCGGCATACCGAGGCCCGGGACGCAGACCAGCGGGGGGCGTCCCTCGCTGAAGGTGGTGAGTCTGCCTTTGCCTGCCGGCTCGGCCTGGCCGCCGACGCCGTAGGCCTCGGCGACGCCGCCGCCGCGCGCGCCGAGATGGAAGCGTCCGAGCGCCTACTTCCGGAGCGGCCGACCGAGTGGTGGCGCCAACGCGTCCGGCTGGACTGGGTACGGGCTGAGATAGCCCTCCTCGACGAGGACCCAGACGCGGCGATCGCCTCCGCAGAAGCCGCGGTGGAGCGAGCCGAGAAGGCGCGGGCCCCCCGTCACGTCGCCAAGAGTTTGCTTTTCCAAGGCGTTGCGCAAGTCACCTCCGGGGCGGCTGAGGGGGCATCGTCGCTGCGCCGGGCCGCCACTCTCGCTGAGGGGCTCGGCGCGCTGCCACTTGTCTGGGCCTCTCGGGCGGTGCTCGGTGCCGTCCTCATCGGCACTGATGACACGGAGAGCGCTGCGTCACTCGGTGCGGCTCGCTCGGCGGTGCTGGCGATCGCCGGGGAGCTGCCCGACGATCTGCGGGCCGACTGGCTGGGCCGACCGGACATCGCCGCACTTCTCGAGGGCTGAGACGAGCTACCGCACGGGTCGGACCGCGGCGACCCGCGCCAGATCTCCTGCACGGCTGTATGGCACAGACGGGTCATTTATTGCCCGAACGCTTGAGGAACCCCCGGTTGCGCGCCGATGGGTAGTCATGACCACCGCCCCGGTGCAGGCGCTCGACGCCCGGCCGCGCTCCCGAACCGCCCCTCGGCGTGACCGGCCGCTGGCCGACAGCGCCGTACGGGCAGCGTGGGAAAGCGCCGTCGTGGCTTCCGAAGTCGAGGCCAGCCATCAGGCGGACGCCCTGCACGACGGCCTCATGCAGTCACTGGTGGTCATCCGGCATGCCTTGGCATGGGAGCGCGGAAACGCCGGCCCATCGTCGGCTCCGGCCGAGACTGCCACCGAGACTGCCACCGAGATCCCCGACGCCGACGATGCAGTGCGGACTTGTCTCGCGCAGACCCGGAACCTGGTCTGGCACCTTCGGCCACGCGTCACCTCAGGGAGCGGCCTCGCCGTCGCCCTGGAGGATCTGTCTGCGCGGCTCGCCGCCGATGGCGGATCGGCGCTTCAGGTCGAGGACACGGTCGAGGACCTCACGGCTGCCCAGGCCATCGTCATCTACCGGATGGTGCAGGAACGTGCTCGCGCCGCCGCCGTCGGAGAGTCCCTCCGGGTGCGCGTGGTCCGCGAGCCGGGTGCGGTCGTCGTATGCCTCGGCGGGGCGTCGTACGACCTCGACAGTGTCTGGACGGAGCGAGGCGCTCACCTTGGCGTGCATCTGGAGGGGGAGCGCGGATGAGCACCGTTCTGATCTGCGATGACCACCGCATCGTGCGAGAAGGCCTGCGTGCCTTTGTCGCGGACATCCCCGGCGTTGACCTGGTGATGACAGCGGCATCCGGCGAGGAGGTGCTCGCGAGGTACGTCGTCGATCGACCCGACCTGATCTTGATGGACGTGCAGATGCCCGGCCTCGGCGGTCTGGAGACCACCCGTCGGTTGCTGGCCGACTACCCGAGCGCGATGGTGCTGATGCTCACTGCGGCGGACGACCGCGATCACGTCGCTGCGGCGATCACTGCTGGCGCCCGCGGTTACCTCGTCAAAGATGTCTCCCGCGAGGAGCTCTGCACGGCGGTCGGGCACGCGCTGGCCGGCCAGGACTTGGTCGAGCCGTCGATGCGTCGGGCCTACGCGGAGCGAGTCAGCAGGGGCACGGAGCGCCAGGTGCCCCTCACGGAGCGCGAGCTGCAGGTGCTGCGCGGTATGAGCCAGGGGAAGAGCAACTCACAGATCGGTCGCGAGCTGTTCCTCTCTGAGGACACGATCAAGACTCACGCCCGTCGACTCTTTCGCAAGATGAACGTGTGCGACCGGGCGCAGGCGGTGGCGTCGGGCTTTCGCCAGGGTCTGGTGACCTGACGAGCTACTCGGGCGCTGACTCCGCCGCATCGAGCACTCCATCGGCGAACCCACGCGCGTAGTCCCACGTCACGTAGTCAGCCGGGTCGGGAGCGAAGGCGGGCTCGTGCACGCGCGTCTGCCCGGCGTCGAGAAGGTGGCGTAGGTTTCCGCGAAGCAGGTCCCAGCCGAAGAAGTGCGGCTCGTGGCAGTCCTCGCAGTCGACCACTAGCCCCCGCACGCCGCGCGGCTCGAGCAATGTGCGGTAGACCTCGAGGTCGGCGAGGTCGGTCAGCACGTCCTCCCGCTCCGCCGGCGACAGCGGCTCAAGGACCTCGTCGTCGTCGTCCAGCGCGGAGGCAGGGTCGGTCGGATCTCCTGCGAAGGGATCGAGGGGCTGGTCGTCGGTCACGATGTACACGCTACCGTCCTCGACGACCGAGATCAGTGACGTTGAGGGTGATGGGGGAAACCTGTGGTCAGGTAGGATGAGCCGCCTTCACCCACTGGGACGGAAGGTTCAATGGATCACTTGGCCGACGCCACCGCCGTGCCCGAGAAGTTCGCCATGGTCGGTCTGACCTTTGACGATGTCCTCCTCCTGCCGGATGCCTCCGATGTGATCCCCAGCGAGGTCGACACCTCCAGTCGACTGTCGCGGTCCATCACATTGCGGGTGCCGCTGCTCTCCTCGGCGATGGACACCGTGACCGAAGCGCGGATGGCGATCGCGATGGCTCGACAGGGCGGCGCCGGCGTGCTGCACCGCAACCTGTCGATGGAGGACCAGGCTTCCCAGGTCGATCTCGTCAAGCGGTCTGAGGCGGGCATGGTGAGTCATCCGGTGACCTGCTCACCCGAAGACACCCTCGCCGACGTCGACCGGCTCTGCGCCCGCTACCGCATCTCCGGCGTCCCCGTCGTGGACAGCGGTGGTGTGCTGGTCGGCATCGTGACGAACCGCGACACCCGGTTCGAGACGGACATGACCCGGCTCGTGCGCGACGTGATGACGAAGATGCCATTGGTCACTGCTCGCGAGGGTGTCTCCGGCGAGGAGGCGCTGCGCCTGCTGCAGGCCAACAAGGTCGAAAAGCTGCCGATCGTGGATGCTGGCGGGCGGCTGACCGGGCTCATCACCGTCAAGGACTTCGTCAAGCGGGACCAATACCCGAACGCGACGAAGGACGCCGACGGACGCCTGGTGGTCGGTGCCGCAGTGGGAGTCGGAGATGACTCCTTCAAGAGATCGCAGCTCTTGGTCGACGCGGGCGTCGATTTCGTCGTCGTCGACACCGCGCACGGGCATTCCAAAGCCGTGCTCGACATGGTTGCCCGACTCAAGGCGACGACCTCGATCGACATCATCGGCGGCAACGTCGCCACCCGTGACGGTGCGCAGGCGCTCATCGACGCCGGTGCCGACGGAATCAAGGCCGGCGTCGGGCCCGGCAGCATATGTACGACGAGGGTCGTTGCGGGAGTGGGGGTTCCCCAGGTCACTGCCATCTACGAGTGCGCACGTGCTGCGCGCCCTGCGGGTGTGCCGGTCATCGGTGATGGTGGGCTCCAATACTCCGGGGACATCGCCAAGGCGATCGCGGCGGGCGCGGACACCGTGATGCTCGGCAGCCTGCTCGCGGGAGTGGAGGAGAGCCCGGGCGAGCTCATCTTCATGCATGGCAAGCAGTACAAGACGTATCGAGGCATGGGCTCGCTCGGCGCCATGCAGAGCAGGGGCAGCACGCGCTCCTACTCCAAGGACCGCTACTTCCAGGACGACGTCCTCTCCGACGACAAGCTCGTGCCGGAAGGGATCGAGGGTCAAGTGCCCTACCGCGGTCAGCTCTCAGCGGTCGCGCACCAGCTTGTGGGCGGTCTCCGGGCCGCGATGGGCTACTGCGGAGCGGCCACGATCGCCGAGCTGCAGGAGCGGTCGAAGATGGTGCGCATCACCGCTGCCGGGCTCAAGGAGAGCCATCCCCATGATGTCCAGCTCATCGCCGAGGCCCCTAACTATCAGGAGCGCTGACCGCGCGTCGGGTGACCAAAAGACCATCGAGGAGATCAGTGGCGGACGTTGAGATCGGCATCGGGAAGAGCGGGCGCCGGGCCTACGGCTTCGACGACATCGCGATCGTTCCGTCGCGCCGCACTCGCGATCTCGAGGACGTGTCCATCGCGTGGGAGATCGACGCCTACCGCTTCGAGTTGCCGCTCCTGGCGAGCGCCATGGACGGCGTGGTGTCCCCGGCCACGGCCATCGAGATCGGCCGGCTCGGCGGTCTCGGCGTACTCAACCTCGAAGGTCTGTGGACCCGCTACGACGACCCGTCGACTGTGCTCGATGAGATCGCCGAGCTCGATGACGACTCGGCCACCAAGCGCATGCAGGAGCTCTACGCCGAGCCGATTCAAGAGCACCTGATCAAGCAGAGGGTCGCGGAGATCAAGGCGGCCGGCGTCGTCACCGCCGCGTCGCTGACACCCCAGCGCACCCAGCAGTTCCACAAGACCGTCATCGACTCCGGCGTCGACATCTTCGTCATCCAGGGAACGGTCGTCTCGGCGGAGCACGTCTCCAGCCGGTCCGAGCCGCTCAACCTGAAGCGCTTCATCGCCGAGCTGGATGTGCCCGTGATTGTTGGCGGCTGTGCGACGTACCAAGCGGCCCTGCACTTGATGCGCACCGGCGCTGCCGGACTTCTCGTCGGGGTCGGACCGGGCCACGCCTGCACCACGCGCGGGGTGCTCGGGGTGGGGGTGCCGATGGCGACGGCCATCGCCGACGCGGCAGGTGCGCGGCGCGACTACCTCGACGAGTCGGGCGGTCGGTACGTCCATGTGATCGCTGACGGTGGCATGCGCACTGGCGGTGACATCGCCAAGGCCATCGCGTGTGGCGCCGACGCCGTGATGATCGGGTCGCCGCTCGCCCGGGCCGTCGAGGCACCGGGTCGCGGGTATCACTGGGGAATGGCGGCCTTCCACCCGGACCTGCCCCGTGGCACCCGAGTGCGCACGTCGACCCTGGGCACGCTGAAGGAAGTGCTCATCGGTCCGGCTCCGGTCAACGACGGAACGATGAACCTCTTCGGCGGTTTGCGCACGTCGATGGCCACGACTGGCTACTCCAACCTCAAGGAGTTCCAGCGGGTCGAGGTCATGGTCGCCCCGTCGTTGCAGACCGAGGGAAAGTCGCTGCAACGCACCCAAGGCGTCGGCATGGGCACCGGCCGATAAACGCTGCGTTCAGCCGCCCGCGGCTGACGCGCATGCCGATAGGATGGCGATTTACTCCCGGCCCGTGACTCAGAAGGGCTCGCCTTGACCGTCCCCGGAGACGGCTTCGACACCGTCCTCGTCGTCGACTTCGGCGCGCAGTACGCCCAGCTCATCGCGCGGCGCATCCGAGAGGCGCGGGTATACAGCGAGATCGTTCCGCACACGATGCCCGTGGCGGAGATGCTGTCGCGCCGGCCGACGGCGATTGTCCTCTCTGGGGGGCCTGCATCGGTCTATGCCGCCGGAGCACCAGCAGTCGATCCTGCGCTCTTCGCCGCTGGTGTGCCGACGTTCGGCATCTGCTACGGCTTTCAGGCGATGGCGCTCGCGCTCGGTGGACGGGTGGAGAAGACCGGGCTGGCGGAGTTCGGACGGACGCCATTGTCGGTGACCGCGCCGGGCGTGCTGTTCGCGGACCTGCCCGAGTCCTTGTCAGTCTGGATGTCGCACGGGGACAGCGTGGCCGAGCCGCCTGCGGGATTCCTGGTGACGGCCACCAGTGCGGGTGCAACAGTTGCGGCGTTCGAAGACCTGACCCGAAGGTTCGCGGGAGTGCAGTTCCACCCTGAGGTGCTGCACAGCGAGCAGGGTCAACGCGTGCTCGAGCACTTCCTGTACGACGTCGCGAAGTGCCGGCCGAGCTGGACGATGGACAACATCGTTGAGGAGCAGGTCGAGGCCATCCGCGCTCAGGTAGGTGGTAAGCGCGTCATCTGCGGGCTGTCCGGCGGTGTCGACTCGGCGGTCGCCGCAGCGCTCGTTCACCGCGCCGTCGGGGACCAGCTCACCTGCGTGTTCGTCGACCACGGGCTGCTACGAAAGGGCGAAGCCGAGCAGGTCGAACGCGACTACGTGGCGGCGACCGGCATCCGCCTGAAGGTAGCCAATGCCTCAGAGCGATTCCTGAGCGCGCTCGCCGGTGTAACCGAACCGGAGGAGAAGCGCAAGGCGATCGGCCGCGAGTTCATCCGCGTCTTCGAGGAGGCGGCCCGCGAGGTCGTGGCGGAGGCCGGCGCACATGGTGAGGACGTGGAGTTCCTCGTGCAGGGCACGCTTTACCCGGATGTCGTTGAGTCCGGCGGTGGCGAGGGCACGGCGACGATCAAGAGCCATCACAACGTTGGCGGATTGCCCGACGACCTGCAGTTCGCGCTCGTTGAGCCGTTGCGTCGCCTCTTCAAAGACGAAGTGCGCCGGGTTGGCGAGGAGCTGGGGCTTCCGCCCGAGATCGTGTGGCGCCAGCCCTTCCCGGGTCCCGGCCTCGGCATCCGCATCGTCGGTGAGGTCACTCGCGAACGGCTCGATGTCCTCCGGGAAGCCGATGCGATCGCTCGGGAGGAGCTCTCCTTGGCTGGCCTCGACCGCGACATCTGGCAATGCCCGGTGGTGCTCCTCGCCGACGTGCGCTCGGTCGGCGTACAAGGCGACGGTCGGACGTATGGGCACCCCGTCGTGCTGCGCCCAGTGTCCTCGGAGGACGCGATGACAGCCGACTGGACTCGGGTGCCCTACGACGTGCTGGCGCGCATCTCGACCCGAATCACCAACGAGGTCCGCGAGGTCAACCGCGTCGTCCTCGACGTCACCAGCAAGCCCCCCGGCACCATCGAATGGGAATAGCGGGGGACGACGCGTCCAGGGTCAGGTGAGATCGGCGACGTCGCCGGCCAACCCGACTGCGCTGATGATGAAGATCGCCGTCAGGCCGCCCCTCGCCACCCATGCGCCCGCGGGGTGGTCCAGGATCGCTGCGCCGCGCGGGGTCGTGCGCACCTTGCGGAGGGCGAACCAGAGCATGACCAAGGGCACGAGGAGAATCAGGAGGAAGAAGCCGGGGGCGAAGACGAGCAGCGGCAACGCCGCGTACCTCAGGCGCACGCGTTGGCACCACCCGCTGTGGCCCACCCACCCCTCCGCCAGCAGGGTGAGTACAAGCGAATACACACCCGGAATCAGCACGAAGAGCGCAACAGCGAGCAGCGCTGGTTCGAGCGTGGTGAAGTCGACGCCGTCTGTGTGCACGAGGATCCCGCCGACGACTACGGCGGGTCCGACCGAGATCGAGAGCAGCTGGAACCATCTCGGGCCGGATCGCAGGCTCCGTACAACCGCGTACACCAAGGCTCCCAGCACGCCGAGGAACAAGCAGACGACGATCAGCGACAGCGTGCCGCTGAGGGTGAGATGTCCGATGATGAAGCCGTCGTCGCTCTTGACGCCGGTGGCGTAAGGGTTCAGCCGGGCGAGCAGCATCATCGCGAGGCGTCCGCCCACACCGCCGACGGCGATGCCCGCTAAGGCGCCGGCGAGGCAGATCCCGGCGAGAGTGCGCAACGCCGTTTCGGCGTCCGCTCGAAGGGCGCTCGGAGGGGGTGTCTCCTCCGCTGCATCGACGGTCATGGGCGCATCATGGCGCGCTGAGTCGCCATCTGCGGATATGGATGGATCCTGTGGTGGCACTGAGTGGTGGAACGCGCACGGCAGGGGCGAGCGGCTTCAGTCGGGGAAGGACTTCCGATGACCGGCCGAACTCGTACCACGTGATTTCACAGCAGGGCGGGGGTGGGTCCTCTCGGCCGGCTGGTGATGGTGCGGCCGTCGGGGAGGGTGGTTTCGGCGGTGTGGTCGGGGAGGAGCTTGATCTGGTGGCCGCGCGTGTGAATGCAGGTGTGGTGCCAGCGGCAGAGGAGTAGTCCGTTCGACGCGCAGGTGTCGCCGCCGTGCTCCCAGTACGTGCAGTGGTGGACTTCGCAGGCTGAGGCGGGCATCGGGCAGTTGCCCCACCGGCAGCCGCCGTCGCGCAGGGTGATGAGCTTGCGCAGGGTGGGCGGCCAGTCGCGTCGGGTGCGGCCGTAGTCGACGGGGACGGACAGGGCGTCGAGGAGCAGGCGGGACCAGCGGGAGTCGCAGGCGATCCGGTTGAACGCCTGGCGGGTGAGCGGGGTGCCGTCGTCGAGCCGGGCGGTGCCGGGCTGGGCGGGGTTCTCGTCGTGGGTGAGGTCGGTCTGGGTGGCGTGGACGATGACTTCGGGGCGGTGCCCGGCAGTGTCGGGGAGCTGGCCGAAGGCGAGCACCTCGTCAGCGAGGGAGACGAGGGCGTCGGCCCAGCGCTGGTCGCGGCTGCGGTCGTCGTGGGGTCCGGCTTTCTGCGCGCGGCCTTGCAACGCGAGGTGCAGCCGGGCGCCGCCTTCGGGGTCGAGGCGCAGGTGGCCGTGCCAGATGCCGTCCAGGGTCTGCGCGAGGGAGAAGGTGCGCCCGGTGAGGCGGCGTTCCTCGTCCCGCTCGAAGCTGGTCTCGTCGACCCGGCGGAGCCAGTGCGCGACCAACTTGGCGAACGCGGCCGGGTCGAAGCGGCGGGCTTCGACCAGCAGCGGCGCCTCGCCGGCGGCGGCCAGGTCGGGTCCGACCCGCCGCGCGGCGGCGGCGAAGGTTCGAACATGCGCGGCGGTGATCGCCCCGTCGGCCAACGCGGCGGCGAACAAAGGTACCCGCGGCAGGTCTCGGCCGAGGCCTACTGCGCGGCGGGACTCAGCGAAGCCGGTGTTGCCGGTCTTCGCGACCAGCCACGCCGAGGCGGAGCCGAGACCGTCGCCGACGGCGGCGTCGCGGGCGTCGAAGACCCGCAGCCGGTCCGCCTGCGCTGCGGACAGACGGCGCAGCGACTGCTCGATCTCGAGGATCTCCTCGCCCAACGTCACGTCGTCCAAGGTGGTCGGATCGAGCGTGACGTAGCCGTCGACGACTGCGGCGAGCGCGCCCATTCCCACCTCCTCTGCACCCGAATATATGTTCGAATACTACAGGAGCCGAGTGACAGAAACCTTTGTGGCGCAGCAGATGTGGAGAACTTTCTGAGAATCCAGCAGCCATCCCTGACTAGGTGACGCGAGCCCGTCGGCTGATGTGGGGTTCGCGGTTGCCTAGCGGAACCATTGCCGGGTCCGGGTGTAAGCCGCTCGGCCGCACATCCAGAGCAGCACCCAGCACCAGGGCAGGAAGAGCACCCCACCCACGCCGTCCAGAACACCCGCGCTCGGGCGGTTGTGAGGGGGCAGGGCGGCGGCCTCCTGGAGCGAGATCAGGCCGGCGATAGCCAGCCCGGCGGCAATGGCCCCCAGTGTGGCGGCCCCCCACGTCGGCACGCCACGGCCGAGCGCAGGCGCGAGGGCCAGACTGATCACCGCGGCCGCGGTGAGGTAGCCGCCAGCGGAGACGAGGTAGTCACCTCGGTCCGGGCTCTCGCCGAACAGCTGGAACCACACCGACCCCGCGCCGACAACGAATCCGTTGAGTGCGGTCAGCGCTGAAGCCCACCACCAGGTCAGCCGCCAG
>Ga0136633_1003523_pt1 | contig 10267 bp, 10 predicted proteins | sample AntDrymeUQ832206_2_FD_105494 | JGI IMG/M metagenome (GOLD analysis project Ga0136633, IMG submission 105494) | Polar desert sand microbial communities from Dry Valleys, Antarctica - metaG UQ83 (22.06) | ecosystem: Environmental > Terrestrial > Soil > Desert | place: Antarctica: Dry Valley...
AGCTCTGGACGAGAGCGCGCTTGCGCCAGAACGTCGACTTCCCGATCGCCTCGACCTCGATCTTCCGCGAGGATTGCTTACGGATCTGGATCGTCGCGTATCTCCGAACCGTTAGTTCGGCGCTCGTCTCGTCTCGCCACACCGCGCGCAGCGTTGTGAGCCGGTACGGAAAGTAGAACGTCGACCAGTGGCCATCGTCCTCGGTGAGGGCTCCGGCGACGACGCGAAAGAATGGAGTGCCGCAGACCTTGCCCTCGATCGACACGTCCTCTCCGGGTCGGCCGCCGTCCACCGTCCCGAACACGGTTACCCGCGACCGTGAGGCGACGGCGGGTTGAATGCGAATGGTCACCCGCTCGCTGGCGACGCGGTGCTCCGCAGCCGCAGCGCTACCACCAGAGGTCACCGAGCCCGCCGAACCGCTTCCCACGAGGAGCGCGAGTGCGACTGCGGCAGTTGTCGAGCGGAAGGCATTCATGTGGTGAGTGTCCTGCTCGTGCCGGTCTCGTAACAGGGACCCGTCTGCGAACGAGGAAAGACCGCTCGGATGCGTGTTCCCTTGGCAAGCGAAACGGTGAAGCTCGCCGATGCTTTGTAGCCATCGTCGTCTGTCAGCACAACCGACTTGGCGGGCCGCCACCTGCCGAGACGCTGGTCGAAGCGCTGGATCAAAGCTCGCTTGCGCCAAGCTCGACGCTGAAAGACGTTGACTTCGAAACGTCGCCCGGACAACGTCTTGAGGTCGATCCACGCACGCTTTCGTACCGCGACCTCCGCACTCGTTGCCTCATTCCAGACGGCGCGCAGGGTGGTCGAAGGACCTTGCCCCAGGTTGTAGAACGTCGACCAGCCACCACCGCGTTCGGTTATCGCTCCGTCGACGACACGGAAGAAGTCGAGCCCACAGTCCTTGGCTTGGATCTTGATGTCCTCGCCCGCTCTGCCATTGTCCACGGAACCGGACAACGTGACTACCGAGAGAGTGATCAACGGCTGGGCGCGAAGGGTCACGCGATCGGCAGCGACCACCAGCCGATTCAGCTGATTCTGCGCGGCATCGACGGCGCGATTCGACGGCGCGTCCTCGCCGAAGTACACGCGAGCCTCGACGTTGTAGCCGCCGATCCCCGCACGCAGCCGGTAGCGAGCAACGCTGTAGTACGGCCGAAGCCGTTCGGCGTCGGCGAATCGGAGCGGGAGCTCGCGAACGGGATGAGCGCCGTCCTTGGCCGGATCCCCACGGGGGCTGAACCTCACGCGAATTAGCACACCGTCCGCAGGAAGCAATCTGAGCGCAGCCAGCGAAACATCCGCGAAGTCATCGCTCGGCTCGAGCGGCACGTTTGCCGCGATCGCTCTCGCCTCCCCCGCCTCGTCGAGCGTTCCCGACTGCATCACGTTCCAGCCGTGCGCGGGAAGAAACCCGAAACCGACGTTCGCGCTCGCGCTTCCGCTCGGCGTCAGCCGATTCCCGAGCCCGAATCCGAGCGCGCTGCCGACGAGGAGCATCACCGATGCGATCAGCAAGCTCCAGCGGAGCCTCGGCCGGCGAGCACGCCCGGCTAGCCCGTCAGCACGAGCAGCGTCGATTCGCTGCCGAAGGAGCTCGCGGGCGCGCTCCTCGCTGTCCTCGTCAGGCTCGACCAGCTCACGACCGAGGTTCCTCAGGAGATCGAGCTCATCAGCCATTTGTGCCTTCTGCCCGTCGGAGCTGCACGACGTTCTCGTCGTCAGACTCGAGTGCCTGGCGTAGCTTGCGCCGCGCTCGGTTCAAGCGGGAGCGAACCGTCCCAACCGGGATCCCGAGGACGTCGGCGATCTCCTGGTACTTGAGCTCACCCCACGCGTAGAGGAGGAGCGCCTCGCGATCGTAGTCGTCGAGCTGTTCAAGCCCCGCTATGAGCCGTCGCGTGGTATCGGCGTCGACTCGCCCGACCGCGTCTTCTCGGCTCTCCCTTGGCTCGAGACCGACCGACACGGCCAGAGCGCGAAACTGACGCGCTTCGCTTCGGCGGTGATGGGCGAGCAAGTTAACGGCGATCCCGAGGAGCCACGGAAGCGCGCGCTCGAAGCGTGGGTCGTACGACGATCGGCGCTCGAACGACCGAACGAACGTCTCCGCCGCGAGATCGTCGGCGACCGTTCGGCCGACCCGGCGGCTCAGGTAGCCGTAGACGGATCGGTAGTACCGGTCGAAGATGATCGTGAACATCTCAGGCTCAGCTACGGACCGGGCGAAGATCTCGCCGTCGGCCGGCTCACGTTGCTCCATCGCCTGGTATTTCCCGCTGCGGGCGAGATGGTTCACGCTATGTACGGAGTGAGTTGCTCACACCCGCGAGAAAGCATGGAGCAGCCAGCGAACGTGGGAACACGGCTCGAATCAAGGTGCCCTTAGGGACCGGCAGTGTGAACATCGCTCGCACACCGATGCCGTAATCGTCGGTCAGCACCACGGACTTGACGGCAGACCACGATCCCAGGCGGTTGTCGAAACGCTGGATGGTGATGTGCTTGCGCCAGAACGGTCCCCCGACGCTGACCTCGAATCTCCGCGCTGACCGCCGTCGGATGGTCACGAAGGCCTGCACCCGCACCGTCACTTCGGCGCTCGTCTCGTCTCGCCAGACCGCGCGAAGCGTGGTCAGCTTACTCGGATATACGTAGTTCCACCAGCCGCCGTCCGCCTCCGTCACCGCGCCGCCAATCACTCGGAAGAAGCGAAGGCCACACGTCTTCCCTTGGATCGTCACGGCCTCGCCCGCGCGAGCGCCTTCAGCGATCCCCGATACCCTCACCCGCGTCGTGCCGGCGCGCGCCCCGATGACTGTCGGCTGAACACGCAGCGTCACCCGCTCGGCGGCAACCACGAGTCGACTCAACTGAGCCTGCGCAGCAGCGACGGCCGCTGGCGATGGCTTCCCCTGGCCGAAGTACACGCGGGCATCGATGTTGTAGCCACCCACCGCGGCGCGAAGTCGGTATCGGCCGAGATCACCGAGTGCCCCATTACTAGCCGCCATTCGCTCTGCGTCCTTGATCTGCAGCGGTAGGTCGCGCGCCTCGAAGCGGGCGTCCTGCTCCGGATCGCCGCGCAGCCTGAACGTTGCGAAGATGAGAACGCCGCGCGTAGGTAGCGAAGCGAGCGTTGCCTGCGGCCCACCGAGATCGTCTCCTGCCCCGAGCTGGACGTTCGCCGCGACCGCCGTCGCGACGCCAGTCTGGTCCAGCGTTCCTGTCTGCAACACGTTCCACCCCGGTACGGGCCGGAAGCCGAAGCCGACGAAGTTCACCTGGGCGCTCCCGCTGGGGGTGAGCGAGCTCGCCAGGCCGAAGCCGAGCGCGCTCCCGACCAGGAGCGCACACGCTGCCCCGCCCACCGCCCAACGAAGACGGAGCCGCCTCCCATTCGAGCGCATCGTCCGTGTCGGGGCAGCCTCAACGACGTTCGCTTCGGCTCGCGCGCGCCGCCCGATCGTCTCTAGCTCGTCTTGGGAGGGCGCTGGAATCTCGCGCCAGAGGCGCGCGAGCAGGTGCTCGGTTCTCCGTTCGTCCATGCCGCTTCGTCTCCACCTCATGACAGCAACTCCTCGAGCGCCCTGCGTGCACGAGCGCTTCTCGATTTGACGGTGCCGAGGCGGATGCCGAGCGCCTCCGCAACCTCCTCCTCGGTGAGCCCGAGCCTGTAGCGGAGGACGAGCACCTCGCGAAGGTGTTGCGGGAGGCTGCCGAACGCCTCTCGGATCTCGAGCAGACTCTCGTCGTCGTATGCAAGCGCATCGAGTCCGTGCTCGTCTCCTCGAAGCCGGGTGCCCGCGATTGCCGTAGCCTTGCGCGCCGCGATCGAGACGAGCCACGGCCAGAACTTCTCCGGCTGCCTGAGGTCGCGTATTCCCTGCCAGGCAGCCGTCATCGTCTCCTGGAGGGCGTCGCGAGCGTCGCTCTCGTTGCGTAGCCGCACCAGGAGATAGCGGTAGACGTCGGGCCCGCGGGTCACGACGAGCCTGTCGAACGCCGCGGAGCTCCCGAGCTGAGCCCGCCGAACGAGCTCGACTTCATCGGGCTCGGGCCGATCCGGTCGTTCCACGCTGTCCGCGGCTACGGGGGCGAGATCGGTCATCCACTCAATAGTGGGCTATGGCACCCGCAAAAGTTCCCGGCAAGGACGAATTGGAGTGGGCCAACGGGATTCGAACATCCCTGCAACCGCGGCTTCTAGCCGTGTCGGGGTGCACCGGTGAGGCACCATTTGGACACACGTGGTCACGCCCGTAACGGTCTTCCGGAAGCTCGAGAACCGCGCAAAGAACCCAGAGCATCCGAAGGCACTCGGTCCGAGATGACCGAGCGCCAAGGGATGACGAAGGTCATGCCCTCGCCCACGTGGTCGCGGTCGTAGATCGTCGTCTCCGGAGCCGGCGCCTACATTGTGGGCATGGCCGCCCGTTCGGTTGCAGAGCTCCTTCCGCGGGCCTTCGACTAGCTCGAGTTGCACGACGTCCGCGACATCGTCCGCCAGGTTGGTGAGGAGCGCGAATCGCTGTACTTCGAGCGGAAGCAGAACATCACCTCGGCGAGTCTCGCCAAGGCGTGTGCCGCCTTCGCAAACACGAACGGCGGTCTCCTGCTCGTGGGTATCGACGATGACACGGACGAGCTCGTCGGCATCGAACCGCCAAGCGGAGAAGCTCAGCTATGGGTCAAGGACGTCCTTCGAGGTCACTTGCTGCCGCTGCCGCCGTTCCGCGCTCGTTTTCTCCCGCTAGTAGATGTCACGGAGCACGGCGTCCTGCTCGTCCTAGTCGAGGAGTCGAGCACGACACCGCACCTGCTCACGCGGAGTGGCGCGATCTACGTTCGCAACCCCGGCTCCAGCGACCCCGTCCCGATTGCAGATCAGGCGCGGCTGCTCGACCTGACCCGCCGTGGTCGCGAGGTGCGTGAGGTTGCTGGCAAGCGTGCCATCGAAGCCATTGCGCACAAGTGGAATCCGCACGACCTCTACACGCTCGTCCTGTCTCCCACTGGAAGCTCGACCGACGTCGTACGAGACCTCTACCGCAGTCGGCGCGTCGAGCTGCTTCAGGCGGCAACAGAGATCCACGATCTGAGCGCAGAGCGCGCTGAGATACGGCGAGACCGCATCGACTGGTCGATGCGAAGGGTGCGGCTGCAACGCGAAGTTCGGAGGCATTTCACCCATACCCCTGAACGATTCCTCGATGGTGTCGTCCTCACCTCGGACTGCGTCGTCCAGCTTCAGCGCTGCCTCGTAGCCCAGGAGTACGGCGGGCATCCGGAGCCCCGAGGTCCCGAACCCCTCTCTGTCGAGGACCGGACCGGGATCTTGGCCTGGTTCTCGGAAGCTCTACGACGGGGACGAGACCTCATCCTGTCGCTCGGCGGTCACGGCGATCTCTTCGTCGCTTTCGGCATTCGAACGAATGGTCGGCACGTCTTCTACGCCAGCTCGCGTGCTGAGCAGGCGAAGGACGATCTCCGATTTACGTACTGGTCGAGTCTCAACGGCGAGCGCGATGGCGAGCTCATCGAGCAAGTGCGACAAGATGTGCGCCGAAGCCTGGGGGTAGATCCCGAGGCAGAGTGAATCCGAGAAAGAGCCAGCCTCAGACGCGACTCCGGGGAACGTCTCATTCTCGTCGCCCTCAGATGCAGTCAAGAACGACGAGAACCACGCCGAAGCGCCGCCGGATGAAGCCGTTGCCGAGTGCGGTTTCGCCTTATTCGCGGCCCATCGACCAGACGAAGATCAGATCTGGCCGGTCGGGGTCGCAGAGAGCGGCGCCCTTGCCGCGATACGGAGTCGGCTCGAGATCCTGGGCGCTGCGGGTGAGGGCGTACTCGAAGTTCCCGTACGACCGGCGGCCGGTGCCGCTGTTTCCGTTGAACCTGAACGAGCGCAGTGTGAGCTGCTCGCCGAGAGCGTGGCGACCGGCGAAATACGGAACGAGTGAGGGCCGGTCATTGGCCACCGGTGTGAATCGCTGCCCAGGAGCGTCCGTCGAGTACCACTCGAACTCCGGCTCCTGGGCGAAGAGCTCATCGAGCTCGTCGATATCGCCGTTGTTGAACGCGCCCACGAAGCGCTGGACGAGAGTCTCCACCTCACCTGCGGTGCAGAGCCTCGGCTCTTCCGGCTCCCCTGATTCAGCGCGCACCGCGCGGAAGACGACGCTCGCGCGCAGATCGCCGGTCGAGAGGTGCAGACGCCAGCAACCGGGCGCCGGTACATCGATGATCGATGCGTAGGAGGGAGCGCCCCGCTGCCCCTTGTAGGAGATCGCTGCGGACTCCTGCCTGAAGCTGCCCGGTCGATCGAGCCGGCTGCCTCGGACGACGAGTCGCCCGCCGCCGCGGCTCTTCGCCGACGGCGCCAGGAACGCCCAGAGGATCTTCGTCGAATAGCCCACGGGTGCCGCGCCACCCGTGTAAATCCGTGCCGAGGTGAGACGGCTCTTTCGCCAGTTCTCGGGCCAGTACCAGAGGAGTCCCACCAAGCCGTCGCTTCGCTGCCCGCCTCGAACCCAGGGAAGCATCGCGAGACGCCTGTCACCTCCGGGGTAGGGCGTGTAGTGAACGCGGGCGGAGCTACACGGTGCGACCGCACGCGCGTCCGAGGCCTTGCTGACCTCCTCACGGATGCCGGCGACGAGCAGGGCGAGCACCGAGACGACGAGCAAGGCGACTTTCGCGTTCACCAGCATCAGACACACCCCCCGACGCGGAGTTGGTTTCGTGTCCTAATCGTGCCAGTGATGACGAGGTGGACGCACGACATTTTCGGGCGTGCGCTCCGTGGAGCGGGTCGAGCTCATTCCGACCCGCGCGAACCTCCCCCAGCCGATGCCCGCACATTGCGCGTGCCGAGGGCGGAATCATTAATCTTGGCTGAGTGCACTGGCCGGCGCGGCTCATCGGCGTCGCGGCTGTCGTCCTCGACGAATCCGGTCGCATCCTGCTCGTTCGCCACACGTACGGTCGGCTGAACTGGGAGCTGCCGGGCGGAGCGAGCGAGCCCGGGGAAACGTTCGAGGAGACCGCGGTGCGTGAGCTCGGGGAGGAGACCGGCCTCGCCGGGCAGGTTGGGCGATTGACAGGGATCTACTACAAGCGAGAGGACGACAGCCACCACCTCGTCTTCCGCTGCACGGTCGAGAACGGCTCCGAGTCAGCACGTGCCACCTCAGCGGAGGTTTCGGATTGTGCGTATTGGAGCCCCGATGCGCTTCCGCGGCCGATCAGCGACTTCACGGTTAGGCGCATCGAGGACGCGCTCGCGGAGGAAGCCTCTCCCCGCCTCGTCGATGTCGCCCCGCTGACCTGGCTCGAGTAGCTGAGCCAACGCGCCCGACTGCGGCAGATCCGCGCAGCCCGAGGCGGTGAGAACAGTAAATCGAACCGGCTCATCCGCTACCACCGAGTCGACGGCCGGTAGGCGAGCATCCGCTTCTCACCAGTCTCGACTCGCCGGCCGAGCACGAGCACGGCAGGCTCCGCCGCGACGAGCTGGAATCCAAATCCGAAGAATTCGCGCCGCGAGATATCGTGCCAGCGGTCGGCTGCGGGATCATAAAGAGCCAGCGGGCCGCAGTAATTGCCGAAGACGTAGGCGCCGACGGGGACGCTGCTCGGGGAGCACTCGGCGTCGTCGAGTGGCACCTTGGGCAGCGTCCGCCACGAGTCCGCGTGGGGAGCGTAGGCAGCGGTGCCGTTCAGGTAGTCCCACGCGATCATCTCGCGCCCGTTCCATGCAGCCGTCGACGCCTGTGGCGAGAGCTCGGATTCGGGCAGCTCGCGCCATGCATCCGTCTCCGGGTCGTACGCCGCACCTATAGCCGTCTTCGACTCGGGGAAGTTCCCGCCGTGCAGCGCGGCCCCGAAGACGATCATCTCTCGTCCCGTCCACACTGCGGTTGCGTCGGTCAGCTCGATTGGGGACTGTGCAATCCGCCGCCACGAGTCCGTTCGCGGATCGTAGGCCGCGCCGTCGCGCGGTCGATCGGCGACACGGATCGCCGTCCCCCACACGATGAGCTCTTGCCCTGTCCAGACCGAGAGCGGAGCACGGGACTCGATCGGAGCCTCAGGGAGGCTGCGCCAGCTGTCGGTCTTCGGGTCGTACGCGGCACCGTCGTCGAAGAACCGCTCTTGGCGTCCGTCCGATCCTCCCCAGATCAGGAGCTCCTCGCCGGTCCAGGCGGACGCCACATAGGCGCGTGGGGCGAGTGGCGAAGCCGCCATCTGCTCCCAGCTTCGGGCTCGAGCGTCGAAGACAAACCCATCGGCTCGGGGCGGTTTGTGGCCGGATCCGGTGAAGACATATCCGCCCCACTCGAGCAGGCCCTCTCCGGTCCAGACCAAAGCTGCACGGCTCCGTACCTCGGGCGGCGCTGGGAGGTCCGTCCAACCGCTGTGGAGTCCGGCGAAGACAGGCCGGACGGGGCTCGGCAACGGAGGCGATGACCCCGGGCCTCTCGGCAACACTGCTTCGCCGACGAGGATCAACGCCAGCGAGCCGGCGAGCGCGGCGAAAGCAATGACAGCACGCGTCGACCACGCGAAGCTCATCGCTCGAGCTCCCACGGCCCCCAGTCGGGCAGTTCGAGGCCGTCGAGCATCGCCTGCGCGGCGGCGAGCATCGTCCGTGTCGGATCGGGGCGGCCGAAGTAGATCCGGAGGTCGAGGTGCGTGTCCTCTTCGACCGTGCCCCAGAGCCGATACTCGGGGAGGTCGCGCACCTGACCCTGCCACAGGTCGACGCGCTCGAAGTCCTCGAGCCGGAAGGGCGGCTTGCGAGCGGGCTTCGGCGGAGGGAAGCGGTTTGTCCGGGAGAGGCCGAGCCAGCTCACGATCCCGTCCCGCGGTAGGCGCTCGAGCGTCCGAAACGGCGGCAGGGCGTTCCACTCGTCGGCGTAGGGGGTGGTGGCCGCCCACGAGGTCGTGAACTCGCCGTCCGCGTCCACCTCATCGGGACCGCTCGCTCCGACGTCCCAGCCGGGTCGTTCCGAGAAACGGGCCGATTCGACCATTCCCGGATAGAAGTCGCCGGGCTCGACCGCGAGCGATCCCAGAAGCTCGTTCAGCCCGGCGAGTGCGGCAACGGTCGGAGGCAGGAAGCCCGTCTCCGCGAAGAGCACGAAGAGCCGGCCCGAGACCTGGAACGTCTTCCGCGCGAAGCCGTGTCCGGTCAGGAGGCTGTCATCGGAGTTCCCGTCCGAGGCGCCGAAATCGCCAACCTCGAGCCGGAGCGAGCCGACGAGCGTGGGGAACTCGCCGAGGTCGGTCGGCGGGCTCCTGTTCTCGGGTGCGGTCTCGAAGAGGAGCACGCGTACGTCGTCGCCTTCGACCTGCGGGAACGCCATCTCCCTCAGGCCGACTGATCCTTCCGGCGGAACCGGAAAGGTCGCCGCGACGATCGCTCCCCGGTTGAGCCGCCCGTACCAGCCCTCGGGAAGCGCGACCGTGATCCCGTACCGCGGCCCGAGCACATGCGGCGCGGGCGGTGCTGCCTCATCTGGCGCTCCAGCGCTCTCGGCACCGCAAGCCGACAAGAAGGGGGAGAGCGCGACGGTACTTCCGAGGAGGGCGAGCGTAGAGGAAGCGCTTGACCTCACGATTACCGACGGGGGAGGACAAGTACGTCTATCCGCGGAGGGAAATACGGCCAGCAGTAGCCGAAGCCGGGGAGGAAGTTGACGGTGACGGAGGCGCGCAGCGTGCCCGCCTTCGTTCCCTGGACGAAGTCGAGCCGTTGGATTCGCGCTTGGAGGTACGGGAATCTGATCATCTGGCCCAGGAGGATCTGGCGCCTGAGGACTGTTCGACCGCCGGCACGGAGGCGCAGATAGAGATCGGCGCCCGCCGAAAACGCCCGGAAGCCGAGCGCGAGACCGGATTGCCGCGCCGGGTCGCAGCGCCATGTGACCGTGCCGAGCGAAGGAAGAGATACGAGAAGGAAAGGACCCCGGACATTGGCGGATGCGGCTGACGAGGACGGCGCGCCGTCCTCGCTTCCAACATGCCGCGTCGGAGTCGCCGCGTTCTCGTCCGCCGCCGCCCGCGGCTCGTCCGTTTGACTGCCGCAGCCCGTGACGACAAGCAGCGCCACGGCGAGGAGGGTGCCGATGAAACCACTGCCGTTCATGATTCCTTCTCGGCCATCGAGGACTCCTGTGGGAGCAGGAGTTGCGTCCACGGCGTCCGCACCGTGCGAAGCACCTTCCCTTTGCGCAAGTCGACGACGGCG
>Ga0136633_1003524_pt1 | contig 10264 bp, 8 predicted proteins | sample AntDrymeUQ832206_2_FD_105494 | JGI IMG/M metagenome (GOLD analysis project Ga0136633, IMG submission 105494) | Polar desert sand microbial communities from Dry Valleys, Antarctica - metaG UQ83 (22.06) | ecosystem: Environmental > Terrestrial > Soil > Desert | place: Antarctica: Dry Valley...
AATCCATCGAGAGAGGCTGACCCATGCATGCTGGCCTCCATACCCCAGCCTGCATTCTGAATCAGACTTTCAGCCCCCTGGGAATCCCCCCGCGATTCATGCCGGTCGAAATCCGCTCTAAAGAATCTGTCCGCGCTCGCCGATCGGGGACCGGTGGTGTTTCATCGAATTTCACAAGGTCGGGCGTTGCCTTGAGTCGACGCGGGCTTTGCAGCCGATCCGGTAACCTTGCCAATCGTCCCTTCCTGCGTTGCCTCGCGGAACGCGGCCATCGGGTCAGCTTTTAAGCGTCACCACTGGCATTTGGTACTTTGTGAATCCTGTTTATGGGTCCCAGCCCTAGTCCAAGTAGGTCCCCACCGTTCGCGATCGTTTGAATTGGGACTTCGACAGCCGCGGCGGAGGGAGCGGAGGTCTGCACACCCACGCCTGGTATTGTTATCAGGAGCTGGCAAGCCGGGGATGCAGGGGGCTGATTGATTTCAGCTGAGGGTCGGGCCGCTTGACCTCTTCTACCACCCCCCGCCGACAGCGAAGCCACCGCTTCGCTAAGAACCGGGATCCATGCGGCTTCCTGCGTTTTGGTCAGGAACCGCTCGCCCTGGCCGGTGCCGAGCTTGATCCCGAAGGTGGCGCCATCCTACGGATAGTGTTGTCAAGCCGCACCCGCGCCTCGACGAGATGGTTGCGCCGTGATGACCGAGCGCACGCCATGGGCCACCGGCGACTTGACGTGAACCTCCTTGTAGACCTTTTTCCGCGCTATCTGGGCAAGTCCCGCCGCGTCGTGCGGATCGCTTTGTTGGCCTTCATTGCATTCAGGCTCTGGTGTGCTTGGCGAGCGTTGACGCAGACGAGGGCGGCTCCCAGCTCACGTAAGTCGAGGGGGTCGTTCGGCCAGTCTCGATGACGGCCCGCGTGACGGGGCCTTGGCGTTCAAACGCATCGACCGGTCGATTCCGGCATGTGCTTCATGGCTGCTTCCTCCTTCAGGCTTTCACAACCAGAAGTGTGCGCCGTTCAGCCGGCCCGTTGGGAAGCTGCCACGAAACACACGATGACTCATTGATCACAGCCAGAAGATGACGGTTGCGGCGAGCGACGGCGGACATGAAAGGTGTGGGCGCAGCGAGTGGGTAAGGCGCCAATCCTTGAGCCTGCCGAACCTGTTTTCGATTCTCTCGCGCTGGCGATAGAGCGTTCGGCCGTAAGAATCGTGACTTTGCAGTTAGGCTTTTGCCGGGATGCACGGCGTGATGCTGCGTTCGGCGGTGCGTTGCGGAACCAGTCGGCGGCGTTCGCCGCCGAACCCCAAAAGCAACGGGTGGGTAAACCCACCCGTTGCCTCACCCGCGCTCATGCGCGACAACACCGGTCGGTCTCTGGCTACAGCCGGATGAATGACGGGGGTCACGTCCCAATTAGCGTTAGACAGTTTCATTATGGACGGCAGGGCTTTAATAGGAACGTTGCGCAATATCTCTGAATACTCCTTGGCGTCCCCATTTCTACTGTGAATTTTTTCGAAAAGGTTGTTGAGTAATGAACACCGGCATCCATCACGCTCCAAGTCGATCACTCCAGCTTGCGGACGCGGCGAACGAACTGGGCTTTCCGAGTGAGTTGTCTGCGCCGATTCACCGCTCCCGCTCCCTTTTCGGTCTTTCGGACATTTGGCGTATCATCATCAAGCATCGCTGGCTGCTGATTGCGAGCCTGTTCCTAGGAGTAGCGTCCAGTTTAATCGCAACAATGCTGACTACGCCTCGCTATAAGGCCGCCACAACGCTGGAGATTAATGAGGAGACGGTGAAACTCGTTGAAACGGGCAACGGAGCCGAGTCCCTGTCGCTCACGGATCCGCAGTCGCTCGAGACAAGCTACGGTCTTCTGAGGAGCGCGGCGATTGCCGATCGCGTGGTCGAGAATCTGAGTCTGCATCGCGATGCAGCATTCGCAGATCAGTCCGCACCCCTTGAGGCGAGGCAGAGGCAAGCGACCGAATCTCTTCGGGCCGACTTTAAGGTCTCGCCAGTGCTAAATAGCCGGTTGGTCGAGATTTCCTTCGCAAGCACCGACCCAAGCACGGCTGCACGCATACCCAACGCTTACGCCGAGGCCTTTATCAATTCCGTCCTTGAGCGCCGCTACGAAGGGAACACATACGCGAGAAACTTCCTAGAGAAGCAAATTACGCAAGTCCGCTCCCGTCTGGAGGGGTCCGAGCGCCGCCTTGCGGCCTATGCGCAACAGCATGGGCTCGTGGAGGTCGCATCCGGTCAAGGCAACGGCGCGGCTGATAACGCCTCTCGCTCGCTGGAGGCGGCATCGCTCGAAGCAGCTAACAGCGAACTCGGTTCAGCGCTGAACGCTCGCGTTAGTGCGCAACAGCGCTATACGCAGGCACGCTCGGGTACCACCACGGAGGCGCTCCAAAGCGGCCCTTTGCAAAGTATCAAGACGCGCTTGGCGGAATTGCGAGGTCAGTACCAGGTTAAGCGAGGTACGCTGAAGCCGGCTCACCCCGAGATGGTGGATCTCCAGACTTCTATTAGAGCGTTGGAAGGCGATCTTGTCCGGGAGCAGGCATCCATTGAAGCAGCTCTGGGCGCCGAATTCAAGTCCGCCAGCGCGCGTGAAGCCGCTCTTCGCAACCGCGTAAACAGCCTTCGTGGTGCGGTGCTCGATTTGCGCGGACGGTCGATCCAGTATGACATCATACGGCGCGATGTGGACACCAACAGGCAGCTTTATGACGGACTCCTCGAGAGGTACAAAGAGGTCGGTGTTAGCGGTGGCACAGGCGAGAATCTGATCTCAATCGTTGACCGGGCGAAACCGCCTAAAGTTCCTTTCGAGCCCGATCCTCAACGCAACATCCTTATCGGCGCTTTACTGGGTCTCTTAGTAGGATTGGGCGGCGCGTTCGCCCTTGAGGTGCTGACTGGGAAAATACGTAGCCTGAGCGACGTGGAGCACAAGCTGCAAATCCCAGCGCTGGGTGTGATCCCCCGCGCTACTAAGAACGTGAACGTGTGGGAGGCGCTGGAGAACCCTCGGTCAGCCTTGGCCGAGGCATACTCCTCCCTAAGAAGTTCGATCCAGTTTGCCACCACTCATGGCGCACCCTCAAGTTTGCTTGTCACAAGCTCGGGGGCTGGCGAAGGCAAGACCACGACTGCGTTGGCTCTCGCGCAAAATTTTGCGAGGCTTGGTTATCGTACCCTTCTGCTGGATGCCGACCTGAGAAATCCATCATTGGTGCTGGAAAGCACGGAGGTGAAAGGCTTTTCCAGCGTGCTGACTGGTGCCTGTTCTCCGGCGGACGTAGTGCAGCCGACTGCCATCCCGAACCTTGCGCTTCTTCCTGTCGGTAAGCTGCCTCCAAACCCCGCCGATTTGCTGTCCGATCCCCGCCTGGCCGAGGTGATCAGGGAGGTGAGCGACGCGTATGATATCGTGCTTATTGACGGACCGCCGGTTCTTGGCTTGGCAGACGCCCCTCTACTCGCAGCCATCTGTGACAGAACCGTTCTAGTGATCGAAGCCGAGGGGGTGCGCCTGTCGGCAGTTTTCAACGCTGTAGACCGACTGCGTGCTGCGAACGCCCGCATCCTCGGCGCAGTGCTGACGAAGTTCGATGCCTCGACATCCGGCTACGGCTACGGCTACGGTTACGGCTACGGCTACGGCTACGGCAAGAATTCAAAGGCAGGGACACAAGAAAACCGCGTGTTTTTGCCTAGAGCGGGCTCCGAGCAATCTGGATAAATCGGGAATCCGCCACAGGTTAGCTTTCTGGCTCATCCTGCCTGACGTTGAGAAGGCTCGCATGAAAAGCACAAATCAAGTCGGCGATTTGCGCAAGCGGGTTATTCGACTTTGCAGCGATTGCGGAGGGCATTTCGTGCCGGCGGTTCGGTTGCATGTCAGCGGGGGGCACGATCTGCTGGGTCAAAGAGGCTGTGCAGGGTACCCCTGCCACGAAGCTGCAGGAACGCGATCTGCGCTCGGACTGGATCCACGGGCATAATGATTAATCGGGGCGGCGATCGGTTGAAAAAACGCCAGAAGGCGATGCTTCGGAGGCACGGCCTGTCGTGCGGCACTTGCGCGCTTTGGCGTAAATCACGTGAAAAAGAGCGATTACCCCACCCAGCTCAGAGACGGGTTTCAAGGCGAGGCCAACCTCGACCGACCGCCCGCCTTCACCGACAAAACCTCGGCGTCGACCCAGATGGCGCGCAATCATGGCCGCCGTCGACGTAGCGAAGGCCTGCACGCCGGCGTGCCGCTCGGCAATCAAAAGACAATTCTCGGAATATCCGCCTTGCCGCCATTATGTGGCGTTACGACCCTTGCGCCTTGGCTTCTGCGCGCGGCTAGGATTCAGCAGAATCGGACATGTCGAACCATGCGAACGGGCCAAATCTAAATCAGAATTGATGGACGGAGCCGAGGCAGCTGGGTAATGAGGGCAGCGCCGACGCTGCCTAAACTGCGGCTTACAAGAATGAAGCAAGGCGATAGCGGAATGGAATCGACCCCCGTCTCCCCAGATGATGATGCGCCTCCTGAAGCTCCAGGCCGGTCGTGGCGGCCCACGGGGAAAGTTGTACTTCGGCCAGACGCCTCGACTAAGCCGGATCCAGCCGTGCTTCCGGAGAAGACGTGGCAACTTCATATTCCGCAGAAGCTGATCGCGTTCGGCCTTCTAGCTTTAGTGGTCTTGGGTGCTTGCCTGTTCGAAGTGATGGTCAACAAATCTGGCTGGGCTAATAGCAAGCGCATCTATAACGAAAAAGAGCGCGCCGATTGATTATGAAACTTTATCTGAGCCCGTGCCTTTCGAATTTGTTTGGCAAATGAAGTTGGATTTTGTGCCTCTCGCGCTGAACCCTGGCGTCATGTCGCGCACCACCGTTCTCCTGGTTGCGATCGGATTTATTCCCCTGGTGCTAATGTTTGCGGCCGTCTGGGCGCGACACGCGCTATTGCGCAAGAAGCGCCGTAGCAGAATGGCGAAAGGACTGCTCCGTGCGCTTGCAGCGATTACTTTTCCGTGGCGGCCGTTTGAGTCTCGTTGGTTACGAAACAGGTTCCGGAACAGAAGCAAGACCAGCAGACGAGCTTCGAAAAACCGCTATAATTTCGCGACGGCCGGGGGAGACACGGCGGATGCCACTGTTGCTCTGGCAAGGCGCTCCGACCTCCTCTATCCCGGCGCCGTGGCTGTTGCCGCTTCCATCCAGGATTACGCGCTTAGTGCCGATGAGGCGTGGCCGTTTTATGAGGACGATGAAATCTCGGCGGTGAGCGAAGTACTGCGCTCCGGAAAAGTAAATCAGTGGACGGGCAACGGGGTCTTGGCCTTCGAAGAAGAATATTCAGCCCTTCTCGACGGCAGGAGCGCTATTGCGCTGGCGAACGGCTCACTCGCTTTGGAGCTGGCGCTTCGTACCTTTGGGATTGGCCCCGGCGACGAAGTCATCGTGACACCTCGCACGTTCGTGGCATCGGTATCATGTGTGCGCCTTGTGGGTGCCACTCCCGTCTTTGCGGAGGTGGATCGGCAATCCGGGAACATCACCCCGGAAAGCATTGATGTGGCAATTACATCGCGGACCCGGGCTGTCATCCCGGTTCATCTTGGAGGATGGCCCGCCGACATGCCTGGCATCATGGCCGTGGCAAAAGCGAGGGGCATCTACGTCATCGAGGACTGCGCGCAGGCGCATGGGGCTTTGATCCAGGGGCAACCAGTGGGCAGCTTCGGCGATGCTGCCGCATTCTCGTTCTGCCAAGACAAGATCATTTCGACCGGAGGCGAAGGCGGATTGCTTGCCTTCCGTGATGCCGCTGCTTTTGAATGGGCATGGTCCTTCAAGGATCACGGAAAGAGCCGCTCAAAAGCGCTGCAGAAATCCGTGCAGCCAGGTTTCCGATGGTTGCATGACAGCGTCGGCACAAACTGGCGAATGACCGAAATCGCAGCCACGATCGGTCGCATCCAACTAGAAAAGCTGCCGGAATGGCACGCCGTGCGAATGAGGAACGCCCGGATTTGGGCTTCCGCACTGCGCCCAGTGTCTGGACTACGAATTCCTCTTCCTAAGCCCGGCTTCCTCCATGCCTTTTATAGGTTATATGCCTATCTAGATGTCGACAGTTTCTCTAACGAAGCGCTTCGAAACAGGATACTAAAAGCCGCTGCGGATGCTGACCTGCGGGTCTTCTCCGGTTCCTGCTCGGAGGTTTTTCGAGAAGGCGCCTTCCACGATCTGCAGGTGCCCACTTTGGATGTGGCAAAGGAACTTGGGGACACCAGTCTCGCGTTCGAAGTACATCCTACGCTGGACAGCAGGCGCCTTCGTGTGAGAGCGGAAAAAGTTGCGGATATTATTCAGTCTGTCTTGCGGTAGGCCACGCCCCAACTCGAGCGGTAGCGCCCGGAGGAGTGTCTCCGCCGTCAGAGCGAACGAGCACATGCAGCGGGGTCCCGGATGAAGCGCTTGGTCGATTTTATGGCAGCACTGGCAGGGTTGCTTCTGCTTTGGCCACTCATACTGCTACTCATGCTGCTTGTCCGGCTGTTCCTTGGGAGCCCAATATTTTTCAAGCAACTGCGGCCCGGCAGGGGGGGCCACGTGTTCCAAATCATTAAGTTCCGGACGATGCTGAATGCGAAGAGCGCCGAGGGCCGCATGCTTCCGGACGAGGAGCGGCTTACCCGCTTTGGGCGGTCTCTCCGTTCGACAAGTCTTGATGAGTTGCCGGAACTTTGGAACGTCCTCCGGGGCGACATGAGCCTCGTTGGCCCACGCCCCCTGCTGCTGAACTATCTCGACTGCTACACGGCAGATCAAGCGCGTCGGCACGAAGTACGCCCGGGCATCACTGGGCTAGCCCAGGTGAATGGCCGCAATGCGCTGAATTGGCCGGATAAATTCGCTTTGGACGTTTGGTACGTCGACAATCGGAGCTTGTGGCTCGATTTGAGGATCCTCGTCGCGACGGTGCTCCAAGTCTTTGGGCGCAGGGGCATTAGCTCGGAAGGACATGCAACTATGCCTGAATTCACCGGGAGCACTGATGCGGGGGACTCGATAAGGTGAGCGCTTGCGACTTAATGCGAATAGTGGGAGCGGGCGGTCACGGGCGCGTGGCAGCGGATGCTTGGTGCTCAGCTGGCGGCGAGGTGTTGGGGTTTCACGATGATGACCGGCAAGCAGCAATCCGCAGTGGGGTGATATTTCTGGGACCTGTAATGGGGGCATTTTCCTGCGATGAATTCATCCACATCGCCATCGGCCGAAACGCCGTGCGCAAACATCTGGCGGAGCAGCTGTCGGACAGCCGCTGTCCTCCCGTGATCCACCGTCAGACCGTAGTCAGCCCTGGCGCACGGATCGAGCCCGGTGCTCTCGTCTGCGCCGGCGCGGTCATTCAAACGGGTGCCGTGATTGGCAGGCATTCAATCGTCAACAGCCTGACACTGGTCGAACATGACTGCGCGATTGGCGAATTTGTCCACCTCGCACCAGGTGTTCGTCTGGCTGGCAATGTAACGGTTGGGGACAGCGTATTGGTCGGCGTTGGAGCGATCGCTCTGCCTGGGATCAGTATTGGCCAAGGTGCGGTTGTCGGTGCCGGTGCTGTTCTGGTCCGCGACGTCCCGGAGGGCGCCACTGTTGCAGGCAATCCGGCCCGCGCGTTATCCTGACTCGGAATAGCTCTGCTAAGCGGCGGCCCGATAATCCAGCACCAAAAGCCCCTGTAGAAGATTTCTTACAGATGCCCGGTCGTGCTCCAGGAGCGCCTCCCGCAGAAGCCCTAACTTGCCCTGCAGCTCACTCAGCGGAACGCTCCGCTCACGGGCCATCTTGATCTGCGGATGCTCCGTGTCTGCAATTCGCTCGCCAATGAACAGCTCTTCGTGCAGCTTTTCGCCTGGCCGCAGGCCCACATAACTGATCGCTATATCGCCGCGGGGATTGTCGGTGGTCCGTTCGGTCATTCCCGAAAGAGTGATCATGGTTCTTGCCAGGTCTACGATTCGCACCGGCTCCCCCATGTCGAGGACGAATACTTCGCCTGCCGTGGCAAGGGAATTGGCCTGCATAATAAGCTGGGTGGCTTCGGGAATGGACATAAAGAAACGTGTGATGTCCGGATCCGTAACAGTCACGGGGCCGCCTTTCCGAATTTGACTGCGAAACTGCTGAACCACCGAACCTGAGGAATCGAGCACGTTGCCGAAACGCACAATCCCGAAGCAGGTCTTGACGTCCCGTTCCTGCGCCAGCGCCTGGATATAGAGCTCCGCCACACGCTTGCTGCGGCCCATCACGTTGGTTGGGCGCACGGCTTTGTCGGTGGAAACCATTGTGAGTCGCGCCACTCCTGCGGCGATACACGCATCCGCCAACACCTTTGTGCCCATAACGTTGTTCTCAACGCCAACCACTTCATTGTCCTCGAGCAGCGGCACATGCTTGTAGGCGGCAGTGTGGAACACCGTATCGACATCGTATCGGCCCAGCACATCCGTCACCAGACCCTCGCGCAGCGTCGAGCCCACAACCGGAATGATTTCAATCCCTCTTCCGCCGCTTGCGCTTGCCTGTGTCTGGAGTTCGGTTTCGATCGAGTACAACGCGGACTCCGAATGATCGAGCAGCACCAGTCGCCGGGGCCCGTTGGCAAGGATCTGGCGGCTCAATTCTGATCCAATGGATCCGCCTGCCCCGGTGACGAGTATTGACCTGCCGCTGATCCCGGTCTGGATTAGGTGCTGCAGGGGAGGGACTATGTTGCGCTTCAACAAATCTTCCACCCTGATCGGCCGGACGTCGGAAATCGTAAAGCGGCCGCTCACGATTTCTTCGTGGGAAGGTACGGTCATCACCCGAACGGACATGGCGGAAAGCTGGGACAACGCAGCCATCCGCTCCTGTCGGGTCGCGGACGGCAACGCCAAAAAGACTTGCTCTACGGTTCCCGCATCGACTTCCCTTTTCAAGTAAGCTGAAGAGCGTATTTTAAAGCCGAGGATCATTCTGCCGAAGAGAGCTGGGTTTTCGTCAACAAAGAACCGGAGCTGGTATTGCGGGTCGCGCCGGAGCGACTCGGCCAGTGCAAGGCCCGTCGGATTCGCTCCCTGAATTACAACACCGATGCGCCCCTTGTTAGATTGCCTCGTGACACTGCTATGCGTGACCTGCCCGTCGCCATTCATCAACTGCGAGGCAGCGAGGCGGCCGAAGAACATCAGCAGGTAAAGTATCCCGAAGTATATGAAGCCGACTGACCGAGGCAACTCCTCCATTTTCGATACGTAGGCGACGATGAACCAGATCGCCGCAGCCGCGCCCGCACCAGCGGCCAATCGCGATGCCCCGCGAATGTCCAAGTACCGAACAACGACGTGGTAGACCCCAATCAGGGTAATCGCGGCTAGGCCCAGGACTATGGCGGCGGCCATGAGCAGAAATACCGCGGGAGATTCGGGCCAGTAAAGTTCCCCCAAGCGGGTGCAAAATGCCAACCACAATCCCAGAAGCATCGCACACCCGTCGTAAGCGATCATGATCGCTCGCTTAAAGCCGCGGCTTAGATGAGCCCAGTTCTTCACCATCATACGCCATCCCTCGTCACTCGGATCGGTTCGCCACTATATATCGATTGAGAAAGCGGGCGCGGAAAATCCCTAGCCCGATACTGCAGCTTATGCGAACTGAGGTCCCCCACGAGCACGTTTGCGGCAGCAACACGCGCCACTATTTGCGTCCTCGCCCGCGCATAATGTGCTTGGTAAGTGCCGTTGGCAAGGCCGCCCGTTTTTTCTACCGGTTAAAGCTTAAGTCCGGCCCGAAGAAGGGAGGGACGGATGAAGCGGAAGCAGTTTTCAGAAGAGCAGTTATCGGCATCCTGGTGGAAGGTGAGGCGGGCGCGGTGGTATCTAGGCTCAGGACTCATTGATCGAGCCAGAAGATTACGGTGGCGGCGATGCAGATGGCGACATGAAGGTGTGTGCGCAGCGGCCGTAGCGGGTGTGGATTCGCCGCCAGTCATTGGGGCGACCGAACATGATCTCGATCTTGTGGCGTTCCCGGTAGAGGGTGCGGTCGTGCGGGATCGACGCCTTGCGATTGGCTTTTGACGGGATGCACGGGGTGATCCCGCGTGTCGCCAGCGCCTCGCGGAACCAGTCGGCATCGTAGCCCCGGTCGCCGAGCATCGCCCTGGCTTTGGGCAGCGCGTC
>Ga0136633_1003525_pt1 | contig 10263 bp, 10 predicted proteins | sample AntDrymeUQ832206_2_FD_105494 | JGI IMG/M metagenome (GOLD analysis project Ga0136633, IMG submission 105494) | Polar desert sand microbial communities from Dry Valleys, Antarctica - metaG UQ83 (22.06) | ecosystem: Environmental > Terrestrial > Soil > Desert | place: Antarctica: Dry Valley...
CACAAACGGGTACGTCAGCGTCACGTCGGGATGGTGGTTGGCCCGCTCGGCGGCCTCGGTGACGGCGGTGACGAACGCGAGGCCCGTAACAAAGTCGCCGGTAAGGAACCGCGCGTGGAGGGCCTGGGCGAGCTTGCGCCAGTCGTCGAGGCCGGCGTCGAGGATCTGCGTGTTGGTGAGCTTCTCCATGCCCTGAGCATGTCACGGGGTCAGCATTGAGGTGAGGAGAGTCGGCGACCGGGCCCTCTGCCCTGACGTCGGCATTCTCCGATGCGCTCATCTTGAAATACTCGGTCGCCAACCACTCGCGGCTACCGATGGAACGGGCGCCATGGCTGATCCGCTGCACGACGACGAGTTCTTAATCGACGTGAGTCTCGTTCGAGCTCTTGTTGACCGTGCCCTACCCAAATGCTCGTCACTGCCACTGAGTCCGCTGCGGGCTTCGGGATCGAGCAATGCTCTGTTCCGGCTCGGCGATGAACTCTTGATCCGACTTCCTCGACAGCCTGGGGGATCCGCGACCATCGAGAAGGAAGCGCGTTGGCTGCCGAAGATCGGACCACTGCTGCCGGTATCGGTACCCGAGATTGTCGCCGTCGGGGACCCGGATCTGGGCTACCCCGAGCGATGGTCGGTTGTGCGCTCGCTCGACGGCGATGTCCCCACGGTTGTCGATCCCGCATCGGACGCCGCCCCAACGGCCACAGCACTGGCGGCTGACCTCGCTGCCGTGGTCACTGCCCTGCGCAACATCGAGGTGCCCCACAGCGCCCTCGCTGCCCCGGAGTTACGCCACTACCGTGGCGACCCGCTCAGGTCCATGGATGACACGACCCGGAGCAGTGTCGCCGCATGCCGGGCCATCTCAAATATTGACTTGGACCTCGATGCCGCGCTCCGGGTCTGGGAAGCGGCGATGGCTCTTCCCGAACTGAACCAAGGACCGACACCGCGGTGGTACCACGGGGATCTATTGGCCGAAAACCTGCTGGTGCGCGATGGTCGCCTCACCGCGGTGCTGGACTTCGGAGGGCTGGCCGTGGGCGATCCGGCGGTCGACCTCGTTGTCGCGAGGGAGGTTCTTGACCGTGCTTCACGCGAGGTGTTCCGTGCAGTCGTCGGAGTTGACGAAACGTCGTGGCTGCGGGGACGAGCCTGGGCGCTCTCGTTGGCACTCATGACGTTTCCGTACTACTGGCGCACGATGCCGGATCGATGCGTCAGCAGGCGTGCGATGGCGCGGTCGGTACTTGCCGATGCCGCCTCTAATGGGCGAACCGCTGATACTGGAGTGCATAGAAGAGGGGCTCTGCCTGCAGAACAGCGGGTCAGAGGCCCTTTTCGGTCTGTGGCAGGTGCAGGATTCGAACCTGCGTAGGCATACGCCGGCGGATTTACAGTCCGCTCCCATTGGCCGCTCGGGCAACCTGCCGTGCTGACGCCGGTTAGTCTTTGGCGCAACGAGACGAAAGAATAGCGCAGCAGGACCACGCGCTCGAAATCCACCCTGGAGGATCCGCCAATGGCCGACTCGTCGTTCGACATCGTCAGCAAGATCGACCACCAGGAAGTCGACAACGCGCTCAACCAGGCGCAGCGCGAGCTGACCCAACGATACGACTTCAAGAACACCGGCGCGACGATCGAGTGGTCCGGCGACGAGGCGATCGAGATCACCGCGAACGCCGAGGACCGCGCGCTCGCCGTACTCGATGTGTTCAAGGAAAAGCTCATCAAACGCCAGCTCTCGTTGAAGATCCTCGACGCCGGGGAGCCGCGCCAGTCGGGCAGGGAAACCAAGCTAACGATCGCGCTCAAGGAGGGCATCTCCCAGGAGCAGGCCAAGAAAATCGGCAAGCTGATCCGTGACGAGGGCCCGAAGGCGGTCAAGGTGCAGGTCCAGGGCGAAGAGCTCCGCGTCACAAGCAAGAAGCGTGACGACCTACAGGAGATCATCGCGCTGGTCAAGGGCCAGGAGTACGACTTCGCGGTGCAGTTCACCAACTACCGCTGATTCGGCGCGTTTGCGCAGGTCAGCCCAAAGAGCTTCGCCTCATATAGCACGTGCTATTCTTTTGCCATGTCCAGCCTGGCTCAGGTGGCTCGCCGGTCCGACGAGGCCATCACCAATTCCCGCGCCGAGCTCGTCCGAGCGGTGCGCGAGGCGGCTGCGAGTGGGATGACCCAGTCGGAGATCGCACGGGAGATCGGGCGGAGCCAGCCGGAGGTGTCGCGCCTGCTCCACTTCCACGGGACCAGCCCGCGGGCCGTAGCACTGCGCCGTCACCGCGATGAAGTGAGGCGTTTGGTGAGGCAGGCTGGGGGCCGCAACGTGCGCGTCTTCGGGTCGGTCGCGACCGGTGAGGAGCACGGGGGCTCCGACGTCGATCTGCTCTTCACCATGGGCAAGCCTTTGAGCCTGATGGCGCTGTCCCGCTTGGAGCGGCAGATTTCTGAAACGGTGAACATGTCCGTCGACCTTGTCCCGGACTCGGACATCCGGCCTGACCTCCGCGAGCGCATCCTCGGCGAAGCGGTACCGCTGTGAGTCGCACGCCCGAGGAGGTACTTCGCACAGCGCTCATCCACTTCGAACGCGTTCAGCAGTACGCCGCCCGCAACCTCGACGACCAGGTTGTGATCGACGCGATCTGCATGCGGCTGTCGGCCGCGATCGAGGCCCTGACGAAACTGCAGCCGGATGTGGCCGAGCGCCTCTTCGGAGATGCGTGGGCCGACATGTGGGGCATGCGCAACCGCATCGCACATGGCTACCTACTGGTGAACTCCCAGTGAGTTCGGAAGACAGTTCAGGACGACGTACCTGACATCGTGCGCATCATCACAGCCGAGCTCGTAGCACTCGGCCAGTCCGCAGACCGTCCGCAAGAACGCGATTGACCACCGTGATCGACGGTAGTTGAACGACCGTCAAGACCCGGCAGCCGGGTGATTAGCGGAGTACGGCGAGCACCGGGTCGAGCAGCAGTCCCGGGAAGATCGAGAAGGCGATCCCCGCAGTGAATGTCATCCCGATCGCGATGCCGACACCGTTGGGCACGTCGTACGTCGATCCGCCGTCGACCGTCGCGGGCCGGAAGAGCTCCATCAGCCAGCGGACGTAGTACACCATCCCGATCGCCACGTTGACCGCCATCACGACGGCCAGCCAGGTGACCGGGCCTGCCGCGGATGAGAACACCAGCACCTTCGCAAGCAGCCCGATGATGCCCGGGGGCAAGCCGGCCAACGCGACCAGGGCGAATGCCAATGCCCAGCCGGCCCATGGCTCCTCGCGGATCAGGCCGCGGTAGTCCGACAGTCGCTGACCCGGGTAACGAGTACCCACCACGGTGGCGACGGCGAATGCCCCCAGGTTCACGAACGCGTAGATCACCAGGTACCCCAGCGACGGCCCCAACGCCGACGAGGCGGTAGCGGCCGCCCCGAACGGCACCAGGATGTAGCCGGCCTGCGCGACCGACGACCAGGCGAGCAGTCGTACCGCGTGCTGTTGCCACAGCGCCAGCACGTTGCCGACCGTCATTGTCAACGCTGCGAGCACGGCGACCAGCGGCGCCCACACGTCTGCGAATCCCTGCAGTGCGAAGGTCAGCACCAGCATCAACCCGACGAAGCCGGCCGCCTTGGAGACGACCGAGAGGTAGGCGGCGACGGCTACCGGCGCACCGACGTACGTGTCCGGCACCCACATGTGGAACGGCACGGCCGCGACCTTGAAGGCGAGTCCGACAATCGTGAGCAATGTGCCGGCGACCGCGACTTGTCGAGGGCCCACTCCAACAGCCAGGGCGGAGTCGATCTGCGAGAAAAACACCGACCCCGTGGCGCCGTACACCAGCGAGACGCCCATCAGCATCACTGCGGTGGAGATCACCGAGACCAGGAAGAACTTCAACGAAGCCTCGGCCGCGCGCGCGTCCCCGCGGCGCATCCCGACCATCGCGAACGCGGGCAGCGAGACCACCTCGAGTGCGACCACCAAGGTGATCAGGTCGCGCGACGCCGCGATCGTGAGTGCACCGGTCGCCGAGCACAGCAGCAAGAAGTTCCACTCCCCGTGCGGTGTGCGACCGCCCGCGACCTCGACGGTTCCTAGCAGGGCGACGACCGCGGTGCCGAAGAGCACGATTCCCCAGAACACCAAGGTGAACTGGTCAACGGCGAACGAACAAGCTGTCGGTCCACCGAGCGGCTCGGCGATGCAGAACGTGGCTCTGGTCTCGCCCCACAGCATGATCGCGGGCACTGAAGCGGCAAGGATCCCGATCACAGTCAGTGTGGCCGGGATCAGCGCCTGCCTGCGCGAGCGGGGCGGTCCGAAGAACGCGTCGGCCAGAAGTACGACGGCCGCGGAGATCGCCAGGATCAGCGCCGGCGCGATCGCGAACCAGTCGATGACTTGCACGGCGTCGGGCATCTAGAAACCCCCGAAGAACGCGCGGGCCGCGTCACTGACTGGCGCGAGCAGCAAACCTGGGGCGACACCGAACACAACCGTCAGCGCGATCAGCGGGGACCAGGCCACCCACTCCATTGCGTGCACGTCTGTGGTCGCCTGCGCGGACGGACTCTGGACGGGCGCACCCTGCACAGGAACGCCCAGCGCAGGCGCGCCCTGGAGCATGCCACGCATCACCGCAAGGAAGTACGCCGAGGTCAAGATCACCCCGAACGCAGCGATGACGGCTAACACGGCGAACGTGCCACCCGGCAGGGCTGCGGACTGGTCGACCGCCGCTCGGATCGCGAGCATCTCGCCCCAGAAGCCGGCGAGCCCGGGCAGTCCGAGCGAGGCGATCGCGGCAAAAGCGAAAACGCCGCCCAACCGCGGCACCCGGCCGTAGAGCTCGCGGATCCGGGCGAGGTCGGTGGTGCCGTAACGGTCCTTGATGGCACCAGCAACGAAGAAGAGCAGTCCGGTGATCAGGCCGTGGGCGACGCTGGCGTACACCGCGGCCTGCACTCCCCCGACGGTGAACGTGGCCACCGCGAGGATCACGAACCCCATGTGTCCGACGCTGGAGTAGGCGATCAACCTTTTCAGGTCGGTCTGCGCGAGGCAGGCGAGGGCGGCGTAGATGATGCCGATGACCGCCAGTGCGGCGACCACCGGAGCCCCGTCCCAATCGACAGACGTGACCGGCATCCAGAACCGGACGAACCCGTAGGCGCCGAGTTTGAGCAGCACCGCCGCAAGGAGCACAGAGCCAACGGTTGGCGCCTTGGCGTGCGCGTCAGGGAGCCAGATGTGCAGCGGCCACAACGGAGTCTTGACCGCCAGCCCGAGACCGATCAGCAGGCTGGCGGCGACGGCAGTCGATCCGGACGGCGTGTACGACGCGGCGATCTCCGCAATGTCGAACGTTCCGGTGAGGGATCGCACCAGCATGAACCCGACAAGCATCAGTGCGGAGCCGAGGACCGTGAAGATCAGGAAACGGGTCGCCGCGCGTCGCCGACCGACTGGGTCGTGCTCGTCCCCCCAGCTGTTGATCACGAACCACATCGGGATCAGCGCAACCTCGAAGAAAACGAAGAACAGCACCATGTCGAGGGCCAGGAAGCTCCCCAGCACCCCGGCCTCGATCACCAGCAGAAGCATGGCGAGGCTCACCCGGCCACCGCATTGGGGCGCGTGCTTGATCAACGACAAAAGACAGCACGCCGCGATCAGCGTGGTCATCAAGATCAGTGGGATGGAGATCCCGTCGACTCCCAAGTGCCAGCGGACATCCATGCTGGCGATCCACGCCTCGTCAAAGTCGGTGTCACCCAACGACGATCCGGCGAGGAGTGTGAGCCAGATCGACCAGCCGAACGTGACGACCGAGCCGAGCACGGCAATCCCGAGCGCGAGGTTGTCCGACGTACGCCGGGCAAACAAACCAGCCAGCAACACGAACCCGACCGGAACCGCGACGAGACCGTTCAGGGCCAGAGCAGAAGTGGTCACGAGGACATCACCCCCGCCGCCACGGCCAGGGCGGCGGCACCGACCACCACCACCATCAGGTAGCTCTGGACATTCCCGTTCTGGGCACGGCGAAGCACCCAACCGACACCCCGGGTGGAAGCGCCCGCGGCGTTGGCATAGGCGTCGATCACGTCGCGGTCCCCGGCGCGCACCACCTGAGCCATCCAGCCGATCGGCCGCACCAGCCCGAGCTCGTACACCTGGTCCACAGGCGGGTGCGGAAGGTTGTAGGGATGCCACGGGTCGCGACCTTCGTTGCGCCGCCACATCACGAGCACCAGCGCGGTTGTCAGCACCACGAGAACGCTCATCACGACCGACATCCACGGGTGGAACAGGTGCTCTTCCTCCGAGGACCCGAAGATCACCTGAGGGGAGGCGACGGCCAGTCCGCCGAGAACGGTCGGAATCGCCAGCAGGTACAGGGGAATCCGCATCGACCAAGGAGACTCATGCGGCTCCCCCGATTCCACGGCCGAAGGACCGAAGAACACCATCAACCACGCCCGCAGCGAGTAGGCCACGGTCAGCAGCGCGGTCACGATCATCGAGGCAAGCAGGACCCATGCGAGCCACGGCCACACCAGCCGGCCGTTTCCGGCGGCATCGAGGACCGCACTGATCGCCGCGTCCTTGGTGAAGAAGCCGACGAGGGGCACCACCCCCGCCAACGCACCAAATCCCAGCGTCATGGTGATGAAGGTGTCGGGCAGCTTGTCGCGCAGTCCGCCCATAGCAGTCATAGACGTAGAGCCCGCCGCATGCACCACGGAACCGGCGGCCAGGAACAACAGTGCCTTGAAAGCACCGTGCGCGAGCAGATGCAGGACACCCGCGGAGTAGGCACCCACTGCGAGTGCACCGAACATGTAGGCCAGCTGGCTCACCGTTGACCAGGCGAGCACCCGTTTGAGGTCGTGGGTGAAGAGCGCGTAGACGGCGGCGATGAGCATCGTCACCGCAGCAACGGCAGCGAGCACGTTCAACGCGGACGGTGCCGAAAGGAACAACGGATAGGTGCGTGCTACCAGGAACACGCCGGCGGCCACCATCGTGGCCGCGTGGATCAACGCGGAGATCGGCGTCGGTCCGGGCATCGCGTCGGGAAGCCATGTGTGCAAGGGGAACTGCGCGGATTTGCCGATCACGGCGGCCGTGAGAAGCAGCGCCGGAAGCAACAATTCGTCGCGCGCCAAACCACCTTCGGAGATGGCGGACATGATCGTGCTGATCCGGTAGGAGTCGAAACGGATCCCGAGCACGATGATCGCGAACAGGAGACCGAGGTCAGCGGTGCGCGTCATCAGGAACGCCTTAACCGCACCGGCCCTCGCTTCGGGCAGCTCCCAGTGGTGCGAGATCAAGAAGTACGAGCACGCGCCCATCAGCTCCCAGCCGATCAGCAGCACCCAGAGGTCATCGGCGGTCACGACGAGTGTCATCGCCCCAGTGAAGATGGAGACGAGTGCGGCGTACGACGGGTAGCGCGGGTCGTGCGACAGGTAACCCAGGGAGTACAGCTGCACCAGGAACGCGACCGAGTGCGCGAGCAGCAGAAGTACGGCGCTGAGCTGGTCGACGTACAACGAGAGCTCGATAGCGGGGCCGACAGTCGCCGAGCTGGCGAAGACGTGAGCGAGTGCCTCCGCGTCGCCGAGCTGGGGCAATGCCACGGCGAGGGCGATCGCCAGGCCAAGTGCCGACACCCCGACCGAGATGCCCTTCCCGACGGCCTCACCGCCGCCGTGGCCAACGAGCAGGGTAAGCCCCGCGGAAGCGAACGGGAGCACGACGAGGACCAGCACGACCCAGCTCATCGCGCCACCTCGACATCGTCGCGGTCGGCCTCGTCGCGGTCAGCCAGTGAGCGAAGCTGATCCACTTCGATGTGGCCGTTGGTCCGGAACACCATCAGCACGATGGCCAGAGCGAGACCGACCTCTGCGGCGGCGATGACAATGATGAACAGGGCGAACGTCTGACCGCCGTGCAGCACGTCACGAAAGTGCGCATCGAAGGCGACCAGGTTGATGTTCACCGCGTTCAGCATCAGCTCAACGCCCATCAGCACGAGCACGGCGTTGCGGCGTACGAGCACGCCGTAAACACCGATCGCGAAGAGCAGGCTGGCGAGCAGCAGCGGCCACCACAGCGGCATCAGCGGCTCCGGCTGTCATCGGGAGCGTCGGGTCGGCCACGGGACAATGTGATCGCACCGACGAGGGCGGCGAGCAGCAGCACGCTGAGCACTTCGAACGGGAGCACCCACATCTTGAAGATCGTGGCGCCGGTCATCTCGGCCGACCCCACCACCGCGTTGTCGAGGTCGATCTCCACCCCCGCGAAGCCGGCCACGACCGTCGTACCCAACAGGCCCGCAACGAGCAACGCGACCAGCGCAGCGGGCAACACCCGACGCACGTTCAGGCCCGGCTGATATCCGGTCGGTGCCTTGGTCAGCATCAGCGCGAATAGAAGGAGTACCACGACCGCGCCGACGTAGATGAGCACCTGGACCCATGCCACGAACTCGGCCGCGAGAACCAGGAAACAGCCGGCAATCGACGCGAGGGTCACCACGAGCCACAAGGCCGCATGCACCATGTTCCCGGTGGTGACGACCAGAAGAGCCGAGCCGACCGCGATCACGCTGAGCAGCAGAAAGATCACCTCGACGACGGTCATTCGCCCTCCGACTTGTCAGGGTGTGCGTCGCCCAGGGCGTCACTACGCCCTGACAACTCGAGAGACTTTGCGGCAACACCGACCTCTTTGGCGGGTTCGGCTCGTTCGTCCAGGGCAGCGGGAGCGGGGACGGTCCACATCCACTCGCGCAGACGCTCCTTCTCATGTGTCAGCTCACGAATGTCGAGTTCGGCGTACTCGAACTCCGGCGACCAGTGGAGCGCATCGAAGGGACAGACCTCGATGCAGATGCTGCAGTACATGCAGATCGAGAAGTCGATCGCGAACCGGTCAAGCACGTTGCGGCTCTTGTCCTTGCCGCCCTCGGTCGCGGGGATCGTGTCCTTGTGCGAATCGATGTAGATGCACCACGCCGGGCACTCCTTCGCGCACAGCATGCACACGGTGCAGTTCTCCTCGATCAGCGCGATCACGCCGCGAGAACGAGGTGGCAGCTCGGGAAGCGCATCGGGGTAGTGCGCGGTCACCGAGCGACGCGTCATGTTGCGCATCGTGACAACCAGACCCTTGACCAGTCCGACGCCGGGGAGACTCATTGCATCATCACCACACCTACTGCTGTGATCGCGAGTTGGAAAAGAACGAGTGGGACCAGACCCTGCCACGCCAGCCGCTGCAGTTGGTCCTCGCGTAGCCGCGGGTAGGCCACCCGGACCCAGATCACGACGAACGCGACGAGCCCGGTCTTGGCCAGCGTCCACACCCAGCCCATCTGGTCCTCGAACGGGCCGTGCCAACCACCCAGGAACAGCACCGCCGTCAGCGCAGACAGGACGACGATGCCGGCGTACTCGGCGAGGATGAAGAGCGCGAACCGGAGGCCGCCGTACTCGGTGTAGGGGCCGAACACGAGCTCGGCGTCGGCGACCGGGATGTCGAACGGCGGACGTCGCAGCTCGGCGAGACCGGCCACGAAGAACACGAATGCCGCGGGTGCCTGCCACAGCAGCCACCACGGGGTCCATGCCATCACGATCCCGGTCAGCGACAAGGTGCCTGCGGCCATCACGACCGACGCGGCGGCGAGAACGAACGGCAGCTCGTAGGCCACCAGTTGTGCGGCCACCCGGATGCCACCGAGCAGGCTGAACTTGTTCGCGCTCGACCACCCGCCCATCAACGGACCGATTACACCGACGCCCATCACGGCCAGCACGAAGAAGATCCCGATGTCGAGGTCCTGGCCGACCAGACCTGGACCGATCGGGATCGCGATCATCGCTACCAGGTAAGGCAAAAGTGCAACGGCGGGCGCGAGCTTGAACACGTGCCGGTCGGCCGCCGCGGGTACGACGTCCTCCTTCTGCACGAACTTCACGCCGTCGGCAACCAGCTGCGCCCAGCCGTGGAAGCCGCCGGCGTACATCGGGCCGACCCTGCTCTGCATGTGCGCCATCGCCTTGTGCTCGACCTGCCCCACCACCAGCGGCAGGACCAGGAACGCGCCCAGCACGACGACCAAGCGCAGGGTCACCTCCCACAGCTCAGGCATCAGGCTCACCGGCGGGTTCTTCGGCGGGCTCACCGGCGGGCTCACCGGCTGGCTCACCGGCTGG
>Ga0136633_1003526_pt1 | contig 10256 bp, 11 predicted proteins | sample AntDrymeUQ832206_2_FD_105494 | JGI IMG/M metagenome (GOLD analysis project Ga0136633, IMG submission 105494) | Polar desert sand microbial communities from Dry Valleys, Antarctica - metaG UQ83 (22.06) | ecosystem: Environmental > Terrestrial > Soil > Desert | place: Antarctica: Dry Valley...
GACGCGCCGCCGCAGCTCGTCTACCGCGCGTGGACGACGCCGGAGCTCGTCAAGCGCTGGTGGAGCGGGCTCCGCGGCGAGATGACGCTCGCCGAGATCGACCTGCGCGTCGGCGGCGCGTGGCGCTACGTGATGATCGCCGACGGCGGCCAGGAGGTCGGCTTCCACGGCGAGTACCGCGAGATCGTCCCGAACGCGCGCATCGTGTCGACCGAGGTCTACGAAGGACCGTGGCCGGCCGACGGCGACCCCGCGATCACCACCGTGACGTTCACGGAGCTCGACGGCGGGCGCACGCTGCTCGAGCAGCTCATGCAGGTCGGCAGCCGGCAGGAGCGCGACGCGATCATCGCCACCGGCATGGAGACCGGCATCCACGAACAGCTCGACCTGCTCGACGAGCTGACGCGCGAGCTCGGCTGAAAGCAGCCACCGGCAGACGCCCTGGGCGAGTTATGCCCCTTGGTGGGGCATAAGTCGACCCGAGGGTGCGGCGGCGCCCTCAGGCGTGGAGGTGCACCCGCTCGCCATGGGCGCCGAAGATCTCGATGAGCTCCACGGGGCCGTCGATCGCCCCGAACCAGTGGGGCGTCCACGTCGTGAACTCGACGGCGCTCCAAGGACACGTACTCGCCGCCCAATACCAGCGCCCACGCCCACGCCCCCGCCGCGGCCACAAGAAGGCGCTCGGCGCCGTCAAGCACTCGATCATCGTCGCCTGCTGGCACATGTTGTCCACCGGCGAGATCTACAACGATGCCGGCGGCGACTACTTCCAACGCCGCGACCCTAGCCGTACGCGACCTCGGGTCGGCCGTGGTCAGTTTCACCCACACCACGATATGTACGGTGTAACGTGCGAGGGCCATGGAGAGCACAGCGGGAAAGCGCGCACGTTGCACGATCCGATACGCCGACTGAACAACAACCCACCATCTCCCCGCCTCCACCGATCGGGGGGTGCGACAGGTGAGACGCCGGGCGATGCTCGCGTCGTCCGGACACAGATGGCATGACCGAGTCTGCGGTTCCAGACGGCGAAGAGCGTCGGCTTCAGGATCTGCTGGCCTCAGGCGAGCAGCTGGCGCAGATCGGGACGTGGGAGTGGATTCTCCCCGGCCGGGGGCTGCACTGGTCGCAGAATATGTACCGGATCTTCGGCTTCGACCCGGGTGAGGTGCAACCGACGGTGGACCTGGTGGTGGCGATGACGCATCCCGACGACCGCGAGCGCCTCGAGCACAACGTCCGCGACCTCGCCGACCCCGATGCTCCGCGGTCGGTCGACTACCGCATCGTCCGCCGCAACGGCGAGCGGCGCTACCTGAGAGGCACGCTGACCAGTCTGGAACGACGCGATGGTCGCCCCCGCGTCTGATCGGCGTGACGCAGGACATCACCGACCGCCGCGACGCCGACCGCGAGATCGCGGCGCACGTGGCGCTGGCGGAAGCGCTCGTCGAATGGGAGACGTTCGAGGCTGGTGCCCTCGGCCTCCTCGCCCGGTTGGGTGCCGCGCTGGACTGCACCGCTGGGATCTTCTGGGTCCCGGCGGGCGACACCCTCGACCCGCGCGTCCTCTGGCATGCCGCCGCAACCGAGCCGCCCGCGGACGCGGCGACGTCCGCGGCCCCGCTGGAGCGGGGCGTGGGGCTCGCCGGGCGAGCGTGGGGGACCGGCAGCCCGCTGGGCTTGACGCTCGCCGGAACAGCCGCGGAGCCGGACGTCGCACTGTCCGGCGAGGAGCCGGCGGCGGCGGTCGCCGTGCCGGCGCTGACGAGCGGCAAGGTGCTCGCGGTCGTCGAACTGAGGGCTGACAGCGAGATCCGCATCACCGACCGCATGATGCGGTCGCTGACCGGGATCGCCCACGAGCTCGGCTACTTCCTCTCGCGGCGGGGTGGGGAGCTCGCGGGTGCCCTGGTGACCGCACGGGAGATCGAGATGCTCCAGCTCGCGGCGCAGGGGTTGTCCGGACGGGAGACCGCCGCACGGCTCACCATCAGCCCCGCCACCGTCAAGACCCACCTCGAGAACATCTACCGCAAGCTGGGTGTGTCGGACAAGCCCTCCGCGGTCGCCCACGCGCTGCGCCTGGGGATCATCGACTGATGCCGCGCCGACGGCACATCAATCAATAGAGCAACCTCGTTCGAATCTGAGGTTTCATAGAGTTCGCTCGGGGGCAAACCGGAGCGACGTGGCTGGCCTTCCCGACGAGAATCGACGCATCAGCGAGGTTCTCGCGGCTCAGATCGGCGAGCACTATCACGTGCTCGCGTCGTGGCGACAGGACGACGGAGGCGCGTACGTCTACGTCGGCTCCACGCAGAGCCCGTCGCGCGCGGCGGCAGAGCGCTGGGCCCGCGAAGAGATGCTGATGCATCACGCCGGCCGCGGCGAACCCGACGTCGTGTCGGTGATGACCCAAGTGGAGTGGAAGCAGACGATCCTGGACGTCCGCCGGCGCATCGGCGAATGACCGCCAGATGGGCGTCAGATCGCCCTCCGTCAATGCCCCGCCGCCTCGCGTGTGGGTCATCGGCACGGCCGGTCCGCTCTTCGCACGCCTGACGCCCATGCGGACGATGGGCGACGGGAGTACACTCGCCACATTCATTGGTCGGTGGTGAAGGGAAGTCCGGTGCGAATCCGGTGCGGACCCGCCACTGTGACCGGGGAAAGCCACCGCCTGCGCGCGCGTTGGGCAGCCACTGGTCTGAGCGAGAGCCGGCCGGGAAGGCGCGACTGGACAGCCCGGAAGCCAGGAGACCTGCCTCCGGCCACCCAAAGCACATACGCCCTCGCGGAAAGGGGTGGCTTCTCATGGTGTCTCGTCTGCTCGCAGTCCTCGTCGGAGGGGCGCTGCTCGGCGCCCTCGCTACAGGCCCCGCGTTCGCTGCCGCGCCGGCCGACGTCACGGTCCGCGTCGAGGGCGCGACCACGACGCTCGTCCCGCGCACGGCCGTGCGCACCGACACGACCGAGATCAACAAGGACGGCACGGCCGGCCACACCTGCACCGGGACCGGCGCCGCCGGCGCGCTGGAGAAGGCGACCGGCGGCGACTGGGGCGGCCCCTGGTTCGACGGCCTGGGCTACAGCGTCCAGACGATCAAGGGCGAGTCGCACGCGTTTCCGGCCCCCGACTACTTCGCGCTGTGGATCAACCACCGCTCCGCCAGCGAGGGCGTCTGCGGCACGACGAATGAGCTGCAGCAGGGTGACCACGTTCTGTTCTTCGTCGACCGCTGCGACACCGGCCCGGCGCCCGACTTCCTGTGCACGAACCCGCCGGTCCTGCCGATCGAATTGAGCACGCCGCGCAACGTCACGCCCGGGGCCGCGTTCACCGTCAGCGTCGTCGAGTACGCAGCCAACGGCACCGCGTCGCCGGCCGAGGGCGCGATCGTCGCGGGCGGCGACGCTGCCGCGACGACCGACGCCGCCGGTCGCGCGACCGTCACCGTCAGCACGGGCGGACCGTTCGGCCTGCGCGCGACGAAGCCCAACCGAGCGCCCTCGGCGACGGAGTCCGCCTGCGCGAGCACGGGAAGCGATGGGCTGTGCGGCAGCCCGCCGCAGGTCCTGGCCGCCGATCCCTGCCCGACCAACGGACGCGACGGAAACTGCGGGACGGTCGACAGCACCTCGCCCGCCGCGGCGATCACCGGCATCCGCGAGGGCCAGCGCTTCGGGCGCGCCAGGGCCCCGCGGCGGCTGACCGCCACCATCGCGCCCGATGCCTCCGGCCTGAAGGTCGTCAAGCTGCGCCTGACGCGCACGCACGGCCCGCGCTGCACGTACCTCAGCGGCCGCAGCGAGCGCTTCCGGCGCGTCCCGTGCGGCGTGGAACGCGCACCGTGGTTTGCGATCGGCGACCGCCAGGAGGTCGACTACCTGCTGCCGCAGCGGCTCGCTCGCGGCCGCTACGTGCTGGACGTCAACGTCGTCGACAAGGCCGGCAACCGCGACGACGTGCGCCGGCGCGGCGCGAATCGCGTCGTCTTCCATGTCCGGTAGGACGTGGCCGGGCTGGCGGGCGGGGCGACGGCTGGCGGCCGGGGCGGCCGCGGCGGCCGCGCTCGCTCTCGGCGGCTGCGGTCTCGGTCCGGGCGAGGAGCCGGCGACGCCGGTGAGCCTGACCGTGACGAGCGACTTCGGCGGGCGCGCGCTGCTGCGCAGGCCCGAGGCGGAGGTCTCGGGCGCCGACACCGTCATGCGCGTGACGCAGCGCAACGCGAAGGTCACCACCCGCTTCGGCGGCGACTTCGTGCAGACGATCGGCGGCCTGTCCGGCGGCCGCCGCGACGGGCGGCCGTACGACTGGTTCATCTACCTCGACGGGGTCCTCACCTCGGAGGGGGCGGGCGGCCTGCGCGTCACCGGCGGCGAGCGGATCTGGTGGGATCACCACGACTGGGGGCTGACGCCCGACGTGCCCGCGGTCGTCGGCTCGTTCCCCGAGCCGTTCCTGCACGGCGCCGACGGCCGGCCGGTGAAGCTGCAGTGCGACCCGGCGCAGCGCGCAGCCTGCGACACGGTCGCCGCGCGCCTGGACCGCGTGGGCGTGGAGGCCGACCGGGGCCCGCTGCGCCGCGCCGACCGAGACGGGTCGCTGCGCATCGCCGTCGGAACCTGGACCGCGCTGCGCGGCGGCACGCCCGAGGCCCGCAGCGTCGACCAGGGCCCGAAGTCCAGCGGCGTCTTCGCGCGCTTCGGCGACGACGGCGCGAGCCTCTCGCTGCTCGACCCGCGCGGTGGCGTCGCCAAGCGGCTGGGCGGCGAGGCCGGGCTCGTGGGCGCCACGCGCCAGCCCGGCCGCCCGCCCATGTGGTTCGTCACGGGGACCGACGCGGCTGGCGTCGCCGCGGCGGCGGACGCCTTCGACGAGCCGGTCCTGCACAACCGCTTCGCGGTCGCCACGTCCGGCAACCTCCCGCTGAGCGTGCCGCTGCCGGCGGCGGACGGACCATGATCCGGCGCGCAGCGAGCCCGCTGCACGCCGCGCGTGCGCCGGTCGCCGCCGCCTACGCCTGCGCGTTCGTGACCGCCGCGCTGGCGTTCGAGCATCCGCTCGTGCTCGCCGCGATCGGCGTCGCCATCCTCGCGGCCGGGCTGCTCGCCGGCGCCGGCCCGCAGCTGCGGCGCGCGTGCCTCTTCGGGGTGCCGTTCGCGCTGCTGATCGCGCTCGTCAACCCGCTCGTCGCGCGGGAGGGGCTCGACGTCGTGCTGCGCTTCGGCGACATGGGTCCGCTCGGGAACCTGGACGTCACGAAGCAGAGCCTCGTCTTCGGCGCGATCCTCGGCATGCGGGCGCTGCTCGTCGTGCTGGCCGGCGCCGCGCTGCTGGCGGCGATCGTCGACGCCGACGAGCTGCTGCGGCGCTTTCGCGGCATCTCCGCGCGATCGGCCCTGACCGCCGCGCTGGCGGTGCGGCTCGTGCCGGTCCTCGGGCGCGATGCGCGGCGGCTGGCCGACGCCCGGCGCTGCTGCCCGGGGGCGGCGGGAGCGGGCGCGATCGGGTCGCTCGAGCGGCTGCAGATCGTCCGCGCCGTGGCGACCGGGGCGCTGGACCGGGCGCTCGACGTCGCGGCCACGCTCGAGGTCCGCGGCTACGCGAGCCCCGCGGCGCACGGCCGGGCACGGCGCCCGCACGAGCCGTGGTCGCGCCACGACATCTCGGTGGCCGCCGCGGCCGCCGGGCTGGTGCTCCTGGCCGGCGGCGCGCGGCTGCTCGGCGTCGCCTCCTTCGAGGCCTACCCGCGGACCGTGGCGCCGGTCGGCGCGGGCGAATGGGTGCTCTGCGCCGCGCTCGTGCTCGTCGCGCTGGCCCCGTTCGCCGACCGCCGGGGCGTCCTGCGATGACCGCCTCGGTCCTGCGCTTCGAGTCGGTCACCTACCGCTACCCGCACGCCGAGCTGCCCGCGCTGCGCGACGTCTGCGTCGACATCGCGCCCGGCGAGTTCGTCGTCGCGGCCGGGCTGTCGGCGTCGGGCAAGTCGACGTTCCTGCGTGCCGCTTCCGGCCTCGTGCCGCACTTTCACGGCGGCGAGTTCGGCGGCCGCGTGCTGACCGGTGGCCTGGACACGCGCGACCACGGCCCGGCGGCGCTGTCGGCGGTCGCCGGCACCCTGTTTCAGGATCCCGAGACGCAGGTCGTGCTCTCGACCGTCCGCGCCGAGCTCGCGCTGCCGCTGGAGAACCGCGGCCACGGCCCGGCGGCGGTTGCGCGCGGCGTGGAGGAGGCGGCGCTCGCGCTGGGCATCGGCGAGCTGCTGGACCGCTGCACCCACGAGCTGTCCGGCGGCGAGCTGCAGCGCGTCGGGCTGGGGGCCGCGCTGGCCGGCCGCCCGCGGATCCTGCTGCTCGACGAGCCGACGTCGCAGCTCGATCCCGTCGCCGGCGACGAGCTCGTGTGGCTGTTGCGGCGCCTCAACGAGGAGTGGGGAACCTCGATCGTGCTCGTCGAGCACCGCCTCGAACGCTGTCTCGGGGCGGCCGATCGCGTGCTCGCCTTCGACGCGGGCGCGTTGGCGTGCGACGCGCCGCCGCGCGGGTTCCTGGAGTGGGCGGCCGAGCGGGCGCCGGCGCTGGCGACGCCGGGCGCGCGGCTGTTCGCCCGGGCCGGCCTGCGCCCGCCGCCGAGCGGTGTCAAGCAGGCGCGGGCGACGCTGCGCGCGCACGGGCTGCTCGCCGAGGAGGCCGGGGAGGTCCCGGCTGCGAGCGCCGACACGGCCGGCGTGAGGCCGCGCCCACCCCGCCGTGGCCTGAGCGCTCTCGCCCGCCGTGGGCCCGCGAAGACCCCGCCCGCGCTGGCCTTCCGCAACCTCTGGCACGAGCGCTCCGGCGGGCGCGCGGTGCTGCGCGGGATCGACCTCGCGCTGGCGCCGGGCGAGCGCGTCGCGCTCATGGGCCGCAACGGCGCCGGCAAGTCGACCCTGCTGCGCCACGCCAACGGGCTGCTCGAGCCGACCCGCGGCCGCGTCGAGGCCACGGGACGCGTGGCGCTGCTGCTGCAGAACCCCAACGACTACTTCCTCGCCGACCGCGTGAGCGGTGAGCTCGACCCCGTCGCGCTCGAGGCGGCCGGCCTGGCGGAGCTGGCCGACCGCCATCCGCGCGACCTCTCCGGCGGCGAGCGCCAGCGCCTGGCGCTCGCCATCGTCTCCGGCGGGGACGTGGAACCTCCCGCGGCGGTCTGTCTCGACGAGCCGACCCGCGGGATGGACCGCGCCGCCAAGGGCGACCTCGCCTCGCGACTGCGCGCCGCCGCGGCCGCCGGCAGCGCCGTCCTCGTCGCCACCCACGATCCCGAGTTCGCCGCCACGCTGGCCGAGCGCGTCGTGCTGCTCGCCGACGGGCGCGTCATCGCCGACGGCCCGGTCGCGGAGGTTCTGAGCGGAGGCTGGTACTTCGCGACCGAGACGGCGCGGATCGTCGACGGCGCCCTGCTGCCCGAGGACGGCGCCGAGCTGCTGCGCGCGCGCATGACGATCGAGGCGCCGCCATGACGTGGCAGCTTGCCTCCTTCGCGCTGCTCGCGCTCGCCCTCGGCACGGGCTTTGCCTGGTACGAGCGCGCGCGCCCCTCGGCCAAGGTGCTCGCCCTCGTCGCGACGCTGGCCGCGCTCGCGGCGCTCGGCCGGATCGCGTTCGCCCCGCTGCCGAGCGTCAAGCCGACGACCGACATCGTGCTGCTGTCGGGCTACGTGCTCGGCGGCGCGCCCGGCTTCGCGGTCGGCTCGATCGCCGCGCTGGCGTCCAACGTCTTCTTCGGCCAGGGGCCGTTCACGCCCTGGCAGATGGCCGCCTGGGGTGGGGTGGGGGTCTTCGGCGCGGTGCTGGCGCGCGTCTTCGGCCGCGAGCTGGGCCGCTGGCCGCTCGCCGCCGGGTGCGCGGTGGCGGGCCTGGCCTATGGCGCGTTTCTCGACCTGCACCTGTGGGTCATGTACTCCGGCGAGCACTCGCTGTCGGAGTACCTCGTCATCTCCGGCCGCGGGCTACCGTTCAACCTCGGCCACGCCGCGGGCAACGTCGTCTTCTGCCTGGCGTTCGGACCGCTGCTCGCCCGCGCCCTGCAGCGCTACCGTGACCGCCTCGACGTGACCTGGAAGCCACTCCCCATCCCCGGCAGCGCAGGCGGTAGCGCGGCCGTCGCGCTCGCCGCGCTGCTCATCGCCCTCGGCGCGCTGGCCGCGTCGCCGCCCGCGCACGCCGCCGATCGCAACTCGGCGCGCGCGATCACCTACCTCGCCAAGGCCCAGAACACCGACGGAGGGTTCGGCCCGGCGACCGGCCGGGCCTCGAGCCAGCTGCACACGAGCTGGGCGGTGATGGGCTTGGCCGCCGCGGGGCGCGACCCCAACCATCTGCGCCGCAACGGGCGCTCGCCGGTGGACTACATCGTGCGCGGCGTTCGCAGCGTGCGCGGCATCGGCGACGTCGAGCGCACGATCCTCGCGCTGCGCGCGGCGAAGCGATCGGTGCGCTCGGTCGGCGGGCGCGATCTCGTTCGCGAGCTGATCGCCAAGCGCCGCCGCGACGGTTCGTTCGCCGGCCTCGTCAACCAGACGGCGTTCGCGATCCTCGCCCTGCGGGCGTCCGGGCGCTCGCGCAGCGACCGCACCGTGCGCACCGCCACGGCGTGGCTGCTGGGCCAGCACAACCGCGACGGCGGCTACAACTTCGCCGGCAAGGGCGGGCGCAGCGGGATCGACGACACCGCCGCGGCGTTGCAGGCGCTCGTCTCCGCGGGCAAGCGCTCGAGCAGGACGGTCAACCGCGCCGCGAACTTTCTCGCCGCGCAGCAGAACGCCGACGGCGGGATGGCGCTGACGCCCGGGCAGGCCTCCAACGCGCAGTCGACGGCCTGGGCGATCCAGGGCCTCAAGGCGGCAGGACGCTCGCCCGCGCGCCTGAACCGGCGCGGCGCCCGCTCGCCGATCGAGTACCTGCGCTCGCTGCAGGACGCCGGCGGCGCGGTGCGCTACTCACGCTCGAGCAGCCAGACGCCGGTGTGGGTCACGGCCCAGGCGCTGACGGGATTCGCCACCCGGCCGTTCCCCCTGCGCTGACGGGCCCTGGGGGTAGCCTCACCCTCGTGGAGTACGACCTCTTCGCCGTGATCGGCGTCAGCGAATGATCTACCGCGACGCCGACGGAAATGAGATCGGGTTCGGCGGCGGGCCCGCCTGAGACGCAGGCATGGTGCTCGCAACGGACATCCAGATGATCATCGGCTCCGGAATGCCGGTCGTTCTGGCGATCGGCTTCGGAGCGATCATGGTGCTGCGACGCCGCGATCGCCGTCGCAGCGACTCCGGCGACGACTGATCGACCGCGGCTCCGCCTGGTCCATGTCGTAGATCTTGCAGGTGATCCGGGGCCGCAGGCTCCGCCGCCCAACCTGTAGAACGACGACCGAATGACAGTGGAGGCGAAACTTGCATAACGGCGCTAAGCACGCCACTATGACGCCAATGCCAAGCATTCAGATCAAGGACGTCCCCGAGGAGACGCACGCCGTACTGCGTCAGCGAGCCGTGGCGGCCGGCCAATCGCTGCAGGAGTACCTGCGCGGCAGGCTCATCGACGAGGCGAGCGCGCCAACCGTCGAGGAGATCCTGGCCCGAGCGGGAGGACGGGCAGGCGGATCGGTCCCGTTCTCCGATGCGGTCGAGGCGTTGCAGCAGGATCGTGCTGGTCGTTGACGCCAGCGTCCTGGCACCGGCACTCGCAGATGACGGGGCCGACGGTGACAAGGCTCGTGCGCGCCTTCGCGGGCAGGCGCTGGTCGCTCCCGAGCTCGTCGACCTGGAGACGACCTCGGTCATTCGCCGCCAGCTGCTGGCTGGGACTCTCGATGCGCGTCGAGCTCGGCTCGCCCTGACCGATCTTGTCGAGCTGCCGCTGCACCGTGCTCCACATCGGCCGCTGCTGTCTCGCTGCTGGGAACTCAGGCAGAACGTCACCGTCTACGACGCCGCATACGTGGCCCTGGCCGAGCTGCTCGATGTCGTGCTGCTCACCGCTGATGCACGGCTCGCGAACGCGCATGGACCGCGGTGCCGGTTCGACCTGCTCCAGCGTGATCGTCTCACCCGGTGAGATTCAGGCTCAGCGGGCGTCGGCCGGCAGCTCGATGTCTCCGCGGACGAGCGCGAGGATCACTGCGTGCAGCCGCCCGTGCGCACCGAGCTTGCGCGCCGCGTTGCGGACATGCGTCTGAACGGTCTCGGGTGACAGGAACAGCTC